>Ga0299906_10004495_pt1 | contig 11417 bp, 9 predicted proteins | sample RVTome_14_FD_200259 | JGI IMG/M metagenome (GOLD analysis project Ga0299906, IMG submission 200259) | Soil microbial communities from uranium-contaminated site in the Upper Colorado River Basin, Wyoming, United States - RVT145D125 (version 2) ... | reverse complement strand
TCGCTCGACCGCGGTGTGCACGTCCTCGTCGGTCGGGACGAAGGCGAACGATCCGTCGCCGAGCTCGGCCTCGACGGTCTCGAGCGCGTCGAGGATCGCCGTGGCCTCGTCATCGGTGAGGAGCCCGACGGTCGCGAGCATGCGGACGTGGGCGCGCGAGCCGGCGACGTCCTCGACCGCGAGCGCCCGGTCGAAGTCGATGCTCGCGGTGAAGGCCCAGAGTGCCTCGCTCGGGGGCTCGGCGATCCGACCGTGCCACAGCGGCTTCGCCTGGTCACTCATCGGCCCGTCAGCCATCGGCCCATCACCCATCAGGGGGACCCTGCTTGCGGGCGATCGTCTCGAGGCCCAGGCCCCAGAGGCGCACGAAGCCGGCGGCGTCCTCGTGGCGGAAGGCGTCGGCCGCGTCGTAGGTCGCGAGCTCGTAGTCGTAGAGCCCCGCGTCGGCCCGCCGGCCCACGACCTCGCACCGACCCGGCTCGAGACGCAGCCGCACGTCGCCCGTCACGTGCTCCTGGCTCGACGCGACGAACGCGTCGAGCGCGCGGCGGAGCGGCGAGTGCCAGAGTCCGTCGTAGACCAGCTCGGCATAGCGCGGTGCGAGCCGTGCCTTTTCACGCATCAGGTCGCGCTCCTGGGTGATCGACTCGAGGTCGGCGTGCGCGAGGAGCAGCCCGAGCGAGCCGGGGCACTCGTAGACCTCGCGGCTCTTGATGCCGACCCGGCGGTTCTCGACCATGTCCAAGCGCCCCCAGCCGTACGAGCCGACGAGCCGGCCGACCTCGCCGACGAGCTCGTGGAGCGGCATCGCGCGTTCGTCGAGCGCGACCGGCACGCCTGCCTCGAACCGGAGCACGAGCTCCCACGGCTCGCGTGGCGCTTGTGAGGGATCCGTCGTGAGCGCGTAGGGCTCGCTCGGCGGCGCGACCCAAGGGTCCTCGATGGCACCGCACTCGATCGCTCGCCCCCAGAGGTTCTCGTCGATCGAGTACGGATTGTCTTTGCGCACCTTGATCGGGATGTCGTGCGCGGCTGCGTAGTCGATCGAGTCCTCCCGCGTGAAGCCCCACACCCGGACGGGTGCGAGCACGTCGAGCTCGGGCGCGAGCGCGCGCGTTGACACCTCGAAGCGCACCTGGTCGTTGCCCTTGCCCGTGCAGCCGTGCGCGATGGCGTCGGCACCGTGCTCACGCGCCGCCGCGACGAGGTGCTTCACGATGACGGGCCGTGACAGCGCCGAGACCAGCGGATACTTGCCCTCGTACAGCGCGTTCGCTTGGAGCGCCGGCAGGCAGTAGTCGTCGGCGAACTCCTCGCGGGCGTCGACCACGATCGCCTCGACCGCACCAGCGGCGAGCGCGCGCTGGCGGATCGTCTCCCAGTCGTCGTCCGCAGACTGGCCCACGTCGACCGCGAGCGCGACCACCTCGGAGCCCCACTCCTCGCCGATCCACTTGACCGCGACCGAGGTGTCGAGACCCCCCGAGTACGCGAGCACGACGCGCTTCGCCATGACGTCCTCTCTCAGAGCCCGGCCAGCTCAGCCAGCCGGTTGGCCACTTCGGCGCCGTTCGTGTGCTCGGAGCAGACGAGCAGCAAGGTGTCGTCCCCCGCCACGTTGCCGAGCACGTCGGGGATGCCGGCGCGATCGAGCGCCGAGCCGATCACGTGCGCCGAGCCGGGCGGTGTGCGGAGGACGACGAGGTTGCCACTGTGCGACACGTCGACCACGAACTCCCCCATCACCCGGCGCAGGTGGTCGTCGGGTGCGCTGCGGTCCTTGGCGTGCTCCGGGATCGCATATGCCATCGCTCCGCCGGGGATCCGCACCTTCACCGCGCCGAGGTCCTCGAGGTCGCGGCTCACGGTCGCTTGCGTCGCGACGACCCCGTCGGCCGCGAGGAGCTCGACGAGCTGAGCCTGGCTCGAGACGGCTTGGTCCTCGAGCAGTCGAGCGATGCGGTGCTGGCGCTGCGGCTTGCCGAGCGTCGTCATCGAGATCTCCGATTCCGCTCCGGTGTCCCGGCCGTCCGGCCACGTCTCCGCTCCATCTTCTAGGCCTCCTCGAGCAACGTCGCCAGGAGCGCGCGGGTGGCGTGCATCCGGTTCTCGGCCTGTTGCCAGACCACCGACTGTGGGCCGTCGATCACCGCGGTCGCGACCTCCTCGCCGCGGTGGGCGGGAAGGCAGTGCAGGAACCACGCCTGCGGCCCGGCGACCTCCATCAGCAGGGCGTCGACCTGATAGCCCGCGAAGGCAGCTCTGCGGGCCTCCGTCTCGGCTTCCTGCCCCATCGACGTCCACACGTCGGTGTAGACGGCGTCGACGCCCCGCACGGCCTCCTGCGGCTCGGTGACGAGATCGATCGTCCCGCCCAGGTTGCGCGCGCGCTCGACGACCTCGTCGTCGAGCTCGTAGCCGACAGGGCTCGCGATCACGAGCTCGAGCCCCGAGAGCGCGGCACCGAACGCCAGCGACGCCGCGACGTTGTTGCCGTCGCCCACGTACGCGAGGCGGCGGCCCTCGAGATCGCCGCAGACCTCCAGGACCGTGAGGAGGTCAGCGAGCGCCTGCGTGGGATGCGAACGATCCGAGAGGAGGTTGACGACCGGCACTGCAGCCGCACCTGCGAAGCCCTCGAGCGTGGCGTGGTCGAAGACGCGCGCGGCGAGCACCGCGCAGTAGCCGGCAAGCGTCCTGGCGACATCGTCGAGCGACTCGCGGCTGCCGATGCCGACCTCCTCGCCGCGGATGTAGATCGGATGGCCGCCGAGGGTGAAGACCGCCATCTCCGTCGAGGAGCGCGTGCGAGCCGACGGCTTCTCGAACACCAGCGCGGCGCCTTTGTGGGCGAGGGATTGGGGGACGAGCTCGGGCGCGCGCTTCCAGTCGCGCGCTCGCTCGAGGATCCGACCGAGCCGGCCCGGGTCGAGGTCGTCGACTTCGAGGAGCTGCGGCATGCTCACGTCCCGGCTCCCTCGGTCAGGATCTCGGCGAGGATGCCAACGGCCTCTTCGATCTCGACGTCGGTCACGAGCAGCGACGGCGCGAACCGCAACGCCGTCGGGGTGACGGCGTTGACGACGAGCCCCGCGTCGAGGCAGGCAGTCGCGATCGGGCCCGCCTCGATCCCGGGGGCGAGCTCCGCGGCGAGCAGGAGACCCCTACCCCGCACCGCAACAACCTGCGGCAGCGCGTCGAGCCGCTCGCGGAGCACGGCGCCGGCCCGCGTCGCGCGTGCGGGCACGTCTTCGGCTGCCATCACGTCGAGCACCGCGAGCGCCGCGCGTGCGGCGAGCGGCTGCCCACCGAAGGTCGAGGCGTGGTCGCCAGGCCGGAAGGCCTCGGCAACGCTGTCACGCGCCCAGCACGCACCGATCGGCACACCGTTGCCGAGTGCCTTGGCCATCGTGACGATGTCGGGCGTCACGTCGCTGTGCTGGAAGCCGAACCACCGGCCGGTGCGGCCGAGCCCGGTCTGCACCTCATCGATGATCAGCAGCGCCTCGCGCTCGTCGCAGAGCGCGCGCACGTCCTCGAGGTAGCCCTGCGGCGCGACGTTGACGCCACCTTCGCCCTGGAGCGGCTCCAGCAGGACCGCGCAGACACGCTCGTCGAGCGCGTCCGCGAGCGCGTCCGCATCGGCGAACGGCACGTGACGGAAGCCGACGGGGAGCGGTTGGAACGGCTCGTGCTTCTGCGGCTGCCCGGTCGCGGCGAGCGTCGTCAGGGTTCGCCCGTGGAAGGACGCGTACGCGCCGAGCACCTCGAACCGGGTGGGTCCGCCGTTGGACTGGCCGTAACGCCGCGCCAGCTTGATCGCGCACTCGTTGGCCTCGGCACCCGAGTTGGAGAAGAAGACCCGGCCGCCGCCACCGAGCAGCCCGTCGAGGCGCGCAGCGAGCTGAGGTTGTAGCGCGTTGAAGTACAGGTTCGACACGTGCAGGAGGGTGCGTGCCTGGTCGGCGAGCGCGTCGGCGACCGCGGGGTGGGCGTGCCCGAGCGACGTGACCGCGAGCCCGCCCAGGAAGTCGAGGTAGCGACGGCCCTCGCTGTCCCAGAGGATCGTCCCCTCTCCGCGGACGAAGGCGACCGGCAGGCGGCCGTAGGTCTGCATGCCGTGCTCAGCATCGAGCACGCGCATCTCGTCGAGCGACATCGTCTCGATCGTGGTCATGCGTCGATCACCGTCCCGATCCCCTCGCGCGTGAAGAACTCGAGCAGGAGCACGCGCGGCACGCGTCCGTCGAGGATGTGTGCACGGTGCACGCCGCCCCGGAGCGCGTCGATGCACGACTGCAGCTTCGGGATCATCCCCTCGCCGACCTTGCCGTCCGAGAGGAGCCGTTCGAGGCCCGCGACGTCGGTCTGGCTGATCAGGCTCTGCTCGTCGCCAAAGGCCTCGTAGACGCCTGCGACGTCGGTCAGGTACACGAGCTTCTCGGCCGCGAGCGCCTGGGCGATCGCCGCCGCGACCGTGTCGGCGTTGACGTTGTATGCCTGTCCCTGCGTGTCGACGCCGATCGTCGCCACGACCGGGATCAGATCCTCTCGTAGCATCCGCTGGAGGATCGCCGGGTCGATCGCCCGGACGTCGCCGACGAAGCCGAGGCGCGCGTCACGCGCCTCGACCTGCAGCAGCCCCGCATCCTCGCCGGACAGGCCGACCGCGTACGAGCCGTGCAGGTTGAGCGACGTGACGATCTCACGGTTCACCTTGCCGACCAGGGCCATGCGCGCGATGTCCATCGTCTCTGCATCGGTGACGCGCAGCCCGTCGACGAACTCCGGCTCCTTGCCGAGGCGCCGCATGAGCTCGGTGATCTGTGGGCCACCGCCATGGACCACCACCGGGTACATGCCCACGAGCCGCATGAGCACGACGTCCTCGGCGAACAGGCCCGCCAGCTCCGGGTCCTCCATCGCGTGTCCGCCGTACTTGAGCACGATGGTGCGGCCCGCGAACTCGCGGATGTAGGGCAGGGCCTCGGCGAGGATCGCGGCCTTCTCGTGCGCGCGAGCCAACCGCTCGGCCGCGGCGGGGGCCGCCGTCATGAGGTCCCCATCATGTCGGGGGCCATCGTCACGACGTCCCCATGTTCTCGTCGACGTAGCCGTGCGTGAGGTCGGTGAAGCGCACTTGGGCCTGCCCCATCCCCTCGTGCAGCTCGCACACGATCTCGATCTCGCGCTGGTCCATCGCTTGCTCGAGCGCCGTCTCGTCGTGCAGCGCGGCGACCCCCTGCCGGCAGACGGCCACGCCGTTGTAGGAGACGTCGACACGCTCGGGGTCGAACCACGCGCCGCTCGCACCGAGCTCCGACAGCACGCGCCCCCAGTACGGGTCGCGACCGTAGAGCGAGCACTGCACGAGCTGGCTCCCCGCGACCGCCCGGGCAGCGCGGCGCGCCTCGTCGGACGACCGGGCCCCGTGCACCACGACCGTCGCGAGCTTCGTCGCGCCCTCCGCATCCGCCGCCATGGCGTGGGCGAGCTCGTCGCATGCCTCGGTGACCGCCTCGACGAGGGCGTGGAAGGCGTGGCCCTCGCCGGTGATCGCCTGGTTGCCGGCGACGCCGTTGGCGAGCAGGAGCACGGTGTCGTTCGTACTCGTGCAACCGTCGACCAGGAGACCGTTGAAGGTGTCGCGCACGCCGTGCTCGAGCGCCGCGTGCAACGCCGCGTGCTCGCATGCCGCGTCGGTCACGAGCACCGCGAGCATGGTCGCCATGGCAGGCGAGAGCATCGCGGCGCCCTTGGCCATGCCGCCGACCGTCAGCGCCGGACCGTCGGCCAGCTCCGCGACGACGACCGTCTCCTTGCGAACCGTGTCGGTCGTGAGGATCGCGTCGGCCGCGGCCCGACCTGCTTCGGTCGTATCGGCGAGCGCCGCGGCGAGCTCGGGGATGCCGCGTTCGATCGGCTGCATCGGCAACGGGATACCGATGAGACCCGTCGAGCACACGAGCACCTCGTCGGGAGCACAGCCCAGCTCCTTCGCGGTGAGCTCGCACATCCGCCCAGCTGCTGCGCGGCCCGCATCGCCCGTCGCGGCGTTCGCGTTGCCCGAGTTCAGGATCACGGCGCTCGCCGCCTGCCCGGCGCCGAGATGCCGGCGGCTCACCTGGACCGGCGCGGCCGTGGCGAGGTTCGTCGTGAAGACCCCCGCGGCGGTGACCGGCGCGCGATTCGCGGTCGCGACGAGTGCAAGGTCGGGCACGCCGCCGTCCTTGATGCCCGCGGCGATCCCCGCTGCCTCGAACCCCTGCACCGCCGTGACGCTCATGGCACCACTCCGACGGTGGTGAGGCCGGTGGTCTCGGGGAGGTCGAGCACGGCGTTCAAGGCCTGGAGCGCCTGACCGGACGCACCCTTCACCAGGTTGTCGATCGCCGACAGCGCGAGCACCGAACCCGTGCGCTCGTCGAAGCGCACCGTCACGTGCGCGGTGTTGGCGCCGAGCGTCGCCTTGGTCGTCGGCGGACCGTCGCTCACGACCACGAAGGGGTCGCCTTCGTAGGTGTCGCGGTACGCGTCGAGCAACTTCGCCGTCGACAAGCTTTCGGCCGCGGGAACCGCGTGACAGGTCGCGAGGATCCCCCGGGTCATCGGCACGAGGTGCGGTGTGAACAGCACCTGCACGGGGACCTTCGCGACGTGACCGAGCGCGTGCTCGATCTCACCGGTGTGGCGGTGCGTGAGGAGGCCGTACGGTGTGACCGTCTCGTTCGCCTCGCTGTACAGGCTCGGCGCGCTCAGGCCCCTTCCCCTGCCCGAGACCCCGGACATCGCGTCGACGACGATGCCGCTCGGCTCGACGAGACCGTGCGAGAGCAGTGGCGCGAGCGCGAGCGCCGCGGCCGTCGGGTAGCAGCCGGGCGCAGCAACGTGCTCGTGGGAGCGCACGTCGGCGCGGAACAGCTCGGGCAGCCCGTACGCGAACTGCCCGATGACCTGCGGCGCGCCGTGTGGCTCGTCGTACCACTCGTCATACGTCGCGACGGGCAGCCGGAAGTCGGCGCCGAGATCGACGACGTGCCCGACGCGGGCGAGGAGATCGGGCACGAGACGCTGCGACTCGCCGTGCGGGAGCGCGAGGAACACGACGTCGAGCCCGTCGAGGTCCGCGAGGTCGACGTGGTCGTAGACCATCCCCTGGTATGCGGCCGCGAGCGACGGGTAGAGGGTGCCGACCGGCGTCCCCGCGTTGGAGTCGGCGGTGACGTGGACGACGTCGACCTCGGGGTGTCCGGCGGTCAGGCGCAGCAGCTCAGCGCCCGTGTACCCCGATCCCCCGACGACGGCAGCTCGATACGCCATGCCGCATACTATACATATAGATGCATACAGTTCAGGTCCGGAGCTCTGCCCGATGCTCTGCGGTGACCGCGGCGACGCAACGCGCCCGGAGCTCCCCCACCTCCGCATCGGTGAGGGTTCGATCGGGCGCCCGGAAGCGCAGCGCCAGGGTGATGCTGCGCCGTCCGGGACCGAGGGCGTCGCTGCGGAACTCGTCGAACACCCGCACCTCCTCGAGCAGGTCGTCGGCCACGGCCTCGATCGTGGCCACCACTTCCCCCGCGGGCTCGTCGTCGGCGATCACGAACGAGAGGTCGATCGTCGAAGGCGGGAAGGGCGAGGGCGCCACGAACGACCGGTCGCGGCGCGGCGCGGCGACGAGCGCGTCGAGATCGAGCTCGAAGCCCACGACGGGGCCACCGGCACCGAGCGCCTCCGCCACCTCGGTGCCGAGGACACCGACACGGCCGACGATCTGATCACCGACCAGCACATCTGCGCTCGCACCGGAACGCCAACCTTCGCCATCGGCAGCGCGCACACGCACCCCGTCGACACCGAGCGCGTCGACCACGACGCCCACGAGATCGACCGCGTCGTACGCGTCGACCGCTCGGTCGGGTTCGATCGGTGCGCGTCGAAGCGTGCCGGCAGCCACCGCCGCCACACGCTCGCGTTCTATCGGCAGCAGGGCACCCTCGACGGGCGGATGGAACACCGCGCCGATCTCGAACAGCGTCACGTCGGGCTGGCCCCGCGCGGTGTTGAGCGCCGCGGCCGCGACGAGACCGGGGACGAGCGACGTGCGCAGCGATGACTCCTCCGCGCGCAGCGGATTGGTCAGCTCGACCGCGTCGGTGACGCCAAAGCGGCTGAGCAGCGCGGGAGCGACGAGGGGCAGGGGCATGGCCTCGGACGCCCCGGCGCCCACGAGCGCGTCGGCGACCGTGCGCCGTTCCTGCTGGCGCCGCGAGAGCGCACCGACCTGCTCGGCCGGCTTCGGCACGGTCCGCCCGATCGCCCCGAACCCGATCCGGCGCGCGACCTCTTCGACGAGGTCGATCTCGCGCTCGAGGTCGGGCCGGAAGCTCGGCGGGACGGCTTCGAGCGCGTCACCGGATCCCTCGACAGCGATCTCCAGCGGCCGCAGTGTGGCGAGCACGTCGCCGTCATCGAGCTCGGTGCCGAGCACGCGGTTGACGTAGCTCGTGCGCAGGTGGATGCGCGGACGCTCGTGGGCGATCGGATGGTCGTCGATCGCATCGGGCGCGACCCACGCGCCGCCCATGTCGGAACGGGCAAGCAGCTCCATCGCCCTGGTCGCGGCAGCTGCGACGCCCTCGGGGTCGGTACCCCGCTCGAACCGGGCGCTCGCCTCGGAGCGGAGGCGCAGCCGCTTCGACGTCCGGGCGATGCCCATGCGCTCGAAGAACGCCGACTCGAGCAGGATCTCGGTCGTGTCGGCGGCCACCTCGGCCGTCGCGCCGCCCATGACCCCGGCGATGGCCTGGGGTCGCCGCTCGCCGTCGCAGATCAGCAGGTCGACGGGTTCGAGCTCCCGGTCGACGCCGTCGAGCGTGGTCATCCGCTCCCCTGCCTCGGCCAGGCGAACGACGATCCCACGACCGCCGAGCCGCGCGAGGTCGAACGCGTGGAGGGGCTGGTTGCGCTCGAGGAGCACGTAGTTGGTCACGTCGACCACGTTGCTGATGGGCCGCATGCCGGCCTTGAGCAGCCGTTGCTGCATCCATGCCGGCGACTCACCCATCACGACGCGTGCGACCCACCCGAGGTAGCGGGGGCACCGCTGCGGAGCGTCGATCGTGACCGTGACGTCGGACGTGACGTCGGGCGTTCCGCCCACACTGGGTTCGGGCACGGTCAACGGCTGCCCGAAGAAGGCCGCGATCTCGCGGGCGACGCCGACGATGCACATCGCGTCGGGACGATTCGGCGTGATCGCGAGGTCGAAGACGACGTCGTCGAGCCCGAGGTGCGCTCGCACATCGGTGCCGAGCTCGAGTCCCGGATCGAGCTCGAGGATGCCTTCGTGGTCGTCGCTCAAACCGAGCTCGCGAGGTGAGAGCAGCATCCCTTCGGACACCTGCCCCCGGATCTTGCGCCGTTCGAGGGTGAGCCCACCGGGCAGCTGCGCACCGACCGGCGCGAACGGCACGATCATCCCCGGTGCGATGTTCGACGCGCCGCAGACAACGCGCGTGCTGCCGTCGCCGAGATCGACGTCGGCGAGCCGCAGACGATCCGCGTCGGGGTGCGGGACGACGTCGACGATGCGGGCGACCCGGACTCCCACGACCTCACGCCCCGGCTCCTCGACCGCGTCGACCTCGAGCCCGAGCTGGTTGAGCGCGGCGACGATCTCCTCGACCGGCGCGTCGGCAGGCGTGAAGTCGCGGATCCAGGACAGCGGAGCGAGCATCAGTACCTGCTCAGGAACCGGATGTCGTTCTCGAAGAACGTGCGGATCTCGTCGATGCCGTAGCGGATCATCGCGATCCGCTCGAGCCCGAACCCGAACGCGAAGCCCTGCCACTCCTCGGGGTCGATGCCGACCGCGACTAGCACGTTGGGGTCGACCATCCCGCAGCCGCCGAGCTCGATCCACCCGGTCTGCGAGCACACCCGGCAGCCCTCGCCGTGGCAGAAGACGCAGCTGACGGCGAGCTCGGCCGACGGCTCGGTGTACGGGAAGAAGTCGGAGCGAAAGCGCGTGCGGACCGTCTCGTCGTCGAAGAGCCGGCGGGCGAAGGCCTCGATGGTGCCGAACAGGTCGGCCATCGTGAGGTCGCGGTCGATCGCGAGGCACTCCATCTGGTGGAAGACCGGTGAGTGCCGGGCGTCGAGCGTCTCATTGCGGTACGTCCGGCCCGGCGCGACGACGTAGATCGGCGGCGCCTGGTTCTCCATCACCCGGATCTGCACGGGCGACGTATGCGTGCGCAGCAGCACCTGCTCCTCGTCGCCCAGGTTCACGTAGATCGTGTCCTGCATCGACCGGGCCGGGTGCGCCGGGGGGATGTTGAGCGCCTCGAAGTTGTGCCAATCGTCCTCGACCTCGGGGCCCTCGGCGACGCGATAGCCGAGTCCGACGAAGATGTTCTCGAGCTCGCGGCGCACCTGCGTCACGAGGTGGAGATGGCCGAGGCGGCGGCCGTGTCCGCCGAGCGTGAGGTCGAGCGTCGGGCCCCTCGTCGTGCTCGCACCCGACGCGAGCTCGACACGCCGAGCCTCGACGAGCCCGGCGACCGTGTCGTTGTACTCCGAGACCGCTTGCCCGGCAGCCGGTCGTTCGTCGCCGGTCAGGTCCTTGATCCGTTGCTTCGCCCGGGCGGCCACCGACTTCTTGCCGAGCAGGTCGCGCTCGAGAGCACCGAGCGCGTCGAGATCGGACGCGGCCGGCACCTGCTCGCGTGCCTCCGTGAGGGCGTCATCGAGCTCGGCGCGAAGCTCTGCGAGGCTCATGGCGCCACCGCGGTCGCGCGTCGCTGGCGGGCGGCCTCGAAGCAGAGCACGGCCGCAGCCATCGCGACGTTCAGTGACTCCGCATGCCCGACGAGCGGCACCGTGATCGCGCCGTCGAGCTGAGGCTCGAGCATGCCGGTGATGCCGCGCGCCTCGTTGCCGAGGACGAGCGCGCACGGGCTGGTGAGGTCGGCGCGGTCGTACGGCACACCGTCACGGGCATGCGTCGCCAGCCGCCGACGGCCGTTCACGCCGAGCACGCGCAGGGCCGCGACGGGATCCGACTGCTCCACGATCGGCACTCCGAAGATCGCACCAGCGCTCGACCGTACGACCTTCGGATGATGCACATCGACCGAGTTCTCGCCGGTCACGACGACGCCCGTCGTTCCGGACGCCTCGGCCGTGCGCAGGATCGTGCCCAGGTTCCCCGGATCGCTCACGTCCACCGTGACGACGACGACACCGGTGTCGGGGAGGTCGTCGAGGTTCCGAGAGGTGAGCGGTGCGACCGCGAGCACCGGCTGCGGCGTGCGCGTCGTGCTGACCTTCTCGATCACGCCTTCCTTGAGCGTCACGAGCGGGATCCCCGCCGCGCCGGCCGCGGCCGTGAGGCGCGGGAAGCCCGCGGCGGC
>Ga0299906_10004494_pt1 | contig 11417 bp, 10 predicted proteins | sample RVTome_14_FD_200259 | JGI IMG/M metagenome (GOLD analysis project Ga0299906, IMG submission 200259) | Soil microbial communities from uranium-contaminated site in the Upper Colorado River Basin, Wyoming, United States - RVT145D125 (version 2) ... | reverse complement strand
GACCCCTTTCTTGCAGATGTGATGGGGCTTCAGGCCGGTGATATTCTCGCCCTTGAATATTATTGTGCCTGCTTCCGGAGCAAGCCGGCCCGATATTAAATTGAACAGGGTTGTTTTACCGGCGCCATTGGGACCAATCAGGCCAACGACTTCACCCCGGTCCACATGGAAGTCGGCTTCGATGACCGCGGCTAACCCGCCAAAAAATCGGGTTAGGCCTTCACCTTCAAGGATTCTCATACCGTTTTCGACCATGCCATGCCTTCCTGAGTTGAGGGGTCCAGTTTAAGTAGCGCGCCGATTTGCTGATCAAGCCAACCAGGCCATGGGGCATGTATAGGATAGCCACCACCAGGATAATGCCGAAAATGAGCATATAGTAATAGGGAAATCGGGTTATCAACACTTCTTCGAGGTAGGTAAAAATAACCGCGCCCAAGATAGGACCATAAAGCTGCCCCAGACCGCCAAAGATGGCCATCAAAACCGGCGTAAACGAAAGGAGCGGATTAAAGGCGATGTATGGGTCGATATAGGTCCAGCGGGTCGCCATAATGGCCCCGGTTGCCCCCATGAATAAGGCGCTGATGGCGAAGGCGGAAATCTTGACCAGGGTCACATCGATGCCGATGTGGGCCGCGGCTTCCTCGTTTTCGCCGATACTCTGCAGGGCTAACCCAAATTTAGAATGTCGAATGACGTAGGCGGTCAACAGTAATATCACCAGAATAATGAGAATGACGTAATAAATCGTGTTGTTATTGATGACGATAACGAAGCGGCCCCGGGTGCCCGTCAGATTGATCTCAAACCATAGAAGCAAATGTTTGATCAACTCGACGAGTCCAAAAGTGAATATGGCAAAATAGATGCCCCTGAGTCTCAGCGTCACCGCACCAACGAGAATGGCCAGACAGGCACTGGCCAGGCCACCTATAATGACGACCACGAGCAAGGGTAATACCTGGCCCAACATGGCTGACGTATAGATGCCGACCCCAAAAAATGCCGCCGGCGCCAATGAGATGTAGCCGGTCGGACCGGAAAAAAGAGCCCAGCTCACACTGAGGATAATATACATATAGATAGTGGTCAGGAAAGTAACCGTATAAGTCGAGATATAAAGAGGCGAGGTAGCCAGCAGGATCAATCCAATTAGAATAACTGATCCCGGCACCAAGAATCTGTTAGAGGTGAACATGGTAGGCCCCATCTCACTGCTTCCCCATAATACCTGCCGGCCTTACCAGCAGCAGGAGGATAAAGATGGCATAATAGGCAGCCAGGGATAGACCTGGCTCGAAATGGGTGACGATGCTGCCGATCAGGCCCAGGATGAAGCCGCCAATAAAACTGCCGGGGATGCTGCCCAGGCCACCCAGCACGACCACGATGATGGCAATGACCGTATACTCGAGACCCATGGCCGCATGCACCGGATAGCTAAGGCTTATCAGCATGCCGGCAATACTGGCCATGGCCGCCCCCAAGCCGAAGCATAAAGCCAGCACGTTATCAATGTTCACGCCCAGCAGTCCCGCCGTGGCCGGGTCTTGAGCGGCTGCTCGGATAGCTTTGCCGGTGCGCGTGCGGGCTATAAACAGATAGAAAGCCAGACCGATGACCAGGGAAAAACCAAGCGTGACGAGACGATTGGCCCCAAACAGCGCGCCCGCCAGATTGACCGGAATGGCTAAATAGTTGTATGCTCTTATTTCGGACCCCCAAACGATCAAAGCCAGGTTTTGAATGATGAACAGGAGACCGAACGAGGCCAGCATGGAATTGCCCTCAAACGCACGGGCTGATGCGGACGCGGTGAGCAGGCGTTTGAACAATGTCCGATGCAGAACAAAACCCAGGACGAAGGCAGCCGGACCGCAAATCGCCAGGGCAACCAGCGGATTAATGTTAAACACGGTGGTTGATGTCCAGGTGGTCAAAGCCCCCAACATAATAAACTCGCCATGCGAGATATTCAGCACCCGGGCGACACCATATTGCAGGCTGAGCCCCACGGCAATCAGGGCATAGAGGCCGCCTAGCAGCAAACCGGGAATCACGACCTCCAGGCTGGTTACGAGCATATTTTGATGACCCTCTCGCTGCGGCAGTTAATTGGTTCTCATTCCTGACCTGGAAAAGAATGGCAAATGTGCGAATGGCAAAAATTCTATCATTCGCCATCCGCACATTTGCACATTCGCATCATGTTGCCGGCCACTCCGGCTTGGGATAGACCATCTCGGCGGTCGCCTTGTCCTTAGGTCCGATAACTTCATACTCCCCATTTTGCCACTGACCAATCTCGGCCAGGTGAGCCTCTTTTGCCAGGATATTGTTCTCAAACCAGGTCGGTCCCATAACCGTATCGAACTTCTCCGTAGCAATGATCTCTCGTATCTTGTCCTGGTCGAGGGTTCCGGCCTTCTCGATGGCCTGCTTCCACATCTCCAGGTTGGCCCAATAGAATGGATGCCCCCACCAGTCGTTGAGTTCTTGAGGCTTCCCGGCGTAGAGCGTATCGGCCAACTGCTTGGTTGCCTCGGACTGCTTCGGGCTCCAGCCGGCAAAACCGGAGACGCCCTCCGCCGCCGGACCAAACGCGGCCTGGTAAAACCCGAAATTGACCCCGGGTCCGCCGATCCAGGCCTTGGGGTTATAGCCAAGCGCCATGGATGTCCCGGTCGCCGGCAGGACCTGGTCGGGATAGGCCAGACAGCAGAAGACATCGGCCTCAGACGCCTTAGCGTCCGCAATGATGGGCGATAGGTCTTTGATGTCAGGCGGGACGCTCTTGACCCCCACGATTTCGATGCCCTGTTTCGGGAATTCGATACCCGCTACCCCGGAATACTCGATGCCGAACAGGTCGGCGATATAGATGATGTAGGCCGTCTTCGCGCCCTGCTCGGCCAGCAGTTCGGCCAGGACCGGTATCTGGTTCCAGTCAGAGAAACTGAGGGAGGCAAAGACATAGGGCATACTGGGCAGCATGTCCTTGAGGCTCGAGGCGCCGGCCTCGGCCGACATCAGGATATAGCCATACTTATTGGCGATGGGCGCCTGGGCGAAAAAGAAGGCGGTGCTGCAGGCCGGCCACAAGAAGTCAACCTTGTCCTCCACGATCAGCTTCTCGGTCAGCCGCGTCATCGTGCCCAGGTCACTCTTGTCATCATAAACCAGCAGCTCGACGGGCAGCTTCTTGCCGTATTCCGCCACCTCGATCCCTCCGGCGGCATTGACCTCGGCCACCCAGGTCTCGTAGACCGGTCTGAAGGCCGAGTCGCCAATAATAGCTAATGGGCCTGACAGCGGCCTGGCCAGACCAACAACGATTTTCTCTTTGGCCGGCACTGTGGCCGCTTGCGGGGCGCAAGCCGCGGCGACCAGTCCGGCGCCACTTAGGGCTGCGACTTTAATAAAATCACGACGGGTCAAACGTTTTTCGGTAACCATTTTCCTCTCCTTCGGGGATGTTGCCTATAATGCTACACCTTAATCATTGTCAGAATTAACGTTGAGGTTCTATATAATCTCTCCCTTCTATCATGGCCCACGCAAAATCATATCGGCGCATTTTTCACCGATCATGATGCAAGGGCTGTTAGTGTTCGCATTGACGATCTCGGGCATGATGGATGCATCCGCCACCCGCAATCCTTGCACCCCGTGAACTTGCAGGCGCTCATTGACCACCGCCAGGGAGTCGTTGCCCATCTTGCACGTCCCCACCGCATGATAGAGGCATTGCACATAGTCGCGGATGAACTCGCGAATCTCATCGTCCGTTTGAATGGACTCACCCGGCACAAATTCTTCGCCCCGATAATCATCAAAGGCGGGCGATTGGATAATGCGTCGACCCAGCTTGACGCCTTCCACCAAGACCTCCATATCGGCTTCATCGGCCAGGTAGTTGGGATCCAACAGGGGCGGCTCAAACGGATCGGCTGAACGCAGCTCCATGTGGCCTTTGCTCTTGACCCTCACGAGCGTGGGAGACATCGTAAAACCGTGTCCCTCCGGATTTTGGGTCGCGTGCAAGATGAAAAAAGATGGGTTAAAGTGGAACTGCAATTCGGGCGCAGGTGACGCCGGGTTCACCTTGATAAAGCCCCCGACCTCGGGTCCGTTCGAGGTCAACATCCCCATGCGTTCGTTTTCGTACAGGAGGGCTTGCTCCTCGGTATGCGCCAGGACCAGGGTGATCGGCTGTGGGCAAAAATTCGCAATGGGCGCCGTCAGATGGTCGTGCAAGTTTTGTCCGACCCCCGGCAAATCCATCACCACCTCGATGCCCAGCGCTTCCAGCTTCTCTTGTGGGCCGATGCCTGACAGCATCAGTAATTGAGGCGAGTTGATGGCGCCGCCACACAGAACAACCTCACGGCTGGCTTCGACCGTGTGTTCTACCCCGTCTTTGATATAAACCGCCCCGGTGCAGCGTTTGCCATCGAAGGTGAGTCGGGTGACGTGCGCATAGGGGATGGCCGTAAAATTGTCGCGTTCCAGGGCAGGATGCAGATAACCGTTGGCCGCGCTGGAGCGCTCGCCATTCTTCTGGAACACTTGAAAGAGGCCGAAGCCCTCTTGCTCGCCGTCATTAAAATCATCGTTCAAAGGGAGACCTTGTTCTTCGCATGCTTTGACAAAAACAAACGACAGGGGGTTGGGATCACGTAAATCGGCTGTATTGATCGGTCCCCCGGTCCCATGATGGTCCGAAGCGCCCCGTTCCTGGTTTTGCATCTTTTTGAAGTAGGGCAGCACCTCTTCCCAGGCCCAACCCTCGTTGCCGAGTTCAGCCCATCTGTCGTAATCCGCCGGATTCCCTCGCTGGAAAATCATGGCATTGATGGAACTCGACCCGCCATAAATTTTCCCGCGCGGCCAGTAATCGCGCCGCTCGTTGCAATGAACCTGGGGTTCCGTTTCATAAGCCCAATCGGCCTCGGTCTTGAAAAGAGCGCCGAACGCCCCCGGTATGCGGATTTCCGGCTTGTCATCGGGGCCACCCGCCTCAAGCAGTAACACCTTGAGATTCTCTCGCTCCGATAGGCGACCGGCCACCGCACAGCCGCCAGAACCGGCGCCAATGACAATATAATCGTAAAGCATGCTACCCTCCTTATATTGAAATATGTTAATGGTTTAGCCTCAGTAGATCCAAATTTACCCCCTCTAACTCCCCCTCTTGAGGGGGAGGACTGAACTTCCCCCCTTCAAAGGGGGGATTGAGGGGGGTCATATCCGTGAGGTTTGCAAAAATTGGATCTACTGAGCCTACGTAGCGGCCGGTTGCTCATTGGCCAACTCCAGGGCCATTCTGGCTAAAATGATTTCCATCGTCTGCCGGGCACAACGGCGCACAAGCTGGCCGGCGACGCTGGCGTCGCCCGCTCGACAGGCGGTATAGATATCTCTGTGTATCGCCAGCAACCTGGCCGCGTGTTCGGGTAGAAAGGCACTGCACTGCTGGTAGAGGCGGTTGCGGTCCCACAGACTGCGAATCATCCGCAGCAATAGGTCCTGGCCCGAGGTCTCATAAATGGCAAAATGAAACGCCTCACTCAGGGCTAAAAACCGGGCCATATCCGAGGCTGTTATCGCCTGCTCCATCTGCTCGACGAGATCAGCGAGATGCTTGAGGGTCTGATCAGCCAGGTTCGGCACGGCCAGTTGGATGGCCAGCTCTTCGAGCACTTCCCGAATACACCGGATTTCTTTGACCTCAGCGGCTGAATACTCGGCCACAAACACGCCCCGATGGGGGTGAATTCGCACCAGGCCTTCCGCCTCCAGCCGGCGCAGGCTCTCTCGAATGGGAATCAGGCTGACGCCCAGTTCTTCGGCCAGCAATTTCTGGTCAAGGCGAGAGGCGGGCGGATAACGCCCGGAGAGGAGATCGTCACGGATGGTCTCCAGGACGTAATTGGCCAACGTTTTGGTCGTTTCCTCAGCCATAAATATGTCTTTGTGCGGATATTGAAGAAGTCATCTAGCTCCAATACTTTCAATTAAGCGCGGTTGAAACCACTCCTTCAAGGCTGTGCCAATTGTCCGCCTACGCGGACAAAATCAGCCCGTCCACACAGGTGGACGATTGGCTTTAGCCTGGAAGTGCGATTTTAATCGCTTATTTGAAAGTGTTGAATCTAGCCCCCAGCCGGTGTCAACTATAAGATAGCCATACCTGGCCTATCTCTTCATTTACCGGTACTCAAGATTTTACCAAATCTTGTGATTTAATGATTGGCTCACAGTCTAAGAAAATTGAATGAGAGTCTAAAGTTGTATAAATTATAATTCTAATTTATACTTGGGGCCCGGAATGTCGCCTGTCTCTTGTCCGGTCAACCGGCGCTTGCTTTTAATCTATCCCCTGAATTTCACAGCAATGAGGCTTATTTTCACGCTTCTCCCCGGCTCAGTGGTGAGTCGAGAGAAGGGCGAGAGGAGGTTAGGATGGGGGCGTTTATATCGACGAACGATGTGAGTGAACGGGAGCGACTCGCCTATTGGAACGATCTGGTGTGCCGTGGTTGTGAGTGGATCGAGGTGACTCCGCTGGGCGAGAGGCCTTTCTTTGGCGCCATCTCCAGCGACCAGTTGGCCTTCATTAACGTGCTGGAAGTCATCTCGCATCCGGCGCTGGTCAATCGCTCCAAACAAGCCATCATTCAAGCCATCGCCTCCGATATTAAAGTGACCTTTCAGCTCTCTGGCGAAAGTGTCGTCCAGCAAGCTAACCGAACGGCTCAGCTTGGTCCCGGTGATTGGATCCTCCTGGATTGTACGCGCCCGTTTAGCCTGACGCACACCACAGGTCACGCCAAACATTCCGCGTTGGTGCTCCAACTGCCCAAGAGTATTTTGTGCGCCAGGCTGCCCAACATAGAGAGCTTGACCGGGTACATGCTCAACAGTAAGACCGGTTTAGGTCGGATCACGTATGACTTTATTCAATCGGTGCGGCGGGAAATCGCCGGGATGAAGTCTGCGACCCGGTCTCATGTCGCCGAAACGCTGGTTGACCTGCTGGCGACGAACTTGAGCGAAACCTTCTATCCGGCCACAGCCGCGGCCAGAAGCCAGGCTGTGACTCTGCTGGAAGTTAAATCGTTTATCCACGAGCAACTGCACGACCCAGAGTTGGCCGTATGGATGATTGCCAAGGCGCTCAACATCTCCAAGAGTTACCTGCATCTCCTCTTCCGCGATGAGAACACCACCGTCAGCCAATATATCAAGGATTTACGCCTGGAGAAATGCCGGGCGGATTTAGCCAACCCGCTCTACAGACACCGCACCATTACTGATATCGCCTTTGCCTGGGGCTTCAACAGCAGTACCCATTTCTCCCGCTTGTTCAAAGAACGTTACGGCCTGTCAGCCCGAGCCTATGCGGTTAGTGTGAGGTGATCCTAAGTCTTGGTTCGCCGTATGCGCGTTGTAAGGTCTGAAATAACAAAACAAATAGCTCCAGCCCCAGTAGTAGACCAGCAGATCCATGCGCTCGTCTTCGTTCATATCGTTCGGCAGGCAGCCCACCGGAGCCATCGCGGTCGAGTCATAGGACACAAGGGTGGGGTCTAAAACAAACGGTTCATAACGAGCGGGCGTTCCGGGGGCGGGCGAAATGATGACCTGATCGATCCGGATGTCAATGTGCCGGTGGCCCCCCGGATGGCATCCCCCCGATTGATAATCCAACCTTTGACTCGATTGCCAGCGGCGATGAGTGGTTAGCGGACGTGCAGCCGGTCATCGCCCTGGAAGTGGATGAGGAGGCCAAAGCCTATCCTTTGGCTATTTTGACCCGACACGAGATTGCTAACGATGAAATTGCCGGTCTCCTGTCAGGTGTTTTGGGCCGATGCTGTGACGTTGAATATCAGCTTGCATCTCAGGACAGCTTTTGTCAACTCAGAAGAAATTTGTCAGCAGTGCATTTATGAGAGATAATTTGGGGCTACAGAAAGGAATTGACCGTGGAACTAGCCCAAATTATCAGGGTCGCTCGGGGCGATGAACCGGCCGACACCCTGTTGAAAAATTGTAAAATCATCAATGTTTTTACGAGCGAAATCATTGAAGCCAACCTGGCCATCGTCCATTCCCGAATCGTCGGTTTAGGCGATTATGAAGCCCACCAAACCGTTGATCTGGAGGGGCGTTACGTTGCACCGGGCCTGATCGACAGCCACGTTCATATCGAAAGCGCGATGGTGCCGCCGCCGGAATTCGCCCGCGCGGTGATGCCCAGGGGGACCACAACCGTTGTGACCGACCCTCACGAAATCGCCAATGTGTTGGGCCTGGAAGGCATCCGCTATATGCTTGAAATGTCCAAGCATAATCCCTTGAGCATCTATGTCAATGCGCCCAGTTGCGTGCCCAGTACCTCCATGGAGACGACCGGCGCGGCGCTGGAATGGTATGATCTGGAACCGCTTCAGCGTGAGGAATACGTGATCGGCCTGGCTGAGGTTATGAACTTTCGGGGCGTCGTGGTCGGCGATGACAGGGTGCTTAACAAAATACGATCTTTTCGAGGTAAGGTTAAAGACGGCCATTGCCCCGGATTGAGTGGCCGAGATTTGAATGCCTACGTTAATGCCAACATCGGCAGCGACCACGAGTGTACCACGGTCGAAGAGGCCCTCGAAAAATTGCGACTTGGCATGTACGTCTTCATGCGCGAGGCAACCAACGCCCACAATCTCAAGCCACTCCTGCCTCTAATCACGCCTGAAAACGCCCGTCGGATTTGCTTCTGCACCGATGACCGCCAGCCGGCCGATCTGCTGGAAGAAGGGCACATCGACTTCATGATCCGCACGGCGATTGCTGAAGGCATCCCGCCGTTGACGGCCTTTCGCATGGCCACCCTAAACCCATCGGAGTATTTTCACCTGCACGATCGGGGCGCTATCGCCCCAGGCCGCCGCGCCGATTTGATGATCTTCTCCGATTTGCAAGCACCTGTCGTCGAAACGGTCTATCGGGGCGGTAAGCTGGTCGCTGAAGGCGGCGTGATGCTGCCCTGGGAACGTCAGATACGGCGTAGTGTCTTGCGCAGCTCGATGAATGTCAACTGGAGCAAAGTCGATTTGAATATCGAGGCAGCCGGATCGAAGCTGCGTATCATCGGCGCGATTCCTGACCAACTGATCACGGATCACTTGATCGAGGAAACACCCCAACACGCAGGCAACGTCGTGGCCGACATCGAGCGGGATATCCTCAAGATGGCCGTCATCGAGCGTCATCTGGCGACCGGCCGCGTTGGTAAGGGCGTTGTCCGGGGTCTGGGCCTCAAGCGCGGGGCAATCGCCAGCACCGTGGCCCACGACCATCACAATATTGTGGTGATTGGGGTCGATGATCAAAGTATGTTGACTGCGGCTCACGCCGTCAGCGACACCGGGGGCGGCATGGCCGCGACTGAGGGTGACTCGATTTTGGCGCAACTGCCGCTGTCCATTGCCGGCTTGATGAGTGACCAACCCATTGAGCGCGTTCGAGACCAAATGGACGACATGCTCAGGGCCGCCCACCGACTGGGGTCGCCCCTACACGATCCTTTTATGGCCATGAGCTTTCTGGCCTTGCCGGTTATTCCCTCGCTCAAGCTAACCGACCATGGCCTGGTCGATGTCGACAAATTTCAATTGGTTCCGCTTTTTGTTTGAGACGACACTTTAGCAAGCATAAATGTTTTTCCCTTCCCGGCGCAGTAGTGGCATCGGGGCAGTCTCAATTTAAGCTTGTGGCTGCGTTTGGTGGTGCCGGTTACATCACGCCCCAGGCCCGCCGGGAATTCTTTGCCCCCATGGACGCGCCAATATTGACCTGAAAGCCTTCAGTAATCAGTTCTACGAACAGCTTTGTTTTGCCCGGCTGGGGCCTGTCCTCGATACCCTGCGCTGGCTTAAGCACGAGACGCAGGTTTGGTTAGAGGTGACGACCCTGCTCATCCCCGGCCACAACGATTCTGAAGAAGAAGTGGCCCGGTTGTGCGCCTGGTTTGTCAGAAATTTGGGCCAGGATGTGCCGCTGCACTTGGCCGCCTTCCACCCGGACTTCAAAATGATGGATGTCGCCCCCACTCCGGCCGCGATACTGACCCGGGCTCGCCGGCAAGCCCTCCGAGCGGGCATCCACCATGTCTACACCGGCAATGTCGATGACGTCAGGGGGCAGTCCACCACCTGCGCCTCGTGTGGCCGCTTGTTGATCGAACGCTCTGGCTACACACTGGGCCGGTGGAACTTGACTGCGGATGGTCGCTGCAAGTTCGTGGGGCACGTCTGGCGGGTCACTTTGACCCTGAGCCGGGTCGGTGGGGATCACGCCGGAAGCCGCTTTTTATCCGCAGTTAAAGGAGTACAGAGAAAACTCGCGGCTGGCAAACGTACCAAAACATCGATCCGATAAAACAACAGAGCCCTTCATTATGAAGGGCTCTGAATGAGGGAGCATGGGACCTTTTTCGTAAAACTTTTATGGGTGGCGGGTTCTCGTTTCGCTCGAACCCTCTAACACAACCCAGTTCGACTATATTTGGTGTTGGCCTCGCTCCTCTACTGATATTGTAGCACAAAAATGGGTTTAGGCAAAATCAGTAAATCATTTGTGAAATTTATTACAGTATTTTAAGATGAAAACCTTTCAGCTACATCAGGCATCTGGAGAGGATGATAACTGGACAACTGGCTAGTTTTTTGGACAAATTATGACTCAATGACGAACAACGTTGGAGCCAAGCATCTCTGCCACCTCATCATCGCTGGCGGCCCGCTGCTTGTATCGACAAGCGGGCTTTGCCATCGTCGATGTTACCGACAAGCCCATCGAGGAAAGCGCCGACGAAGTCATCGCGCTCGTCGGCCGGCGTTTGAAGAATCTGGACCCTTGATTCGGTTCCGGAACGGTTCGAATTGAATAGTTTGCTGGAAAAACTGAAAGGTTCCCGGCAGATTTCCTTGTTATAATGGGGAGAGGAGAATTGGAATGAGCGAAGCACACTTCCACGGGGTTTTTCCCTACGTTGTTTCACCCGTTCATGAGACCGGCGAGGTGAACGTGGATGTTCTGGCACGCCTGTGCGACGATCTGATCGAGGCCGGCGTTCACGGGCTGACGCCCCTGGGCTCAACCGGCGAGTTCGCCTATCTGACCTGGCCGCAGCGCCAGCGCGTCGTTGAAGTGGTCATCGCCGCGTGCGTCAAAGGAGGGCTCCAGCTCCAGGGTTATTCGGTCGGCGTGCCGTTGCCGCCGCAAGCACCGCTGCCACCTGAAGGCGTTGAGGAAGTAAGGCGTGCGCTGGTAGCCATCGGGGCTTTGTAGAGGGCTGATGAGGGGGTGTCAATCACGGTCGTTCTGAGACCTGGGTGGCCTAACAACCCCCG
>Ga0299906_10004493_pt1 | contig 11417 bp, 12 predicted proteins | sample RVTome_14_FD_200259 | JGI IMG/M metagenome (GOLD analysis project Ga0299906, IMG submission 200259) | Soil microbial communities from uranium-contaminated site in the Upper Colorado River Basin, Wyoming, United States - RVT145D125 (version 2) ... | reverse complement strand
CCGCGTGAGGCACGGGAGGGTGCGGGTCGACGGCGGACGTAAGGAGCGCGGGGGGTGGATGAGCGGTGGGGCGGGGGTGTGCGACGCCCGGGAGCCGGCGGCGCGCACCCTCCCGTGCCTCACGCGGCAAACTGCATCACTACCACGCCGGGGGCTCGGTGGACACTCGTCGCGGTCCCGGGCAATACTCTGGGCCGCTTAGCCATGACGAGCACACTCACTCGCGAGCGCCTTGCGGCGCTTCGCCCGGTGCTCGAGCGGCCGGGTCCCCTGGTGATCCTTCCGCACGACAACCCAGATCCCGACGCCATGGCGTGCGCGGCGGCGCTGCGCCACATCGCCTACGAGCTGTGCGAGAAGGAGGCGGTGATCGCGCTGGGGGGCATCGTGGGCCGCGCCGAGAACCGGGCGATGCGTACGTATCTGAACATCAATCTCATACCCGTCGCCGAGATCGAGTTCGACGCGGGCGTGCAGGTGGCGTTGGTCGACACGCAACCTGGCCGCCCGAACAACTCCCTCCCCGAAGGGATCGTCCCCGTGATCGTCATCGACCATCACCCGGCGTACGCGGACTACGGTCACCTGCCGTTCGTCGACCTCCGTGAGGGCTACGGCGCGACTGCCACGATCATGACCGAGTACTTGCGCGAGGCGAAGGTTCCCATCGAGTCGAAGCTCGCCACGGCGCTCTTCTATGGGATCGCCGCCGAGACCCAGGACCTGGGCCGCGAGGCGACCCCGGCCGACATCGAGGCGAGTCACTTCCTCTATCCGCACACCAACAAGCGGCGGCTCGCCAAGATCGAGAACGCGCGGGTCCCGCGCGAGTACTTTCGCGTCTTCCGCGACGCCATCGACCGGGCCACCCTCTACGACCGGGCGGTCATCTCCATCCTCGGCGAGGTCCAGTACCCGGACATGGCGGCGGAAGTGGCCGACTTTCTGCTCCGGCTCGACCAGGTGGAGTGGGCGGCGGCGCTGGCGACCTATCGCGGGTGCCTGCACTGCTCGGTGCGCACCACCGAGCGGGACGTGAATGCCGGCGAGATCCTGCGCCGGGTCCTCGGCGCCAAGTCGGCCGGTGGCCACGACATGATTGCCGGGGGCCGCATCCCCGTCGGCAACGACCCGCAGGCGCGCCAGCGGGCGGCCAGCGCCGTGCGCGACAAGCTGCTCGCCGAGCTGGGCATCGAGGACGAAGGCCGCAGCCTGGTCTAGGCTCGCAGCGGATTCCTAGGCGGGCAGGGCGGCCAGGGCGTCTTCGATTTCGCCGCGAACCGCGGCCGCAGGCTCCGGACGTCGGGTGGTCTCGAGCGCCTGTCTGGCCGCGGCGCCGCCGAGCCGTCCGAGCGCCCAGGCGGCGTGCTGCCTGACCAGCGGCTCCGCGTCACGGAGCGCCCCGACGAGCACGGGGACCGCGTCGGGATTTCCGGAGTTGCCGAGCACGACGCAGGTGTTGCGCAGCAGACCGCGGCGCCCCGGGCGCATCATCGGCGTGCCGCGGAAGCGGGCCTCGAAGGCGTCGTCGTCGAGCGACAGGAGCGTGGGCAGGTGCGGCAGCAGTCTCTCGTCGGTCGCCGACGGTTGCGGCACGCCGTTCCAGGGACAGGCCTCCTGGCAGAGGTCGCAGCCGAAGATCCAGTTGCCCAGGCCCGGCCGCAGGGGCGACGGGATCGCCGAGTGGTGCTCGATCGTCAGGTAGGAGATACAGCGGCGCGGGTCCATCGTGTAGTCGCCGGCCAGCGCCCCCGTCGGGCAGACGTCGATGCAGCGCGTGCAGGTGCCACAGTGGTCCGGCGCCTCGACCGTGGCCTCGACGTCGACGTCGGTCAGGAGTTCGCCGAGCAGGAAGTACGAGCCGCGAGCACGCTGCAGCAGCAACGTGTGGCGACCCATCCAGCCCAGGCCAGCGCGGACGGCCCAGTCTCGCTCCAGGATGGGGCCGGTGTCGACGTAGGACAGATAGCGCGAGCCTGGGAAGTGCGGCGCCAGGCGCGCGGCGAGTCGTTGGAGACGGGCCAGAACGTGGTCGTGATAGTCGCTGCCGAGCGCGTAGGCGGCGATGCGCCCGCGCAACGTGGCGCGCCAGTCGTCGGGCGGCGGCGGGGGCGGCCGATAGGGCCATGCGACCACGATCATGCTGCGCGCCCAGGGATGGTCCGTGCGCGGGTCGATGCGCTGCGCCGTGCGCCGGTTCAGGTACCGCATCTCGCCCGCCCGGCCCTCGGCGATCCAGCGCTCGAGAAAGGCGCGGCGCGGCAACGGGTCGATGGGGGCGCAGCCGGCCAGGATGAAGCCCAGCGCTTGCGCCTCTCGTTGCACGATCTCCGCCGGCGTCGGCACCGCCAGTCGTCCTCGCAGGCTCCTGCACGCTTGCCAAGCCCTCAAGTTTCCACGGGTCTCGGCCGATCCTCAGGCAGGGGGCGCGATGCGCATCAGGGTTGGGGACCGGGAGGTCGGGGATGGTGCGGCCACGTTCGTCGTGGCGGCGCTCGGCTCGAATCACGACGGGAGCTTCGAGCGCGCCTGCCGCCTGATCGACTTGGCGGCCGACGCCGGAGCCGACGCCGTCAAGTTCCAGTCCTATCGGGCTGCCTCTCTGCTCACGCGCCGCAGCCGGCGGGCCGACGGCGGCTGGCAGACGGTCGAAGACTATCCGACGGTCGAGCGGCTCGAGCTTCCGGTGCGCTGGCACGCGCCGCTCCGCGACCACGCGCGGACGCGTGGCATGGCCTTCCTGTCCAGTCCTGGTGACGAGGGACGCGCCGGCCTCTTGGCGGCCCTCGGCGTGCCGGCCCTGCGCATCGCATCCGGGGATCTCACCCACGTTCCACTGCTCGAGACCGTCGCCGGTTTCGGGCGACCCGTGCTGCTGTCGACGGGCTTCGCGAGCGAGGAGGAGATCGCCGAGGCGCTGGCCGCCCTCGAACGCGGCGCCGGCGGGCGCGATCGCTGCCCTCCCGTCGTACTCCTGCACTGCGTGGCGCTGCGGCCCCTGCGGGCGGACGACGCCAATCTGCGGGCGCTGCGCCGGCTGCGGGACCGCTTCGGGTGTCTCACCGGCTGGTCGGATCACTCCCAGGGGCTGACGCTGGCCCTCGGTGCCGTCGCGCTCGGCGCTTGTGTGGTCGAGAAGCACCTCACCGACGACCCGTGTCGTCCCGGGGGCGATCACCTCGTGTCGATGGCGCCCGACGCCTTCCGCGCCATGGTTGTCGCGGTGCGCGAGATCGAGCGTGCGCTCGGCGACGGCCGCAAGGTCCCGCATCGCGACGAGGCCGGCGTTCGCGCGGCGGCGCGCCGCAGCGTGCATGCGGCGCGCTCGGTCCCGGCGGGCAGCGTGCTCGAGGAGGCGGACCTCAAGGTCGTGCGCCCGGCCGCCGGCGATCCGCCCGGATCCCTCGCCGACCTGGTCGGATGCCGTCTGGTGCGCCGGCTCGCCGTCGACGAGCCGGTGCGGGCGGCCGACTGCGTCCGGCGGTCATGAAGGACGGCGGCGCCCGGACGGTCCTGGTGATCGGGGGCGGTCGTGACGCGGTGCCCGTGCTGCGCGTCCTACGGGCGCTCGGTCACCGGCTGGTGGTTGCCGACGGATGCCCCGATGCCCCGGGATTCCAGCTCGCCGACGCCGGACTGCTCGCGGCGACGCTCGACCCCGAGGCGGCCATCGAAGCGGCACGCGCCTATGCGAGTCGCACGCGCGTGGACGCCGTCCTCGGGACCGGCCGGCGGCTCGCGCTCAGCGTGGCGGCCGTCGCCGAGGCGCTGGGCTTGCCGGCCATGCCGAGCGCCGGCGCTCGTCGGTTGCTCGATCGTCTGGCCGTACGCGAATGCCTGCGCGGCGGGGGGCTCACGGTTCCGCCCGGACAGGCCGTCCGCTGTCCGAACGACGTGCGCGCCGCGCGGGACGCGTATGGGACGCCGCTGCTCGTGCGCCCCATCGACGGGTGGGCCGCGCGGGGCGTCGTGCGCATCGGTCCCGATGTCGATCCGGCCTGGGCCTTCCACGTGGCGACGACGGCCTCGCCGACGGGGCAGGTGATGTGCGAGCCTTTCCTCCCCGGGCGGTCGCTGGTGGCCGTGGCGGTCGTGGTGGGCACGGAGCCCGTCGTCGTCGACGTCTCGGAGTGCGCCCACGAGGCTCGCTTCGCGCCCTTCGTCATCGCATCCGGATGCCGGGCCCCGTGCGAACTCACCGCGGCGCAGCGGGCGCGGATCGACACGGCGGTGGGCCGGGTCGTCGCGACGCTCGGCGTGCGCGACGTGCTCTGCACGGTCGAGCTGGTGGCCGGCGAGGACGAGGCGATCGTGGTCGACGTGCAGGTCGGCCTCACCAACGGTCGCCGATTGGCGCACGACATCCCGTTGGCCGCCGGCATCCATCCGGTCGAGGCGGCGGTGCGGGTGGCGCTCGCCGACCCGCCCGAGCCCGCCGCGCTGCGCCCACGCTGGTGCCGGCCCGTCGTCGAGATCGCGCTCTTCCCGACTCCCGGCACGGTCGTGGGCGTGCACCACGCGGCGGAAGCAGCCGCCGCCGACGGAGTCACGCTCGTGGACGTGAGCGCCGCGCTCGGTTCGCGGGTCTGTCCGCCGACCAGCAATCTGTGCCGGGGAGGCGTGGTCGTCGCGACCGGGCTGAGCGCGGAGGCGGCGCTCGCCAGCGCACGTGCTGCAGCGGCCCGCATCCGCATCGTGACCGAAGGCGACCCCAGCACGCGCGACTCGCGCCTGAACTGACCGGCGCACGAGTCAAAGGCCTGGCCGCGAGTCCGCTTCACTGTCGCGAATTCGTCGCTGGGCGTCGAGAATGCGCCCGTATTCTCGGCGGAAGCCGTGGCATCGGCCTTGCTCGTACCCACCCTCATGCGACGGAGCGTGGTGGTGAGGCGGTGGTTGCGGCGCCTGATGGAGTGGTGGCCGGCTGTGGAGTGGACAGGCGCGCTCTCGGTGGTTCCGTCGCATGTCGGTGGTGGAAGGGGGCGGGTCACGGTGGGCCCGTCCCTTCCCCATTCCCGCCGTGGCCGTCGCCATGGTCGCGCGCGTGTCGCCTGAGCGCATGTCGGCCGGAGACGCCGTCCGGAGACGCCGTCATGGGGAAGCGGATGGAGGAGTCGGTCTGATGCGGCCACCGAGGGTGATCGCGATCGCCGGTACGGCCGAGGGCACGAGTCAGGTCGCTCTGGCCGTGGGGTTCGGGGTGGCGCTGCGTCGCGCGGGTGCGCGCGTCGCCGTCATCGAGGCCGATCTCGAGCGCGGGTCCCTGGCGACAGTGGTGGGGCTCGAGGCCGCCCCGTCCCTGGCGAGCGTCCTGGCGGGGCGGGTGCCCCTCGCGGACGCCCTGGTCGGCGGTCCGCAGGACGTGCGGATCGTGACCGGTGCCCGCGGCGGGAGCAACCAGCTCGGCGCGGACGCGCAACGAACGCTGCTCGCGCAGATCGACGCGCTCGGTGATCGCTACGACGTGATCATCGTCTCGCCGGCGGCGGATCGATCCACCGGGACGCTCTTTGCCGTCGGGGCTGCGCACGCGACGGTGGTGGTCGTCGCGCCGGAGCGGGCGGCGGGCGGCAGGACGCTCGAGACGCTGCGCCTGCTGTCGAGTCGGGTCGACGATGCGCTCGGTGTCGTGGTGCACGGGGCCTCGGACGCCGAGAGCGCCCGGGCCGACTACGTGGCGCTCGTCGGCAGAGCGCGCTTCGGCGCGTTGGCCCGCCTGGCGTACCTGGGGTGGATCCCCACCGGTCCCGAGGCCACGGCCTGCTGGGATCCGGCGGCGCCTGCGGGTCGGGCCGTGGCCGCGTTGGTCGGTCCGTGGCGACAGGCCCCGCCGGCTCGACCGCACGGGGGACTACAGTTTTTTTTCGAGCCGCTGCTGGCGGCGCGGGAGGCGGCGTGATGGCGGCGACGGGTACGCATGGCGAGCCGCTGCGCCGCCGGGGAGGTCACTACCGGCCGCTGCGTGGCGACCGTGACGAGATCCTGCGGCGCTACCTGCCGCTGGTGCGGCGAGTCGTCCACCGGCTCGCCACGCGCAAGCCCCCGCACATCGACGTCGACGACCTCGTGTCGTGGGGCATCGTCGGATTGCTCGACGCGGTCGAGAAGTACGACCCGAAGAAGGAAGCCCTCTTCTCGACGTACGCGCAGTTCCGGATTCGTGGTGCGATCCTCGACCACCTGCGCTCGCTCGACTGGGTGCCGCGCAGCGTTCGCCAGAAGGCGGCGCGCATCGAGAAGGCCGGGCGCGAGTTGGAGGCGGTGCACGGGCGTCCCGCGAGCGAGGAGGAGATCGCCGCGCACCTCGGCTTGTCGATCCAGGGCTACCAGGACCTGCTCGGCAAGGTCGGCGAGATGAGCCTCTTCAGTCTCGAGGATCTCGGTTTCGGTGTCGGCGAGGAGCGCGTGCCGCAGAGTCTCGATGGCGACGGCGTCGAGGATCCCGTGACGAGCCTGCTCACGAACGAACGCGTGTCGCTGCTCGCCGAGGCGGTGCGCCGCCTCTCCGAGCGGGAGCAGACGGTGATCTCCCTCTACTACCGGGAGGACCTCACCATGAAGGAGGTCGGCGAGGTCCTCGGACTCACCGAGTCCCGGGTCTCGCAGATCCACTCGCAGGCGGTGATTCGTCTGAAGGATCATTTCCGCGACCGCTGCCCGGACGAGGACCTGGAGATCTGAGGATGTCCGAGGTGGCGTCTAAAGGTCCGTCCCCGATGTGCCGAGAGCCCAGTCAGGGTTGTCGTCCGAACGAGCTTCATGACCAACGGAGGGGGACACACACATCCGCCGGAGCGCCTGTGGACGGCTCGCACGCTCGTCCTGCTGGGGGCGGGGCGGCCGGAGCCGGGCGAAGAGGGGGGCCGACGGGCCCACGTCGACGCGTTGCGTCGTCGGGTGGAGACAGGGATGTATCGGATCGACGCCGAGGCGGTGGCACGGGCCATGTTGCTCGAGATTGCGGCCGGCGGCGTCTAGCCACGGGGGTTCGGCATGTTGGTCCTGACGCGCAAGGTCGGTGAGGTCATCCGCATAGGCGACAACATCACGGTCCGCGTTCTGCAGGCGCGGGGGAGCCAGGTCCGCCTGGGGGTCGAGGCGCCGAGCGATGTGCGCATCTTCCGGGAGGAGATCTACGAGCCGGAGGTCACCGCCGAGCCGAAGGTCGCCGCGAAGAACGGGAAGCCGGCCGACGTCCTCGAGCCTCACTGAGCGCCACAACTTTGGCGACTCCCCGTTCAGGACTGTCCGACGCGGGGAGCCAGATATCCATTCCGGCCCCGCCTCAGGGACAGTGCCGAGGCTTTGTTCCTACCCAAGTCACTGAAATGACGTGACTTTTCTGTCCGGTCCGCGTGGGACAGGCTGGCGACGGCCGGCGGCTTGCGTCTTGCTACTGCACTCACCTGGGAGCTGTCGACATCCTGCATGGGGGAGGTCGACCGGGAACGGGAGGAAGGTGAGGATGAACGCAGCGGACGCGATCAGGGACCGGGAGCCTCGGGACCAGGCGGACTTCGCCGGCATCATCGGCCGGCATCCGCGCATGCAGGCCATCTTCGAGATCATTCGGCGCGTCGCCCGCACGAGCGCCACGGTCCTCATCACGGGGGAGAGCGGCACGGGGAAGGAACTCGTGGCCGACGCCATCCACCAGCTCTCACCGCGCCGCGCGGCTCGCTTCGTGCCCGTGCACTGCGGGGCGATCCCGGAGGAGCTGCTCGAGAGCGAGATGTTCGGGCACGAGCGTGGAGCCTTCACGGGCGCCACGAGCAGCCGCATCGGGCGCTTCAAGCTCGCCGACCAGGGGACGATCTTCCTCGACGAGATCGGCGAGATGAGTCCCAAGCTGCAGGTGAAGCTGCTGCGCGTGCTCGAGGACGGTCGTTTCGAGCCGGTCGGGGGCGTCGCCACGCAAGAGGTCGACACCCGCATCATCGCCGCCACGAACCGTACGCTCGAGCACGACGTGGCCACGCGCCACTTCCGTGAGGACCTGTACTACCGCCTGCGCGTCGTGCCCATCGAGATGCCCGCGCTGCGCGACCGGCGGGAGGACATCCCGCTGCTCGTCGAGCACGTCCTCCGCGAGCTGGTCGGGAAGGGCATGCGTCGCTTCGAGGTGGCGCCGGGGGCGATGGACGTCCTGCAGCGTCACCAGTGGCCGGGAAACGTTCGGGAGCTGCGCAACCTGCTCGAGCAGCTCGTGGTGCTCGGCCGCCCCGAGGGGGTGATCGAGGCCTCCGACCTGCCTGCCCATCTGACGGCGCCGCCCGAGCTGCATCAGTCCGCCCGCGTTGCCCCGTGGGACTTCGGCGTCGGAGGGATCGACTTCTACCGCGAGATGGAGGCGATCGAGGATCGTATCATCGCGCGGGCGCTCCGGCTCACCGAGGGCAACAAGAAGGAGGCGGCGCGCCTCCTGCAGCTCAATCGCACCACCCTGCTCGAGAAGCTCAAGCGCAAGCGGGCCCAGGGCAGCCCCCTGATGGCGGTCCTCGAGGACCTCGGCAAGCCGTACCGGGCGCTCCCGCCGCGGTCGGCGGCCGTGTCCGCCATCCCGTCGGACGACGTCAGCGTCGCGTGAGGACGCCCCCGCTCAGAAGCCGGTGATGCCCTGCTCGGGGAACCAGACGGCCGATCCGGGCACGGGAACGGCGGGCTGCTTGAAGAGATTCACCATGAAGATCTGGTGGCCCGTGGTCGTGCCGCCGCTCAGGAGGTCGGCGGTCGTGCTGAGCGTGACGAAGTGCGCGCCCATCTCCGGCGCCATCGCCTGCGTGGTCCCGCCGGGCGTGAGCACCTGATAGCGCTGGTTCTCGCGCAGCATGAAGTAGTAGGCGTTCCCGGCGCACACGAAGGTGATGCGCCAGTCTCGCCGGATCTTCGCGCCCGCCGGTCGTACGCAACCCGACGGGTCGTCCGTGATCTGTGCGTAGGTCCCGGAGCGGGTGTCCCAGATGAAGATCTGTGGCACCCCGGTGTCGGCGCCGTCGCCCGCGAGGTCGGCCGTGCTCTGGAAGGTGACGAGCCGGCCGTCGTCGCTCAGGAGGGCATTCGAGCTGGGTCCGGCGCCGTTCGTGATCGGCTTCGCCGGCAGGTCGGTGATGACGCCCGCCCAGATCTGCGTGACGCCCGTGTCGGCGCCACTGACGGAGTCGCTCGTGGACTCGAAGGTGATGCGTCGCTGCTTGGGGCTCAGCATGGCCTTCGAGCTGTCGCCGTCGCCCGAGCTGACCTGCGTGGCGAAGCCGTTCTTGTCGACCAGGAAGATCTGCCGGCTGGTGCTTCCCTGGCCCGCCAGGTCGCCCTCCGAATCGAACACGATGATGCGGCCGCTCTTGTCGAGCGACGGGTTGGCGCTGGTGCCCGTCGGGTCGACGATCGGCTGCAGCAGATCGCCCTTGCTCTCGAGGACGACCTGCACTCCCGGGGCCCCGGTGAGGAGCGGATCGGCATCGGTCTCCCACGCGAAGACGCGGCCGGAAAAGGAGGCCGTCGGCTCGGTGTTCGCACCGGATGGGGCGAGAATCGTGGCGTGGCTGCCGGTCTTGAACGGCAGCAGGCTGATCGCCTGGGTGTCGGCGCCGTTCTCACGGGTAAGCGACATTGCCCGCCGGCCCTGAGCCGGGATGCGCGGGAGGTCGGTGTCGCCTGCGATGGTCAGTTGCAGGACGGTCGGGGCCTGCTTGTGGAAGGCCAGCGCCGGGGATCCCAGGAGCAGGGCGATCACGAACACACCAATACCGTGGCGAATCTTGCGCATTTCGCTCCGTTTCATCCCCGCGACGCCCCCGTGGCACCCGTGGGAAACTGAGTGGGGATAGGACCCCATCGTCCCTAGCGGTGTCAAGGAAATTCCTGGCGGATGCGAGGTCGGCCGGTCGGTACGGCTCGCATCGGCCTTGGCAGCGGCCCTGGCGCCTCTGCTTTCGAGTCGGGCAGGCACACGCTACTCTGAGATCGGACGGGGTGGAGGCGAAGGAGGTAGCATGAATGGGGTGAACGTTCTCGCGGGCGCTTTGGCGCTCGCCGTCGTGGCGGTCGCGCCCGGCGCGCCTGCCTTCGGCCTGGCCGAGACGGCCGTAGCCACGGGCATCGCCACGGGGCTCGCCGGCAGCAGCACATCCGCCGCCGCCACGTCTCTGAGCGGCGCTCGCGCCAGCCTGCAGGGCTCGGTGGCCGGCCGGGATGCCGCCGTCAGGCGGGCCCTGGGCGGCAGCACGCCTCGGCGCGGTCCCGGGGGCGCCGGCGGCGGCGGCGGTTGGTACGCCTTTCGCGCCGCGGAGAAGGGCCAGAGTCAGGCCTGGGCGACCGTGAGCGGTGGCGCGGGCACCAAGGGCGGCTGGGCGAACGCCGGCCAGGGGTGGGCCGCTTCGCAGTCGACTTGGGCCGCCTCCGGCGATGCCTGGGCCCGCGGCGGCGTCGTCAACCGCTGAGGCGGGTCAGTTGCCCGCGAACACCGCCGGGCGCTTCTCGAAGAAGGCCGTGATGGCCTCCTTGAGATCGTCGCTTTCGATGAAGGCCGCGTTCCAGGCTGCGACGTAGGCGAGCCCGTCCTCGGTGCTCTTGCCCTGACAGTAGCGCAGCACCTGCTTCGTTCCCTGGACCGCCAGCGGTGAGTTGGCGGCCATGCGTGCGGCCATGGCCCGGGCCGCGTCCTGGACCGCCGCGCCGTCGGCATGCACCGCGTTCACCAACCCGATGTCGCGTGCCCGCTCGGCAGCGAAATCGTCGCCGGTCAGCGCCAGCTCGGCGGCGATGCCGCGGCCGACGATGCCGGGGAGGCGCTGCAGCGTGCCGACGTCCGCGACGATCGCGATGCGCGTCTCGCGGATGGAGAAGACGGCGTCGGCGGCCGCCAGGCGGACGTCACAGGCGGTGATGAGGTCGATGCCGCCGCCGAGGCAGTAGCCATGCACGGCGGCGATCACCGGCTTCGGGCAGTCGGCCACCGCCGAGATGGACTCCTGGAGGCGGCGGATCTCCGCCAGCGTCCGCTGGCGTTTCGCGGCCTCGCTGGCCGCCGGCCGGGCGCCGTTGCCGACGATGTCCGCCATGCCGCTGAGATCGAGCCCGGCCGTGAAGTGAGGCCCGCGCGCCGCGATGACGACGGCGCGCACGTCCGGATCGCGGCCGAGGACGTCCATGGCGTGCGGCAGTTCCGTCCAGAACGCGGCGCCCATGGCATTGCGCTTGGCTGGGTTGGCGAGCCACAGCGTGGCGACGTGCTCGTGGTGCTCGATCTCGAAGACACTGTAGCTCATGGGCGGACCCTCCAGGGCCGTAGCATGCCCAAGGCGACCACCCGGATCCAACCCGGGCGCGGGTAGTGACGCAGTTTGCCGCGCGAGGCACGGGAGGGTACGCGCCGCCGGCTCCCGGGCGTCGCACACCCCCGCCCCACCGCCCATCCA
>Ga0299906_10004492_pt1 | contig 11418 bp, 7 predicted proteins | sample RVTome_14_FD_200259 | JGI IMG/M metagenome (GOLD analysis project Ga0299906, IMG submission 200259) | Soil microbial communities from uranium-contaminated site in the Upper Colorado River Basin, Wyoming, United States - RVT145D125 (version 2) ... | reverse complement strand
TGACGAGGTCCTCCTCGGTCGTGAAGGTGCGGGCCGACTCGACCGGGTCCCAGCGGAAGCTGACCTCCGTGGTCACGTGGAAAGGCTCGGCGCGCTGCCGTGCCCGCGCCCGAGATAGACCTTCCACTTCCGGGTCGTCGAGCGCAGCTCGATCGTCTCCATCGCCTCATCGCCAGCCATCCAGAGGCCGGCCTCGCGCAGGGCAATCGTCAGGGCTTCGCGGAACTGGTCGTAGCGCATTCGGTGATGGTACCGGAACACGTGGCTCCCCTCGCTCGCGTGGTGCTGGTATCGGCGGCCTGTGCGGCTGTCCGCCCGGGTCGAGGACTGGGAGTCCCAGTGGAAGAGCTCCGGCGAGATGGCGTAGTCGTCGGGGCTGACTGTTCCAGGACGGATCTCGCGCTGGCCTGAGCGCGTCGGAGGACGTCCGTGGCGGAAGCTCTCTCTGAGGCCCGTTCCGCAAGGTCAGGGCTATCCGAGACGGCGCAACCTCAGCGCCGCTTCGCCTTCTTGCGCGGCGGCTTCCGGCCTGTCGACCCGGTCTTCACGCCGGCCCGGACCGGGCGCCGTCGCCGCGCCGACGCCGACCCGGCCTTGGGCTTCGGTGCGGCGGTCTTCTTCCTGCTGGCGCCGCGACCGCGCGCCGCACCGGCGCCCGCGCCCCGCTTCGCTGCGGCGCTGCCGCTGCCGCCGGGCTTCGCGCCCGCACTCGTGCGTCGCCGTCGCGGGGGAGCGGCCTCGGCGGCGCGGGGACCGGTCTCGATGTCGACGCCGAAGACCGCGGAGAGCTGGTCCGCGGCGAGGACGCGGCGCCCCTGGCGCTGCGCTCGCGTGGACGAAGGAATCGCCGCGCCCTCGACCAGCTCCTGGGGGTCGACCCCGCGCAGGGCGAAGAGCAGCTCCGGCTGCTGGTCGAGGCGCGCGCCCACGCCGTAGAGCGTCGCGGCGACGTGCTTGCACATGGCGGCCCAGTCGGGGCACGAGCAGCTCAGGGCGATCTCGCGCGGGGCGGGGAAGAGGCCCTCGTCCCGGCGCGTGACCACCTCCATCACGGCCTGCGAGAGCGAGCCGCGCAGCAGCTCGACCAGCGAGCCGAGGCTGCCGGCGCAGGCGGCCTTGATGGCGCTCCAGCGCCCGGCCGGCAGCGGCTGAATGCCGATCTCGATCTCGTAGAGGTCCGAGCCGCTCACGAGCGCGCGGACGCAGCCCGGCTCGACCCGGAGGTCGATCACGGAGCCGTTGCGCAGGTAGGTCCGGCCACGCGGCAGGCGGTTGGCGAAGTCGCTGTAGCCCTCGAGGTTCCGGCACCAGGCGTCGCCCCAGAAGGTGGCGGCGATGCGGCGGGTCGCGAAGCGGACGGGCTGCGCCAGCTCGCCGGCCTTCCGCAGCCGCAGCAGGCGCTCGGCGGCCTCCGCGCGGCGCTCGTGCACGGGGACGTAGGGCCGGAAACCGCCCCAGCCGCTCCGGCGCCTGCGCCGTCTCACGCCGCGTCCCCTCGTTCCGGCCGCACCCCGCTCCTCACGCGGCTCACCCCTCGACGGCGCTCGTCAGGTCGAGGGAGACCATCCGCATCAGCTCGGCGTCGCTCAGCTCCGTGAGCGCCGTCTCCGCGCCCGCCTGGAGCACCTGGTCGGAGAGCTTCTGCTTGCCGGCGATCATCGCAGCGATGCGCTCCTCGACGGTGCCGCGGCAGACGAAGCGGTGCACGAGGACGTTCCGCTTCTGGCCGATCCGGAAGGCCCGGTCCGTGGCCTGGTTCTCGACGGCGGGGTTCCACCAGCGGTCGAAATGGATCACGTGGGAGGCGGCGGTGAGGTTGAGGCCGGTGCCCCCGGCCTTGAGCGAGAGCACCATGAAGGGGACGGCGTCGTCCTCCTGGAAGCGCCGCACCAGCGCCGGCCGCTTGCGGACCGGCGTGCCGCCGTGGAGCACCAGCCCGGCCCGGCCGAAGACGTCGCCGAGGAAGCCGGCCAGGGGGCCCGTCATCTCGCGGAACTGGGTGAAGACGAGCACCTTGTCCTGGCGTTGCGCCAGGGGCTCGCACAGCTCGCGCAGCCGCAGCAGCTTGCCGCTCGCCCCAGGCTCGAAGCCGCCGTCGCCCAGCCACTGGCTGGGGTGGTTGCAGATCTGCTTCAGGCGCAGCAGCAGGGCCAGCACGGCGCCGCGGCGCTGGATCCCGTCGAGCCGCCCCAGCGACTCCTTCATCTCCTCGACCGCGCGGGCGTAGAGCGCGGCCTGGCGCCGGCTCAGCAGGCACCACGCGTCCACCTCGGTCTTGTCCGGCAGGTCCTGTATCACGCTGCGGTCGGTCTTGAGCCGGCGCAGGAGGTAGGGCTGCACCAACCGCCGCAGCGGAGCGTAGCCCCGCTCGTGGCTGGCCATCGAGCGGCACAGCTTCTTGAAGCTGCGCGCCGAGCCCAGCAGACCCGGGTTGAGGAAGTCGAAGATCGACCACAGGTCGCCGAGGCGGTTCTCCACCGGAGTGCCGGTGAGGGCCAGCCGCCAGCGGCAGTCGAGCGCCTTGACGGCCTGGGTCTGCCGGGCCGCGGGGTTCTTGATGGCCTGGGCCTCGTCGAGGATCACGCTGCGCCAGGCGTGCCGCTTCATCCACTCGGTCCGCTCCAGCGTGGCGTAGCTCGTGACGACGGCATCGTAGCGCTCCAGCTTCTCCGCCGAGAGGGCGCGCAGCTCCGGGCCGGGGAGGCGCGAGGGGTGGGCGATCAGGACCCGCAGCCGCGGCGCGAAACGCTCAGCCTCGGAGCGCCAGTTGTCGAGGAGCGACGCCGGCACCACGAGCAGGTCGGTGCCCTCCTCCTTTCGCCGCCGGCTGAGAGAGAGCACGCCCAGGACCTGGATCGTCTTGCCGAGGCCCATGTCGTCGGCAAGGCAGCCTCCCAGCTCCATGCCTCGCAGCGTCCACAGCCACTGGACGCCGGTCTTCTGGTAGGGGCGCAGCTCGGCGCTGAGGCCGGCGCCGGCGTCGATCTCCGAGCGCAGCGCGGGCGAGCGGAGCGCCTCGAGGCGCGAGGAAAGCCACTTCCCGGCGACGACATCCGACCACTCGGGGCGCTCGCCCGCGAGCGCGGCCTCGGCGTCGTCGCCGTCCGGTGGCGCGCCCGCCAGCAGGCGCATCGCCTCGCGGAAGCTGATCCCCTCGGCGGCCTGCTGCTCGAGCTCGCGCCAGTGCTGGAGGACGCCGGCGAGCCGGGCCGGGTCGACCTCGACCCAGCGGCCGCGGATCGAGACGAGCCCGTCGGAGGAGGAGAGCAGCGCCTGTATCTCGCGGGCGGTGAGCGGCTCGCCCTCCAGGCTGAGCCGCACGTCGAAGTCGAGGAGCGCGTCCATGCCGAGCTCGGAGGGCGCCTCGCCGCCGAGGGACACCGTGACCCGGGGGCGGGGACGGCGGGCGGCGCTCCACCAGTCGGGCGTGCGCACGACCAGGCCGCAGCGCTCGTACAGCGCGACCTCGCCGAGGAAGCGGTGCGCCTCGCGCGGCGTCCAGGAGAGCGGGTGGTACACGTCGCCCGAGTCGACCAGCTCCCGGAGCAGCTCGCTCTCCTCGGCGGCACGGGACAGCGGCGAGAGCAGGGCCAGCAGCTTCTGCCGGTCCCGGGCGCCGGCGTACTCCTCGAGCGCCTGCCCCAGCGGCCGGTGCTGCGGCCGCGCATGGCGGGAGACGCGGCTGACGTAGGTGGCGAGGAAGGCGAAGGGGTAGTCGGGGTCGGCGCGGTTCTCGGCCAGGTGGAAGCAGACCCGGCCGACGACGTGCCAGACGGGGCTCTGGCGCCTCAGGTATCCCTGGACGCCGCCCTCGGCCCGCTTCGCCTCGCGGCCGAGCCGCTCGCCCAGCTCTCGCCACAGCTCGCCGAGCAGCTCCGCGCTGATCGCCTCGGCGCCCTGCATGGGAGGGACCGCCTCGGCGAAGGCGGCGAGCTCCTCGGGGGTCGCGTCGGGCATCGCCGCAGCACCCGGTTCGGTGGGGTCGAGCGCGCCGCACGCCCGCGCGACGAAGGCCTGGGCGAAGTCGCGCCAGTAGGCGAGGGAGGGGGGAAGCTCGGTGCCGACCTCGGCCACGCCCAGGTGCAGCAGGCCGGGTCCCCGGCCGGCTTCGAAGGCGCGGCCGATCCGGCGCGCGACGGCCGGAGCGAGCGGGGGTCCTGCGCCGGCCGGGTCCGGCTGGAGGTGGAGGTGTCCGCTCGGGGAGAGCGTGCACTCGAGGGTGAGGTCGCCGGAGGAATCCGTGCGGGGAGCGGGCGTCATGGCGATGGGGCTCGCATCGTACCGTCAAGTGCGGCGAAGTCGGTTCGCCCTGACGCTGGTCAGCCCCTCCGGCTGACGTGCTGCCGAATCTCGGCACTCCGTCCGGACGGAGCTCGGACGAGGGTCCCCGTCGGCGGCGTGGCGACTCAGGTGGGGATGAGCTGGATCGCCTTCGCACCCGACGCATCGGGCGCGATCTCGGCGAGTCCCCCGTCGAGCGTGGCCAGCGTCCCGTCGCGGGCGAGGGCCAGGGCCAGCAGGTGCGCGTCGGTCACCTGCTTGTGGCCCATGAGCTTTCGTCGAGCCACGTGCTCCGAGGCGACGATGGACACGTCGTCGCTCCAGAACTCGTGGCCGGGCAGCGCCACGATTCGCTCGAGGAGCTGGATGGCCTCGAGAGGGGAGCGAGCGTCGGCGACGATCCTCGCGTTCGAGGACACGCGCACGAATCCACTCTGCGTGACCGGGCAGGTCGCCCAGCCGAGGCGCTCCCGCTGGCGGCCGGCGAACCAGCGGTGCGCGGCCTCGTGGTGCACGTGGTTGGGCCAGGCGAGCGCCACGAGGACGTTGACGTCGAGGAGCGCGGTCAGGAGTCCTCGTCCAGGGCCCGGGCCACGGCTTCGGACGTCAAGGGCGGTGCGTCGGGCCCCACGCGAAACACGGGGAACCCTCGCTCGGAGCCCTCCTTACGCGGTGCGAGGCCGCTGCGAGCGAGGTCGGAGAGCACCCGCCCGAGGGTTGTGCCTCGCGACCGCGCGAGGCTGCGCGCGGCCTGCAGGACGTCGGGGTCGAGGTCGACGGTGGTCCGCACGAACTCCAGGGTAGTGGTCGATGGCCCTTGATGTCAAGATGAGACGATGCTCTGATGAGACGACGGCCGACGCTGTCGCCCCCCTGGATGCGCTGCCCGCCCCGAGTGCGCCGGGGGAAGGCCGCGTGAAGGCGAGCCGAGGAGCCCGACCACCGCTTCGTCTACACTTCGCGCTGCCACGCCGGCAGGGCGAGCCGGATGTCGGCGGCTGGGGGCGGGGCATTCCCTCGGAGGGGAGTCGGATGTCGAAGCGTCGGGGCAAGGCAGGCCGATCGCGGCCTCGGCCGGCTCGCGCCGGGGTGAGCGAGTGGGTCGGAGGGTACCTCGATCCGCCCATGTTCATCACGGACCGGGAGGAACCCTACCGGGTCCGCATCGCGGTCTGGATGGATCTGCTCCACGGGCTCGTGGTGGGGCAGCAGGGCGTGGATCCCGACGAGGCGGAGGGCGCCCTCGGGCGAACGCTGCGGGCCGCCACCGAGCGCCCCGCAGCCGGCCCGCCGCGCCGTCCGCAGCGGATCCGGGTGGCCAACGCCTCCCTCGCGGCGGAGGTGCGGGCGGCCACCCCGGGTATTCCCGTCGAGGTGGCTCCCACGCCGGAGCTGGACAAGCTGCTCGAGTTCATGCTGGAGCAGATGGCGGCGGACGAGGACGACGGCGACGCCAGCTATCTCGAGGAGGGGCGCGTCTCGGCGGAGAGCGTGGCCGGCCTGTTCGCGGCGGCCCGCCTCCTGTTCCAGCAGGCGCCCTGGCGTGTCGCATCGGACGGCCAGGTGCTGCGGATGGACATCCCCGCGCTCGGCGTGGAGGGGGCGTGCGTGTCGATCATCGGGGCCCTGGGTGAGAGCCTGGGCTTCATCATCTTCCCGTCCCTCGAGGGCTTCGAGGCGTTCGCCGAGGCGGGCGAGCGGCTCTCCGACCAGCGCTCGCTTCGCGTCGATCTCGGCACCGGCTGGCTGGCGCTGAGCTTCGAGAAGGCGACGGGGCTGCCCGCCGGGATGCGGCGCGAGGCGATGGCGCACGGCTGGCCGGTGGCGGACCCGGACGCCTATCCGACGCTGGCGCGCCGAGAGCGGGACGGGGCGATGCGGCCTCTGGTGGAGCGGGACGTGGAGATCGCCACGGCCTGCGCGGCGTCGCTGGCCGCCTTCTGCGCGAAGCACGGCAGCGTCTTCGAAGCCGAGGAGTTCGAGGCGATCTGCGAGTCCTGGTTCGACGAGCGCGATCTGGAGGTGCGCTACACGATTCCCTACGAGGCGTACGACGCGTTCGAGATCGACGAGGCGCCGCGGCCAGTGCCCGAGACGGTTCCGAGGGTCGGCCGCAACGATCCGTGCCCGTGCGGAAGCGGGAGGAAGTACAAGAAGTGCCACCTGGCGTCCGACGAGCAGCGACGCGCTTCCCAGGCTCAGGCCACCCGGGACCACGACCTGGACGGCAAGCTCGTGAACGAGCTCGGCCGATACGCCAAGCGGCGCTTCGGTTCGGAATGGGGGCGCTTCGTCGCGGACTTCGACGATCCCGAGCACGCGCTTCAGCTCGCGATGCCGTGGTCGCTGTACGTGTACCGGGTGCAGGGCCGGAGCGTCGCCGAGCACTACGTGGAGGAGCGGGGATCGCGCCTGACGGCCGAGGAGCGGGCGTGGCTCACGGCGCAGCTGGCGGCCTGGCTGTCCGTCTGGGAGGTGGAAGCGGCGGAGCCCGGAAAGAGCGTGACGCTCCGGGATCTGCTGTCGGGGGAGCAGCGTCACGTGCGCGAGGCGTCGGCGTCGCAGACGCTCGTGGTCCGGGATGCGGTGCTCGCCCGCGTGGTCGACTACGAAGACGTCTCGCTCATGTGTGGCGCGCACCCGCGGCCGCTGCCGCCGCTCGCAGCGGCCGAGGTGGTGCGCCGGGCGCGTGGACGGCTCCGGCGCAAGCGGGCGGTGCCGGTGGAGCGGCTGCGCGACGAGGGGTTCGGCCGCTACCTGATCGAGGCCTGGGAGGACGAGGTGGCGGAGCTGGACGAGCGCGCCTCGAAGCGTCCGGACCTGCGGAACAGCGACGGGCACCGGGTGGTCCTGACCGCGGACCACTTCGAGGTCGAGCGCGGCGGGCGCGCCCGGGTCGAGGGGCGTCTGGCCGGGGTGGAGGGACTGGAGCTGGAGCAGCCGGGGGCGGAGGCCGACGACGGCGAGTCGGTCTACGTCTTCAGCGAGCCCGGGCGCGGGAGCCACGCGGCGCTGGAGCGGACGCTGACCGGGCGGCTGTGCGTGACGGACGACAAGCTTCGTCTGGACACGAACTCCCGGGAACGGGCGGACGCGCTGCGGGCACGAGTCGAGAAGGCGTGCCCGGGCCTGGTGCGCCATGTCGCTCGGGAGCACACGGGGCCTTTTGCGCCGGGCGCGGGCGCCGCCCGGCCGGCGTCCCCCGAGGAGGTTCCGCCTGCCGAGGCGCAGCAGCTGGTGCTGGAGTACAAGCGGCGCCACTACGCCGACTGGCCCGACCACCCGCTGCCGGCGCTCGGGGGACTGACGCCCCGCGCGGCGATCCGCACGGCCGAGGGGCGCCGGGCCGTGGACACGCTGCTGAAGGACATGGAGAACACCGAGCGCCGCTCGGCGGGAGAGTACGCATTCGACTTCGGCGAGCTGCGCAGGGCGCTGGGGCTGAAGTAGGCGAGATGTGGTGCGGGCCGTCGACCGGGGCTCCGTCGAAGCGTCCCCGGGACGGAGTAGACTCGCCTCTCGAGATATCCCAATGGGCGCTCACCTGGTCGCCAGAGTCCCCGAGGGCTCGGAGACCCGATCTGGTGAGCTGGCCCCGGCGCGGCAGGTAGTCCGCACACTGGCCGCGGCGCTCGGCCTCGTTCTCTCGGCCGGCTGTGGCGGTGTCTCGGAGAGCCCGCGCCCCTCCATCCAGCTCACGCAGGTTCCTCCCGCGGATCCCGGCGGTCCGGATACGCTCGTCACCATCGAGGGTCGCGTGGAAGGTGCCTCGCCGGGACAGCGCGTGGTCCTCTTCAACAAGAGCGGTGTGTGGTGGGTGCAGCCGGGGGCGGGGGAGCCGTATACCGAGATCGGGGCGGACGCGACGTTCCGCAACGCCACCCACCTCGGGACCGAGTACGCGGCGCTGCTGGTGGAAGCGGACTACGAGCCTCCCGCGCGGGCGGATACGCTGCCCGAGCCCGGGGGTGGGGTCATCGCGGTCATGGCCGTGCCGGGGACGGCCGCCACCGGACCCGTCCACAGGACGCTCAGCTTCGGGGGCTACGAGTGGATCGTCCGGGGTGCGCCCAGCGACCGGGGGGGGAGGAACCAGTACGACCCGGACAACGCGTGGACCGACGATCAGGGCGCGCTGCACCTGCGCATCGCGGCGGCAGGGGACGACTGGACCTGCGCCGAGGTGGCGCTGACGCGGCGGATGGGGTACGGCACGTACGTGGTGACCATCCACGACGTCTCCCACCTTGACCCGGCGGCGGTCTTCACGCTGTTCACCTGGGACGGGCCCGCGGTCGAGCAGAACCACCGCGAGCTGGATCTCGAGATCAGCCGTTGGGGGGATCCCGCGGTACAGAACGCGCAGTACGTCGTCCAGCCCTACTACGTGCCGACCAACGTGTCGGGGTTCGAGGCGCCCGCGGGTGTCCTGACGCATTCCCTCACCTGGGAGCCGGGTCGGGCCAGCTTCCGCACCGTGCGCGGGCCTTCGGCCTCCGACGGGGCGCTGGTGTCGGAGCACGTCTTCACATCGGGGGTGCCGTCTCCCGGAAACGAGCGCCTCCGCCTCAACCTCTACGTATTCCGCCGCGGGGCGCAGCCCCTCGAGAGCCCGACCGAGGTGGTCGTCGAGAAGTTCGAGTACTTCCCGTGACGCCGTCGCGGGAGGCGCCTCGCGCCCTGCTGTCGGCCGTCGTGGCGCTGGCCGCCGCCTTCCCCTGCGGGCGCGCCTTCGGGCTCGAGCCGAGTCGGGCGATGTCGCAGTACGTGCGCGACCACTGGGGCAGCGACCGCGGCTTTCCGGGAGGGGCCGTCCACGCGATCGCCCAGGCGGCCGACGGGTATCTCTGGATCGGCACGGAGCGGGGGCTCGTGCGCTTCGACGGTCTGGAGTTCGTGCTGGAGGAGGGCTCCAGGGGCGAAGGGGCTCCGCTTGGACAGGTGCTGGGCCTGGCGGCGGGCCCGCGCGGCGAGCTATGGGTGCGGTTGCGGGGAGCCCACCTTCTGGTCCGTCGCGACGGGGGGTTCGAGGATGCGGTCGCCACTCTCGGGGCGGAGGACGCCTTCACCAGCATGAGCGCCGCCCGCGACGGCGGAATACTCCTGGCGGGGTTCGTCAGCGGTCTCGTCCGGGGCTCGGGCGAGGGGTTCGAGACGCTCGCCCCGGGGGTCGCGCTGCGCACGCCGGTGACCGCGTTGGCCGAAGCCGACGACGGGCGCGTGTGGTTGGGCACGCGGGATGCGGGGCTTTTCTACGTGGAACGGGGAAAGGTGACGAGCGCGGGGTCGGGACTGCCGGAACCGAAGGTCAACTGCGTGCTTCCGCTCGACGGGGGCGAAGTGTGGGTCGGGACGGACCGTGGAGTCGTGCGCCGGGAGGGCAGCGCGCTCACCTCGACCGGGGTGGCGGCGCCGCTCCGGAGCGTCGCGGCACACGTGCTGGTCCGGGACCGCGGCGGCAGCGTCTGGGTGGGCGCGGGAGACGGGCTGTGGCGCGTGAACCAGTCGGGGGCGGTCCGACTCGCGCCGCACGGTGAGGCCGCCGCCGTGACCGCGCTCTTCGAGGACCGCGATGGAAACCTCTGGGCCGGGAGCGAGGGGCGGATCGAGCGGCTCCAGGACAGCCGCTTCGCGACCTGGGCGCGCGCCGAAGGGCTCCCGTCGGAGAGCAACGGGCCGGTGCACGTCGACGGCGGGGGTCGGACGTGGTTCGCTCCCACGAGCGGGGGGCTCTACTGGCTGCAGAGCCATCGAGTGGAGCGCGTGCGGGCGGCGGGTCTCGACTCCGACGTCGTCTACTCGATCGCGGGGGCGGGTGACGGGGTGTGGCTGGGCAGGCGCCGGGGCGGGCTGACGCACCTGAAGCTGCGCGACGGGCGGATCGAGAGCCGCAGCTTTACCCGCGCGGACGGCCTCGCCCAGGACAGCGTCTACGCGGTGCACGAGTCGCGCGACGGCAGCGTGTGGGCGGGCACGCTCAGCGGCGGAGCGAGCCGCCTGCGGGACGCGCGCATCGCCACCTACACCACAGCCGACGGCCTGGCCGCGGACAGCGTGGCGTCCATCGCAGACGACGCGGAGGGGACGACGTGGTTCGCCACGCCGGGCGGGCTGAGCGCCCTGTCGCACCAGGGGTGGCGAACGTACACGACGCGGGACGGCCTCCCCGCGGACGAGGTGAACTGCCTTCTGGTGGGGTCGTCCGGGGAGCTGTGGATCGGGACGGGCGACGGTCTCGCGGTGCGCACCGCTGCCGGGATCCGGCCGGTCCGACTCGGGCCGGTGGATCGCCACGAACAGGTGCTCGGCCTGGCGGAGGACGCTGCCGGGTCGCTGTGGCTCGCGACGTCGCGACGGATCCTGCGGGTCTCGAAGGCCGACCTGGCCAGCGCGCCTGGCGCGCCCGAGGAGGCCGTGCCGGTGACCGAGTTCGGCCGCGCCGACGGCCTGCGGGGCGTGGAGGGCGTCAGGCGGCACCGATCGGTGGCGGCCGGAGCGGGCGGGCGGATCTGGTTCTCGACGAGCGGGGGGCTCTCCGCGATCGATCCGTCGCGGCTCCGGAGCGCCGAGCCCGTGGCGGTGCGGGTGGTCGGCGCAGCGGCCGACGGGGCGGCGCTCGGCCTCGCGGAGGTGGCGGGTGTCGCGGAGGCGGTGCGGGTGCCGCCCGGCCCGCAGCGGCTCACGCTGCACTTCGAAGGAGTGAGCTTGTCGGCGCCGGAGGGGCTGCGCTTCCGCTACCGGCTCGACGGCTTCGACCGCGACTGGAGCGAGCCCGTCTCGGCCCGCGAGGCCGACTACACGAACCTGGCGCCGGGCACCTACGACTTCCGGGTGCGCGCCCACGGCGTGGGGCAGGGGTGGATCGGTCCCGAGGCCGCGGTGCGGCTCGCTGTGGAGCCCGCGTTCTGGCACCGGGAGTGGGTGCGCGCGGTGGGGCTCGTTCTGGGCGCCGCGGGGCTGTTCGCGCTCTACCGGTATCGGGTGCACAGCGTGACGCGCCGGATCCGTCAGCGCTTCGACGAGCGGCTGGCGGAGCGGCTGCGCATCGCCCAGGACCTCCACGACACGTTCCTGCAGGGGCTGGCGAGCGCGTCGATGCAGCTCCACGTGGTGACCGGGCAGCTCCCGGCCGAGGGT
>Ga0299906_10004491_pt1 | contig 11419 bp, 9 predicted proteins | sample RVTome_14_FD_200259 | JGI IMG/M metagenome (GOLD analysis project Ga0299906, IMG submission 200259) | Soil microbial communities from uranium-contaminated site in the Upper Colorado River Basin, Wyoming, United States - RVT145D125 (version 2) ... | reverse complement strand
GCCGAGCGGCGACGAGCTGTGGGAACTCGAACCGGGCGAGTGTTTTCCGATCGGCGCGATGCTCGCGCGCCGAGCGGTCGTGATGAAGCATCGGGCGGTCGAGGACACGTTTTGCTACGAACTCGATCGCGACGATTTCGAGCGGCTGCTCGCGCTGAGTCCGGTGTTTCAGGAATTCTGTTCGCGCCGGCTGGCGGCATTGTATTCGGAAGCGCTGCGCGGCATGCAGGCGGATCTCGCCACGCAACAAAACGAAGTTTCCTTCAATACCGCGCTCGGCACCTTGATGCCGCGTGCGCCGGTGACGTGCAGTCCGCAAACGACGCTGCGCCAGGTGGTCGAGCGCATGCACCACGAACGCGTCGGATCGATCGTCGTGGTCGATGAACGCGACGCGCCGGTTGGTATCTTCACGCTGCACGACTTGCTCGCACGGGTGGCGGCGAAGGACTTCACGCTCGATACGCCGATCCGCGCGGTCATGACGCCCGATCCGCTGACGCTGGCGCCGCACGCGACGGCTTACGAGGCGATGCTGCTTATGGCGCAACACGGCATCGGCCATGTCGGCATCGTGGAAAACGCGCGTCTCGTCGGTGTCATTTCCGAGCGCAATCTGTTCGCGCTCCAGCGCGTGGGACTGGTGCACTTGACCCGCGCAATGACGCACGCGCCCGACGTCGAGACCATCACCAAACTGCGGCGCGACATGCGCGAGTTGATCGAGAACATGCTGGTGCAGGGCGCGTCGGTGATGCAGCTCGTGCAGATCATCGCGGCGCTGAACGATCACGCGACTCGCCGCGTCATCGCACTCATGATCGCCGCGCACGGGACGCCGCGCGCGGCGTTTACGTGGCTGTCGTTCGGCAGCGAAGGACGCCAAGAGCAAACCCTCAAGACCGACCAGGACAACGGCATGCTGTATACGCCCGCGCGGGGCCAGTCGGTCGAAGACGCGCGCGCCGAGCTGTTGGGGTTGGCGAAACACATCAACGCGGCGCTCGATGCCTGCGGCTTTCCGCTGTGCGAGGGAAATGTCATGGCGAGCAACCCGCAGTGTTGCCTCACCCTCGATGAATGGCGCCAGCGCTTCGCAACCTGGATCGAGCACGGCACGCCGGAACACCTGCTCAATGCCAGTATCTATTTCGATTTCCGCGTGATCGAGGGAAACCCGGCACCGGTCGAGACGCTGCGCCGCTGGGTGCATCAACGCGTCGCGCAGGTGCCGCGCTTCCTGCGCCAGATGGCCGAGAACGCCATGAGCGTCAGTCCACCGCTGGGGTTGCTGCGCGACTTCGACGTCGAAAGCGGCGGGGAGCACGACAAATCGCTCAATCTCAAGTTGCGTGGCGCGACACCTTTCGTGGACGGCGCCCGCATTTTGGCATTGGCGCACGGCGTGGCCGAGACCAACACGCTCGCGCGGCTGCGCGGTGCGGCCCGGCGCAGCGCGGTCGGCGCGAACGAGGTCGAGGGGTGGTGCGACGCCTACGCGTTCGTACAACTGACGCGCATGCGTTGTCATCGAGCGCAAACGCGCGCCGGCGAACCGCTGCATAATTTTCTCGACCCCTCCAGTCTGAACGATCTCGATCGGCGGGTGTTGAAAGAGGCGTTTCGCCAAGCGCGCAAGCTGCAATCGTTCGTCGCGATGGAGTACCAGCTGTGGCCTGGTTAGCGCAATTGTTCCGGCCAAAGGTCGAGCTGCCGGACGAGCTGGTTCGCGCGATCGAGGCGTGGCGCGTGCTGCCGGAGAGCCCCGACAGCGCGGCTATCGACGAAACGCGGTTCACGGTCTTGGACGTCGAAACGAGCGGGCTCGATCCACGACGCGATCGGCTGCTCTCGATCGGCGCGGTCGTGGTCGAGCGGATGCGTCTGACGCCGCGGGAGGCTTTCAACGTGGTGCTGCGCAACCAGTGGCCGTCGACGCGCGAAAACGTCGTGGTACACGGCTTGACACCGACCCGGCAGGCGGCCGGCGAAATACCGGAGCGGGCGCTCGGTGGTTTTCTCGAATTCGTCGGCAAAAGCCCGTGCGTCGCGTTTCACGCCGACTTCGACCGCATCGTCCTCGATCGCGCGCTGCGCGCGGAACTCGGCGTGCGCTTGAGCAATCCGTGGATCGACGCGGCCCGGCTTGCGCCGATTCTGTTTCCCGAAGCGCGCCTGGTACACGGCGCGCTCGACGACTGGCTCGCGTATTTTCGGCTGCGCGCGCATACGCGCCACGACGCCGTGCACGATGCATACGCGACCGCCGAGATATTTCTGATACTGCTTGCGCGCGCCGGTGCGCGCGGCATTTCCACGCTGGCGCAGCTGCGGGCGGCGGCGCATGCGCATGAACGAATTACCACAGGATGATGTGCCAGGGGCGTGACGCCCGGACCAGGAAGGTCGCCGTCACGGAGGAGAGCACGCGACGCGTGCGCGAAAACAATAACGAGTTAACCGAAGCGAGGTAACGAAGATGCGACTACAAGCAAACACGCGAGTCGCCCGGTGGGGTCCCGGGTTCGGTTGACGGCGGCGTGGCAGCCGTTATCGGCCGTTTTATACATCACTAGCAACTACGGAGGAATAACTGTGGCTTCTGCTATTAGCGCTACACAACGGGAGGCGCACTGGGGTCGGACGCGAAACCTGATGATCGTACATCTGGTTATCTGGTTCGTGTTTTCGTTTGTCGTCCACTGGTTTGCGCCCCAACTCAACAAGGTCAGCTTTCTGGATTTCCCGCTCGGTTTTTACATGGCGGCACAGGGATCGCTCGTGGTCTTCGTGGTCCAGTTGTTCATATTCGCGAAGCAGCAGGACAACATCGACCGCCAGTTCGGCGTGGCCGAAGAAGACTAGGAGGAAAAAATCATGGCATTTCTCAAGAAAGGCAGTTTTATCGATAACCTCCCGAGGATCTACGGACTTTACACCGGTGGGTTTCTATTGTTTTTCCTGCTCATGGCGCTTTTCGAAAGATATGGCGGTATGAAGGCGAATACCATCGGCATTTTGTTCGTGGCTTTCACCGTCGTAATTTACGCCGTCATCGGTTGGTTGTCGCGCACCATGCAGGTCGACGCCTACTACGTCGCCGGGCGGCAGGTGCCGTCGGTGTTCAACGGCATGGCGACGGCGGCTGACTGGATGTCCGGCGCTTCGTTTGTCGCGATGGCGGGCGGCATCTATCTCGGCGGTCACGCCTATCTGGCGTTCGTGGTCGGCTGGACCGGCGGCTACGTGCTGGTGGCGACGCTGATGGCGCCGTATCTGCGCAAGTTCGGTTGCTACACGGTGCCGGACTTCATCGGCACGCGCTACGGCGGCAATACCGCGCGCTTCTGGGCGGTCGTCGTATTGGTCGTTGCGTCGTTCACCTACGTGACGGCGCAGATCAACGCAACCGGCACTATTGCCGCGCGCACGCTGCACCTTCCGTTCGAAGTCGGCGTTTGGATCGGTCTCGTCGGCATTCTGCTCTGCTCCATGTTGGGCGGCATGCGCGCGGTGACCTGGACGCAGGTGGCGCAGTACATCGTGCTCATCATCGCGTATTTGATTCCGGTGTTCTGGATGTCGATCAAGCAGGGCTTCGGTGTGCTGCCGCACCTGGCCTACGGCGACGCCGTTTCCCGAATCATCGAGCTCGAGCAGCTGCATCAGGTCGGCGTGTTGAAGCCGGGAGAGCTCGCCAAGAGCTTCCCCGGCATGGCCGCTCTGACGACCCTGCACTCGGCGCCGGGTGAAGGGCCCATCGCGGCTTGGCGGTTCATTACGCTGACGGCGTGCATGATGATCGGTACCGCGTCGCTCCCGCACATCTTAATGCGCTACTTCACCACGCCGTCGGTGCGGTCCGCGCGAACCTCGGTGGCCTGGTCGCTGTTCTTCATCTTCCTGCTTTACTTCACGGCGCCGGCGTTGGCCACGTTTACCAAGCTGCAGATCCTGGATCCGAATCTGGCGACGAGCATCATCGGTAAGCCGATCGCGGACGTGATGTCGGTCGCCTGGATTCAGAACTGGGCGTCCATCGGCATGTTGGCGATCAAGGACTTCAACGCCGACGGTATCCTGCAGATCAACGAGTTCTTCCTGCGCGGCGATATCGTTGTGTTGGCAACGCCGGAGATGGCGGGTCTGCCGTACGTGATCTCGGGCCTGGTGGCCGCCGGCGGTATGGCGGCGGCGATGTCGACGGCCGACGGTCTGCTGCTCGCTATCGCGAATGCGCTATCGCACGATCTGTACTTCAAGATGATCGATCCGAAAGCGGAAACGCGCCGGCGCTTGATCGTGGCTCGCGTGCTGTTGCTCGCCATCGGCGCGCTCGGTTCGGTTGTCGCGAGCTTCAAGCTCACCGGTATTCTCGGCGCGGTGGCCTGGGCGTTCGACTTCGCCATGTCCGGCCTGTTCTTCCCGCTGGTGCTCGGGATCTGGTGGAAGCGGGCAAACCGTCCGGGCGCTATCGCCGGCATGGTGGTCGGTCTGGGTGCCGGTACGTGGTACCTGTACATGGTGAAGTGGGGCGGCATGGTGCCGTGGTGGGGAATGGATGACCTGCGCTTTGGCATGGTCGGCGCAACCGCGAGCTTGATCGCGATGGTGGCCGTAACGCTGATGACCAAAGCCCCGGACAAGGAGACACAAGCCATGGTTGACGAAGTCCGCATCCCGAGCGGCGCGTCGATCCTGGGAGCGCAGCACTAGAGGCGCTTTAGTATCATTCGGTGCCGCGGCGGATCTTCGCCGCGGCCCCCACCCCAACCCTCCCCCGCGTGCGGGGGAGGGGAACGGGAGGGGGCGGTCCGCGCCGATTGAAATTCCGTGGCTTGTCTTTAATCCGGATTCTCTTATGAATGCTCGACGCAAAGACGCGAAGGCGCAAAGAATGGCAAGGGTAAACTGAACCTCTTCTTTGCGTCTTCGCGTCTCTGCGACAGAAAGTCATATAAATCAGAGTTTCCCTAGATGACTCAAACGATTCCGCTGTGGGCGATCATCGTCGATTACGTGCTCGGCATGATCATGTGGACGCTGATCGGCCGTTTCGGCATGCGAATTTTCCTGCCGGAGGAGAGCAAATTTTTCTTCAGCCGGTTCTTCGTGCGCGTCACGAATCCGCTGCTGAAGCTGTTCAATCCAATCACGCCGGCGTTCCTGATACCGCCGTTCGTGCCGCTGTACGTCGCGTGGTTTTTCTTCATGGTGCGCTTCTATTTGATGCCGTGGCTGCTCGGTTACTCGGTCATGGGCATGTTGTCGTTTCCGCTGGAAAGCGAATTCGCGCAGGGAGTGGCGTACTTGGTCGGATTGATTCTCAAGTGACGCGCCGATGGGTCGGCGCGTCGGGTTCGGTGCTAGGGGGTTGCCCGGAGCACCGCGTCGGCATCGAGGTCGCGGCGTAAGTGCCGGCGAACCTCCTGCCAGCGAAAACGAACCGAATTGCGGACGATCTCGTCGTCGAGTTCTTTCAGGTTCTCGACGATCGGGGCCCAGTGGATGAGCGCGCCGGGACTTTCGCGAAACGGCGTCTCGTCGTCGGCGACGCCGGCCCAATCGCAAGCCGCGAGGCGGCTGCGAACGCGGTCGGCGTGCGCCGCGAACTCGGCGTCCGCATCGGCGGGCGTACCGGTTTCGTCGAGGATGGCCGCCACGATCTCTTTCACGAGTTTCGCGGCCGCCGCGGCGCGGGTCGGCGACTGCGCGGCGAGCCGTCCGCCGGCATAGACCGACAAGTCGGACAGGCACGCGAGCCATAGGTGCCATTTGGCGACGTTGACCGATCGAACGAACGTGTCGTCGTCGAACAACTGCGGATAGATCATGCCGGCGCGCGTGCGCAGATAGCCGTACAGCGACGTTTGCGCCATGAAGTTCGAGCGCGTTTCCAGAAATCGCCGCAGGCTCGCGCGATTGTCGATCGGCTCGGCTCGGCGCCGGCCGAGCGACCCGAAATAATCGCGCAGGCCGCGCCACAGATCGCGGGACCAACGTCCGAAACGGACGGCACGTGAAGTGGGTTCCGGCATCAGTCTCTGGCGCTTCGCGATTTTGGCGTCGGGTGCATGCACGCGCTCTTGTATCATTCATCGGCGTAACTAGCCAGATGCGAATCGAAAGAATGGAAAGTTTTCAAACGGATCGGTTTTCGCGAAGCGTCGGCGGATCGATATCCCGTCGACCCGGGTGCGCGGCGTTTGGGGACGTTGACATCGTTTTGGTCGGATAGAAAAATGCCAGACCAAGCGAACGCATCCTTCGACGCCTATCGCGAAGGCGTGCCGGTATAAGAAAACCATAACGCCGCGTCGCGTACCCTTCACGCGGCGCGAACAAGCTAGCACAGGAGAAGCGCGTATGTCCGAAGCTCATGTCTACGAAGTGCCGGCCGCGGCCGCCGCCAAGGCCTGGATCGACGACAAAAAATATCAAGTGATGTACCGGCGTTCGCTGGAGGATTCGGACGGTTTCTGGGCCGAACAGGCGAAGCAGTTCGTGACCTGGATGAAGCCGTGGAAAAAGGTTTCGGACTGGAGCTTCGACGCGAAGAATCTGTACATTCGCTGGTTCGAGGGCGCGACCCTGAACGTCGCCGCCAACTGCCTCGATCGCCACCTGGACAAACGCGGCGATCAGACGGCGATCCTCTGGGAGGGCGACGATCCCAAGGAAGACAAGAAGATCACCTACCGCGAGCTGCATCGGGAAGTCTGCAAACTCGGCAACGTGTTGAAGAGCCGCGGCGTCAAGAAGGGCGACCGCGTGTGCATTTACATGCCGATGATTCCGGAAGCGGCCGTGGCCATGCTCGCGTGCGCGCGTATCGGCGCGGTGCACTCGGTGGTGTTCGGCGGTTTTTCGCCCGAGTCGCTCAAGGACCGCATTCTCGATTCCGACTGTCGCGCGGTGATCACCGCGGACGAAGGCGTGCGCGGCGGCAAGAAGATTCCGCTCAAGAAAAACACCGACGCGGCGCTGGAACACTGCCCGAACGTGCATACCGTGCTCGTCGCCAAGCGCACGAGCGGCGATATCGCCTGGAACGCGAAGCGCGACGTTTGGTACCACGAATTGATGGCGCAGGCCTCGGCCGATTGTCCGCCGGAGGAAATGGGCGCCGAGGATCCGTTGTTCATTCTCTACACCTCCGGCTCGACCGGTAAGCCGAAGGGCGTGCTGCATACCACGGGCGGGTACCTCGTTTACGTGGCCATGACGCACAAATACATCTTCGACTACCACGACGGCGACGTCTTCTGGTGCACGGCGGACGTCGGTTGGGTAACCGGGCATTCCTACATCGTGTACGGCCCGCTCGCGAACGGCGCGGTCACGATGATATTCGAAGGCGTTCCGAACTACCCGAGCGCGTCGCGCTTCTGGGAAGTTGTCGACAAGCACAAGGTCAATATCTTCTACACTGCGCCGACCGCGATTCGCGCGCTGATGCGCGAAGGCGACGCGCCGGTGAAGAAAACCAGCCGCGCGAGTCTGAAGCTGCTCGGTACCGTCGGCGAGCCGATCAACCCGGAGGCGTGGGAGTGGTACCACCGCGTCGTCGGCGACGGCAAACGCCCGATCGTCGATACTTGGTGGCAGACCGAGACCGGCGGCATCTTGATTACGCCGTTGCCGGGAGCGACCAGGTTGAAACCCGGTTCGGCGACGCGGCCGTTCTTTGGCATTGTACCGGCCATCATGGACGGCGACGGTAAGGAACTCGAAGGCGAGTGCAGCGGCAACCTCGTGATCAAGCGCCCGTGGCCGGGCATGATGCGGACCGTCTACGGCGACCACCAGCGTTTCGTCGACACGTATTTCAAAACCTATGCCGGGAAGTATTTCACCGGCGACGGCGCCCGCCGCGACAAGGACGGTTACTATTGGATCACGGGACGCGTCGACGACGTGTTGAACGTCGCTGGTCATCGTCTCGGTACCGCCGAAGTCGAAAGCGCACTGGTGTTGCACCATGCGGTTGCCGAGGCCGCGGTGGTCGGCTTCCCGCACGAGATCAAGGGCCAGGGGATTTACTGCTACGTGACGCTCAAGGTCGGCGTACAGCCGAGCGAGGAATTGCGCAAGGAACTGGTGCAGCAGGTACGCAAGGAAATCGGCCCGACCGCATCGCCCGACGTCATTCAGTGGGCGCCGGGTCTGCCGAAGACGCGTTCCGGAAAAATCATGCGCCGCATCCTGCGCAAGATCGCCGAGAACGAACTCGGCAGCCTCGGCGATACCTCGACGCTCGCCGATCCGGCGGTAGTGGACGATCTCGTCAAGAATCGCGCGGCGAAGTAGCGGCCATCGCTTCGGGTAAGCCTGCATCGGCGCCGCAGCGGTGCCCGATACAGGTTCCGCGTTTGTCGAAGAGGCGGTTCGATGCATCGGGTCTGCTGCTACAATCGGCAAGTCGCTGCGCCGGTAACCGGCGCAGCCGAAACGGGAGGCCGCATGCCGTTGTCGTTGGTCGGACCCCTGCGGTTCACACTGCGCCGCGTCAAGGCGTTACTCAAATCCAATAGGCTCGTTCGCAACCTTATCGCCGACATCGACAATACCGACGAATTCGGTGATCTCTACGAGCACGAGCAAATGATCGCGGACACGGTGCGCGTGGATGCCTATCGCGCCGCGATCGCGCGCCTGGTGCATGCGCAGGACATGGTCGTCGATCTTGGCACCGGCACCGGCATCCTGGCGCAGTTCGCCGCGCGCAACCGACCGCGCAAGCTCTACGCAATCGATCACTCGCCGTTTATCGAGGTCGCGCAGCGCATCGCCGAGCATAACGGCGTCACGAACATCGTCTTCGTGCGGGTCAACAGCCGCGGCTTCCACCCCGAGGAGCAACTTGACGTGATTCTGCACGAGCAGCTCGGCGACGATCTGTTCGACGAGAACATGTTGGAGAACCTGCTCGAACTAAAGAAGCGGCTGCTCAAGCCATCCGGGCGCATCGTCCCCGGGAAGTTCGAGCTGTACCTCGAGCCGGTATGCCTCAGGGCTGCCTACAAGGTGCCGTTCATTTGGGAGCAGTCGGTACACGGCATCGACTTCAGCTGCCTAAAGGAATCGGGAGAGGTTGACCGCTACAAACGCACCGCCTATGCGAGCCGCTACCTGCGTTGGGGTTCGGTCGACTATTTTCTGTGCGAGCCGACGCCCATCCTGTCGTTCGACCTCAACGCGATGACGGATTCGAGCGAGGTAGCACGAACCGTGGAAGCGCGGCGTACCGTTATCCGATCCGGCGCGCTCGACGGGCTTTGCCTGTACTTTCGTGTGATATTCGACGAGCAGGTGAGTTTCGATACCTCGCCGTTACATGTTCCGACGCACTGGGCCAATCGGTTGTTCAGACTGCCAAAGCGTGAATGCCGGCCGGGTGACGTGTTTTCGGTCCACCTGACGATGGAGGACTTGATCGACGCCTACAGTTGGACGGTCGAGATTTCCGAAGGCAAGCCCTCGTTCCGGACCGGATCGCAAGCCGGCTGAAGAGGCCTGCGGGTGCTCGCGTTCTCCCGCGGTCGCGATCCGCGTGGTCCGAACGCCGGCGCGGCGCGCCGCCCCTCAGTTTCCCCCAATAGCTAGTTTCTGCCGATTCTCCGAACCCCGACTATCCTTGAGGGAGAAGGGGCAGAGATAAGCGAATGAAGGTTTTGGCACCGGCGTTCGTGCTGTTCCGGCAGCTGAGCATCCGACAAACGATGGGCGTATTCGTCGCGCTCCTGGCGCTGGCGCAGCTCGCCGCGGCCACCGCGTCCAGCGCCGAATGGTTGTCCGCCGTTTCGTGGTCGATCGCCGCCGTGCTGCTGTACCTGTTGATCGCGCTTGCCGTATGGAACAAGAACGCCATGGAACGCATCGGGGCAATGGCCCGGCGGGTCGCGAGCGGCGATCTCACCGCGCGTTTCAAGGTGGAGCGCGAGGACGCGGCGAAATCGGAGTCGAACGAGATTTTCTCGTCGCTGACGCTCATGTCCACCAATCTGCTGGACATCGTGCGGCAGGTTCGAGCCGGCGCCGATCACATCGCCCGCGGGTCGCACGAAATCGCCGCCGGTTATACCCACCTATCGCAGCGCACCGAGGAGCAGGCCGCGACGCTCGAAGAAACGGCGGCGAGCATGGAGCAACTGTCGGCCACCGTGAAGCAGAACGCCGAACACTGCTCCCAGGCGAACGATCGGGCGGAAGGCACCGGGCGGCGCGCCGAGGCGGCGGGGCAGTCGATGCAGCGCATGGCGGCAACCATGGTGCGGATCGAGAGCGGCTCGAAAAAAGTGGCGGAAATCATCGCGCTGATCGAAGGCATCGCTTTCCAAACCAACATCCTGGCGTTGAACGCCGCCATCGAAGCGGCGCGCGCGGGCGAGCAGGGGCGCAGTTTTAGCGTCGTCGCTTCCGAGGTGCGCGCGCTCGCGCAGCGCAGCGCCCAGGCGGCGGAAGACATCAAGGCGTTGATCGAGGTATCGACCAAGGATATCGGCGAAGGCGCCACCCTCGCGAGCGAGGCGCAACAGGCCGTCGATCGCGCGGTCGAGGAAGTGCGAGAGGTTTCGCAGCTTATCCAGTCGGTAGCGACCGCCTCGCAGGAGCAACACGCCGGCGTGCAGGAGATCGGCAAAGCGTTGACGCAGCTCGAGAACGTGACGCATCAGAACGCGGCGCTCGTCGAGGAAGGCGCCGCGGCGACGGTGTCATTCGAGCAGGAGGCGGCCGGGCTGCTGCGCGCTGTCAGCGCTTTCCGGACCGATCGCGTGGAGGATCGCGAACGGGCCGTCGAGTTGGTGAGGAGCGCCATCGCCCATGTGCGTAACGCCGGTTTGGAGCGGGCCTTGAAGGATATACAGGATCCCGCGGGAGAGTTCATTCAAGGGGATATTTACGTTGTCGTCTGGGATCCGAACGGCGTGGTGCTCGCGATACCGGTCAACCAGTTTATGCTCGGCAAGGACCAGTCGGATCTAACCGATGCCGATGGCAAGAAAGTCACGCGCGATTTGTTGGAGGTGGCGCGCGTCCACGGCAGCGGCTGGTACGACTATCGCTACCTGAATCCGAAAACAAAAAAAATCGAGCCGAAATCGTTGTACGTCGAGCGCGAAGGCGATCTGGTTTTCGGCTGCGGTATTTACCGGCCGGAAGCGTCCGAGATCACGGATGCGCCCTCGACGCACAAAAGGAGCGTCGCATCAGTCCGCACCCCGATACGTCGCTCCGGCACCGGAAAGTGAACCGAATCCGCGATACCCGGCGTCGGGAAAATGATTCAGTTTACGGTAAACCCCCGGCTCTGCCGGGTGACTCACCGAGGTTTGACCCCCACCTTCGCGGGGGCAGGCTCTATGCGGCGCTCGCTACAAATATATTTCCCTCCCCCTGGAAGGGGGAGGGCGAGGGT
>Ga0299906_10004490_pt1 | contig 11419 bp, 8 predicted proteins | sample RVTome_14_FD_200259 | JGI IMG/M metagenome (GOLD analysis project Ga0299906, IMG submission 200259) | Soil microbial communities from uranium-contaminated site in the Upper Colorado River Basin, Wyoming, United States - RVT145D125 (version 2) ... | reverse complement strand
GCGCCGCGGGCCGCCAGCACGCCCTCGAAGTGCGCGCGTTCCAGTGCGGGGTCGCTGCGCTCGCGGGCCGGCCTCATCGCTCGCCCGCTATCATCGGGTCTGCGCCTTCGCTACTCGGGGTCTGCGCCTTCGCTACTCGCAACCGGTAGACGCGCACGATCGGCCCGGGACGGATCACACCGGCGAAGTCGAAGAAGGGGATGTAGTGCGCGTCATGCGCCTCGAAGCCGCCGGTCGGCCCGGCGCGGAACGGGGTGAAGGTGGCGAGCGGCTCGAGGCGGTCCCCCTGCGCGGCGAGTTGCCCCCGCAGCGGGCTCGACCAGGGGAGCGGATGGTCGTGGGTCACGACGTGGGTGACGCCGTGGCGGTCCAGGTTCTTCTCGGCGAGCTTCAGGTCGGCGCGGCGCACCTGCGGCGGCAGGGCCGGATCCGCGATCGGGAAGTAGACGCTTCCGAGGACGGCGACCACGGCTCCGGCGGGCAGCTCGCGGGCCATCCACGCGTAGGCCTGTACGCGGGTGTCGGTGCGCGCGGCGATCCGGTCGTAGGCGATGGCGCTGCGCAGCGTCGGGGCGGCCAGGGCGACGGTGGCGGCGGCGAGCGCGGCCCAGCGCAGGCGCCGCGGAGGTACCAGGGCCGCCGCGCGTGTCAGCAGGCGTGCCGCCAGGAGGCAGAGGAGCGGCGTGAGCGGCGTCAGGTAGCGGGCCAGCGTCGCCTGGCCGAAGCCGATGGCGACGTAGTAGACGGCGCAGAAGAGCGCCGCGAGCTTGAAGAACGGCTCGCGCTCTCGCCAGGCCGCGGCTGTGATCGCGACGGGCGCGAGCAGCGCCAGCGGCAGGCCCATGCCGTGGCGCAGCGACTCGAGCAGGTGGTAGCGGAACGTGCGCGCCCCGAGGAAGGCCTCCAGCCGCTCGGCCCAGCCGCCGGCCGCCTCGCCGGCCTGACCCGGCCGGGCGCCGTACGTGGCGCGCAGCACCAGATCGACCGTGCCGCGAAGCTGCTCCGCGTCGAGGAAAAAGAAGGGGCTGACGGCGCAGAAGACCAACGCGGCGAGCCCGCCGACGACGACCATGTGCCGGTGCGGCACGAGGCGCCGGATGCCGTCGCCGGAGCACACCATCCAGCTCGCCTGCCAGGCCGGCACCATGAGCAGCACGGCGGGATACTTCATGCCCATCGTCAGGCCGATGGCCACGGCGGCCAGGAGCGCCAGCACCAGGCGAGGCGTCGCCACCCAGCGCGCCAGCAGCCACAGGCAGGGGATCATGCCGGCGGTCAGGTAGACGTCGGCCTTGAGCGCGTGACTGTCGCGGACGTGCAGGAAGCAGACGGCCAGGAGCGCCGCGCTCACGAGTCCGAGAGCCGCGCCGCCGAGCCGCCGCCCCACGACGCCCGTGGCCAGCACGGTGAGCGTTCCGACGAGGGCCGAGAGGACGCGGCCGCCCAGGATGAGCGGCGCCAGGTCGTCGGCGCGTACGAGATCGGCGTACGCCGCGATCGGCGTCACCAGGCGCGCCGCCGCCAGCACCAGCTCGTTCCACAGCCACACCACCCAGAAGAAGAGGTTCGGGTAGACGAACCACCCCGGGTTGAGATGCCCGCCGGGAAAGCCGCCCGTGTGGCGTAGCGCCTCGGCCTCGTCGGGCCGGCCCATCAGGAACGGCAGGCCGTGCGCGATGCCCCAGAGGCGCAGCCCCGCGGCCAGCACGACGATGCCGGCGAGCCCGACGCGCGTCACGAGTCGGGACCCACCGGCGGCGTCAGGACGCCTCGGCGACCACGCCCGCCTTGCGGCGGCCCGGCAGCTCGGGGCGTAGCGCGTTGCCGAGGATGCTCTGGTAGGCCTCGCACGGCGTCCAACAGTTCGGACAGCGCGAGTCCCAGATCTCCTGCTGCAGCGCGGCCGCTTCGGGCGTGTTCCAGAGCCGGCCGAGGTCGTAGTCGACGTCGCGCAGGCTGCCGACCTTCTTGTCGTAGATGGTGCACGGGTAGACCGTGCCCCACGAGTCGACGAAGCACGACGAGCGCATGGCGTGGCAGCGCATGGGCGTGGCGCCGGTCTCGAGGTAGCGCCGCACGCGCTTGAGGTAGGCGCGCTCGAGGTAGGCCACCGGATGCATCGCCACGCCGCGCAGGTGCGCGTACTCGTCGGCGGCGCGGGCGAGCTGCTGCGCCGAGACGTTCTGGCGCAGGTCGAGGTCGTCGTTGCCGAGGTAGTGGCTCGACTCGTGCACGATGTTGGCGTGGAAGTCCTCGTACTCGAGGTCGGGGATCTCGCGCTTGGCGGCGGCGAAGGCCTGCGGGAAGTGGTCGTGGTTGGCGCCGGAGAGCGTCATGCCGAGGACGACCTGGACGCCCGGGATCTCGCGCAGGCGCCGGAAGGTCTCGATCTGCCGCCGCCAGCCGCCCTCGATGCCGCGGATGTCGTCGTTCATCGCCTCGTCGCCGTCGGTGCTCACCGTGATGATCAGCCTCTCCGTGCTCATGCGGGCGATCTCGCGCGTGCCGGCGACGATCTTGTCGGTCAGGTAGCCGTTGGTGGGGAAGTGCAGCAGCAGCAGGTTGCGGCACTGCGTGGTGACGGCCTCGCAGATGTCGATGAAGTCCTTGCGCAGCCAGACCTCGCCGCCGGTGAGATCGACCCACAGGAAGCGCGAGGACTTGCGGAAGAACTCGCGGATCTCGCCCAGCGACAGCTCGTCGCGCGGCTTCATCTTCCAGATGTTGCAGGTCTTGCAGCGGTAGTTGCACCAGAAGGTGGTCGCGAAGGTCAGCTTGTACGGGTGCGACGGGCGCCGGAAGTTGGCTTCCAGGACCCTGGTGGCGAGCGCGGCGTAGGGGGCGAGTCGCATCAGGAGAGTGCGTTGAGCAGGCGCAGCACGATGCCCGGCGGCTGCCGGACCTGCTGCCACGCACCACAGTACCAGTCGTAGGCCTCCGTTGTCATGCGGACATTCGAGTACCTGGGCTCCCATCCCAGCACCTGCCGGGCTCGGCCGACGTCCAGCACGAAGGTCGAATCGGCGAGCAGATAGTGCTCCGGCACGATGGGGGAGAGCCCGAAGACGTTGAGGACCCGGCCCGCATTGCGCACCAGGGCGGCGGGAATGGGGACGATGCGCGAGCCGGTGCCGGCGTGGGCGACGAGGGCCTCGACCTGCCCCCGGACGCTGGGGACGTCGGTCGCGCCCAGGTTGAGGAACGCGCCGCGGCTCTCCGGGCGCTGGGTGGCCAGGAGGCAGGCGTCCGCCACGTCCCAGGCGCTCACCATCTGCACCCGATTGCGCGCGCCGCCGAGCAGGTAGACGTTCTTGCCGAGCCGCACCCAGTCGAAGAGCAGCACGAAGACGCCCGTCATGCCCGGCCCGAACATGCTCATGGGCCGGAGCACGGTGACGTCGAGGCCGGCCTCGGCGGCCTCCCGGCAGGCCGTCTCGCAGGCGATCTTGCTCTCACCGTAGGCGCCGAGCGGCCGCTGCGGGTGGTCCTCGCCGACCGGATCGGTGCGTGGGACGCCGTAGATGCCGGAGCTGGAGATGTGCACGACCTTGCGCACGCCGGCATGGGCGGCCGCGTCCAGGACGTGCCGCGTGGCGCGCAGGTTCATGTCGAAGATCTCCGCTTCCGACATGGCGGCGAACTGCGGCTTCATGCGCTGGCCCGCGGCGAGGTGAAGGACGACCTCGACGTCCCGGCAGGCGGCCGTCACGGCCGCGGCGTCGCGCAGGTCGACGGACACCACCTCCGCGCCGGCCGGGGGCGGCGAGCCGGGCGGCGCCATGTCGGCGAGGCGCATGGGGACGCCCGCCTCCGCGAGCCGCGTGACGAGACAGCCGCCGAGCAGACCGGAGCTTCCCGTGACCAGACAGCGGCCGAGCGTCCCGAGGCTCATGGGACGCTCAGGCGGCGCCGCGGGCGCGCGGGCGGGCGCGCAGCCAGTCGCCGTGCAGGGCGCCGGCGTCCAGGTAGTGCTCGGCGATGCGCTCGACGACCATGGCCGGGGTGATGCCCCGCATGCACACCGGGTCGAGGCAGCGGCTCACCTTGAGGTTGTAGTTCGTCAGGCAGGGGCTGCAGTAGAGGTCGCGGTAGAAGACCAGGTGGCGCTCGCCGCGCGGGCCGTAGTGCAGCGGCGCCGTGGGACCGAAGATGGCCACCACCGGCGTGCCCACGAGCGCGGCCAGGTGCATCACGGAGGTGTCGTTGGCGATCACCAAATGACAGCGAGCGAGAAAGGCGGCCAGCTCCATCACGTCGAAGCGGTCGCAGCCGTCGAGCGCGGGGCAGCGCATGGCGGCGCGCGCCGTCGCGTTCAGCCGTCGTTCCTCGGCGCCGCTGCCGGTGAGGACGATGTGGGCGTTCCAGCGCTCGGCGAGGGCGTCGCCCACGGCGGCGAAGTTCTCCGGGGCCCAGCGTTTGAGCGGCACCCGGTAGAAGTTCATGCCGATCCCGAGGTGCATGGCGACGAGCGGGAAGTGCCCGTCGGCGACGCCGTGCTCGGCGAGAAAGGCGTCGGCGCGGGCCGTGTCGGCCGCGTCGATCTCGAGCGTGGTCATGGGCAGCGCGCCGACGACGTCGAGCGGTCGCAGGAGCCGGGCGAAGATCGCGGACATGTGGTCGCTGTCGGTGTAGACGACCCGCCGCGTGTACATGAAGCCGCGTCGCTGGCCGTCGGTGTTGAAGCCGATCCGTTCCCGGGCGCCGGTCAGGAAGCCGATGATGCAGGAGATCTTCACGAACTGCTCGAAGTCGACCACCGTGTCGTAGCGCCGGGCGCGCACCACGTGCATCGCCGCCCAGAAGGAGCGCAGGAAGGCGAAGGTCCCGGAGACGTCGACGCCGATCGTGCGGGTGACGCTGCCGGCGCGCTCGAGCACCGCCGTGTTCGTGGTCATGGTCATGAAGTCGATCTCGACGCCCGGGTGCCGGCGCCGCAGCGCTTCGAGTACCGGCAGGAGCATGATCATGTTCCCGAGCCCGTAGAACTTCATGCACAGGACGCGCCGCGGCGCGGGGGGCGGCGAGGCGTCGTCGGGGGGCGTGGTGGCGAGCAGCGAGCGGATGTGGCGGCCGGTCCACGGACGCGTCACGCGTTCGATCCCGAAGAGGAGCAGGCAGATCAGGAGTCCGATCCAGCGATCGACATACCGCGCGTAGTTCAGATTCATGCCGGACGCCTGCGCGTGCGGATAGCATCGGCCCTGGTGAGGGGCAACATCGTCTCGTCACCTTGACTGGAGAGGAGGCGGTGGCTAAGCGTCGCGCGCTGTGTCGCGCCGGGACGTGCCGTCCGTCGAGTGGGTGGTGATGGGTGCGGTGGTCGTCGGGGTGACGCTGCTGCAGTGGCCGTTTCGCCTGCTCATGGTGAGCGTGGCGGACGAGGGCGCGGTGCTGCTCATGGCGGCCGACGTGCTCCGGGGTCGCCTCCCGTACATCGACGGCTTCCACTACGCGCTGCCGGGCGTGTTCTATCTCGCCGCCGCCGCCTTCGCGCTCGCGGGCGAGTCGATCGAGACGGCGCGCGCGCTGGCCGCCGTCGTCTTCGGCGTCGCGTGTGGGGCCACCTACGGCATCATGCGCTGGTGGTGGGGGCGGACCGGGGCACTGCTCGTGGTGCTCCTGCTCGTCGCCTATCGCGTCGGCGCCTACCCCCACTGGCAGATGGTCGGCTACGCGACGCTGGCCATGACGGTCGTGCTGGTGGCGACGTGGATGACTGGCGAGGCCGTGCGCCGTGGCCGCGCCGTGGGGCTCTTCGCGGCCGGCATGACGGCGGCCCTGGCGGTGTTGTGCAAGCAGGACTCCGGCGGCGCGGCCACGCTGGCGCTCGGCGTCTTCGTGCTCGTGGGAACGGCAGGCGGGTGGGGTGTCCGGGTCCGCCGGGCGTGCGCCTTCGGGGCGGGGGGTGCGCTGGTCGCCGTGGTCTTCGTGGGCTGGTTGGTGTCACAGGGCGCGGTCGCCGAGACGTTCCACCAGACGGTGCGCCTGCCGCTGCAGGGCGCCCGGTCCTTCGAGTACCTGCAACAGCCGGCCCTGTGGCCGCTCTTCGGGCGCGACATGCAGATTCGGCGGCATGCCTTCGACTACCTGCCGCCGCTGCTGCTCGACCTGCACTTCCTCGGGTTCCTGCAGAGCGATCTCTACCACCGAACCGGGATCGTCGACGTGTTGGTGAAGCTGGTCTTCTGGTCCCCGGTCTTCGTCGCCGTCGTCGGCGTGGTTGCCGTCGGACGCGGGTGGCGTGGCGCGGGGGATCCGGCCGGGGTGCGCGCGTTGCTGCTGCTGGTGCTGCTCGCCGTCGCCATGCGGGCGGCCTTCAACCCGCCGCACGATTGGATCCACCTGATGGTGCTCTATCCGCCGACGCTGCTGCTCGCCGCGGCGCTGTTCGCCGGGCCGGCGCGGCGCCGCCGCTGGCTGCGCGCCGGCCTCACGGCGGTGGTGCTGGGGTCGTTCGGCACCGCGGCGGTGCTGGTGGCGCAGGCCCGGGAGCGGCTCGACACGCCGCTCGTCACGCCGCGCGGGACGGTGTGGGGGACCGGTCCGCAGGTGCGCAGCGTCGCGGCGGTGATCGAGGCCCTGGGCCGGCGTGCCGCGCCGGAGGCGCCGCTGGCGGTGTTCCCGTATCTGCCCGGCATCAACTTTCTCGCGGGGCGCCCGCCACTCAGCCGGTACTACGTGGTGTGGCCGGCACACGTCGATACCGGGCGCGACGACGAGGTGCGCCGAGCCCTGGACGCCGATCCGCAGGCGCCGGTCGTCTACTCGCCGAGCCAGTTCCCGGGGCTGCCGCTGTTTCGCGAGTTCGCCCCGTCGATCTTCGGCCATCTGGTGCGCCACTACGGCATCGCGGAGCCGGTCGGCGGCGAGCCCGGCGGTCTCTCCTTCCTGGTGCTGGAGCGCCGCCCGCTGCCTGCGGGGGAGCCGCTGCTCGGCGAGACGCTGGCGCGGGCCCGCGTGTGGCGCGCGACGGGAACGGAGGAGGCGCAGGAAGTCACGGGCGAGGCGCGCGCCGAGGTGGTCGCCGAAGAGGCGTGGCCGTTCCTGCCGGTGCTGCAGGTGGCCGTCGTCCCGGGTGGGCGGGTCGCCGTGCGCTATGCCATCCGGCCCGCGCCCGGCAGCCGTTTCGAGACGTACTACGGCATCGATCCGGATCGCTGGCAGAGCGATCCGGAGCCGGAAGCCGGCTTCCGCGTGGTGATTCGCGACGCGGCGGGCGCGCACGCCGTGTTCGCCGGCGCGCTCGCCACGCGGCGGCGACCCGAGGACCGGGGCTGGAAGCCCGTGTCGATCGACCTCGATCCCTGGGCCGGGCGCTCCGTCACGCTGGAGCTGGAGGTGGCCGGGACCGCCCACCGCGGCCGGACCGTCGCCGTGGCCGGCTGGGGGTGGCCGCGGCTGGTGCCGCCCCGATGACGGTGCGCGGCACGCCGCTCGCCTGGCTGATCGGGGTGGGGCTGGGGGCGCAGCTCGCCGTGCATCTCCTGGAGCCGCCGCTGCCGGTCACCTGGGGCTACGCGCACCTCGGGCGGCACGCCGCGTTGCCGTGGGTGGCGGCGCTGCTCGTCGTGCTGCTGCCGTGGGCCGCGTCGCGCGTCGCGCCGGCGCTGGCCGCACGCCCGCTCGTCTCCTGGCGCCGCTGGCACGTGCTGCTGGCGGCGCTCGGGCTCGCCGCGCTGCTGGTCCCCCTCTCGCTGTGGTGGGTCGATCGGCCACTCTCGATCGATCCACCGCTCTTTCGCCTGGCCGTGTCCCGTGGCGAGATGAATCCCCGCGCCGACTTCACCTTTCGCCTGCTGGCACTCGTCACCGCCCCGTTGTCGCCACGGTTCCACACCTGGCACGTGGTGCTCGTGCTGGTGGCCATGCTCGGCGCGGGCACGATGCTGGCGCTGGTGGGGTGTGCGCGCCGGCTGAGCACGACGGCCGGGGAGGCGCTGCTGATCGCCACGGTCGCCTGCAGTGCCTTCGGGGTGGTGCGGATGTCGTTCGGCGTGACCGACGAGTATCCGTTCGCCATGGCGGTGATGGCGCTGTTCTTCTGGACGGCGCTGCGCACGGTGGACGGCGACGGGCATCCCGTCTGGCCGCTGGTCATCGGGGCGACCGGGGTCTTCTGGTACATCGGCCTGGTGCTGCAGGTGCCGGCGGCGCTGGTGCTGCTCGGCGACGAGGTGCGGCAGCCCGCCCGGCGGCGCCGGGCGCTCGTGGCGCTGCTCGTGGCGGTCGGTGCGGCGGGACTCGCGACCGTGCCGGCGTGCGGCCGGCCGTTCGCCTTCGGGGCCTTCTTCGATCTCGTGCGCGAGGAGAGCGCGTACGAGTACGGGCTCTCGGCGACCAGCAGCCTGCTGCCGTTCTCGTACGTCATGAGCGCGCCACACGTCTGGAACGTGCTCAACGTGTGGATGCTGGTCGACGGGGTCGGCATCCTGTTCACGCTGACGGCGGGTACCTGGCTCGGATGGCGCTTGCTGCGTGATCGGGAGTGGGACGTGCGCGCCATCATGCTCGGCGGGACCGCTTGTGGACAGTTGTCGTACAGCTTCACGCTGGACACGCTGTTCTCGCCGCTACAGTCCTGGGACCTGTTCAGCTTCGCGACGGTGGCGACCGCGCTCTTCGGCGGCTACGCCTACGTTCGCTGGCGGCGCGTTCACCCGGGCGGCGGCGCGCTGGCGGGCCTGGCGGCGGCGCTCGCCGTGGTGCACCTGATGGCGCGCCTCGGCGCGCTGCACGTCGACCTCGATCGGCACGTGGCCGAGTCGCCGCCGACCTGGGCGCCCCCGGACGTACGGCCGCCGGCCGCGCCGTCAGTCGACCGGGCCGGGTAGGCGCTCGTGACAGGTCATGAAGTGCGCGGCGTACGGACCCAGCGGGCCGCGTTCCAGGCGGCGCTCGAACGTCGCCAGGCGGTGGAGCGCCGAGGCGGGAACGAAGTCGGGCAGGAAGGTGAAGTAGTCGACCGAGCGCAACCGCAGGCCGGGCAGGTCGCCGAGCTGTTCGGGCCGCAGGTAGTATTCCGTGCCTTCCTCGATGCCCTTCAGGACGGGGAACAGGTAGCTGAGGTAAAACCGGAAGAGTGGATTGCGGACGTTCATCTCGTGCACGAAGACGAGTCCGCCGGGACGCACGACGCGCGCCAGCTCGGCGAGAGCGGCCCGCTGCGCACTCGGGGGCGCCACGTGGTGCAGCACGTTGATGATGTAGACGAAGTCGAAGCGCCCCGACGCGAAGGGCAGGCGTTCGACGGAGGCCTGCGCGAGTCGCGTGGCGTCGTGCAGATGCCGGCGCGCCGCGGCGAGCTGCGCGCGTGACGTGTCCACGCCGGCGAGCCGCGCGCCCGCGTCCTCGAGCGCCGTCATGTACCAGCCGCGCCCGCAGCCCACGTCGAGGCCGCTCGGGTTCGGCCCGAGCCCGCCAATCGCGCCCACCATCGCCCCCGTCTTGCGGGTGACGAGGTGGGCCCGGTAGTGCGCGGGTAGCCAGGTGTCGTAGCAGGCCTCGATCTCGTCGAAATGGTCGTGGGCGCTCGCTTCGCGCCGCGCCGCGGGAAGGCGGAGCACGGCGACGATCCCGATGGCGATGCTGAGCCACGCGGTGCCGACCCGGGACACGAACACCATGCCGGGAACGACCTCCGGCGCGACGGCCAGGCCGTCGAGCAGCTCGTACAGCACCAGCCCGCCCACGCCCGCGCCCAGCGGCACGCCGCTGAGCGCGCCGGCGACGATGCTCGCGGCGTGCACCTGCGTGGCTTCGAAGACGCCGATGGTGGCGCCGGCCGCCCAGGCGAGCGGTACCAGCGCGCCGGCGACCAGCCCCCAGGCGGCCAGGGAGAGCAGCGTCGCCGGCGCGAGCACGGCCGGCGCGCAGAGACCGGTCGTCATGCCGGGGTCGGGCGCGCTGGGATCCGGGTTCCCCAGACGCGCCAGGGGCGTCGCGACGCGACGTAGTGCCGATTCCAGGACGCGGTCGGCCCCTGGCAGGAACACGGCAGCGGCGGCGACGAACACGACCATGGCCAGCGGCCAGGGCAGCAGCGGGGCGGCCAACAGCCCCAGCGCCCAGACGTCGAGGGCGCGCTCCCAGACGAAGGCCGCCACCACGCGAGACCGATCGGCGGCCGGGATCGACAGGAGGTGTACGCGCGCCAGGAGCTGGCCGAGATAGAGCGGTACCGGCAGGAACGCGAACGAGCCGACGTAGGCGCCCAGGCTGGGAATCGTCGGCAGCCGGACGTGCAGGCGTCGCAAGACGAAGTGCCAGCGTAGGAAGCGGAGATAGAGTCCGGCGATCGTGAGGCCGGCCGTGACGAGTCCGGCGATCAGCAGGCCGAAGTCGATGGTCAGCGACGCGTCGTGGGTCGCCAGGAAGGCGCCGGTCGCGGCCAACCCCACGGCCGCCGTGCCGGCCAGACAGAGCAGGACCAGGCGGGTCGCCCGGGAGGGGCCGAGCGCGAGGGACTCGGGCACGGCTCAGCGCCGTCCGAAGCGCATGGCCCACACCGCCCACGCGCTCTGCGCCAGGTGTTGCACGCCCAGCTTGGAGAAGCCGAAGCGCCGGTCGATGAAGATGATGGGGACCTCGCGGAGCCGGAAGCCGGCGCGATGGGCGCGGAACTTGAGCTCGACCAGGAACGAATAGCCGCGAAAGCGCAGGCGATTCACGTCGATCGCTTCGAGCACCTCGCGCCGGAAGCACTGGAAGCCGCTGGTGCAGTCCCGGACCGGCAGGCCGGTGACCAGTCGCGAGTACTCGTTGCCGACCACGCTGAGGATCACCCGCTGCAGGCCCCAGTTCACGACGCTGATGCCGTGCATGTAGCGCGAGCCGATCACCAGGTCGGCGGACTCGGTCGCCGCCAGCAGATCGGGCAGGTAGCGCGGATCGTGCGAGCGGTCGCCGTCCATGGTGACGAAGCGGCGGTAGCCGCGCTCCAGCCCGATGCGGAAGCCCTGCTGGTAGGCGCTGCCGAGCCCCATCCGCCGGCCGCGCTGCAACACCTCGACGTTGCCGAGGCGGGCGCCGACCTCGCGCACCAGCGCCTCCGTGCCGTCCTCGGAGCCGTCGTCGACGACCAGGACATGGGCGGCGGGCGCGTGCGTGCGGATGTCCTCGAGCAACTCGGCGAGGTTCTCGCGCTCGTTCAGCGTGGGTATGACGATGAGGAGATCTGGCACGCTCACGGCTCGCTCACCCTCGGCGACGGGCTCGTCCTTGTCAGGTTCGCCTCGGGAATGCCAACCGCACGGACGGCCAGTGGTGACGTAGTTTGCCGCGCGAGACACGGGAGGGTACGGGTCGCCGGCTCCCGGGCGTCGCACACCCCCGCCCCACCGCTCATCCACCCCCCGCGCTCCTTACGTCCGCCGTCGACCCGCACCCTCCCGTGTCTCACGCGGCAAACTGCGTCAGTACC
>Ga0299906_10004488_pt1 | contig 11424 bp, 5 predicted proteins | sample RVTome_14_FD_200259 | JGI IMG/M metagenome (GOLD analysis project Ga0299906, IMG submission 200259) | Soil microbial communities from uranium-contaminated site in the Upper Colorado River Basin, Wyoming, United States - RVT145D125 (version 2) ... | reverse complement strand
ACGCGCTACTTGCGGGCGGCGTTGCCCGTCGCGCCTCGGCGGAGGCTGGGCCGCTGTTTGGCCCTCAGACTCTCCCTCTTGCCGGGACCGACCGTGGTCGTCCCTGACTTGCCGCGGAGCCACTGGACCAGCCCCACGACGAGGAGAAGGTCGATCACGACGGCGCCGAAGCCGAAGCCGATGCGCCCGACGAGCTCGGAGGACACCGGAATCTGGATTCCTACGATGGTGAGAGTTCCCTCACCGCTCCTGTCCCCGGGCCCGAAGGCCGCCCAATTCACCACGGCGGCGAGAGCGAGAACGATCGCGGTTCCCGGCAGGTTCTTGAAGGCCTCGATTCGGAATGCCTGCTGCACCACCGAAATTCCCGCGCAGAAGAAGGCGAGTCCTGCCGCAGCGATGACCCAGCGCGGAGCGTGGATCGACTCCTCTGGAACCGGAATGACCCTGAGCCCGATTCCGAGGATGAATCCGCCCATGGCCATGACGAGGAGACCTATCGCCCCTCCCTTGATTCCCGAGGGCACGCTGTTTTGCGCCGTCTGTCCCATGGAGACTCTTTCATTCAACGTGCGTGCCAGGGGAGCCGTCGCCTGCAACTAGCTGAGGTCACGGCGGCTGTCCGCCCGTGATTGGTTTCGATCGCGGGGGAATCACCCCGTGCTCCTAGGACTCGGGATTTCAGGGTTTCATGCCGACCCGGCGAGAGGTCAAGGCAGCGGGTAGTTCACCGCGTAGATGACTCCCTCGTCGGTGCCCACGTAGACGGTGGTGGTCACGATATCGACCGCGGGTGGGCCTACGACGGAGTCACCGATGCCCAGGGTAACGCTCGTGGGAGTGAGAGGCGAGCCGATGTCGATCTGATAGAGCTTTCCGTCGGCGGAGCCCACCAGGATCTTGCCGGTTCCCGGGACGTACGTCGGCGTCGATGGGCCCTTTATGATGGCTTCGGGCACGCTCCAGTTGACGGTCGATCCGAAGCCGTTGTCGGCGATGGACCAGACTTTGGTGGCGGTCGAGAGGAAGAGGTTTCCGGCGCCGAACTGGGGAAAGACGTGGCTCTTGATGGCGCCGTCGCCGAGAGAGCGAGACCACTTGACGACGCCGCTCCCCGCATCGACGGCGTAGAGCCTTCCGGCGTTGTTTCCGACGTACACGATGCCGCCGTAGAGAACCGGCGCCCCGTCGATGTCGCCGACGTCGAGGGACCACTCGTACGCCGGGACGCCGGAACCGAAGCGAATGCGCCAGAGCGTATGGGGACTTCCATTGGCTCCCGATCCTTTTCGCGTGGCAAAGTACGCGCGGGCGTTGGGGTAGTCGATGGCGAGCGAGCCGCTGATGATCCCGATGTCCTTTCCGTTTCCGCCGTAGGCCGGGGAGTTGTCATAGCTCCAGACGGGTGCGCCGGTATGCACCTGTACCGCCTCGACGCTGTTGGGACCGGAAGAATCGCGGGTTCCGGCGAGAACGATGTCTCGAGCTCCGGGATAGTAATAGTCAAAGTGTCCTGACGGCGCCGCCTGCACCATCGCCCCCATGGGCGCGACCCAGGTGAGAGCGCCGGTCACGGCGTCGATGGCATAGACGCGTCCGTCCTGCGACCCGACGAAGGCGGCCGGGTTCACGGCGGGCGCGCCGACGGCGAAGGCGACGACGGGAGGGCGCGCCTGCGCCGGTCCGCCGAGCTGGTACGGAATCCAGGGGCCGGGCCACGCGCCGCCCGAAGGCCCACCGACCATGGAGTGGAGGATGGAGTCGTTGGAAACGGCGTAGACGAACGTCGCCGGCGGATTGATCCTGAGCCCCGGAACCGCGAGCGAAGCCGCACCGGTGCTGTAGGCCCACTGGACGGTCCCGACGTTCAGGAACGGCCGGGCTCTGACGAATTTCCCCGCCGTCAGCCCCCCGGAGCTGTCTTCGATGAAGACCCCGTACTGGTACAGGTTGTCGTTGACAAGGCCCGAGTCGGGAGCGGACTGCTTGGCTCCGAAAGTACAGGGGACGTCGGCGATCGGTCGGTCCGAAATCGAGGGGGTGAGTCCGTCGTCGCGAGCCCGGACGTGAACCAATGCGCAGTCGCCGAAGGCCGGGTTGACCCACTCGAGGAGAACCTCGGAGTCCGTGGCCGTGGCGGTGAGGAAGGGAACGTCGGAAACGACGTCGATGGCGATGGTTTTGTCGTCCGTGTCACCGGAGGTTCCCACGTCGAGCTGGAGCGAGCCGGGGGGTGAGACGGCGGTGAAGTTCCAGAGCCTGAGGCCGGAGATGGTGACGAACTCTCCCGGAAGGAAGCCCGCGCTCACGTCGAATCGAACGGTGTCGGGCGTTTCAAAGACGGGGATCGCGCTGACCTTGCCCGCGGCGCTGCCGGAGATGGACACCGAGCCAACCGAGGAATCCCAATCCATCGCGAGACCGGGGGGAATGATGAGGCGAATGTTGCCTCCGGGGCCGATGAAAGCGACGGGGGTTCCATCGGTGACGGAGATCTTTGCCGCCGGTCTCGGCGGAGCACCGACGGTGAACATCTGGTCGGTATCGGAGGAAAGGGTGACGTTCGCCGCGGCGCGTATCTCCACCGTCCTGCTGTCGAAAGCCGACACCAGGCCGTCGTCTCCGACCTCGAGCTGGAGGTAATCCAGGGGAGAGGGCGCGGTGAAGCTCTGGAACCCGAGTCCGGTAATCGTCAACGTGTCTCCCGGCACGAAATCCGACTCGACGTCCAGCACCACAACCCGTCCGAGATCCTCGTAAGCCGCGACGGTGGAGGAGACCTTGCCCGCGGCGGAGCCGACGAGACCGACCCCGCTGACGGAGTCGCGCCAGCGCATGTGGAATCCCTCGGGAATATGGATGCGGATGTCGTTGACGGCGGTGATGGTGGCGTCCAGAGGATCGTCGGCGATGGCGATCGCGGACGCGGCTTGCGGCAGAGAGCCGGTGAGGAAGCTCTGGTTCGCGCTCGAGGCCATGGTGGGCGCCCCGCCGGGAGCGCCCGCCTCATCGGCGCCGATGTCCCAGGGAGCCGATCGGAGCCCGGAGTCGATGTCCTCCCGAAACTTCCAGATCAAGTTCTCACCGCGCCCCTGTGCCGCGCTTCCGCTGGCGATATGGAAGTCCTCGCCGCCGGGAAGGGTGGAGAAGAAATGAAGGCTCGCGAGCGAAACGTTGCTAAGGCCGCCGCCCGCGGGGCTATGCGCGGCTCCTGAGGCGTCTCCCGAGAGGTTGTTGCTGCTCGAGGCGGCAATCCCGCCCGCGTTGAAATCGCTCGGCGAGTTGCCGTGGGCGAGGTTGTTGTCGAGAACGCTTCCGCCGCCCGCGGCTCCCTGGAATCCCCCGCCGAGGCAGGCCACGATGGTGTTGTTGAAGAACCGTCCCTGCGCGGGAGCGAAGTCGAAACGAATGCCGCTTCTTCCCGTCGCGTACACCACGTTGTTGATGGCTTCGAGACGCGTCAGGTTGCTGCGGATGCGGATGCCGTCGTTGGGCAAGTGATGGATCAGATTGTTGCGGATCGAGATCCGGTTGGAGCTCGAAACCAGCTGGATGTCGAAGCCGTCGGCGGTTCCCGCACCGCCCTGGATTTCGATCCATTCCACGGTCACGAAGTCGTCCTGAATGCCGATCGCCGGATTCGCCGATCCGTTCACCAGGCGGACTCCGGTGAGGGCTTGGCCCGCGTGTCGATTGCCTTCCGCCGCGGTGAGGACGATCCCGTGGGCGGCATCGGTAATCGAGCCCTCGATAAGAAGCTCGGAGGTGAAGACGCTGTCGTCGTACGCCACCCCGACCTCGACTCGGTCGTCAGTGACCAGGTTCGAGCTCGTCACCGGGAAGAACGCGCAGGGTCCTCCGTCGACGCAGTTCTCCCACGCGGGCAGCGTCGAATACTGCCTCGAGAGGATATAGAGCTTTCCCGAGCCCGGCGTCCCCACGAACGGGCTGGTGAGCGTGAGCTCGGTCTCCGAATTCACGGAGAGGACCACGTAGTCGACTCCCTCGATCTGGATGCGGTCGCCTTTCCCCCGATTGGCGCTGAGCCAGCCGACTCCGGCGCCAGTGATGGTCGGCGAGCCGGTGGTGGCGGAGACGCTTCCCGCGGTGTAGTCCGGCGCGGTGCCGATGGAGCGGTAGTTCACCCTGGGGTCGAGGCTGTAGCCCACGAGATAGAGATCCATCGCGAGGTTCCCGACCTTCTGCTCGAAGACGTCGCTGGAGTCGGTCCCCACGGCGGCGAAGCCGTGCATGTGGTTCAAGTAGAGATCGGACGCCGATCCGTTCGCGCGAAGCGCTGCCGGGTACCTCCCGCTGTCGAAGTTGAAGATCTCCACCAGGGCTCCGTTGGCTCGAGAAGCGATGTCCGCCGATATATCGACGTCGCGGTAGACGTTGGTGAACGAAGTCGACTTGTTGACCGCATTGGTGAAGAACGCCGCGCCGTGGGTCACGTAACCGACGAGGTAGAGGTCGATATCGACGGTCTCGACCTGCAGCTCCGCCGTCTGGGCGGCGTCGACGCCGATTACCCCCAGGGTCGCGGAACGACCATCGAGCTCTCGCACCCGATCGTCGAGCGAGCCGTTCTTGCGCAGCCCGAACTGGTCCGAGGAGATCCCCCGGTTGACGATGGTGAAGATGCCGCCGAGGGCGGTGTCGGGCGCGGTCTCGCCGCTGATGTCCACGTTCCGCCACGAGTTGATGAACCCGATGGTCTTCTGGACGCGGTTGGTGAGGAAGGTGACGCCGTCCAGAGTGTAACCGAGAAGGTACGTCTTGACCGCGGTGCTCTCGGTGTAGACCTCGAAGATGCGATTGGGATCGAGCCCGGTCATGAGCCAGCCTTGGTTGCCGGCAACCGCCTGGACTTGCGTCTGCCAGTCGTCGGATGAACCGTTCTTGCGGATGCCGTAGGCGCGGTCGGTCGACGTGGGGTTTTGGAAGAGCACCAGAACCCCGGTGGCTCCGTAAGGAACGTACGCCGAGACGTCGACATTCACCCAGGCGCCGGCGACGGTCGGAGTGACGTCAACGGGAGCGGCCAGGTAGTTGAAGGCGGGAGCGGCCAGCGCCGCCTGAGAGGCGAGACAAACCGCGGCGGCCAGCAAAAATCGAGACCGAATGGGCGCGGTCAATGTCGTTCGTCTCCTCGAGATTCGTACAGAGATCCGGGGAAACGAAGCAAAACCTGTGCCCGTGGTGGGACCCGACGTCGCTATCGGAAAATGGGCTGAAGCGCTCGGTAAAAGAGGAAAAGCCTTTGGGCGGGCGTGGGAGAAATCCCCCTCAGAGGGTGGGGTACAGTCACCCACGCGGAGAAGGTCGCGAGCGCGACCTCGTCTTATCGGACAGGGCCTGGCCGGGCATAGTCGACCGCCGAGATTCCGTTCTCGAACCAATGGTAGTCCAGGTTTCGGACGCGCCTCACGAGCTCCTCGCTATCGGGGAAGTCCCTTTTTACGTAGTAGTAGTGCGTATCGTAGGGTGAGAAGCCATAGCAAGCCGCGAGCACGTATCGGCGCTTCTCCGCGTAGTCCTTCAACACCATCAGCATGTCGAACCACCTCCCCCGGCCGCGCGCCGGGACCAGGGGGGAGAAGTAGGCGTGCATGACGATCATCTCCGGTTGGTAGCGGTCCAGGTACTCCTCGGTGACCGTCCCGTTTTGGGCGATCCAGCGATCGTTCAAGCCCCAGGTGTCGACCGAACGCCATCGGGAGTAATAGGGAAGAAGCCCCGACTCGCTCGTGGCGATGGTAAAGCTCTTTCTCCGATACTCGCTCAGGACCAGCCCGACCTCGCGGCGACCGTCGGGCTTCGGGGCGGCGCCCGCATAGACGTAGTGCTCGACACCGAGCGCTCCCAACACCAAGGTGCCGAGAGTCAGAAGGAGGGAGATCCGGCTCCGGAAGGCCAGGCTGCGAAACGGCGGGAGGCCGAAATCGCGACCGATTCCCTGGAGCATCCCGGGCCAGGAAACGAGCACCAGGGGAAGGGTGGCGTACTGGAACCGCATGAGGTAATTCATCTCTCCCGAGAGCAGAATCCAGAGGGAAGTGAATCCCCCCGTCGGTATGAGTGCGAACAGGAGTTCCGTGGTGCTCGACGGCTTGCGAAGCCCGAGAACGAACGCGGGGATGAAGGGAAACGAGAGGATGAGCCCGTGCTCGACCGACTGGAGCAAGCTCTCGAAGTAGAGCGCTCCGCCACCCTTGCGGTAGTAGGGGTTGGGTAAAGGCTGGCCGAAGTAATTCCACCGCCACAGGAAGTAAGCTCCTCCCAGAACGACGAAGACTCCAAGAAAGCACAGGAGTGCATGCCGCGTGGCGGAGCCTCCCTTCACCACGACGATGGCCAGCATCATGAAAGCCGCCAGCAACGCCCCCTCGGGGCGCGATAGACCGAGCGCGAGACCGGCGAGCGCGAAGGCCACGGCGTTCGCCCGGGGATTGCCGCGATCCTTCTTGATGCGGTACGCGAGGATCCAGGCGAGTGTGGCCAGGAGCGCAAAGAGCGGGGTGCTGAAGTAGGCGGCCACGTACCCCAGGCCCGGACCTACTGCCAGGAAGGCTCCCGAGGCAAGGGCAACCCAACCGGCAGCGCCATGCAAAGTACGGACGGCGTAGTAGACGAGGCCGGCGGTGAGGAAATGAGCGGCAAACCCCACGGCCCGGGCTCCAAGTTCGATCGACGCGCCCAATTTCACCAGGCCGGTGAGCAGAAGGACGAAGAGGAAATCAGTAGCCCCATCTACCGGTCGCTCCCCCACGTTCCACACCATGCCATGCCCCTCGGACAGGTGCTGCGCGTACCGTAAAGAGATGGCGGCATCCTCGAACGGCGGGGCGGGGAAGGGAAAGAACCTCGCTACGTAGAGCCAGGTGGCTGCGAATAGAAGCGCGACGCCGAGGCCGTCGACTCGGGTGAGTCGCGTCGGATCGGGCATCGGATCATGGTAACATCCAGAGCGCGCGAACGTTTTCTCCCCGAGCCGGTCGCCGCGCGCTTTGGGTACCGAGGAGAGTTCCTACGGTTTGGCCGCCGACAGGGCTCGATCGATTGCGATCTTGAAGTCCTCGAAGGAGCGCGCGCCCCGGAGGAAGGTGATTCCCTTCACCGTCGAAGGGTCGCCGGGATCGGTTCGAGCGAGGACGAAGCTCGGCGTACCCGTGGCCCCGGCCTTCTGCGCCTCCGCCATGTCCTTTCGGATCGACTCGGCGTACTTGTTCGAGCTCATGCAGACCTCGAACGCGGTGACGTCGAGCCCGATCGCCTCGGCGTGGGGCGCGAAGGGCTCGAGAGCGCGCTGGTTCTGGAAGAGCCTTTCGTTCATCTCCCAGAACTTGCCCTGTTCGTCCGCGCAATGAGTGGCCTCCGCCGATCGGAAGGCATGGGGGTGAATCCTTTCGAGCGGGAGATCCAGGGTGACGAACTTCACCTTTCCCGTTCTCACGTATTCCTCTTCGATCTTCGGGAACGTCTCACGGACGTGTCTTGCGCAGAACGGTCACTGGTAATCCGTGAACTCGATCAACACCAGCGACGCCGTGCTCTCGCCGCGGATGGGATTTCCGCCGATGTGAAAGCGGAGATTCTCCACGTTCGGCTGCGCCGCCGCCGCCGGAGCCGGAGGGGACACGGGACGCGCCAGGAGGAGCTTCTTGATTTCCTCGATCTCCTTGCGAATCTCCGCCTGGCCTTTCTTGATCTCCTCGATTTCTTTCAAAATCGAGAGTGTCTCGTCTTCTTCCGGTTTTTGCTCCTGAGCGAAAAGCGGAAGCGAACAAAAGAGCCCGAGCGACAACGCCCCCAGCATGAGCCACCTCGGCTTCACGGGTATAGTCCTACCACGCCTCGTCCGTCTTTTACCAGATGGCGCCGCCGCGCGGCGAGATGCCCCAGCGCCTCCACCCGACCGGAAGGGCCATCGCACCGTCATCGTCGCCGCGTCGGCGGCATCGAGCCCAAAGTGCGCCACTAGCCCGGTAGAGGTGCGCCGGGTCCGGACCTTTAAAGGAACCACCGGGCGATTGCCGCCACTAAAGGCTCGAGATCCAGACCCCCTCCTGGACCTGCGGTTTTTCTTGAGCAGGAGGTCCATCCATGGCTCGATCCCCCTATGTAGGCGCCCTCGCGATTTGGGTACTGGCAGCGAGCGCGAGCGCCGAGAGACCCAAGACCGTCGTCAAGGACGCCACCAGCGGCGGAGGCGTGCCCTCGATAGAACTGGTGTCGGGAGGCATGCAAACCGGGATTCCCATTGCCGTACCTCCCTATCACGGAATCGAGCCGCAGCTCGGTCTGCACTACAGCTCGGACGCCGGAAACGGTTGGCTCGGCGTGGGGTGGAGCCTGCGCGGCGCGAGCGTGATCGAGCGCGTGAGCCTGGGGCGAGGGGCGGCGTGGTTCACGGATTCCACCCGCGACACGTTCGTGCTCGACGGCGAGGAGCTCTGGCCGTGCGGCGACGGCATCGAAGGGCCGTGCGGTCTGGCGAAGCCCTCCGAGGCGATTTCCTTCGTGGGGAAGGTGGGAGACCACCGGCGAGCTCTCCTGTTCCCGACCGCGGACGGAACCGACGTCGACCGTTTCGAAGTGCAGAACGGAGACGGCACCAAGGCCACGTACACCTCGATCCGCAACGTGCTCCCGCCCGGGGCGGGCTTTCGAGGCGTGCGGTGGGGAGTAAGCCGCGTCGAAGATGCGCACGGAAACGTCGTGACGTACGAGTGGACGCTCCTGGGCGATGGGGCGCATCCGAGGCGAATCGCTTACAACGGAAACGAGGTGCAGTTCGAGTGGGAGCTCAGGCCGGTCGCGGACCAGGAGAAGAAAGCGAACGGGACGTCCCTCGACGCGAGCCCGTTTCGACTGAAGGAGGTCGTGGTCCTGGCATCGGGAGCGCAGCGAAACCGCTACCGATTGAAATATGACGAGGGGGACGCGCTCAGCCCGAGCACGCAAAGGTCAAGGCTCCGACAAGTCCAGGTGTGCGGCAAGAGCGATTCCCTTTGCTTGCCCGCGATGAACTACGAGTACGTCGAGCAGCCGCGGCCCAACGAGCTCTCGACGGGAACGATCGAAGGCATCGACGGGTTCTGCGCCAGCGGGAGCCTGACCACGGGCGACTTCACCGGCGATGGCCGAACCGATTTCGCCTGCATGAGCAAGACGTTCGCGCCCGATCGGTGGGAGGTGCGCATCGACGTGGCGAAAGCTCTCGTCGATGGAACGGGCTTCGAATTGCCGGTCGATCCCTGGTTCGTGTCCTACAACGCGCCGCCCTACAACGCCTTCATCTGGTGCCTCGATTCGAACGAGATCCGAAGCGCCGACTTCAACGCCGACGGCCGAACGGACCTCTACTGTCCTCATAACCCGGGTGCTATCGCTCACACCCCGCTCCTTTCCCGGGGGTTCGACTTCGTGGACGGGGGCCTGGGCTACCACGCCGCCTGCGGCGGGGGCATTCGCTGGGCCGCGGATTTCACCGGCGACGGCGCCGCCGAGCAGTACTGCATCGCCGGCGGCGGCGCCTCGGGGGGCGCGAGCGTGTCCTCTGGATGGTGCTCCGGCGCGGGCAAGATCGGCGAGGGCGATTTCAATGGCGACGGGCGGACCGATCTCTATTGCCACGAGCCGGGCACCATCGACAGTCCCCTCGGGCGGGTCTTCGTGGCGCTCTCGCAGGCAAATCCCGGCGATACCGGCGCCGCCATGCTCCAGGACCCGAACTTCTGGATCGATGGATTCTGCTCCGGATTCGAGGCGGACGTAGGGACGGGCGATTTCAACGGCGACGGCAAAGCCGATCTGTACTGCGTGAAGACCGGCGGCGACGGCGGCACCGAGGTCGCGCTCTCCGTGGGCCGTGGGCGGTTCGAGCGGCTTGCCACGAACCTCCCGTCGCCTCCCGTCGGGAACTTGATCGCCGATCCTCCGATGGACACGACGTTCTGGGACACGGCCAACTTCTGCGACGGGCACTCCTGGTGGTACCGCGGTCCCGACCTGACGGGCGACGACGGCACTCCGCCCGCCGATCCCTCGCGCGGGTCGGTCCTGGGCTCGGGGCGGAGCGCCAACGTGTGGGATGGCTGGTGCTACAAGTCGAACGTCTTCCGCGGCCTTCCCGGCCGGCGAACGTATCGAGTCCGGTTCGATATGTCGGTGAAGATCATTTCGAGACCGCCCGGTTGGGGCCGATCGGGGCGCTTCCTCGTCGTGAGCAACGACGGATCGGTGTTGTGGGCGGACACCGGCTGGATCGGGGATTCCGACTGGGCGCCCCGCACTCTCATCATCCCGAACGTCGATCTGTCTCAGGGAGCGGGGGTCGCGATCTGGAACAGCCACTCGTCCAACACGCTGACCTACACCCTCGTCGACAACCTCTTCGTCACCCAAACCGACGTCCCCATCGTGGCCGACTTCAACGGCGACGGGAAAGACGATCTGTACTATCAACAGGACGAAGGCTCGATCCTGGTATCCCTCTCGACCGGGGCCGGCCCGAGTCCCCTCGAGGCCTGGGCGGCCGGTTTCTGCCCCGCCGGCGGGTGGCTCTCGCGCGGGGATTTCGACGGCGACGGCAAGGAGGATCTCTACTGCTATCGGACCGAGAACGGCGAGCCGCGCATCGAGATCGCGCGCTCGGGCGACTACGGCATGACGGACATGTTGAGGCGGATCGAAAACGGCCTCGGCGGAACGACGGAGATCGAGTACCGGCCGTCGTCGGTCTGGGGAGAGCCGAGCTTCGAGGAGCCCACCGGTCTCTCCGTGCTGCCGCAGACCACCGGTGGACCGATCCGGCAGACGGTCCTCTCGACGGTGACCGAAGACGGTCGAGGGAATTCCTACGCCAACGAGTATCGCTACGCCGGCCACCGTCACAGCTGGGTCGAGCGCATGGGGCTCGGATTCCGGATGGTCGAGATCCGGCGATGCCGCGAGCCGAACAGCGGCGGCGATTGCCCCGGGCCGTACACCCAGTCATGGCAGGGACGAAGGCTCGCGCCGTTTCAGCCGGGCTCGCTCGCTCTCGTCGGGCGCTCGCAGACGGAGCTGGTCCTCCGGTTCTCGGAGCAGGGGCAGAGGCTCGCGGAGTCGCGGGTACGAACCGCGGGATTCGCCGGGTTCCCGCAGCAGCTGGTGCCCGAGGGCCGTTTCGAAACGGTCGAAAACGCGAAAGGGGACAGGAGGGTCACGCTCGAGACGTTCTCGCACGACGGATTGGGGCAGCTCCTTCGCCGCATTCAGTATGGAGAGTGCGTGCTTCCTCTCGGGAGCGATTCCTGCGACGGCGTCGCTGGAAGCGGCGACGAATTGACCACGGTCGTCGCCTACCGGCCGGCCGACGGGATGAGCTACCTGGCGGGGCTGCCGGAGCGGGTGACCACCTACGTCGGCGCTCACGCC
>Ga0299906_10004486_pt1 | contig 11426 bp, 8 predicted proteins | sample RVTome_14_FD_200259 | JGI IMG/M metagenome (GOLD analysis project Ga0299906, IMG submission 200259) | Soil microbial communities from uranium-contaminated site in the Upper Colorado River Basin, Wyoming, United States - RVT145D125 (version 2) ... | reverse complement strand
GGTAGCCGACGCCGACGTCGAACCGCCAGTCGCCGATGCGGGTCAGGTTGGCGGGATTGATCGCCTGGCTGAGGGCGTCCTCCTCGGTGGCATTGGCGACCCCGGCCATACCGGCGGTCTCGCCGCTATACGACACCGAGTAGATGGTGGTGGTGGCGGACGCCTGCATGGCGGCCTGTAACGACACCAGAAGGTACAGCGCGACAATCCTGTTCATGGAGACCTCCCTGCAGGTGCCCAGCGGTTGAAGGAAGGAGAAACGGCGGGTAGGACGGCGGGACGTGTGAGCCGGCTAGTTGACCAGCCCGCTCCTGTTATCCACGTTATCGATCGGTGTCAACGACGCTAGACGTAAGGGTTCCGTTGCCGCCCGGCGGGGCGGACCCCTATCCTCCCCGGTCTCGCCAAACCGGCGAGGGCCTGCCGCGCCACGCCGCGCCCCCTCCCGTTCGAGCGCATGCCCCTACCCATCGTCGTCATCGTCGGCCGCCCGAACGTGGGTAAGTCGACCCTGTTCAACCGCCTGCTCGGCGAGCGCCGGGCAATCGTCGAGGACCAGCCGGGCGTGACCCGCGACCGCCATGTGGCACGGGCACGATGGGAGGACCGCCCCTTCCTGCTGGTCGACACCGGGGGCCTGGTGCTGAACGAGACCGACGCCCTGATTCACCAGATCGGCGTGCAGGTAAAGGCGGCGATCGCCGACGCCGACCTGGTCATCCATCTCGTGGACGGTCGCATCGGCGTCCACCCCGCGGACCGCGAGATCTGCGATCTGTTGCGCCGCGCCGACGCCGCCACCGTCATCGCGGTCAACAAGGTCGATGGGGTGAACGAGGCGCAGGTGATCGGCGATTTTGCCGAGCTCGGTGCCGCCCATCTCTTCCCGATCTCCGCGCTGTACGGCAATGGCCTGCGCAAGATGATGGCGGAGGCGTGCGCGTTGTTGCCGCCCGGCGGCGGCGACGAGCGGCCCGCCGACCTATCGATCGCAGTGGTAGGACGGCCCAACGCCGGCAAGTCGAGCCTGGTGAACACCCTGTTGAGCGACGAGCGCATGGTGGTCAGCCCGGTACCCGGAACCACCCGCGATGCCGTGGATGCTTACTGCAACTGGTCCGGGAAGCGCCTGCGGATCATCGACACCGCGGGCCTGCGCCGCAAACGGGAGACCCGTGAAGGTGTGGAACGGTACTCGGTGGTGCGCAGCCTGCGCGCTATGCTGGAGGCGGAGGTCTCCATCTTCATGGTCGATGCCGAGGTAGGGTGCCGGGAGCAGGAAACCAAAATCGCCGGCTACCTCCACGAGCACCAGCGCGCCTGCGTGGTGGCGGTCAACAAGTGGGATCGCATCGCGAAGGGCCCGACGACCTTCGCAGAGACGGTGGCGGAGGTACGGCGGCGGTTGAAGTTCCTCGATTATGCACCGATCGTCACCATCTCCGCCGTCACCAAGCAGCGGGTCTTTCGGCTCCTGGAAACCGTGTGGTCGGTGGCGGAAGAGTATCGCCGGCGGGTGGAGACCGCGACGGTCAACAAGGTGCTGCAGGCGGCGCTCGACGCCCACCCGCCGCGCCGGGTCCGGGGCAAGCGCCCGCGGCTGCTCTACGCGAGTCAAACGGGTACCGCGCCGCCTACCATCGTCCTGTTCTGCAACCGGCCGGAGGAGATCCACTTCTCCTACCGCCGCTACCTGCTCAACCGCTTTCACGAGGGGCTCGACCTACGCCACACGCCGATCCGCCTGGTGTTGCGCAGCCGCGAGGACACGCGGACCTAGCGGTTAGCGGTTCGCCTGCCAGAGGAGGGCCGGCGAAGCCGTCTCTACAAGCTGGAAGCTGAGCGCTAAGAGCTGACAGCTCCCCTTACGACTCGGCGTTGGCGACGAGCAGCATCTTGCCGAGCAAGGTCTTGTTGCTCTTGTGCTCCTCCAGGGCCTTGAGCATCGACTCCATTGCCTCCACCGGCTGCATCTTGGTGAGGTGGCGGCGAATCGCGTGGTGGGCACGCAGGACATCTTCGGGGAACAGCCGTTCCTCGTTGCGGGTACCGCTCATGGAGATGTTGATCGCCGGGTAGACCCGCATGTCCGAGAGGCGGCGATCGAGCATCAGCTCCATGTTTCCCGTGCCGCGGAACTCGTGGAAGATCACCTCGTCCATGCGCGACCCGGTCTCGATGAGGCACGTCGCCATGATCGTCAGCGATCCCTTCGGCTCGAGCTTGCGTGCGGAGCCGAAGATCTTGCGCGGGATCTCCATCCCGCGTGCGTCCATGCCGCCACTCATGGTACGGCCAGAGCCCTTGGTGCCGACGTTGAAGGCGCGCCCGAGGCGAGTGAGGGAGTCGAGTAGAACCACCACATCCTCTCCCACCTCGAGCCAGCGATGCGCATAGGCCATGGCAAGCTGGGAGATCCGCGTGTGGTCGCCGATGTCGCCATCATTGGCCGAGGCGTACACCTCGGCGACGTCGCCGAGCTTACGCCGGAAGTCGGTCACCTCCTCCGGCCGCTCGTCGACCAGCAACGCGATCACCCGCGCCTGCGGGTAATTGGTGGCGATCGACCGGGCCATCTGCTGCAACAAGACGGTCTTCCCGGAACGGGGTGTGGCGACGATGAGACCTCGCGTTCCCTTGCCGATCGGGCAGATCAGATCGATCACCCGCATCGAGTAGTCCTCGGGACCGGTCTCCAGCACGTACCGGTCATCGGGCGTCAAGGCGTCGCGATCGCTGTACTCGGGGACCAGTGACCACTCCTCCGGAGTGAGGCCGTTGACCGCAAGGACCTTCTTGACCTGCCAGATTCCTCCCTTGCCACGGTCGACGATCCCTTCGATCCAGTTGCCGGGCCGCAGATTGAACCGGCTGATCGCCCCATGGGAGACCGCCGGGTCTTGCTGCGACCGTTTGAACCCGGTGGTGCGTAGACGCAACACACCCCGCCCTTTGCGCGTGAGCTCCAAGACCCCGGACTTAACCTCCCCGGACTTGGTGTCCGTCCCCTGATCCATGGCCTCCGCAGTCAAGCCCTCGTCCTGATCCTCTTCTCTCTCGATATCCAAAACAGTTCTCCTGACAACTTGAGTCGGTCTCCTTCTGCTGAGCGGAGACAATCGCAGCCCCCGACGGGGAGGAAATTGTCGATCGATCTCGGGCGTGCGCCGCGACCCGTGTTCTTGTTAGATCGTACGGGGAGTGGGCGTGGGAGCCGAAACGCTACGAGCTATGCTGTTGACCTGCGCCGAGCCTCCGTCACCGGTTCCCTCGACCCACTCGTTCCACCGGGAAGCGGCCGGACAGGTTGCGAACTACCCTTACATATCCAACGCACGCAGCCAAACCCAACGGGTCATCGGAGCTACATGCGGCTTGGTCCTCAGCCACCAACGCCTGGTGCCCACACCCCGATGAGCACCCAAACCGTCCTCCTGACTCGTGCTCTCCATCTGTCGGTAATCGATGGTGGACACGACGTCCTGGACTTTGATTTTCAAAGAGTGCCTCGTTCCGACGATTAGGACAAGTCCTCCCACGCCCCTTGTCTGCGCTGCTCGGCGGTTGGTGCCACCCGCCGTTAGTAAGGTGATCTTCCTACCCCGATCGTCACCCCTCAGCGTGCGCTACGGATCGACCGATCACCAATTCCCTCACTTTATCGCCTCACCACAGGATAGCTCAAACCTCGCCTGCAATCTCACCGCAGCATGTGCGACGATCGCACCCGCACGTCCTCACGCCACTAGCCCGCGTTTCTCACCAGGGATCGTCGCGACCTGACCTCTTGCACCTGGCGCTCGTCGCCCGGCAGGCTGCGCGCCTTCGTTTGACCGAACCGCCGTGCTGTCGCTGACTCTCCTCCTCGCCGCTGCCGGCTTCGTCGGCCTCGTCGCCGGGGCGGAGATGGTGGTTCGCGGCGGCGCCCGCCTCGCCCGCGCGCTGGGCGTATCGCCCGTCGTCGTGGGACTGACGGTGGTGGCGATCGGCACGTCGGCACCGGAATTCGTGGTCAGCATCGGCGCCGCATGGCGCGGCAATCCGGACATCGCCATAGGTAACGTGGTCGGCTCTAACCTGGCCAACATCGGTATCATCCTCGGCGTCGCGGGCTTGGTCCGTCCGCTACCAGTCTCGCTGCGCCTCCTCAGGATCGAGGTACCCGCGCTGATGGCCAGCACCGTGGTGTTCGCAGCCATGGCGTACGACGGCCGGTTCAACCGCGTGGAGGGGGGCGTCTTGGTGGCCATATTGTGCGCCCTCACCGCGTTCAATATCCGCGCTGCCCGCAGGGAGCCGCCGCCGGTGGTCGCCGAGTTCGCCCACGAGTTCGGTGCGACTAACAAGGCGGGGCGCGACTTGCTCCTCGTCGCGGCCGGGCTCCTTCTGCTGCTGATCGGCGGGTACCTGTTGGTGGAGTCGGCGGTGGCCATCGCGCGCGGTTTGGGCATCTCCGAGCTGATCATCGGCCTCACCCTGGTGGCGATCGGCACTTCGTTACCCGAGCTGGCCACAAGCGTGGTCGCGGTACTCCGCGAGGAGCCGGACATCGCCGTGGGCAACGTGGTCGGCAGTAACCTGTTCAACCTCCTCGCCGTCCTCGGCCCTGTAGCCATTATCACGCCGATCCCAATGAGTCCGGAGTTGTTGCGTATCCAGGTGCCGGCGCTCCTGGTCCTGACCGGGCTCCTGTGGCCAACCCTTCGTTCCGGCCACACCCTCAGCCGATGGGAGGCGGGCGGTCTCCTCACCGCCTACGCCATCGTGATCGGCCTGTCGACTGCGCTATGAGTTGGAGCTCGCCAACACCACCTTGGTTCCCGGCGGGATACGGCTCCAGTCCTTGATCTGATCTCCGCGCAGAGTCTGGCCGTCCGGGAAGGTGTAGCGGGTACGCGCGCTGTTGTAGTCATCCTGCGCGATCTGCCACGGCGTGCGCGTCGCGGTTACCACATGGGTCTGGGTCGGTGAGCTCTGGCCGATGCTCACCCGGGTTCCAGAAGGAATCCGCGACCAGTTGCGCACCTGGTCGCCGCGCATCCGCGTGCCATCGGGGAAGGTGTAGACCGTGGTCGCGCGGTTGTATTGGGCCCCGGCCACCTCCCAGGCGCTCTGCAACGGGCCGATCGCCACCACACGCGAGCCAGCCGCCTGTGCCGGCTGCCCGGAGCGTTTCCAGGCGGCTTGCGCCACCAACACCTCCGGGTCGGCGAGCAGCCTGCCGGCCGCCACGTCGGGATCGTGCTGCGGCTCCGGGTTGGTCAGCCCGGCCAGCGGCCGGCTGAAGTTGGTCACGCCGGGATCACGTTTGCGCCCGCGGTGCGGTCGTTTGATCCACGGGTTCGCCGGCGCGTAGGCAACGCGATAGTGCTCTAACACCCGTTCGTCCGGAATTCGGTAGATACGCTGAAGCTCCTCCAGCAGCCAGCGTAACGACCGGTACTGGGCATCGGTGAACGGTTTGTCCGAGTATCCGACTAGCTCTAACCCCACCGAGTAGTTGCTCAGATTGGTAAGCCCGTCCCACATGGAGAGCCCGGCGTGGTTGGCCCGATACGGGTGATGCAGCATGCGATAGATTTTGCCGTCGCGCGCCACCACATAATTCGCCAGCCCTCCCTTCGAGATGGTGTGCAGGGCACTCGAATGACCGGACTCGGTCGAGTGGATGACGATAAAGCGTGTCGCTTTGCGGCGTACCTTGCGAAAACGCTGCGGCAACTTGTCCTGGTAGTCGGTGATGCCGCTCGCGGCCATCACCGGCGCAGGCTCAAGGAGCGCGGCGATCACGCATACGATGATCGCTGCGCACACCAACGATCGCGCGCGCGCGGCGTTGGTCAGACAGCCATTCATGGGGATGGAGGGGAGCCGACAGAGGACCGGCAGGAGCCGGTTGGAGGGGGTGCGGAAGGGCAAAAGAAATTCTGCCCGGGAATGTGACTTTTCACTATCGTAAAGGTGTGGATGAAATGCAACGGTTTCTCGTCATCTGCGTCTTGTCGGAAGGGTACAGATAACGAATGATGAGTTTTCTTCGGGTACGCCCATGATGGATCCGACGACGGACATGCGACCCATTTCCCCGACCACACGGGTCCACGTCAGTGGCATCTGCGGGACCGGTACGGGCGCTCTCGCCTCGTTGCTGAGCACCATGGGCATCCAGGTGCGCGGGTCCGACAACCATGTGTACCCGCCGATGAGCACCTTCCTCGCGGAGCGCGCCGTCCCGATCCTGGAGGGCTACCGCGCCGCGCACCTGGCGGACCGGCCGGACTGGGTCGTGATCGGCAACGCCCTCTCCCGCGACAACCCGGAGGCGGTGGCCGCCGAGGCCCTGGGGTTGGCAGTCACATCCTTCCCCGCCGCTCTGGAGCACTGGGTGCTTCCCGGGCGGTTACCGGTAGTGGTGGCGGGCACCCACGGCAAGACCACGACCACCACCATGGTCACCCACCTGCTGCGCCACGCCGGGCTCGATCCCGGCTGGCTGATCGGCGGCATTCCCCTCGGACTGCCCGGCCCAGCCCACCTGGGCGGCGGCGCGCCGTTCGTCATCGAGGGTGATGAGTACGACACCGCGTACTTCGACAAGGGCTCCAAGTTCCTGCACTACCGGCCGCGCGTGGCCATCCTCACGAGCATCGAGTTCGACCACGCGGACATCTTCCGCGACCTGGATGCGGTCCGCGCCAGCTTCGCGACCTTCCTCGCCCTGCTGCCGGCCGACGGTCACCTGGTGGCATGCGCGGACGACGCGGGGGTGGGCGATCTCATCCGGCGCCATCCCCCTGCCTGCCCGGTCACCTGGTATGGCCTCGGCGCGGCGGCGCAGGTTCGCCCGTCCACCTCCGCGTGGGACGGGCAGGCGCAGCGATTCGACCTCACCCTGAACGGCGATGGCCCGCGTACCTTCTACCTGCCGATGTGTGGCCACCACAACCTGACCAATGCCGTCGCCGCGCTCACCACGTGCCGCCTGTTGGGCGCCGAGTCGGTGGGCCTGCGCGATGGTTTGGCGTGCTTCGGCGGCGTTCGCCGTCGCCAGGAGATGGTGGCGGAGGTCGACGGTGTGACGGTGATCGACGACTTCGCCCATCACCCCACGGCCGTCGCGGCCACCCTCGACGCCCTGCGCACCCGCTACGCCGAGCGACGGCTGTGGGCGGTCTTCGAGTTCCGCTCCAACTCGGCGATCCGCCGCATCTTTCACGACGACTATCGGGCTGCCCTGGGACATGCAGACCGCGTCGCCCTGCCGCCGATCCTGCGTAGCCATCGCCTGAGCGCGGAGGAGTTGATCGAGCCGCGGGTGCTGGCCGCAGATCTCGTCGCCGCCGGCACCATCGCTTACGCCGCCACGGACCTGGACGATCTGCTTGCGCACCTCGACACCGAGGTCCGTCCCGGAGACGTAGTTTCGGTGATGTCAAGTGGGGGATTCGAGGGGCTGATCGGGCGCCTGGTGGGTCGCCTGGCACGGGGCGGCAGCGAAAAAACCGCTTGAAGTCGTGTACGACCATCGCTAGCGTCTCTGCCCCGAGAACCCACCCTACATCCGCTTCCGCGCAGACGTCGCGGATAACGGATCCCTCCCTCGATCCCCTTGGAGAAGAACACGATGAAGCCCCGTACCCTCACCACGCTCCTCATTGCTGGTGTGGTTGCCCTTGCCCTCACCGGCTGCAAGAAGAACATCCGCGACGACGAGCTCACGACGCCTCCGGACGTCTCCTCGAAGATGGACGAGGGCGAGCTCTTCGCGGTCACCCCGGGCGGCATGGGTGAGGCGGATCTCGAGGGCGGCATGGCCGGGTCCGAGATGGGCGCCGGCGACCTGGGCGGTCCCCCAGGCGAGCCGTCGGCGACGGCCGGCGCCGCCGGCATCGAGGACGTGTTCTTTGCCTTCGACTCCTCCGACCTGACCTCCGCCGCGCGCGTCACCCTGGCAAACAACGCCAACATGATGAGCAGCATGGGCGGCAGCTACCAGATCGAGGGCCACTGTGACGAGCGCGGCTCGGCCGAGTACAACCTCGCCCTCGGCGATCGTCGGGCACGGGCCGTGAAGGACTACCTGGTCTCCCTGGGCGTGGATCCGGCGCGGCTCTCCACGATCAGCTACGGTGAAGAACGGCCGTTCGCGATGGGTCACGACGAGGCGGCGTGGGCCCAGAACCGCCGCGGCCACTTCGTCACCCGCTAATCGAACGGCGCCTCACGCGGTCCGCGGCCGCTGGCACAATGGTTCGCGCCAGCCAATCACTCTTGCTGATTTCCTTCCGCCGCCCGGCACTCGTCGCCGGCCTCGGCCTACTCCTGGGGTGTGCTCTGACGCCGCCCCAGGAGGTGGTCTGGATGCGCCAGGACATCAAGGGGCTCCAGGACCAGGTCCGCACCCTGCGCAGTCAGGTCGCGAGCCCCGAGACCGCCGCCCAGATCCGCAACATCGAGGCGCAGCAGCAGCGCAACCAGCAGCGGCTCGCCGACCGCATGGTGGAAATCGAGCTGCAGCTCGGCGAGGTCAACAAGCAGATGCGCGGCGTACAGGCGGCGTCCGAAGAGGCGGTCCACGGCGGCACGACCAGCCAGCAGCAGGTCGTACAGCTCCAGGAACGGGTCGCGGCCCTGGAGCTTGCGGTTCAGGACGTGAGCCGCCAACTCCAGCAGGCGCGCGCCGCGCAGGGCCCGGCGGCGGACCAGCGCCTCGCCGCCCTCGAGCAACGGATGGGGCAGCTCGCCCAGCGCCCTGAGCCCAAACCAGCGGCAAAGCCCAAACCGACACCCACGCCGGCGCCCAAGCCCGAGGTCAAACCGAAGTCGCCGGAGACCTCCGGGGCCACGGCCGCACCCGACGTGCAGCAGGCGTACGAGGCGGCCCTGAAGGCCATCCGCGATGGCGACCGCAAGGCCGGGATCCAGGCGATGGAGGGCTTCGTCAAGGCGAACCCCCACACCGACCTGACGGACAACGCCTACTACTGGATCGGCGAGGGGTACTACGCCGAGGCGCAGTACGAGAGCGCCATCCTCAAGTTCGATGACCTGCTGATCCGCTTCCCCGCCTCGGACAAGGTGGCCGGCGCGTTGCTCAAGACCGGCATGGCCTTCGCGGCCCTCGCGGAGAAGGGCGATCGGAATGAGAACCTGGCGGACGCCCGGCTGGCCTTCAAGCAGGTGATCCAGCGCTTCCCGGATTCGCCGGAGGCGAAAGTCGCCCGCGAGCAGCTGGACAAAGCCGAGGGCAAATGACGCCTCCCGCCGCCAGCGGGAAGGGGGACGACGGATCGCTCCTCGACGTCCGTGGCCTCACCAAAGAGTTCCAGGTACGCGGCCCGCGCCGTGGACGGCGGCGACTGCGGGCGGTGGACGGTCTCGACCTACGGCTCGCTGCGGGTGAGACCGTCGGCATGGTGGGAGAGAGCGGCTGCGGCAAGTCGACCGCCGGGCGTTGCATCCTGCGCCTGATCGAGCCCACCGCCGGCACCATCCATTTCGACGGTGTCGACTTCCGCAGCCTCAAGGGGCAGCGCCTGCGGCGCTTCCGGCGCCACCTGCAATACGTCTTTCAGGACCCCTACTCGTCCCTGAACCCGCGCATGCGCGTGGTCGACCTGGTGGGCGAGGCGATCCGCGTCCACCGCCTGCGGCCCAAGGCGGCGGTGCGCAGCCGGGTGGCGGAGCTGTTGGAGATCGTCGGACTCAGTCAGGCCGCCCTCGACCGCTACCCCCACGAGTTCTCCGGCGGTCAGCGCCAGCGCATCGGCGTCGCTCGCGCCTTGGCCGTCGAGCCTAGACTGATTATTGCCGACGAGCCGGTCTCGGCCCTCGATGTCTCCATCCAGGCCCAGGTGCTCAACCTGCTCATCGACCTGCGCCAGCAGTTCCACCTCACCTATCTGTTCATCTCCCACAACCTGTCGGTGGTGCGCCACATCAGCGACCGCGTCGTGGTGATGTACCTCGGCCGCATCGTCGAGGAGGCGGCCGCCAAGCAGCTCTTCGCCCAGCCGGCCCACCCCTACACCCGCGCCCTGCTGGCCGCCGAGCCCATCCCCGATCCGGCGCGCCGGACCGACCACGTCCCGCTCAAGGGCGAGGTGCCCAGCCCCATCGACCCGCCCCCCGGCTGCCCCTTCCACCCCCGCTGCCCGGAGGCCATGCCCCACTGCGCCACAGAGGTCCCGGCCAACTACACCCTGCTCGGCAACCAGCGAGTCTGCTGCCACCTATACGCGGAGCAGGGGTAGAAGACCGCGGTTCGCCGCCCGCCTTCACCAAAGGCGGCCGGTCAGCTCGCACTGGGTAAGGGCGAGCGGCCTTCGGTGTTGGCCCTCCCGTCCTCGCGGTGCAGCCATGCGTGCGCCCATTGCCCACCGCGGGAGATCGCCGACAGTCGCCTCCCCCTCTGGGCCGATCTCGCTCGAGAGGTGGCAGAGCAGTGCTAAGTCGCCGACCCCGACATGTACCGCGACCCTCTCGACCTCTTCGACGCTGTGGTGTGCGGGGGTGGTGGCCGTCCCGATCCGGCCAGCGAGAGACTTCAGTCGGAGCCGCGCCTCGCCATCCTCGGCGCACCGGGTCAGGGGAAATCGACCCTCCTGCGTCATTGGCTCTTGGGCACGGCATGCCGTGCCCCCTACCACCGCAGCCGGCTGCCCGCGCCAATGTTGTGCTGGGTGGCGGTGCCGGCGGGGAACTCCAGGACCACGGCGCCGCCCGGCCGGAGAAGTGCGGGTCCGTGCGGCGACTGGGACATGGGTTACCGGACACGATGGGGCCGCACCGCCATGTGCGGGCTGGCAGGCGAGCCTTGTATGACGAGCGGGCCCGCTGCATCGTGGCGAGCAGGGGAGCTTGGTGGAAGGTGGCGGTCATGCGAATGGGAGTGATTCCGGAGAACCTCGGCGAGGGGATCGCCCTGGCCCTGGGGGTGGTGCCCACACCCCTGGCCAACACCCTCGTCGGTCTCCTCTTGGCGCGGACGATCATGGCGGCCACCCAGTTGGGGATCTTCGATGCGCTCGATCGGGACCCGCTCACGGCCGAGGAGGTCGCACGCCGCTGCCACACCGATACCGCAGCGACAGGGAAGATCCTGCGATCCCTGGTGAGCGCCGACCTCCTGCGCATGACTGGCGACGGCTACCGCCTCGCGCCGGTGGCCGCCAAGTGGCTGCGTACCGAGAGCCCCTGCTCCCTCCGCGACAGCGTCCTGTTCACCTTCGTGGAGATGGACATCCTCGGCCACCTGGAGGACTACGTCCGCACCGGCACGGCTCTGGATGTCCATCGACGGGACCTCGCCCCCGAGGTGTTGGGGCTCTACCACCGGGGCATGTGCTCGCGGGCGGCTCTGTCGGCGGCGGAGGTGGCAAGGCGGACACCGGTCCCCAAGGGCGCACGCGACATGCTCGACATCG
>Ga0299906_10004485_pt1 | contig 11427 bp, 7 predicted proteins | sample RVTome_14_FD_200259 | JGI IMG/M metagenome (GOLD analysis project Ga0299906, IMG submission 200259) | Soil microbial communities from uranium-contaminated site in the Upper Colorado River Basin, Wyoming, United States - RVT145D125 (version 2) ... | reverse complement strand
GCCCGGGGCCGCACCCCGGCGCGCGGCGTCCCGCCCCCCCCCGGGGGGCGCGCCCCCCCACGACCGCAGTCTGCTATTGGAATAGAGAACCAGAGACATCCTCAACTCCAGGCTCTTGACAGGACAAGAGCAAGGATTCTCGCACCAGCACGTCGCTACACCAGCACGTCGCTACACCAGCACATCGCTACACCAGCGCCGCGGCGGCGGTGAGGTAGATGGCGACCGAAATGATGTCGTTGGACGAGGTGATGATCGGCCCCGAGGCGATGGCGGGGTCGACGCCGATGCGACGGAACAGGAACGGCAAGCCCACGCCGAGCGTCGCCGAGACGACAATGGCCGACGTCATGCCGACTCCGACCGCGAACCCCAGGCGCAACGCGCCATGATAATAGTAATACCCGAACGCGGACCCGGCGATGGTGGCCAACAAACCGAAACACAACGCGAGCACCAGGGCGATCGGCGCTTCGCGGGTCACCGCCCGGTTCAGCCGTGATTCGGGATCACCGCCGGTGGCCAGGGCGCGCACGATGCGCGTCGACGTTTGGATGCCGGTGTTGCCGCCCATCGCGGCGATGACGGGCATGAAGGCGAGCACCAGGACTTTCACCTCCGTCGCGAACCGTGCTTCGAAGAATTGAACGATTCCCGCCAGCAGCAACGTGACCGTAAAGCAGGGCAGCAGCCAGAGCCCGCGAATGCGCGCGGCCCGGAGTGACGACGCGGACTCGAGTTCGGCCGGGTCGGTACCGGCCATGCGGTAAAGGTCTTCGGCCGCTTCCTCGTCGGCGGCGTCCATGAGGTCGTCGGCGGTGATGCGCCCGAGCAACCGACCCTGATCGTCGACGACCGGCACGGCGGCCAGGTCGTACTTCCGGCAGATTTGGACGACGACCTCCTGATCCTCGTCGGCACGGGCGGTAATCAGGTCGGTACGCATGAACCGTTGGATCGGTGTCTCACCCGGACGGGTCACCAGGGCGTAGATCGGAACGAGTCCCGTAAGCCGACCGACCTCATCGGTCACATAGACGTTGAACAATTCCTCGTCGATGTCGGCGCGTCGGATTTCCTCGACCGCCTGACTCACCGTCGCGGACACCGGCACTGAAACCAGCACCGGCGTCATCAATCCGCCGGCGGTCTCCTCGCCGTAGCTCAGCAATCGCCGCAGCGCCTCCGACTGCTCGTACGGAATCGCTTCGAGCACCTCCGGCACTTGTTCGACCGACAACTCCGCGAGCAAGTCGGCGGCGTCGTCGAGCGGCAGATGGGCGACAAGATCGCTGAGAATCTGATCGGAAAGATCATCGAGCAGCTCGGCCCGCGTCGACTCGGGGAGCATCGCGAGCACAACGGCCGCATCGTTACGCGGCAACGCGCGGAGCAGCGTGAGTCCCTGGTCCTCGTTCAGATGACCGATGATTTCGGCGACGTCCGCCGGTCGGGCCTTGCGCACCATCCCCCGCAGCGCCACCGGATCGTGTCGTTCGAGCGCGGACTGCCAGGTTTCCAGGTGCAGCTCACCGTCCATCACCAGTTCTCCGATGCCGGACTTCGCCCGGCGGTCGTGCCATTATCGGGATCAGGCCGGTTCGGGCAACGCGCCGCCGAGGTACAGGTCGGCGAGGGTGCCGATCGCCACCGCGTCCTGCATTTCACGAATGCTGATGTGTTCGTCGGGACTGTGGGCCTGGAGCAGGCTGCCGGGGCCGAAAACGACCGTGGGCAACCCGCGCTGCCCGAACAAACGGGCGTCGCAACTGACCGGCCAACCGCGCGTCTCGGCGCAAGGACGACCCAGAGCCGCGAAGGCGGCAGCGAACGCGCGCATCGGCGGGCAATCGACCGGACTGGCGTGGGCCTCGCTGCGCAGCTTGTCGAACGTGGTCCGCACCATGCCCTCGTGGAACGGTACACGCGTAAGGTCGCAGAACGTACGCACACCGGTCCGCGCCGCCTCGGCCAATCGCGTTTGGACCTCCTCGAGCGTATGCGTGGGCAGGAAACCCTGACCGCCCTCGAGCACGAGCGGACCGGGCGGAGCGTCGATCAACTGCGCGTCGCCCACGACCTTCGGGAAGTTGCGCGTGAACCGGAGCATGGCCATGAGCAAAAACGACGCTTTGCTCAACGCGTTGTCGCATTCGGTCAGCGCGCCCATGTGGCCGGCCTTGCCGTGAATGTCGAGTCGAAATCCCAGCCGGTCGGGCAACGGTTCGGGCGTGAGTTTGTAGTGGGCGGCCAACCGCGGATTGCCGGTGATCGGATCGAGCTGACGGGTCAGGTCGCCGTAGCGCACTCCGTAGTCCGCCAGGGTCGCGTCGAGCAATTCGGTCAGATGCATGAGCACCCGGTTGGGGTTGGCTCCGGTCTTGACGGTGAGGCGGATCGCGACATGATCCGCCACCGCGGACGGATGCGTGCCGTAGGGACCGAGTAAGCCGAGGTTGGTCTGCACGTGAGCCGGATCAAACCGCGCATCGCGACATTCGTCAGCCAGTCGAGCTCTGACCTGCTCCAGGGCCTCGACCACGAACGGGAACATCCGCATCTCGCTGACGCGTGGGTTACCCTGTCCATCGAGTCGACAAGCGAACCACACCGCACCGCGGGTCGCGGCATGCGGCTGGTTGCTGGTCATCTGCCCACAGATCGTCGCGGCCCCGTCGAGTAAACCTTCGTCACAGAGTGACAACGTGCCGTTGCCGCCCATCTCTTCGTCGATCACGAACTGATAGACGCGATCCAATGGAAAGGTAACGCCGATCTGTTCGCGGGCCGCTTCGGCAAGCTTGATTTGTGCGAGCAGCGACGCGATCTGCCCCTTGCCGTCACAAGCACCGCGCCCGAACACACGGTCGGCGTCGGTCCAGGGGCGAAACCACGGCGTGATGGTGTCGATATGCGTGTTGTGGATGATCGGATGACCGGCTTGGCTCGTGCCGGACCCGGGCAACCGAACCGTCAGGTTGTACCGGCCCGCGTAGACCTCGGCCGCGGGCTGCGGACGACCCTGCGCATCGGGTGTGGTGTAGTACGGCGTCGCGTACGAGCGCAGCGACTCGATCGCGGGGCGAATCGGACGACGTTCGATCTCCGCGCGATCGCCGAGCACGTCGCGCAACGAATCGGTGATCAGCGCGATCGTGCGCGCCTCGTTCTCCCGCACGCGGTCCAGGTCGCCGGACGGACTGGTGTCGATCTCCACCAGCTCGGCGAGCAGGTTGCGGCAATAAGCGGCGTAGGCGTCGCTGCTCGCCTGGTCCTTGACGAAACCGATCACGGCTTGGGAATCTGAAGTCATGACGCGATCCGGCTCGAGCTTCAGCGGGGTACATCCGCGTCACGTCTCCAGGCGTTCAGCCGGCGATCGAACGGAATCGTGCCGACGGGGTAGCCCACCGCCCGGTTGAGAACCTGCCGCTTGTCGGATGACGGCGTAAAGCTCATCAGGGCATTGAGCGGTCGGGCCCGCTGCGCGCCGGTGCGGCGTTCGTAGTACGACACGAGACGATCCAACGCGTCGATCAGATCCTGACCGAGAAGCAGCTTGCGTTGCGCGTGGTCGACCCGCACGAGCTGTTCATTGTCGACCAGATCGTGCGCGACCCGCGCCAACTGGTTCTCGAGCGTCTCGGCACGGTAGGGCAACGGGGCCAGCGGAGGCGATCCGACCGCCGCGCCGCACAGCGCAAACTCGATCCGCACGTCGCCCCGGCTTTCGATTTGCATCCGGTCGACAAGATCGCGGAGCACGACGCGTCTGCCGTCGACGGTGAACCGGTGGTCATGTTCGATGTGGTCGTGATCGAGACCGTACATCGTATCGGTGGGATAGTCGCCGAGCACGGCGTACAGCACCAGCGCGTTATACGCGTTGATCCAGTAGGCGACCCGGTCCGGCCCCGCGGTGAAGAGCGACGGCGTCGAGTCGGGCCCCACGACGCTGATGTGGGCGACGAAACGATCCAATGCCTGGCGATGACCGGCCAGGTGATCGTAATCCACCAGCCCGTCCTTGACGTTTTCACGCAAGACCGCAGCCCAGTCGCTGTCGTCGTAGACATCCCGCCGCGTGTCGCCCACCAGCTCGGGACTGGGGGCATGCCAGCGCGGGGACGCACAACCCGTCGCAGTCAGTGCGACGCACGCGACCCCACCCATGTACCCTCTCGTACCTCTCATGCCGGCATCCGTTCTTCGTACAAACGCGAAATGGTTAACCGGAACCGAGCCCGATCCTCGTCGGCACGGGCGATAATCAGGTCGGTGCGCGACATGCTAATCGAGCGCTCCCCCGTCGACAAACGAGCGCAACGCATGACGCTGCAGGACGTCGACGCACTCGTGGGTCAGGTTCATGACCACGCCGACTTGTCGCGGTTCCGCCGTGTAGATGCGATGGATCAACACCTCGCCCGCGCGGTTTTCCTCGACCGGCGGCGCGTCGCGGGCATCAAGCCAGGCCAGCGCCTCACGGTGCCGCGTCACCTCGAGGATCGTATAGAGCGCCTCGATCGTCGACTCGGCCCCGGCGTTGTAGTTGACGTCGCCGGCGTCGCCCTGCCCGTCGTAGCCCCGACCGGTGTCGGGGTCGTAAAGCGGCGCTTTTCCGGTGTTGTTGCCGGTGAACCAACTCGCGGCCAGTCCCGCCATCGTTGCGTATCGATCCTGGCCGGTGGCTTCGAACAACCGAATCAACCCGACCGTGACGCAGCGTACGGCATAGGCGATGCGCTCGTACTTTCGCATGCCGTCGGGATCATCGAAGGACAACGACCGTAGCCACCCGTCGACCAACAACCGCGGATAGAACTGCTCGGCTTCGTGACGGGCGCTGTCGAGCAGGCCCGCTTCGGCCAACGCCTGGGTCTGCGCATTGCCCCAACCGTGCCACGTACTGGGCGACGATGCGTGCGCGCCGTAGGGAAATCGGTTCATCGAACCGTAGCGCATCATCGCCAGCCCCTCGCCGAATCGCGCGATCATCGTCTCGAGGGTCGCATCGGGCCGGGCTTGATGCATGGCGACGAGACCGAGCAGCAACTCACTGGTCGCGTCGGCCGCCGTCTCTCCGACCAGCCACAGCGGCACGGAACGGCCGGACAATGTGGTCGTTCGGGGATAGCACTCGAGCAAAGCCAGGATCGGCGGATAACTTCGTCGCACCCGTCGAGCGCAGGCGTCGGCGAGAGCCGGGTTCGACTCGCCCAGGGCGCGCACGGCCGTACCCAGCGCCCACACCGCCCGCGCCGACCACCACCAGAACGCATCGGCCCGGCTACGCGGGTGCTCGCGGTTGATGGTCAGCTTGTTGTCGAGAACGAAGTTGAAGAACAGCCCCGCATCGGTCTGCATGTACATGACGAACCGCAGCAGACCTTCGGCCTTGGCTTGCGACGCGATGTCCCCGGTCGATTCGAAGTGACGCAGGTAGACCACCGCCGCCCGAGCCACGTCATCGACACACGAGATACCCTCGTGCGGATCGGGACGCGGCACGTAGTCCGGCGCCTCGGCATAGATGTGCACGATCCGGCAGCGCAGGTCGCCCCGCACCACGTCCGCGCTCAAATGGTCCAGATGCGCGAAGTTCAGCCGACTCGGCTCAAGCAAGTCCCGGTCCGAAGGCATGGTAACGTGACTATCCGATCCGACGCATTGCCCGCGTCGCTTCCTTGACGTCGAAGGCGTCAGGGTCGAAACCGCCGCGCCATTCCATGAATTCCTCGTACCGCTCGTGCGTTGGATCGGCGATGGCCTCACAATACTCGCCGTAACCCCACGGCCCGCCCACGTCCTCGGGCGGACACGCCCGCTTACCTCGCAGACAGCACGGGTACGTGACCCCCTTCTCGATCGGCTTGAACCCTTCGAACTGAATGTCGTGCATCCAGCCGTCACCAAAGTCGTACTCGTACTTGAACGCGTACCGAATCCCGTCGGTGGGCACGAGCTCATTCAGCAGTACGGAACGCGAATCCTCGATTTGCATGTCGTCGAGTCCATCGTCGAGCAATTCGGGATCACCGAATCGTTCCTGGCCGATGTGAAACTGATGCAGGTGGCAGTTCCACCATCCGAAGGAGGCCTGGATGTACTCGTGCAGCATATCCAGCGTGCAATCCTTGATCTGAATTCGTCGCCAGATCGGCGGCTTGACGTGTTCCAACGTGATGCGGAACTGGAGCAGTAGATCGGGCTTGGGCCGGGGCTTGCGTCGCTTCTTTTTTGCCGGCTTCGCAGCCACTTGCGTTGGAAACGGCAGAATGATGCCATCCTCGGTGGGCGGCTCGAAGACCTCCCGAAACAGGGCGACGGGATCGGCCGGCAATCCCCCGGCTTCGTCCAGTTGGACGAGTGGATTCTCAGCGAGGCGGCTGGGAAGGAAAAAGTCGGGATCGAACGGAACCAGCTCCAACCCTTCGCGAATCGCGCGGGATTTGTTGTGCAGCGTCGCCGTCGATACTCCGAACCCGTCGGCGATTTCGCCCGTGCTCAGGTACGGCGTAGTGACGGGATCCGTGAGGAAATTCACCCAACCGACGGCGTATACCACTCCGCATGCCCAACTCTGACGCTTGCCGCGCTGCACCGGCGAGCCCGGTTGGCAGATGTTCGCGGCCATCAACCGGCACAACGCCTGATATTCCTCATTCAGATGCGCGTCGCAGAATGCGTCGGTCAACGCGACAATGTCGAGAAACACGGGACGAAAGTCGGCGGGGACTTCTTCGACTAAAGAAGCGATCGACGGTTCGGCCATGGTTGCTCCTCCGTGCGTTACAATGTCCAGCCCGCATTATCGTTCATACCGCCGAGCGCACAAGCCCCTACCGCACCAGAAAAAGTGCGTAGGAAGAGCCCACGCTTGCATCGGTTGAAGGGACCGCCGAGGTGAAGATCAGCCGGCGCCACCGGACGGGTTCCTTCGCAGGGTCATGACGGTGACGCCCAGCATCAACAGGCCGAGTACGAACAGGGCTCGCGCGCCGGCGACAGGAACGTCGGCCGGCGCCGAAATGAGGTTGGGCATGCTCCAGGCAATCGCGTAGTCCCAGTCGGTGTCACTGATCACTTCCATCACGTACCGACCGGGGGGTACATCGCGTTGAAAGACGTGCTCGACATTGTCGATCGGCGAGACGCTTTCGTCGATCAGGGCTCCGGGGGCGTCGGCGACGGCCTCGTAGAAGCGCAGGTTGATGTCCGCCATCGAAGGGGTGAGGATGGCCGGATTGGGCGAGTCCAGGGTGACATCGATGCGTCGGTTCCACGCGACGATGATCGAGAGCGTATCGGCCGTGGCATTGGCGGGCACGGTGAAGAAATACCATCGCGGCTCGCCGGCGACCAGGGTGTCGAAGTCCCACCCGTAATAGTCGACATCTCCCCCGGCGCCGCCCCATTGCCGGCCGAAGGTCAGCACATCGTGACTGACCGCGATGTTCACCTGCCCCGCGCCATAGCGCAGATCGAGCGGACGGGTGGTCGTGCGCGACCAGTCGCTGAACGGCTCTTTGGTCGCGCCGGACAGGAGCGCCGCCTTGGTCACCAGTGCCTTGGCCATGCGGCGTCGCGCGGCGTTGCCGATCGAGCGGAGAATGTCGTCGGCATCGGCGATTTCGAGGAGCAGGGCCACGCTGGCGGCGACGATCGGGGTCGCGTAGCTGGTCGTGCTCGCGGGAGCGACGATGTCGGGCTTGGCCCGACCGGGACCGTCGACGGTCGCCGGGGTCGGGCCGGTGCTCGAATTGCCGTCGGTCAGCCCCACGGTGATCCCGTTGTAGGCGCTGCTCAGCAACTCGGGCATCGTACTGCCGCTCCCGTTGTTGACCGCCGCCACCACCACCACGCCGTCACGGTGGACGACGTGATCGATGCGGCGAAGCATGTCGTTTGCGAAGGCCGGTCCGGGCGACCAGACCCAACTGTGATTTTGAACGCGGCGGGTTTCGATCAACGGAGCGCGTTCCAACTGATAGCCCAAAGCGCCCGAGCCCAGCCAGTCGTTGACGAACAGATTGGCGGGATTGAGCGCACGGTAGACGTCGACGGTCGAGATGTCCGGGGCGATGCTCGTGCCCTGGCCGTAGAAATTCTGGGCTACACTGGTCGCATGACTCGACGCCGTCGCGCCGGTCGACTGGGGCAGAATCGCCTTGCCGGCCATGGCGTTGCTGCCGGCGTGAATCGAAAGCATCGAATCCCAGACCGCAACCGTTTTGCACAACGATACGGTCAGTTGCCCACCGGCGGCGGGAATGTAGCGATACCAGACATCACTGCCGACATCGACGGCGCAACTCGAGTCTCCTTCGCCGCCGAGCAGAAAGGGAATGTTGCCGGGATAGCTGACGCCGGTGCAGACGGGTTGAGCTTGGTCACAGACATCGGCGGCCGATCCGTCACAACCGCCCGGCAACCCCTCACACAGATCGGGGGTTCCGTTGCCGTCACAGTCGATCCCGGCGACACAGGCCGGACCGGTCAGGTCCAGGGTGAACGCGCCGTATTGGAACAGGTTCTTGCCGAATACGCGGATGAAGTACTCGGTGCCCGCGTTGACGTTGACGGTCAGTTCGGAGTGCAACCCGCAGGTATTGTCGCTGCAGGCCAGCTCGTTGACGAGATCGCCCGGACAGCCGAACGCGGGCAGGAACTGGTTGGCGCCCTGGTCGGCCTCGACGTGGGTCACGTCGATCGTGCATCCGGTGGGCATCGCCGGCCCGAGCTGCCCGGCCAGTTCGGTCCAGCCGATCTCGTCGTGAACGCCGCCCAAGGCCGTTGTTGCCCAGGCACACACTACACAGGCCCACGACGCGGCCGCACCACCGGCGCATCGAAATCCGAGTCGTTTCGTCGCGCGCATAGAATCCCGCTCATGGTCAACGCACGACGACCCCCAATCGATCGGCTCCTTCCGACCCTGCCTGAGCGGGAATTCGCCGCAGCGTGGCCGACGAATGCATGTGACGGGAACCGCCTTCCGCCTCCGTCAAGCACGGCCCCTTAGGTGATTGCTGTAGTTTACCCGGCGCAGAATCGCCTGGCAATAGACCGTCCCACGGGCGAAGCGTTTGGGGGTGCGCCAGGAAACAGGATCGTTCGGTCAAGAAACCCGTTTAGCGGCGACCCGGAGGGGAGCGCGTTTTTATCGGGGTATGAAACCGAAGTGCTACGGCTTGATTCCGCGGACGGCTGCGGGGACGATGCCCAAGGTGAGGCGGCGCACACGGTTGTAGAGCGGAGATCACGCATGGGTCAGCCCTTGCTGGGACCGTTGGATCGGTTGATGTCGGCACTCGAGAAGCTGCCCGGCATCGGTCGGCGCAGTGCCGAACGGCTGGCGTTCCATTTGCTCAAGCAGCCGACCGAAGAAGCCCTCGTGCTCGCCAGGGCGATCGAGGATGTTAAACAACAGATCCGCCACTGTTCGGTGTGCTACAACCTCACCGAGGACGACCCCTGCGACATTTGCCGCAACCCGCAACGGGATGACGCCGAGGTCGTCGTGGTCGAGCAGCCGAAGGACCTGATGGCCCTCGAAGCCACAGGCTTGATCAAGGGCAAGTACCACGTTTTGCTGGGTCACATCGCGCCGCTGGACGGCGTCGAGCCGGGCGACCTGACCCTCGACGCCCTGCTGACGCGGGTGCAATCAGGCACGATCCGCGAAGTCGTGCTGGCCACGAATCCGACGATGGAAGGGGACGGAACGGCGTTGCACATCCATTCCCTGCTGCAGGATGCGGACGTCCGGGTGACCCGACTGGCCCGTGGACTCGCCGTCGGATCACAAGTCGAATACGCGAGCCGGGCCATGCTCGAATCGGCGATACTCGGACGAACGCCGCTGTGACGACGGTGATCCGGTCCGATAGGGCTGTATATCCAGATATCCAGGCGTCGGACGGGGAATTGGAGATGCGGAAACAGGGCCGATCGGCTAAACTAGAGAGAGGTGAGCGGTTGCCGTTCCAAGGGTTGTGCGGGCGGCGTATAGAAACCGCCGCACGGCGGAGAGAGCAAGTCGACTTCGATCTGCGCCGATCATACCAACCAAGGGAGTGCCGCGGGGCGGATGGTTCAAGGTCGCCTCGCATGGTTACCAGTTAAGGACGCGATGTCGCAATCGCTATCCATGTCGATGATCCCGGGTCTCCGGCAGGAGCAACGGCTCACGCCGCAGTTGATCCAGTCGATGGACATCCTCCAGCTACCGCTCGCGGCCCTCGAGGCCAGGATCAACCAGGAGCTCGTGTCGAACCCGGTGCTCGAATACGCGCCGCCTCGGCCCGAGGAGGGCGCGGAGGCGTCGGCGCAGACCTCGGCTTCGGCGACACCCGCAACGAACGGACAGGCCTCGAAGGAAGAAGCGGCCGGGTTCGAGCGACTCGAACGGATGGCGCGAGAGTACGAGTTCGATCCCGGCGATCGTCCGTTCGGCCCCTCCCGGGCATCGGGCGAACGCGACGCGAAGATGGACGCCATGGCCAACACGGCCAGCCGTCCCGTCTCGATCAGTGAATACCTCTCGAGCCAATGGTCCTTCGTCGACGCCGACCCGGAAACCACCCGCGCCGGCGAACTCCTGATCGACCACATCGAGGACGACGGATACCTCCGTACCGACCTCGCCGTCATCGCCGACAGCGTTCACCCGGCCATCGAGCCGGCGGTGCTGGAAGCGGCACTCGCCCTGGTACAAACGCTCGACCCGACCGGCGTAGGCGCACGCGACCTGCGCGAATGCCTCCTGTTGCAACTCGATGCGTTGGCGGGTGGTAACCACTCGGACAATGGGTATGAACTCGAACGGGCTCTGGTGCGCAACCACCTGGTCGACCTCGAGAAGAACCGCCTCCCGATCATTGCCAAGGCGACCGGCGCGACGATCGAACAGATCAAGGCGGCCGTGAACTCGCTCCGCAAACTGAACCCGCATCCCGGGTCGGCCGTGGTCGACCGCGGCGTGCCCGGGATCGTGCCCGACGTCATTGTCGACTACAACGAAGACGGTTCCGGATACGAGGTGCGATTGGCCCGAGGCAACAGCCCGCGCCTGCGCATCAGCGCGGACTACCGCAAGATGATGGCCGAACGCAACGGCGACAAGGAAACACGCGCCTGGATTCGCGGCAAACTCGAGGCCGCCGGAGCCCTGATCGACGCCATCAAGTACCGGCGGGAACGACTGCTCGAATTGGCCCGGGTCGTCGTCGAGCGGCAGCGGGACTTCCTCGAACAGGGTCCGCAGGGCTTGAAGGTCCTCCGGATGAGCGAGTTGGCCGAACAGTTCAAATGCGACCCGTCGACGGTCAGCCGGACCGTGGCCGAGAAGTACATCCAGATGCCGCGCGGGATCTTTCCGATCCGCTACTTCTTCACCGGCGGAACCGAGTCGGCCGACGGCGA
>Ga0299906_10004484_pt1 | contig 11428 bp, 9 predicted proteins | sample RVTome_14_FD_200259 | JGI IMG/M metagenome (GOLD analysis project Ga0299906, IMG submission 200259) | Soil microbial communities from uranium-contaminated site in the Upper Colorado River Basin, Wyoming, United States - RVT145D125 (version 2) ... | reverse complement strand
CCGCTACGTGCGCGACGAGGACAAGGACAAGCCGAAGACGCAGCGGTATCGTGGCTACGTGGACGAATTCATCGCCTTGTAGCTATGCCCGAGCTGCCCGACGTCGAAGCTTATGTCGCGGCGTTGCAGCCGCGAATCGTCGGCGGCACGTTGCAGAAAGTCCGCCTCAACAATCCCTTCCTGCTGCGCACCGTGAAGCCGCCGATCCGCGCGGCCGAAGGCCGGCGTGTGACCGGGCTGCGCAGGATCGGCAAGCGCATCGCCGTCGGCTTCGAGGGCGAGCTCTGGATCGTGCTGCACCTGATGATCGCCGGGCGGCTGCACTGGAAGGCGCCCGGCGCGGCGCTCGCCGGCCGGCGCGACCTCGCGGCCTTCGATTTCGCGGACGGCGCGCTGACGCTTACCGAGGCCGGGACGAAGCGCCGCGCCGCGTTGCACGTGGTCGAGGGGGAGGCGGCGCTGGCCGCGCTCGACCCCGGCGGCATCGAGCCGCTGGATTGCGACCTCGCGGCCTTCGCGGCGGCGCTGACGCAGGGCAACCACACGGTCAAGCGCGCGCTGACCGACCCGAAGCGGATCGCCGGCATCGGCAATGCGTATTCGGACGAGATCCTGCACGCCGCCCGCCTGTCGCCGGTAACACGATGCCGTGCGCTCGACGACGCGGCGATGGAACGGCTGTTCCGGGCGACGCGCGACACGCTGACGCTGTGGCGCGACCGCTTGTGCGCCGAGGCCGTCAACGCTTTCCCGGAGAAAGTCACCGCCTTCCGCAAGGGCATGGCGGTGCACGGCCGCTACGGCGAGCCCTGTCCGGTCTGCGCCACCAAGGTGCAGCGCATCCGCTACGCCGACAACGAGACCAACTATTGCCCGCGCTGCCAGACCGACGGCCGCATGCTCGCCGACCGCTCGCTCTCCCGCCTGCTCAAGGGCGACTGGCCGAAGACGATCGAGGCGCTGGAAGGGCTGTAGTTGATTAAAGATCGTCATGCCACGCTTTATGCCACTGCTGTCCGATTTAGACCGGTAGTTGCTGCAAAGCAAAGATTCGTGGATGCGCGCGTCAAGCGCGCGCATGACGCTTTTGTTTTGAATTCAAAATATTGCTGTCGTGCGCGTGCTTGACACGCGCACCCACGAAAAGCTGAAATCTGCCGAGTAGGATTTCCTGTCTCAACACGCGAATTTCGGGCGTGACGTCCGGAAATCTGCGGCCACTGCGCTTACCACCGAAATCTAAACCGGACAGCAGTGGCTTTATGCGTGGCATCCACGGCGCGGTGTTCTTGTGGTAACGCCCTGCAGACCTTCGCGCCGCGCAATGGATTGCACGGACAAGCCGTGCAATGACGGAGACGGTAGGAGACAAAGGCGCTAAGAATGGGCGTATGAGTCGGACCGGCATTCTCCTCGCTCTTCTTTCCGCCGTCCTGTTCGGGGCGAGCACGCCGTTCGCCAAGCTGCTGCTGGGCTCCGTCGATCCGTGGATGATGGCGGGGCTGCTCTATCTCGGTGCGGGGCTCGGCCTTGCCGCGGTCCATTTGTCGCGCAGCCCGCTTGGGTTATCCGTTGTCGAAGCGCCGCTGCGGCGCGCGGACGGGCCGTGGCTCGCCCTCGTGATCCTCTCCGGCGGCATCCTGGGGCCGCTGCTGCTGATGTTCGGCCTCGCCCGGACCGAGGCGGCGGACGCGTCCCTCCTGCTCAATCTCGAAGGCCTGGCGACGATGGGCATCGCCTGGCTCGTGTTCCGCGAGAATGTGGACCGCAGGCTGCTGCTGGGCGCCTTCGCCATTCTCGGCGGCGCGGTGCTGCTCTCCTGGCAGGGGCAGGCGGCGTTCTCGTGGGGCGCGCTGCTGATTGCCGGCGCCTGTCTCTGCTGGGGCATTGACAACAACCTGACCCGCAAGCTGTCGTCGGCCGATCCGGTGCAGATCGCGATGCTCAAGGGAATGGTCGCCGGCGTCGTCAATCTTCTTCTGGCGCTGGCGAGCGGCGCGGCGCTGCCCTCGCCAGGCATCCTGCTGGCTGCCTGCGGCGTCGGCTTCCTGGGCTACGGGGTGAGCCTGGCCCTGTTCGTGCTGGGCCTGCGCCATCTCGGCACGGCGCGGACGGCCGCCTATTTCTCGCTCGCGCCCTTCGTCGGCGCGGTGCTCGCCGTGATCATGCTCGGCGAGCCGATGACGGCGAAGCTCCTGGCCGCGGGCGCGCTGATGGCGCTCGGCCTGTGGCTGCATCTGGCCGAGCGGCACGACCACGAGCATGTGCACGAAGCGATGGAGCACGAGCACCGGCACTATCACGACGAGCACCACCGGCACACGCACGGTCCGGACGCGCCGCCGGGCGAGCCGCACACACACTGGCACCGCCACGAGCCCGTGGCGCATCGGCACCCGCACTATCCCGACCTGCACCACCGCCACACGCACCGCAAGGCGCCGTGAAGGGTCTGCCGTCTACGCCACCGCATACACGTAGACCACCCCCAGCGCCGCCGTCGTCGCGAGCGTCGGGATCATGCCGACCTTGAAGCGGAGCATCGCGACCAGCGCGCCGACCGTCAGGATCAGCGAGGCGAGGTTGAGCGTGCCCCAGACGGGGACGAGGAGCCGCAGCCCTGCGACGTGATGCTCCGCGACCTCGGCGAAGACGACGTGCAGTCCGAACCAGACCGCGAGGTTGAGGATCACGCCAACCACCGCGGCGGTGATGGCCGACAGCGCGGCCGTGAGCAGCGCCTTGCCGCGCAGCGCCTCGATGTAGGGCGCGCCGAGGAAGATCCAGAGGAAGCACGGCACGAAGGTGACCCAGGTGGTCAGCGCCGCGCCGAGCACGCCCGCGGTCATCGGGTCGAGCGCGCCGGGATTGCGGAACGCGCCCATGAAGCCGACGAACTGCACCACCATGATCAGCGGGCCGGGCGTCGTCTCCGCCATGCCGAGCCCGTCCAGCATCTCGCCGGGCGCGAGCCACTGGTAGGTCTCGACCGCCTGCTGCGCGACATAGGCGAGCACGGCATAGGCGCCGCCGAAGGTGACGACCGCCATCTTGCTGAAGAACAGACCTTCCTGGACGAAGACATGGCTCGTGCCGAGCGCGGCCCAGAGCGCTGCGATCGGGCCGAGCCAGAGGGCGAGGCAGACGACGGCGACCGTGACGGCGCGCGCCGCTGACGGCCTTGTATGGGCGAAGCGCTCGCCGTCGAGCGTATCGTCGCCGCCGGCCGCGTCGCCATGGCCGGATTTCAGCACGAACAGGTCGGGCCGGGTCTTGCCGCCGACGAAGCCGACGGCGGCGGCGGCGATGACGATGAGCGGGAAGGGCGCCTCGAGGAAGAAGATCCCGATGAAGGCCGCCGCGGCGATGGCGTACATCGCGTGGTTCTTGAGCGCCCGCTTGCCGATGCGGATCACCGCCTCGATCACGACCGCGAGCACGGCCGCCTTGATGCCGAAGAACAGCGCCTGGACGATCGTCAGCTCGCGGAAGCCGGCGTAGAGGATGCTGAGGACCAGGATCACCAGCGCGCCCGGCAGCACGAACAGGATGCCGGCGACGAGGCCGCCCAGCGTGCGGTGCATCAGCCAGCCGATGTAGACGGCGAGCTGCTGCGCTTCCGGCCCCGGCAGCAGCATGCAGTAGTTGAGCGCGTGCAGGAAGCGCGCCTCGCTGATCCATTTCTTCTCGTCGATCAGCACGCGGTGCATCATCGCGATCTGCCCCGCCGGCCCGCCGAAGCTGAGCAGGCCGATGCGGAGCCAGACGCGAAATGCCTCGCCGAAGCTGACAGCGGCGACGGGAGTCGGCGTGCCGTCGGTCGCGACCGCGCTCATGCCCGATACTCCCGGGCATCGGCCGAGTCCGGCGCCGGGACCGGCCAGTTGTGCGTCTCCGCCGCGGCGAAACGGCACCAGCCGTACAGCGCGTCGTAGAGCGTCATGCCGCGCTCCAGCATCGCCTCGTCGCTGGCGTGGATGGCGGAGAGGCCGAGCGACATGGCGAGCAGGCCCGACGCCTGCGGCGCCAGGTCGAGTCGCGCGGTGTCGGCGCCGCGCACGATCTCCGCCAGCCGCAGCATCGCCGGGTCGGCGACGCCGAAACGGTTGAGGAAAGCGTCGAAGCTGCAGGCTTCGCCGACATGCGAGAAATCGACGTCGGGGATGTCGAAGGGTATCGCGCCCATCTCCTTCGCCGCCTCGGCGATCCATTCCTTCGGGACGAAATGGATCAGCGCGTCGCGGTCGACGAAGCGGCGGATGAGCCAGGGGCAGGCGATGCGGTCGATCTTCGGCCGCTCGCGGGTCACCCACCGGCTCGGTGCGTCCTCCGAGCGGCTCGGCTGGCCGGCCTTGCGGATCGTCGGGCCGCCCGCCGCGCGCCAGGCATCGATGCCGCCGTCCAGGAAATACGCATCGAGTCCGAGCGACCGCAGCAGCGCCGCCGCGGCCTGGCTCACCTGGTGGCCATGGGCGCAATAGACGACAATGCGCTGCGCCGGATCGAGCGCCTTGCCCCAGTCGCGCGCGGCCGCATGGTCGCGCCACATGGCGGTGGGCAATACCGTGGCGTCGGCGTCGTAAACCTTGCGCCGGCGCACGTCGAATAGAACGGGCAGATCGGTCGTGCCGACCAGCCGGGTCAGCGCGTCCGCGGATATGGCTATTGGAGACAGTGGTGTTGAGTCGCCCATGGACCAAGCTCCCTCTTTGGGAAACTCGGCGATGCTTGGGCGCTGGCGATGCCTTGGAGCTGCCGGGAGATCGCGTTACCCCGACGGGAGGGAATATAGGACTGCGATACGCAGTCGGCAAGGGGGCCGATTTGGAGTTTACCTCATCCTGAGCGTGTCGAAGGATGAGTCGATGACGAACTCAGGCCGGCGGTTCGACATCTCGTCGGCCATGGCGATCTCGGCGAGGAGGCGCGCCGGCGCGTAGAGCGGCGCCACGACGACCGCGGTGCCGAGGCGGATCTTCGAGGTCATGCCGGCGCAGTGGGCGGCCATCATCAAGGGCGAAGGGCAGAGGCTGTAGTTGGAGAAGTGATGCTCCGCATACCAGTTGGTGCTGAAGCCGAGCTGCTCGGCGACGCGCGTCTGCTCGACGGCCTCGTTTAGGATCTGCAGCGACGGCTTGCTCCGGCTGCGCTGCTGTATGACGTTGAAGATGCCAAAATCCAAGGGCTCCGCCTCCGGTTGCGTTGCGGGGTGTGCGGAGCAGAGTAGCGGGGAAGGGGGGCGGGGTTTAAATGGGGGCATTTCGTGAGGAGTCAGCGCTTCGCCTCAAATGGTAATATCCTACCCACTGTCTAAATCACGACACCATAGTGTTTTTTCACGCATGAAAGTTGACTTGCGATCGATTTTCCCCATACAGTTGTGCCGCAGAGGGAGATTAACGTGCTATCGAATTCTTTGATTCGCCTAGCGATGTGGGCTTGCGCGGCTGCAGTATCATCTTGTCCGTCGGTATTGGCAGCACAAGTTGATATTACGTGGCATCTTAGGGACATGGCTGTTGAGATTTATAAAGCGGGATTTTTCCGTGACTTCTTCTTTATTACGATTGTAATGGCGGTGTATTCACTCTCAAATAGCGTTGAATATTTTTTACATGCGGCGGTGCACAGACCCGATTGGATTAGGTTGATAGTAGGAGTTACTTCAGCTTGGTTTATATTTATATTAGTTTATGCAACGTCAAAATACGGGATCATAGCTCAAACCCAGAAGCCTGGCGCACAAACCCAATTTGACCACATTCTCCAGCTAGTCTGGTACACAATGGCGGCCAGCGCCGCTGCTGAATTGGCAATTGGGGCCGGCTTTCCCTTCAGAGCGGGAAGCAGGCCGGCCCCGTCAAGGAGAGGGCAGTGATGGATAACGTTCTTGCTCCGGAAATTGCAGTATGGATAGGGCGTATTGTCGTAGCTTTGATCGTCGGGATTTTTGCGGCAAGATTTCTACTACCCCATCGGATACGAGAAAAGATATGGAGTTTCTATCACATAGAGGCAAAAGGAGTTCTGCCCAAACGATTTTGTGGGCGATCAAAAAATCTAGGAACAAATTAAGCAAGAGCGGGTAGCAAATCCTCGATTATCACGAAGGTGTAAAAGTGGCTTTCCACACGGTAAATTCCTTTTCGAATTGATCGAAGCTCATTCTTTCGGCGCTACAGCGCCCTTCGCACCCGTCACCGGCGCCTGCGCCTGGACCGGGCCCGAAATGGCGCGGCGGACGGACTGGATACACGACTTCGCGCCCGCTGAGATCGCGGAGATCGACGCGGCGATTGCCGACGTCAAGGCGCGCGGGCTTGCCATCCTCGACATCCGGCAGACCGACTTCTCACTGCCCACCCTGGCGCCCATCCTCGCGCGCACCCGCCACGATCTCGTCGACGGCTGCGGGATCAGCCTGATGCGGGGGCTGCCGGTGCAGCGCTGGTCGCGCGAGGAAGCGGCGATCGCTTATTGGGGACTGGGGACGCATCTCGGCGACGCGGTGTCGCAGAACCCGCAAGGCCACATGCTGGGGCATGTGAAGGACATCGGCGGCGATTTTCACAGCCTGACCGCACGGGCGGGCTACCAGTCGCATGCGCGGCTGCCGTTCCACACCGACCTCGGCGCGGACCTCGTTGGGCTGATGTGCCTGCATCCGTCGAAGTCGGGCGGGGAGAGCAGCGTCACGAGCGCGGCCGCCGTGCACAACGCGATGCTGGCGCGGCGGCCGGACCTCGTCCGCGTGCTGGCGGCGCCGATTCATCGCGACCGTCGGGGCGAGTATCTTCCGGGCAAGGGGCCGACCTACGCGGCGCCCGTGTTCTGTTGCCACGCGGGCCACATGACAGTGACCTTCGTCCGCCGCTTCATCGAGTCCGCGTCGCGCCATCCGGGCGTGCCGGCGGTGACGCCGGCGCTGGTCGAGGCGATGGACCTGCTGGAGGCGCTGGCGGAGAGCGACGACCTCCGCCTCGACATGGATTTCCGCGCGGGCGACATCCAGTGGATCAACAACCTCACCACCTTCCACTCGCGCACGGATTTCGAGGACTGGCCGGAGCTGGAACGCCGCCGGCACCTGCTGCGGCTCTGGCTCAATCTGCCGAATGGCTGGCCGCTGCCGCCGTCCTACTACGAGCGCTTCGGCTCGGCCGACGATAGAGGCCGGCCGCAGGGCATGCACCTGCCGGGCGTGGCGCTGAGCGCGCCGCTGGATGTGGGGTAGGGGGCGTCCCTCCCTTCTTGTTCGTCATGCCACGGCTTGTCCCACGGCTGTCCGGTTGAGGTGGTGTTGATCGGACGGAAACCTGCGGTTTTCCTCGCGTTGCGCTCGAATCCGGCAGTTTGAGACACAAGAGCCAACTCGGTGACATCCGGCTTTTCGTGGGTGCGCGGATCAAGTCCGTGCACGACGGCAATATATTGAATTCAAAATAAAAACGTCATGCGCGTGCTTGACACGCGCATCCACGACTCTTCTTGTCCCGGCGTCGAATGAGCTAAACCGGACAGCAGTGGGCTTGTCCGTGGCATCCATGTGACGCGTCCTTGTTTCGCTCGTTGTGCCGCGGTTGGGCACCGCGCCGTGGATTCCCCGGACGAGCCGGGGAATGACGGTTTTTATTTAGAAACAATGGATTATACAGCGATTCCACATACCGATTGCATCCGCCCCGGCCTTGCTGCGAGAATTGTCCGGACTACCCGGTCCCCCCGCCGCGTAACCCCCGATCCCGAAGGAGACGGCCCGTGTCCGATCAGAAGCTGCCGCTCGATGGCTATACCGTCCTCGACCTGACCCAGGCCCGCGCCGGGCCGACCGCGGCGCGCGTGCTCGCCGACTGGGGCGCCAACGTGATCTACGTCGAGCCGCCGTCCACCTCGGGCAAGAACCGGGTGGCGCTGACCGGTCAGCGCGACAGCTACGACTTCCAGAACCTGCACCGCAACAAGCGCAGCCTGACCATCGACCTCAAGAACAAGGACGGCCACGCGCTGTTCATGAAGCTCGCGGCCAAGGCGGACGTCATCACCGAGAATTTCCGCGCCGACGTGAAGCACCGCCTCGGCATCGACTACGAGGCGGTCAAGAAGATCAACCCGCGCCTGGTCTACGGCAGCATCTCCGGCTTCGGCCAGACCGGCCCGTACAGCAAGCGGCCGGGCGTCGACCAGATCGCCCAGGGCCTCGGCGGGCTGATGTCGATCACGGGCCTGCGCGGCCAGGGGCCGGTCCGCGTCGGCATCCCGATCACCGACCTTTGCGCCGGCATGTTCCTGGCGCAGGGCATCCTGCTCGCGCTGCTCGACCGCGCGAAGACCGGCAAGGGTCAGTGGGTGCACACCTCGCTGCTCGAATCCATGACCTTCATGCTCGACTTCCAGGCCTCGCGCTGGCTGCAGAAGGGCGAGGTGCCGAAGCAGGCCGGCAACGACCACCCGATCAATGTGCCGATGGGCTGTTTCGAGACGGCCGACGGGCTGATCAACATCGCCGCCTCCGGCACCATGTTCGAGCGCTTCTGCAAGGCGGCGAACGCCGAGCATCTGCTGACCAACCCGGCCTACGACGGGGTCGACGCGCGCTCGAAGAACCGCGCGCAGCTCAACGACGACGTCTCCGCCGTGCTAAAGCAGAAGCCGTCCCTCTACTGGATCGAGCTGCTGAACGACGCGGGCGTGCCGTGCGGCCCGGTCAACAACATCCAGCAGGTGTTCGAGGACCCGCAGGTCAGCCACCTCGGCATCGCCCGCGAGGTCGACCATGCGCGGCTGGGCAAGCTCAAGGTGGTGCGCCAGCCGGTCAGCCTGTCCGACCGCCCGCAGCCGACGGTCTTTCGCTACGCTACGCCGGACGCCGGCGAGCATAACGACCAGGTGCTGACGGAGATGGGCATCGACAAGGCCGAGATCGCGCGGCTGCGCGAGTCCGGCGCGATCTGACGGAAAGCAGGCCGCGTCCGTTCCATGCACGACTTAGACGCGGTCCTCCCGCCGCAAGACATCATCGCGCGCATCGACGCGCGCACGCGCCGCATCGTGACGCCCTGCGGCGACGGTGAGATGGTCTGGCGCCTGTGGGGCGAGGGACCGCCGCTCGTCCTGCTGCACGGCAATTTCGGCAGCTGGATGCACTGGATCCGCAACGTCGAGCCGCTGGCCGAGCGCTTCAGTATGATCGTCCCGGACACGCCGGGCTTCGGCGATTCCGCGATGCCGCCCGACCGGAGCACGCCCGGCGCGATCGCCAAGGTCGTGGCGCAGGGCATCGCGGACATCGTGCCGCCGGATCAGAGCTTCTTCGTCGCCGGCTTCTCCTACGGCGGACGGCTGGCGAGCGAGATCGCGCTGCTGATGCCGGGGCGGGTGCGGACGCTGGTCGTCGTCGCTCCCGGCGGCCTCGGCATCGCCGATGTGAGCGGCGCGCCGCGCGCCAAGCTCCGCCCGCACATGACGCCGGCAGAGGTCGCCGAGGTGCACCGTGAGAACCTGGTGCAGCTCATGATCGCCGATCCGGCCGCGGTCGACGGCCTCGCCGTTCATATCCAGGACGTCAACACGCAGCGCGCTCGCTTCCGGCTCTCTGCCTGGACCAAGGACGACCTGATGTCCTCGACCGCGCGTGCGCTTGAACAGGTGCGCGTGCCGGTGAAAGGCATCTGGTCCGATCGCGACGCTTTCGCCGGCGAGACGCGGGCGGACCGAATGGCGGTCGTCCAGGCGATGCACCCCGCCGCCGACATCCGCCTTCTCGACGGCGCCGGCCACTGGATGCAGTACGAGGCGCCGGCGCGCTTCAACGCGCTGCTGGCGGAGATGCTGGGTCTGCATGGACTCGCGGATCAAGTCCGCGAGCGACGGTAAGGCATTGAATTCAAAATAAAATCGTCATTGCCGGACTTGATCCGGCAATCCACGTGTTCAATACGGCGTATCGCCGCAGATCGTGATTTTGTGCATGCGGCGGCGGAAGCCGGCGTAGTCGTTGAGCGCGTAATGCTGGGTGCAGCGGTTGTCCCACAGCGTGACCGTGCCGACCTCCCAGCGCAGCCGCACGGTGAACTCCGGCCGGGTCGCATGCGACATGAGATACGACTTCAGCGGCGCGCTCTCTTCGTCGGTCATGCCGTGGAAGCGCTCGGTATGGCCGCCGATGTAGAGCACCTTGCGCTTGGTCTCCGGATGAGTGCGGACGACCGGGTGCGTGCTGATGGTCTGGATCTTGATGTCCTTGGGGTCGATCTGCGGCATCTGGCCGACGCCGGCCTTGGCGCGCTGGGCGCGCGTCATGCCGCTGTCGTGCTTCTTGCTGTCGCCGTTGGCGACGCCCTTGAGGCCGGCGAGCATCGCCTTCATGCCGTCGGACAGGGCGTCGTAGGCGAGGTACAGGTTGGTGAACATCGTGTCGCCGCCGTAGGGCGGCATCTCGCGGCAGACCAGCATCGTCCCCTTGGCCGGCTGCGGCGTATACATCTGGTCGGTGTGCCAGCGGCCGCCATGGTTGAAGGTGTCGGTCTCGCGCTTGAAGATCTCGATGATGTCGGGATATCCCGCCATCGGCGCGTTGAAGGGATGGCGGTGGATCTTGCCCCAGCGCTGGGCGAAGGCGATGTGCTGCTCGGGCGTGATGTCCTGGCCGCGGATGGCGATCACCAGGTTCTCCAGCCAGGCGCGGTGCAGCTCGGCGAAGGTCGCGTCGTCGAGCGGCTTCGCCAGGTCGGCGCCGAAGATCTCGGCGCCGAGCGCGCCGGCGATGCGCCTGACCTCGATCCGCTCGTAGCCGCTGTTCCGGCTCAACGCTGCTTCGGCCATGGCCGTATTCCTCCGTCGATGACTTAGAAAGGCGTATCGCCCTTGATGGTGATGCGCAGCATGTGGCGGCGCTCGCCGTGGTAGTCGTTGATCGCGTAATGCTGGCTGCAGCGGTTATCCCAGAGTGCGAGCGAGCCGGGCCGCCAGCGGAAGCGGCAGGTGAACTCCGGCCGGCGCGCGTGCTGCATCAGGAACTTGCGTAAGGGCTCGCTCTCCTCCTTGGTCAGGCCGTCGAAGCGGTCGCTGTGCGAGCCGATGTAGAGCGCCTTGCGCCCGGTCTCCGGATGGGTGCGGATCAGCGGATGGACCGCGTTCATCTCCTGCGGCGGCGGGGCGACGCGGCCGGCCATGGTGTCGCCGCCGCTGGCATAGCGCTCGGCGCGCGACTTGCCGCCGTATTTGCGGTCGCCCATGTTGAAGGTCTTGAGCTTCGCCAGCATCTGCTTCATGCCGTCCGACAGGGACTCGTAGGCGAGGTAGAGATTGGCGGACATCGTATCGCCGCCGGCGTCGGGCGCCTCGATCGCATAGAGCATCGTCGCCTTCGCCGGATCGGCGCAGAACTGCTGGTCGGTGTGCCAGCGGTTGCCGAAGTTCTTCGTCTCCG
>Ga0299906_10004482_pt1 | contig 11429 bp, 8 predicted proteins | sample RVTome_14_FD_200259 | JGI IMG/M metagenome (GOLD analysis project Ga0299906, IMG submission 200259) | Soil microbial communities from uranium-contaminated site in the Upper Colorado River Basin, Wyoming, United States - RVT145D125 (version 2) ... | reverse complement strand
CCAGAAGTCCTTCCTGGTCTCCGCCATCACGGTGACGCTGTGCTCGCTGTGGCCGACGCTGATCAACACGGCGGTGGGCGTGACCTCGGTGGACCGCGACCTGCTCAACGTGTCGCGCGTGCTGCAGCTGCCCTGGACCACCAAGGTGCGCAGGATCATCGTGCCTTCGGCGCTGCCGTACATCTTCACCGGCATGCGCCTGTCCCTCGGCGTGGGCTGGATGGTGCTGATCGCCGCCGAGATGCTGGCGCAGAACCCGGGGCTCGGAAAGTTCGTCTGGGACGAATTCCAGAACGGCAGCCAGGAATCGCTCAGCCGCATCATGGTGGCGGTGGTGGCGATCGGCCTCATCGGCTTCCTGCTCGACCGCATGATGCTCGGGCTGCAGCAGCTCTCGTCGCGGGGCTAGGGCGATGGCGACAATGGCCGCCGCCCTCAGAAGCGCTTCCACTGCGCCCGTCCCGGTGCCGGCGACGCCGGCGCTCGAGCTGCGCGGCGTGGCCAAGCGCTACGGCGCGTCCGAGATCCTGGCGGACGTGAACCTCGCCATCGCCGAAGGCGAGTTCGTCGCCATCGTCGGCTTTTCCGGCAGCGGCAAGACCACGCTCGTCAACCTGCTCGCGGGCCTGGCGCAGGCCGACACCGGCGAGGTGCTCAAGGCAGGGCAACCGATACGCGGACCGGGGCCCGACCGCGGCGTCGTGTTCCAGAGCTATTCGCTGCTGCCCTGGCTGAACGTGAGCGAGAACGTCGCCCTCGCCGTGGATTGGGTGTTCGCCGGCAGTCCGCGCGCCGAGCGCGCGGCGCGCACCGCGCGCTACGTGGAGATGGTCGGACTGTCTGCCGCCGCATACAAGCGCCCGGCCGAGCTCTCGGGCGGCATGCGCCAGCGGGTCGCGGTCGCCCGCGCGCTGGCGGCGAACCCGGACGTGCTGCTGCTCGACGAGCCGCTTTCGGCGCTCGACGCGCTGACGCGCGCCAACCTGCAGGACGAGATCACGCGCATCTGGAACGAGGAGAAGAAGACCGTCCTCCTCATCACCAACGACGTCGACGAGGCGCTGATCCTCGCCGACCGCATCATCCCGCTCGACCCGGGCCCGCGCGCCTCGCTCGGCCCCTCGTTCCCGGTCGACCTGCCGCGGCCGCGCGAGCGGCGCGCGCTCAACCACGACGCGCGCTTCAAGGAGCTGCGCGGCGCCGTCACCCAGTACCTGATCGACGCTGGCGGCCGGCGCGCCGCGAAAGGCGCCGCCAAGGTGATTCAGTTGCCCTCCCTCAAGCCGCGCGTGAAGGAGGAGCCGCGGCGGCGGCGGCCTTCGCTGCTGCGCATGCGCCATTCCGCGTGGCTCGAAGCGCTCGAGGCGAGCGAGGCCGGCACCGCGCCGCGCGGCCCGTCGCGGGCGCAACGGGCGGGAGACGAGCGCTTCGTCGAATTCACCCAGCTGGGCAAGGTCTATCCGACACCGCGCGGGCCGCAGAAGGTGGTCGACGGCTTCGAGGCCAAGATCGCCAAGGGAGAGTTCATCTCGATCATCGGGCACTCGGGCTGCGGCAAGTCGACGGTGCTGTCGATGATCGCGGGCCTCACGGCGATCACCGAAGGCGGCATCATCCTGGACGGCCGCGAGATCGCAGCGCCGGGTCCGGATCGCGGCCTGGTGTTCCAGGCGCCGAGCCTGGTGCCCTGGCTCACGGCCTACCAGAACGTCGCCTTGGGCGTGCAGCGCGTGTTCCCGCATGCCACGCCTGCCGAGCGGCGCGACATCGCGGAGTACTACCTCGGCCGTGTCGGGCTCGCCGACGCCATGGGCAAGCGCGCCGCGGACCTTTCCAACGGCATGCAGCAGCGCGTCGGCATCGCGCGCGCCTTCGCGCTCGCGCCCAAGCTGCTGCTGCTCGACGAGCCCTTCGGCATGCTCGATTCGCTCACGCGCTGGGAATTGCAGGAAGTGCTCATGGAGGTCTGGGCGAAGAACCGCATCACCGCCATCGTGGTCACGCACGACGTGGACGAGGCGATCCTGCTCGCCGACCGCGTGGTGATGATGACCAACGGCCCGCGCGCGAGAGTGGGGCGGGTGCTGGAAGTGCCGCTGCCGCGCCCGCGCACGCGGCGAGCGCTGCTCGCGCATCCGAAGTACTACGAATTGCGCGAGAACCTGATCGAGTTCCTGGAGCGGTGCGAGCGATGAAGCTGGTGGTGATCGGCAACGGCATGGTGGGGCAGCGCTTCCTGGAAAAGCTCGCCGCCTGCGGCGGCGACCACGAGATCACGGTGTTCTGCGAGGAGCCGCGCCCCGCCTACGACCGGGTGCAGCTCACCAGCTTCTTCTCCGGCAAGAGCGCCGCCGACCTCAACCTCGCGCGGCGCGAATTCCTCGAGCAGGCCGGCGTGACGCTGCGGCTGAACGACGCGGTGCTGGCGGTCGACCCGGTGCGCCGCATCGTGCGCTCCACGCGCTACCGCGAGGTGCCCTACGACAAGCTGGTGTTCGCCACGGGCTCCAGCCCTTTCGTGCCGCCGGTGGCGGGGCGCGACCGGCGCGACTGCTTCGTCTACCGCACCCTCGAGGACCTCGAGGTGATCGCCGCGGCGGCCGCCCGCTCGCGCGTCGGCACCGTGATCGGCGGCGGGCTGCTGGGTCTGGAGGCGGCGAAGGCCCTGCAGGACCTGGGCCTCAAGACGCACGTCGTGGAGTTCGCGCCGCGGCTCATGTCGGTGCAGCTCGACGACGCGGCCGGCCGGCTCCTGCGCCGCAAGATCGAGGCGCTGGGCGCGAGCGTGCACGTCGGCAAGAACACGAAGGAGATCGCGAACGGGGCGGAATGCCGCAACCGGCTGGTGTTCGCCGACGGCACCGTGCTCGAGACCGATCTCGTGGTGTTCTCGGCCGGCATCCGGCCGCGGGACGAAATCGCGCGCGCCGCGGGCCTCGCGGTGGGGGAGCGCGGCGGCATCCGCATCGATTCCTCCTGCCGCACCGCCAACCCCGACATCTACGCCATCGGCGAGTGCGCCCTGTGGCAGGGGCGCACCTTCGGCCTGGTCGCGCCGGGCTACCAGATGGCGGAGGTCGCCGCGCGCCACGTCGCGGGCGAGAGCGACCTGCAGTTCCTCGGCGCCGACATGAGCACCAAGCTCAAGCTCATGGGCGTGGACGTCGCCTCGATCGGCGACGCGCACGGCGGCACGCCGGGCGCGCTCAACTACGTGTTCACCGACGAGGCGGCCGGCGTCTACAAGAAGCTGGTCGTGTCGGGGGACCGCAAGCAATTGCTTGGGGCGATCCTCGTAGGGGATGCCGTCGAGTACGGCACGCTGCTGCAGCTGGCGCTCAACCCGCTGCCGCTGCCGGCGCACCCCGAGGACCTGATCCTTCCGGCGCGCGCCGGCGCCGGCAAGGGATTCGGCGTCGACATGCTGCCGGACGCGGCGCTCGTCTGCTCCTGCAACAGCGTGTCCAAGGGCGAGCTGTGCGCCGCGGTGGCCGCGGGCTGCACGACGCTGGGGGCGCTGAAGAAAAAGACCAAGGCCGCCACCAGCTGCGGCGGCTGCGGCCCCCTCGCCAAGCAGATCCTCGACGCCGAGATGAAGAAGCGCGGCTACGCGGTGAACAACCACCTGTGCGAGCACTTCGCGCATTCGCGCCAGGAGCTGTTCCACCTCGTCAGGATCGGGCAGCTGAAGACCTTCGAGGAACTGGTGTCGAAGCACGGCAAGGGCCGGGGCTGCGACGTGTGCAAGCCGGCCGTCGCCTCGATCCTCGCCTCGTGCTGGAACGAAAACGTGCTGGCGCCGCGGCATGCAGGGCTGCAGGACACCAACGACCATTTTCTCGCCAACCTGCAGAAGGACGGCACCTATTCGGTCGTCCCGCGCGTGCCCGGCGGCGAGATCACGCCGGCGAAACTGGTCGCCATCGGCACGGTGGCGGCGAAGTACGGCCTCTACACCAAGATCACCGGCGCGCAGCGGATCGACCTGTTCGGCGCGCGGCTGGAGCAGCTGCCGCTGGTGTGGAAGGAACTGATCGACGCTGGCTTCGAGTCGGGGCATGCCTACGGCAAGGCGCTGCGCACGGTGAAGTCCTGCGTGGGGAACACCTGGTGCCGCTACGGCGTGCAGGACTCGGTGGCGATGGCGATTCGGCTTGAGCAGCGCTACCGCGGCCTGCGCTCGCCGCACAAGCTGAAGATGGCGGTGTCGGGCTGCACGCGCGAGTGCGCCGAGGCGCAGGGCAAGGACGTGGGGGTCATCGCCACGGAGAAGGGCTGGAACCTCTACGTGTGCGGCAACGGCGGCATGAAGCCGCGCCACGCCGAGCTGCTGGCGAGCGACCTGGACGACGCGACGCTGCTGCGCTTCATCGACCGCTTCCTCATGCTCTACATCCGCACCGGCGACCGGCTGCAGCGCACCAGCGTGTGGCTGGAATCCCTCGAGGGCGGCATCGACTACGTGAGGAAGGCGGTGTGCGAGGACTCCCTCGGCATCGGCGCCGGGTTGGAGGCCGAGATGCAGAAGCTGGTCGAGGGCTACCGCTGCGAGTGGAAGGAGGCGATCGAATCTCCGGAGATCCTGAAGCGCTTCCGCCACTTCGTGAACAGCGACGCGCCCGACGCCGGCGTGGTGTTCGTCAGCGAGCGCGGCCAGATCCGCCCCGCCCGGGCCGGGGAACGGGAGCCGGACCTTGAAGCCGCATGAGGCGATGCCGGTGCGCGTCTGCCGCGTGGAGGATATCGTCCCCGACACCGGGGTCTGCGCGCTGGTGGGCGGCGAGCAGGTGGCGGTGTTCCGCCTCGCGGACGGCAGCGTCCACGCCGTAGGCAACCGCGATCCCTTCTCGCGCGCCAACGTCCTGTCGCGCGGCATCGTCGGCGACCTGAAGGGCGAGCTGGTCGTCGCATCGCCCGTCTACAAGCAGCATTTCAGCCTGGCGACGGGGCGCTGCCAGGAGGACCCCGCGGTGCGCATCCCGGTCTACGCGGCGCGCATCGAGGAGGGCTACGTGGTGGTGGAGCCGCGCCTGCAGGTGCGCACCACCTGTCCCTACTGCGGCGTGGGCTGCGGGGTCGTCGCCGTGGTGGCGAAGGGCGCCATCGCCGAAGTGCGCGGCGACCGGACCCATCCGGCGAATTTCGGCCGCTTGTGCACCAAGGGCGCGGCGCTGGAGCGCAGCCTCGACGCGGGGGCGCGCCTCTTGCATCCCGAGGTGCACGGGGAGCGCGCGAGCTGGGACGAGGCGCTCGAGCACGCGGCGGCGCGCTTCGCCGAGACCATCGAGCGCCACGGGCCCTGCAGCGTCGCCTTCTACATCTCCGGACAGCTGCTCACCGAGGATTACTACGTCTTCAACAAGCTCGCCAAGGGCCTGGTGGGCACCAACAACGTCGACACGAACTCGCGCCTGTGCATGTCCTCCGCGGTGGCCGGCTACAAGATGTCGCTGGGCGCGGACGCGCCGCCCTGCGCCTACGAGGACATCGACGCGGCGGAACTGATCTTTATCGCCGGTTCCAACACCGCGTTCGCGCATCCGGTGCTGTTCCGGCGCATCGAGGACGCGAGGGCGCGCAACCCGGCGTTGAAGGTGGTGGTGGCCGACCCGCGCGCCACCGTCACCGCGCGCGCGGCGGACCTGCACCTCGCGTTGCGGCCCGGGTCGGACGTGGCCCTGTTCAACGCCATGCTGCACGTCATCTTGCGTGAGGGCTTGGTCGATGCGCGCTACGTCGCCGCGCATACGGAGGGTCTTGAGAACCTGCGGGAGCTGATCGCGCACTGGACGCCGGAGCGGGCGGCGCAGGAGTGCGATCTGGCGGTCGCGGACATCGAGCAGTCGGCGCGATTGTTCGCGGAATCGAAAGCCGCGCTGTCGCTCTACTGCCAGGGGCTCAACCAGTCGGCCAACGGCACGTTCAAGAATTCCGCCCTCATCAACCTGCACCTCGCCACCGGGCAGATCGGCCGTCCCGGCGCGGGGCCGTTCTCGCTCACCGGCCAGCCCAACGCGATGGGCGGGCGCGAGGTCGGCGGCATGGCGAACCTGCTCTCCGCGCATCGCGACCTCGCAAGCGAGAAGGACCGCGCCGAAGTCGCGGCGCTCTGGGGCGTGGACAGCGTGCCCGCCGCGCCGGGAAAGACGGCGGTGGAGATATTCGAGGCGATCGGGCGCGGCGAGATCAAGGCGGTGTGGATCGCTTGCACCAACCCGGCGCAATCGATGCCCGATACGCTCGCCGTGCGCCGCGCGCTCGCCGGCGCGGACTTCGTGGTGGTGCAGGAAGCTTTCCGCGACGCCGAGACCTGCGACTACGCCCACGTGCTGCTGCCGGCGGCGGCCTGGGGGGAGAAGGAGGGCACGGTCACCAACTCCGAGCGGCGCATTTCGCGCGTGCGCGCGGCGGTGCCGCCGCCTGGGGAGGCGCGCGCCGACTGGCATGTCGCCGTGGACTTCGCCCGGCGGCTCGACCGGCGGCTGCGCAGGAGCGTGCACTTCGGCTATGCATCCGCGGAGGACGTGTTCCGCGAGCACCGCGAGAGCACGCGCGGGCGCGATCTCGACATCACGGGCCTGTCCTACGCGGTGCTGGAGCGCGACGGGCCGCAGCAGTGGCCCTATCCGGAGGGGGCGCGCGCCGGGCGCGTGCGGCTGTACGCCGACGGCGTGTTTCCGACGCCTTCGGGGCGCGCGCGTTTCGTTGCCACCGAGTACGTGCCGCCGGCGGAGGCGGTCGACGCGGAGTATCCCTTGCGGCTCAACACCGGCCGGTTGCGCGACCAGTGGCACAGCATGACGCGCACGGGCTTGGACGCGCGGCTGTTCAGCCACAGCCCGGAGGCGGAGGTTAATGTCCAGCCGGGCACGCTCAAGGACCTCGGCATCGTGGACGGAAGCCTCGCGCGCGTCGCCAGCCGCCGCGGCGGGATGATCATGCGCGTGCGCGCCTCGGAGGATCTGCGCCTCGGCGACGCGTTCGTCGCCATGCACTGGGGCGGGCGCTTCACGGCCGGCGCGGGAACGAATTCGCTCACTGTGGGGGCGACCGATCCGTATTCGAAGCAACCCGAGCTAAAGCACGCGGCGGTGCGGTTGGAGACTTTCGAGCCGAAGTGGCGCAGCCTGTTCGTGGGCTTCGGCGTAGCGCCGAGCCGCTGGCTATCGCGCTTCGACTACGCCTCGCTGACGCTCGCCGAGGCGGGGCAGGAGACGCTGGCTGTGCTCGAACTCGCCAGTGCCGGGGAGCCGGACGCCGAAGCCCTTGCGGCGCTCGATGAGCATTTCGGCCTTGGAAGCGGGACACTCCTGCACCGAGACGCCAAGCGCGGTATCGAAAAGCGTGTCCGCATCGAGGGCGGTTTGCTGCGCGCATTCCGCCTCACTGGCGACCTGGCGAACGCGGAACACTTCAAGCAGGCGATGCTTGCGCGCAGCGAAGTCAGCGAGGAGGGGCTGCTGCAGGCAACACCGGCGACTGCCGCCGGACGTGCCGTGTGCGCCTGCTACGGCGTGCGTGAGGGCGAGATCATTGCGGCGGTGGCCTCGGGTGCCGATCTCACCAGGCTGCAGAAGGAGTTGCGCTGCGGCACCAGCTGCGGCTCCTGCCTGCCGGAGTTGCGGCGCCTGGCAGCCGCATAGCGAAACGGCGTTTTCAATCCACTTTCGCTGCAATTACCTCGATCTCGATCTTCAATTCCGGTCGTGCCAGCCCCTTGACGATCAGGATAATCGCACCTGGTTTGTGATTACACATGACCCGGTCACGCACGTCGACGAAAGTGCCGACATCTGCTTGATCGGTGAGAAAGACGGTGAGGCGGGCGATATCGGAGAGGGCCATGTTCGCTGCAGCAAGAACTGCCTTGATGCGGCCGAATACCACTTCGGCCTGCTCCGCAGTCGATGCGGGAGTGCTTCCATCATGTCTGGTGCCGACTTGCCCGTTCGTGAACAGAAGTCGTGCTCCCGAAGGCACTTCCACACCGTGCGCCACATTGCTCGAGTGCCGGTAAAGCCCGTCAAGGATATGTGTCTTCAGCACTTAGGGTTCCGTTCCGGATCGAGATCCATCATTGCCGGTACTTCAGCACAGGGTTCGTGTCCTTGGTGCAGCGTTAGTACGTGTCCCGGCTTAGGCGCGCACCGCCCGCGTCGCGTCGCCCCCAGAACCTCTAACTAGAGGCCACAGCATCGCTGCAACGATCGTCAACTGAAGCAAGGGCATCAGCCACTCAAAGAAGAGCTCCGACAGGCCGGCCAAAACGCGACCCTGAGATACATGATGCGCCGCCAGTGTCCAGACGATGGTGACCAGCCTCTCCACGGCCTCGACAGGTGAACTGTGCTTCAGGATCGGCACATACAGCAGCACGTACGTGCGGAGCGCGTAGAAGAGCAAATAAAGAATGGCCATCGTTAATACCGCGTAGCGGCCAAGCGTTTTCGCGCGGGCCCACGCAAAGCATGCGAGCAGGCCAAGAATGGAGAGAACGCCCAGCGTCATATGATGACGCTTCGCGAAGTGTGGGTACGACATGGCATCGATAATCTGTGCCGCGGTTATCGTCCAGCAGACGAGTGCCAAAAGGATCAAAAAGCGCTCGGTAGTCGGACTCAGCTTGCTCGGCATGTTCGGCATGAGACCTCGAACGCCGCGGTTCAGGGGCGCGCCGAGCGGAGCGAGGTGCGTCCGCTGGAATCGCTTGTCGGAAGGCGCTTCAGTTCCTTGGTAATGCGTGTCGGTAGCGACCCATCTGCCATCCCTTCGACAAATGCCTTGAGCACGTCACTATGAATAGTTTCGCGGGTAAGCAAGTAGGGGTCATTTCCGTAGTTGATGTGGTCTGCCCAGTTTCCCCTGCGGGCCTCATCGGCAAAACCAGCCCCGAGAAAGTTGTAGAAGGGCTGCTGGAGCGCGGCCTGAAAGACACGCTGCTCGAGATCTTTAACGTCGGCATGACTCAGTTCCGCCACTTGTGGCGAAGCGGCGGCGTCTACCGAAATAGTGAACGAGCGCTTAGTACCGTCCTCGACGACAAGAGCCATCTTCTCGAAAGTCACTCGATAAAGCGTGTGCACAAGTGTGCGATTCTCAGGCATCACTCTTACTATGACGTAAACGGCCGGGTGCTGGCGGTGCTCCAATTCGTTGTCCTGATACGAAAAATGGAACACGCCACCTACGCCGTGTCTGTTGGCTGCATCGTAGGCATCGCCCTGAACGAACTCCATTAAGGCGAGGCAGTAGTAGTAGCCAAAGAACCAAAGTGGCGCATCGTGCTCTCGAAGGTGCGCCATAATCATTTCATTTCGTTCTTTCCGAAAAGCGCGCAAATATTCGTCCATGACATCTTTGCCGCTTCCGAGCGTAATGTAGTCTCCCTCTTCTATGATCTCGTTTGTTGCGCTGTCGTATAGGTAGAATTGGCTTTGTCCCGAATGCCGCGACATCAGGACCAACTGGAATGCCTGTCCAGGCGCATGCTCAGTGTACGAAGTTGCAAAAGCACTGAAATCCTGCCATGTAGCGCTCGGCCCGCTACGTTGTTTAAAGCGAGTTATGAATCGTCTCATCGGGTCAACAAAGCCCGAGCCAGCATAGACACATCCGCGAAGGAGCCGACCGCTCTTCAAGGAGTAGTCGAATGTGTTCTGTCCCTTAGCTCCGGACGAGACTCGGGTGTCGCAAATCAGCACAGCCATGCCTTGGTTGCGGATGCCAACGATGTAGGTCACTTATGCGCCTTCCAACGTTCGCGTTTTGCCGCGCCGCGCCGCGCCGCGCGCAGCGCGGAGTGAAAGGCGTCGGTCAACAACGCGCAGTTAGAACTCATCATGACAACGGAAGCTCTAGCAACTCGCATAGGACCAATCGCACCCAGGCATGAACTCGTGCTACTTCGTCCCGCGTTGTCGGAGTATGGGTTGAACCTTGTGTATACCGAGCGCGTAAGTCCGCCGAGCATGTCTTCAAGGCCGGCAATCGCGGTTTCAGGCGCAGCCAGTTGACCGCTGCTTGCGCCTCGATTCTTCAAGATGTAGCGAGTTTTCTGCTTCATTGTGGGGCGCTTTGCGTCGCCTTCATGGCGATAGCCCGGCATCTTTTCCACGTCGGTGTCCGGTGCTAGTACATCCAGAGTCTCACGCAATGCCTCGCGCAAGTCAGTCGCAGGGCCTCGCCAGGAATGTCTCTCGGACTGTTTGAGATCGATAAGGGCCTGTTGATAGGAAAGCGCGACTGACGGGCACAAATCCGTTAACGTGGAGATAATGAACTCATCGGCCTTTGATTGGTACCCTGCGAACTGTGTTGCACTGTATGAGAGGGTTAGACCCTCCAATCTCACGAGAACATCCCGAGCACGGCTGAGCGAGGCAAGGCATTTATCCTTGGACGGATTCTTGCGTGAGAGAGATGCCAGCGTCTGAAACACGTCATCTGCATCCGTAAGGCTCGTTGCATCCGCAAGATGTGACGCGATGTGAGGTCGCGTTTCTGAAAAATACGTATTCGCGAGAGTGTGCAGCGACGTCAGCAGCTCTCTCGAGAATACTTGCTTACCGGTAACAGCGCCTATGGCCCTCTTAGTCTCTTTAATGGAAGACAGAAGGACACCGATGGTCGCCATACCGCTAGTCGGCACCCTTTGCCGGCATCGAATGCGCCACTAAGTTGTATCCTACTCGGGTGAGTTTGTAGGCCCCACGTGCCGCTGTCTCGAAATAGCCGGCTCGCTTCGCATCTGATAGGACTGCTTCCATTCGGTCCGGCAACTTAAAGCTGGCCTGCTTGAAGTACTTCTCGAGGTCGGCGGTAGTAACGGTCGCCTTTGATTCACCTTCCGGCGCTTGTTCCTGTAGGTAGAAGGCAACTAAGCAAGCCATTTGACGCGCCGAGTTTGGTTTCTTCTCGTCCTTTAGGGCGCGGATGTCGACACCAGTCCGATGTGCAGACGTATGAACAGGGGCAGTCGGCATTTTGTGACCTTCAAGAGGATGCGCTGCCGGAGATGGTCGCGCCTGCGCTTGTATCGGTTGCAGCTTTAGATGAGACAAGACTGTGTTGAGTATCGTTTGCTTGTCCGCGTCTTCGAATGAAGATAGTGCTCCGACGATCTGATCAATCGCGTGGCCTATAGTTATCTTTTCCTCAGTCACTTGACCCTCCCCAGTCGTGTGTATGCGTCTTGCCAAGAGTGAACAAGCAATTGTGTCTCGCCTGCGTGCGCCGATGAGTTCTAGCGCTCAGCATCAGCGGCGGCGCGCAGCGCCGTCCGCTGCATGCTGTTGTTAGGCGACAGGATGGTACGGTCTGGAGACATAGGTGACAGTTTAGTCGGGGGACATAGGTAACAGGTTGAACAACACTACGGGCGCCAAGAAGAAGGGGGTGCCCATGCCGTGGAGTGAGACCTCGCCTATGGA
>Ga0299906_10004481_pt1 | contig 11430 bp, 7 predicted proteins | sample RVTome_14_FD_200259 | JGI IMG/M metagenome (GOLD analysis project Ga0299906, IMG submission 200259) | Soil microbial communities from uranium-contaminated site in the Upper Colorado River Basin, Wyoming, United States - RVT145D125 (version 2) ... | reverse complement strand
TGCCTCCTATCCTCGGCGCACCCTCCGTTGGCCAAGAGTCAAGTGCCATTCATCCATGGGGGCACGCGAAAATGGACCTCCTCGAGAACGGCGAGCGATCACGTCGAAATTGCGGCGCAAACATCCCTGTTTGCGACGATCCTCGACTGGAGGACGCAGGAGTGACGCCGAGGCTGTGCCGGAGCTGAAAAGCCCTCCCCCGGCCCAAGGCTCCTCCGACACGCTGTGCCGTTCACGAAATAACGTTCGCGAACAATGCGCAGTGCTAACCAACCGCCACCCGCGCGTTGCGGAACATGCGGAGCCATGGCCCATCCTCGCCCCACTCCTCCGGGTGCCACGAATTTTGCACGGTACTGGCGACGCGTTCCGGGTGCGGCATCACGATGGTGACGCGCCCGTCCTCGGTCGTCAGGCCGCAGATGCCGCCCGCCGAGCCGTTCGGGTTGGCCGGATAGCTTTCGGTAACGGCACCGTAGTTGTCGACGTAACGCAGCGTTACCAGGCGCTCGGCCGCTTCTTTCGCGACCTCGCTCGAGAATACCGCCCGTCCTTCGCCGTGCGACGTCGCGATCGGCAGGCGGGAGCCGGCCATTCCAGCGAAAAAAAACGACGGGCTTTGGCCGATCTCGACGAGACTGAGCCTCGCTTCGAATTGCTCGGAGGCGTTTCTCAGGAACAGCGGCCAATGCGCGCTACCAGGGATCAGCTCCGTCAGGCGCGCCATCATCTGGCAGCCGTTGCACACGCCGAGGGAGAATGTATCGCTGCGTGAAAAAAAGGCCGCAAAAAGATCGCGCGCCTGCGAGTGGTACAGAATGGACTTCGCCCAGCCGCCGCCCGCGCCGAGCACGTCGCCGAAGGAGAACCCCCCGCAAGCTACCAGGCATTGATACGAGGAAAGATCGTCGCGGTCCTCGAGGATGTCGCTCATGTGGACGTCGAAGGCGTCGAAACCGGCGCGCATGAATGCCGCCGCCATTTCGTGCTGGCCGTTGACACCCTGCTCTCGCAGGATTGCAACGCGCGGCCGTGTTCCCCCGATGAACGGCGACGCCAGGTTTGCGTCCGGATCGAAAGTCAGGCGCACGTTCAGCCCCGGGTCATCCTCGTCGAGAATCCGGTCGAATTCCTGTCGGGCCATTTCCGGGTTGTCGCGGAGTGACTGGATGCGGAAGCTGGTCTCGGACCAGCCGCGCTGCAGCTTCGCGCGGCTGCAACTGAATGCCACTTCGTCATCGTTGTAAATCGTCAGCTGGTCGTCCGCTTCGACGTGGCCGATGTCGATCCATCCGAGATCGAAGCGTTCGAGCACGCTGCGAACGTCATCCATCCGGCTTTCGGCCACTTGCAGCACCGCTCCGAGTTCCTCTGAAAACAGCTGACCCAGAATATCGATGTGTGATCCTGTCAGGTGCAGCGAAGCACCAAGCCGCCCAGCGAACATCATCTCGGAAACCGTCGCCAACAGCCCGCCGTCCGAGCGGTCGTGATAGGCCAGAATCAGGCGTCGGCGACGGAGTTCCTGAACCGACGCGAAGAACCGGGCAAGACTTTTCGGAAAGTCGAGGTCCGGCGGAGTTCCTCCGTACCGATCGAACGCCTGCGCGAGGCAGGACCCGCCGAGACGATTCGATCCACGGCCAAGATCCAGCAGCAGAAGAAATGAAGGCTCGTCGAGGCGGCGAAGCTGCGGCGTCAGGTGATGCCGTACATCGCTGACCGGGGCGAATGCCGACACGATCAACGACACGGGAGCGACGGCAACATGCTCGCCAGCGTCGTCCATCCAGCGTGCGCGCATCGAAAGCGAGTCCTTGCCCACCGGAATCGCGATGCCGAGTTCCCTGCACAGGTTGCGGCTGACGGCGCTCACTGTGTCGAAGAGGGCCGCGTCCTCTCCCGGATGACCGGCCGCGGCCATCCAGTTTGCCGACAGCCTGACTTGTTGCAGCTCGTCGATCGCTGCGGCGGCAATATTGGTGATGGCCTCGCCAACGGCCATTCGGCCGGATGCAGGAGCATTCAGGATGGCGAGCGGCGTCCTCTCCCCAATGGCCATGGCTTCACCGGTGCTGCTTTCGAAGCCGCTCGCGGTGATCGCAACGTCGCTGACGGGCACCTGCCAGGGGCCGACCATCTGGTCGCGAACGCTTAAGCCACCGACGGTGCGATCGCCGATGTGGATGAGAAAAGATTTGTCGGCAACCGCGGGGAAGCGCAGGACACGCATGATCGCCGCTTCGAGGTCAATGTCGTCAAGCGTGAGTTCGACAGGTGCCCCTTTGAGTCTCGTTACATCGCGCGTCATTTTCGGCGGCTTGCCGAGCAGCATCTGCATCGGCATGTCGATGACGTCGTTGCCGAACTCACTGTCGGCAACGACGAGACGCCGATCGTCCGTGAGAGTGCCGATAACGGCGCACGGACATCGTTCGCGTTCGCAGATCGCAGAGAATTCAGGAATGCGCTCGTCGGCAACGAGAAGAACGTAACGCTCCTGAGCTTCGTTGCACCAGATGCCGAGCGGCGTCATTCCCGGCTCGGCGTTGGGTACGGAGCGGATGTCGATCCTGGCTCCCAGTTTGCTGTGGTCGACGGCCTCGGGCACGGCATTGGACAGGCCGCCGGCGCCGACGTCGTGGATCAGGAGAATCGGGTTTCGCTCACCCAACGCTGCGCAGCGGTCGATGACTTCCTGCGCTCGTCTCTGCATCTCCGGGTTGCCCCGCTGCACTGATGCGAAATCCAGCTCTTCGGTGCTGCTGCCGCTTGCGAGGCTCGATGCAGCCCCACCGCCAAGGCCGATCAGCATCGCCGGCCCGCCAATCACCACAATCCGTGCGCCCACCGGCACGTCGATCTTGCGCGCATGTTCTGCGCGTACGTTTCCAACGCCGCCGGCAATCATGATGGGCTTTACGTAGCCGCGAAATTCGCCGGCGGGCAAGCCTGGAATGTCCGCCTCGAAGGTGCGGAAGTAGCCCGCGAGGTTAGGCCGCCCGAATTCGTTGTTGAACGAAGCTGCGCCGATCGGCCCATCCAGCATTATGTCGAGCGGCGCGGCCATCCGTTCCGGGCGCGAACGGGGCCGCTCCCAATGCTGCTCGAAGTCCGGGATCCGGAGGTGCGCCACCGTGAAGCCCGTGATGCCAGCCTTGGGACGGGCGCCGAGGCCTGTGGCACCTTCATCGCGGATCTCTCCACCTGAACCGGTCGCGGCGCCGGGAAACGGTGAAATGGCCGTCGGGTGATTGTGTGTCTCCACTTTCATAAGGATGTGGATGGGCTCGTCCTTGAACTCGTACCGCCGCTTGGCGGCACTCGTCGTGAGGCGCTGGCCGCGCCAGCCTTCAATGACCGCCGCGTTGTCGGAGTACGCCGAGATTACGCCGGCCGGACTGGCCTCCGTCGTGCTCCGGATCATGTCGAACAGCTTCGCCGTCTGCGGCATACCGTCGATGATCCAGTCGGCCCGAAAGATCTTGTGGCGGCAATGCTCTGAGTTTGCCTGCGCGAACATCATCAGTTCCGCATCGGTCGGGTCACGACCGAGCCGCGCGTAGTTCGCATGCAGGTAGTCGATCTCGTCGCGGGACAGTGCCAGGGCGAGCGTCCGGTTCGCCTCGACCAACGCGGCCCTGCCCTCCTGCTGCAGGGGTACCGATCTGCACGTGCTCGGCGCCTCCGCATCGAACAGCTGCTGCCCCTCCTCCGCCTGGACGATGAGCGTCTCCGTCATGGGATCGATCAGGGCGCGGCAGACTTGCGGCAACTGTCCCGGCGCGGGTGGGTGTGGCAGACCCACGGACCAGGCGATACCGCGCTCGATGCGCAGGATCTTGTGCAAGCCGCAAGCGGTGGCGATGTCCGTGGCCTTGCTTGACCATGGCGAGATCGTGCCGAACCGCGGCACGGCAAAGAACACGGTCCACCCCTCCGCCAGTTCCGGCACGTCTTCGTCCGGCAGCAGCAGCGCGGTCAGCCGCGACTCCTCCTCGCCGGTTAGCGTTTCGGAGCAATGAATGAAATAGGTGTAGCGCGAGTTGAGCGCCCTGACAGACGCGTCGATCCTGCGGAGTTTTTCGAGTTGCCTTGCAAGCCTGAATCCGGACCAGGCCTCCTGCCCCGGCAACCTGAGGATTACGCCGTCCGGCCGCTCACGCGCTTTTCCGCCGGGCCGTATGAGAGCATCGGTCGCAGGTTTGGACAAGCGCTGAAAATCCTGGTTTCGCGTATGGGGTTGAGCAAACGCGATGATACCGAAGCGGGCCGGTAGCGGCTAGCGAGCTGGCCGGGGCATATCACCGTGATCGCACTTCCGCACGATTCAGGTCTTGTTGGTCGTTCCGCCGGGCGTATACACGGGTACGGGAAACTGCGCGACATTACCGCCTTCCAGCCTGGAAATCTTGCTGATGCCCTGCTTGTCCACTTCGTCGATGCGGATGATCGAGTGCATGGGCAGATAGGTGCGCTTTACGCCAGCGAATTCCGACTTGATCTTTTCTTCCGACGGGTCAACTACCACGGAGCTTCGCTCGCCGAAAACGAGCTTCTCGACCTCGATGAAACCGAACATCGAGCCGTGTCCGACCTCACGGGCATAGATTTCGTATACCTGCCCCTGGGCAATGAAGATGATTTTGTACAGGCGTCTTGCAGACATGCGACGAAGTCTACCCAAAATGCGTGTTCATGGGTGGGTGCCGGCCATGCTATTTACGCCATTTCTCATGGAAGGTCCGAAATGAGGGCCGGCACAAGCGCGCAACGAGGTGCATTAGTGTGAACTGTTTGGCAGTTCAACGGCTTGATTCCCTGCACTATTTGCTAGCCAGGTCCGGCCTTGCGCAAGCAAGCCCGGCATTCCACTGTTGCGGGGAAAACGATGCCGCTTAAGTTGAAAATAACGAGCGCACACAAGGACATGATGGGCGACGACCAGCTTCGCGAGTTTGGCGCGGGCGGCGGCACCATCGGTCGCGCCCTGGAGAACGACTGGATTCTCCCGGACCGCGACCGCTTCATCTCCGGGCGGCATGCCACTATCGATTTCCGCAGCGGTGCGTGGTACCTCGCTGACACCAGCACCAACGGCGTTTACATAAACGACGAGGAAGAGCCACTGGGACGTCGTCACCCCCGGCGCTTGTTCGACGGTGACCGGTTGCGCATGGGCGACTTCCTGATGTCCGTGAGCATCGACGAGGGTGAGGATCTCGATATCCCGGCGGTGCCGCCGCAACGGTCAGCCAATCATCTCGAATTGATGGTGCCCGAAGAACCGATCAAGACCGGCATCCAGTTGCTCGCAGAGGAAGAAATCACAGGCGACGACGAGTTTCAGTCGACTTTGTTTGGCAAGCGCACGCAGAAAATGGCACGCAAGCCGGCAGTGCCGGCCAAGATCGACCGCCGTCCGGCACCGGTAAAGCCGCGGCCCGCTCCTGTAAGACGCCATGCCGATAGTGGTGACTTGAGTGCGGAGCAACTTTTCGAGGAATTCCTAAATGGGCTCGGAATCGAGCGAGCCGACCTTCATCCGTCCGCCGACCCGGGCGAAATAATGCTGAACGCCGGGCAGGTACTGCGCGAGTTTGTAGGCGGCGTCGTGGACCTGCTGATCAGCCGGGCGAATCTCAAAAGCATGTTCAAGCTGGACCAGACGACGGTGCTGCCGCGGCACAATAATCCGCTGAAGCTCTCCGAAAACATCGAGGCGACCCTGAAGCAGTTACTGATCGGTCGTGAAGGTGAATACCTGGGTCCGCTCGACAGCGTCAGGGAAGTCTGCCGCGACCTGAAGTTTCATCATGATGCGCTGGCGGAAGGCATGAGCAGCGCGTTTCTGGAGATCATGGACCGGTTCGAGCCGGCCGAGCTCCAGGAACAGTTCGATCGCGGCATCAACCGCAAGCCGCTGATCGAGGCACTCACGAAGATGAAGTACTGGCAGCTCTATTGCGACTGGTATCCCACTGTGACGGAACCCGGATCGGGCGGCCTGCCGCGGCAATTCGGCGAAGAGTTCTTGCGTGCATATGAGAAGCGCCTCGCCGACTACAAGCGCACGGAGCGTAACGACAGCGCAGCCGCGTAAGTCGGGACGCTGGAAAAGAGGTCGCCCGCAGGGCGGGCTCCTACAGCGGTCTATTCCCGGCGATTGCCGACCCGACTAAAAAGGGCGCTGTAGGAGCCCGCCTTGCGGGCGACCGCTACGACAACGCGCGGACGTTCACCGGTTCTTGCGGTTGTCGATGAGGTCCTGCACCACCGCCGGTTCCGCCAGGGTCGATGTATCACCCAGGTTGGAATAGTCGTTCTCTGCCACCTTGCGCAAAATCCGGCGCATGATCTTGCCTGAACGCGTCTTGGGCAGTCCCGGCGCCCATTGGATGAAGTCCGGCGTGGCAATCGGACCGATTTCCTTCCTCACCCACTGGCGCAATTCGGCCAGCAGCTCGTCCGACTGCTCGATGCCCTCCATCAGCGTGACGTACGCATAGATGCCCTGCCCCTTGATCTCGTGCGGACAGCCGACGACCGCGGCCTCTGCGACGTAACGGTGGGCAACGAGTGCGCTCTCGACCTCGGCCGTGCCCATGCGGTGCCCGGAGACGTTCAAAACGTCGTCGACCCGCCCCGTGATCCAGTAATAGCCGTCCTCGTCGCGGCGGGCGCCGTCACCGGTCATATAGCAACCCGGGTAGGTGGAAAAATAGGTATCGATGAAGCGCTGATGGTCACCGTAGACTGTGCGCATCTGCCCGGGCCAGCTATCGAGCAGGACAAGATTCCCCTGCGCCACTCCTTCGAGGAAATTGCCGTCATTGTCGACCAGGGCGGGCTGAATACCGAACAGCGGTCTGGTCGCGGAGCCGGGCTTGAGATCCGTCGCGCCGGGCAAGGGACTGATCAATATTCCGCCGGTCTCGGTCTGCCACCAGGTATCGACAATCGGGCAGCGTTCTTCACCGACCACACGGTAGTACCACTCCCAGGCTTCCGGGTTGATGGGCTCGCCAACCGTGCCGAGAAGGCGCAGGCTCTTGCGCGATGTCTCCCTGACCGGCTCGTCGCCAAAGCGCATCAGCGCGCGAATTGCCGTCGGCGCCGTGTAACAGATATTCACCCGGTGCTTGTCGCAGATCTGCCAGAACCTGGCGGGCGACGGGTAATTCGGCACGCCCTCGAACATGAGCGTAATGGCGCCGTTTGCCAGCGGCCCATACACGATGTAACTGTGGCCGGTAACCCAGCCAACGTCCGCGGTGCACCAGTAGACGTCGCCGGGGCGGTAGTCGAACACCTGTTCGTGTGTCATCGAAACATACACGAGATAACCGCCGGTCGTGTGCAGCACGCCCTTTGGCTTGCCGGTCGAACCGGACGTGTAAAGGATGAACAGCGGGTCTTCCGCGTTCATTTCCTCGCACGGGCAATCCGTATCGACCTCGGCTTCGAGATCGTGCAGCCACACGTCGCGTCCTTCGACCCAGTCGACATCGGCGCCGGTGTGGCGCACTACAAGAACTTTCCGGAGTGACGTCACGTCGTCGCGGCTGGCGGCTTCGTCGACGTTCGCCTTCAGGGGAATGGCCTTGGCACCGCGAACTCCCTGGTCTGCCGTGATAACGATGTTCGAGTCGCAGTCCCGGATGCGGCCAGCCAGTGCGTCCGGCGAGAATCCGCCGAACACCACCGAGTGCACGGCGCCGATCCTTGCGCAGGCCAGCATGGCAACAGCAGCTTCCGGGATCATCGGCATGTAGATGGTAATCCGGTCGCCTTTTCCGGCGCCGATACTCTTCAGCGCATTGGCAAACTTGCAGACGCGCTCGTGCAGTTGCCTGTAGGTGATCTTCAGGTCGTGCAACGGGTCGTCGGCTTCCCAGATGATCGCAACGTCGTCCCCCCTGGTTTGAAGGTGGCGATCGACGCAGTTGTAGCAGGCATTCAGCGTGCCATCCTGATACCAGCGTATATGCAGGTCGTCTTTCGTCCAGGAAACGTCTTTTACCCGGGTAAACTTACGCATCCAGTCGATGCGGCCGGCCTGCTCTCCCCAGAACCCTTCATTATCCGAGACCGATCGTCGATACATTGCCTCGTAGGTACTTTTGTCGATACCGGCTGCCCTCGCCTGTTGATCGCTGACCTTGTAGACGTTCGTCATTTGCGCTGCCCTGATTGAAGCTTTGCCAGTTCGAGAATTTCTCTTGCCTGCGTGAGATGCGGCCGGTCGAGCATCTTCCCCTCCAGCCCGATCGCACCGGCATCGGGACTTTCCGCGAACAAGTCCACGATGCGCTGCGCGCGTTCCACCTCCGCGTTGCTCGGCAGAAATGCCTCGTTAATGATAGCGACTTGCGCCGGGTGAATCGCGAGCATGCCGCCGAAGCCGTCGCGCCGCGCGTTCTCCGCATAGGTCCGCAGGCCCTGGTCGTCCCGGTAATCGGTAAACACCGTATCGATGGCGCGCACGCCCGCCGCGGCCGCCGCAATGAGACACAGCGACCGCGCCAACCCGTAGGGTTCCAGCCAGTTTCCGCTGTCGTCGCGAGTCCTCGATGCGCCAACGGCGGCGCTCAGGTCCTCCGCTCCCCAGGTGAGTCCGGCCAAACGAGGTGTTGCACCAATATATTCGTGCAGATGAAAAAGTGCGGCCGGGCGTTCGGTGGCGATCGGCAATACCGACGTGCTGCCTGCCGGCAGGTCGTACTCCTGCTCCAGAACGTCCAGAAGCTTGCCGAGCTGTACGGCATCTCTTGCGCCGTGCGGTTTGGGCAGGACGATCCCTGTCGGGCCCGACGGCATCAGCGAGCGCAGGTCCGCGAGTGCATCCTCGGTGTCGAGCGGATTTATCCGCACCCACAGTTCCAGTTCACCGTGTTGCGACAGGAAATCCCGTGCAATCGACCGCGCCCTCGGCTTTTCGCGCGGGGCTACGGAATCTTCCAGGTCGACGATCACGGCATCCGCGTCGGACTCCGCGGCCTTCAGGAGCTTCTTGCCGCTGTCGCCGGGTACGAACAGGAAGCTGCGGGTCATACGTCTCCTGTCCCGCAAATAAGTATGCAATTCCGGCGGCGGATTTTCGTGTCCGACAAGGCGCACGACGCGTGAGCACCGCCATGGCGAGGAGTCGCAACGCCGCCACGCGCGAAAAGACGCAGCGGAATTGCGTGGTTATTTGTGGGACAGGACATTAGGGCCTGTCAAGGTGATATTGATACATCAATATCACCTTGACAGGGTACTGAATTTACGCAACATAAGCGCGGAGCGTCTGCATTGCCCGACCAGCTCATCGTGCTGATTGTAGACCCGGTGCGAGAACACGACGATGCCGTTGTCCGGGCGGGACCTGCTGTCCCTCAACTCCAGCACCTCCGTTTCGACGTGAATCGTATCACCGTGAAACAGAGGCTTCGGGAAGCGAACCTCGTCCCAGCCGAGGTTGGCGACGGTCGTGCCGGCGGTCGTATCGCCCACCGAGATCCCGACCATGAAACCCAGCGTGAGGCAGCTGTTGACCACCGGTTTGCCGAACTCGGTCTGTTTGCAGTATTCCGCGTCGATGTGCAGCGGGGCAGGATTGTGGGTCAGTGCGCTGAACCAGACGTTGTCGGCTTCCGTGATCGTGCGGCGGATCGAGTGCCTGAACGTCTGTCCGACCGCGAATTCCTCGAAATAAAGCCCTGCCATGCCACCGCCCGTCCCTGAATGACCTCGCATCATAATGCCAACTGCGAGCTAAGAAAATCGCGCATTATGTAAACTATACCGTCCGTCTGGATCCCTGAATGCGGCGGCCGTGCACTTCCTGGGGCCGGACCGCGTGCGGCCAGCTGCCGAATTTACTGCTTTGCGCGGGGAGCGGCGTATATGCTATGCCGCGCCGCTGGATATCGCTTGTCAAGGAAACCGCTTGGAAATGACCGGAAAGACCGTCGTCGTCGGGAATCAGCAAGTCGTCCCCGGAACGCGCAAGACGGTCGAACTCGACGTGGCCGACCTCTACACGCACGCGCACCTGGCCATGCCGGTGCACGTCCTCAACGGTCGCGAGGAGGGCCCCACGCTGTTTCTTACCGCCGCGCTCCACGGGGACGAGTTGAACGGCGTGGAAATCATAAAGCGCGTATTGAAACGCCCTGTCCTGAAAAGCCTGAAAGGCTGCATCCTTGCGGTGCCCGTCGTAAACATCTTCGGCTTCATCAATCAATCCCGCTACCTGCCGGATCGCCGGGATCTCAATCGTTCCTTCCCTGGACGGGGAACGGGTTCGCTGGCCGCACGGCTGGCGAACCTGGTAGCAAAAGAAATTGTCGCTAATTCGAACTACGGCATCGACCTGCATACCGGCCCACTGCATCGCACGAATTTTCCCCAGATTCGCGCCGACCTTTCAGACCCGGAGGCGCGTCGCATGGCGAATGCGTTCGGCGCGCCGCTCGTAATCGATGCGAACGTGCGGGACGGTACTTTGCGGCAATATGCAGGCTTGCAGGGTGTGACCATGCTGCTTTACGAAAGCGGCGAAGCCCTCAGGCTCGATGAGTTGTCGATAGAAGCCGGGGTGAGCGGCGTAATCCGTGTATTGAGAGAACTCGGAATGCTGCCTGCCCGCTCGAAACAGAAGAAGGTGGTGGATCCAACGTACGCGAACGATACGAGCTGGGTTCGGGCGCCGATGAGCGGCATCATCAACATGCGATGCCGACTCGGCCAACGGGTCAAGTCGCACCAGGTGCTGGCGAAAATCAGTGATCCCTTCGGCGAGGTCGAAACGGACGTTACCGCCCCTGCCGGCGGCATCGTGATCGGCCGGAGTACGTCACCGTTGACGCACGAGGGTGACGCACTTTTCAACCTGGCAAGATTCGATGACGCGCGCGAAGCGAAAGCGACCGTGGACGAGTTCCAGGAAGCCAACGCCGTTGAGCACAACTGGGGTTAGCGCCTTGCCCGGCACGCCCCGATGACGGATCGCCCGGACAAGCTGATTACCATCGGCTGGCGGGAATGGGTCGGCCTGCCGGAACTTGGCATCGCACGGATCAAGGCCAAGGTCGACACCGGAGCGAGAACTTCCGCCCTGCACGCATTCCACGTCGAACGCTTCGAGCGGCATGGGCGGGCCTGGGTGCGTTTCAAGATGCACCCGCTGCAGTACCGGACGGATACCGAGATCGTTTGCGAAGCTCCGATCCGCGACCGACGCATGGTCTCAGACTCCGGCGGGCACAGAGAAAGGCGTTTTGTCATCGAGACAACGCTGGCCTTGCCTGGGTTATCATGGCTCGTAGAAATAACGCTCACTTCCAGAGACGACATGCGGTTCCGCATGTTGCTGGGAAGGACGGCGCTCATGAATCGCATGATCGTCGACCCGTCACGTTCCTATCTGACCAGGCGCCGTAA
>Ga0299906_10004480_pt1 | contig 11430 bp, 13 predicted proteins | sample RVTome_14_FD_200259 | JGI IMG/M metagenome (GOLD analysis project Ga0299906, IMG submission 200259) | Soil microbial communities from uranium-contaminated site in the Upper Colorado River Basin, Wyoming, United States - RVT145D125 (version 2) ... | reverse complement strand
CGAGTTCGAGGCCAGGGCCAGCGGCAGCCGGCCACGCAGACGAGCGACCAGCTCCAGCGCCCCGGGCCTGCCAGCCACGTCCACCTGCAGGGCCTCGTACATGGCCAGCACCATCTCCTCGACCAGTGCCGGACCCCGGTCCGGGGGCTGACCCAGGCGCTCGGCGAAGTAGCGCGCGGTGAGGTCGAACGAGGTCCCGATCACGGCCATCTTGTCCTCGCGCGTGAACACGGCGCCGTGGGCGGCGAACAGCTGCTCCTCGGCCGCCTGCCACACGACCTCGGTGTCCAGCAGCAACCCGTCCATGTCGAAGACGACCGCCCGATACCGATGCGGAGGCGCGGCGCGCATCAGGTGGCGTCCAAGAACGAGCCGCCACTCCCCGCCAGGGAGCGCAGGAGCGGCACCACGGCATAGCGGGCATCGGGGGCCGTGGCCGCCAGCGCGTCGAGGGTCGCGACCACACGCCCCAGGCCCAGACGCTCGCCCCAGGCCAGGGGTCCCTCGGGCCAGTTGGTGCCGAGGCGCATGGCGGTATCGATGGCCACCGGGCTGGCGGTCCGATCCTCGACTGCGGATGCGGCCTCGTTGACCACCGTGGCCCGCACCCGGTCCCGGATCGCTCCGGCGGTGATGGTCTCCGCCTCTCGGGCAGCAGTATCGAGGACAAGGCTCGCCCACGCTGCGCCACGTTCCCCATCGGTCCCATACTCGTAGAAGCCCGCGCCGGCCTTGCGGCCCAACCGACCTGCCTCCACCAGGACCCGCTGCAGCGCGTGGGGCTCGTAACGCGGCGCCCGACCGAACGCCTCCCACACGCTCTGGCTGACGGCCAGGTTGACGTCCAGGCCGATGGTGTCGATGAGCTCGAAGGGGCCCATCCGGAACCCCGCCTCCCGCATGGCGGCGTCAATGGCGGGAACGTCCGCCGCGCCTTCGCCCAGGATGCGGAGTGCCTCGAGGTAGAAGGGACGTGCGACCCGGTTGACGATGAACCCGGGCGTGTCCGCCGCCTCGACCGGTGTCTTGCCCAGCTGGCGGGCCAGACCCACCGCGGCCTCCACGGCGTCGCGATCAGTGCGCGAGGCGCCGACGACCTCGACCAACGCCATCAACGGCACGGGGTTGAAAAAGTGCATCCCCACCACGCGCCCCGGGCGGGTCGTGGCCTCCGCGATGCTCCCCACCGACAACGACGAGGTGTTGGTGGCCAGGATGGTCGAAGGGTCAGCCGCGGCATCCAGCTGACGGAACGCGTCGCGCTTGAGGTCCAGCTCCTCCGGGATGGCCTCGATCACGAACTCGGCGGCCGCCAGGTCAGCCACCGACGCGGCCTCGTGGATGCGGCCCATGGCGGCCTCGGCCAGGCCCGCATGCAGCTCGCCCCTGGCCACGCGTCGCTCGAGGAAGCCGCCAATCCGGTCACGCGCCCGGTCGTAGGCACCGGACACCGGATCGAGCAATGCCACCTCCAGGCCGGCCTCGGCTGCGATCTGGGCAATCCCCGCCCCCATCGTCCCGGCGCCCAGGACCCCGATGCGCTGGATGTCCCTCAACGGCCGGTGAAGCGCGGGTCGCGCTTTTCGGCGAATGCGGTCAAGCCCTCGGCGTGGTCATCGGTCCGCCCGGCCAGCTGCTGGAGCTCGGCCTCCAGCTTCAGGCTGGCGGCCAGGTCCGCCTGCTCAGCCTGGTTGATGGACCGCTTGGCCAGGCCGATGGCCGCGGTTGGGGCCGCGGCCAGGCGGCGCGCCACTTCCCGGACGCCATCGGCGAAATCGGTGGCCGGAAAGACGCGGTTGACGAGCCCCGCCTCGGCCGCGTCGGCGGCCGACAGCGGTTCACCGCCGAACATCAGCGCCGCCGCCCGGTGGCGGCCGAGCGTCCGGACCAGAGTCCGGGTCGAGCCGGTGTCGGGCACCAGGCCGATGCGGACGAAGGCCTGGATGAAGCGGGCGTCCTCCGCGGCGTAGACCAGATCGCAGGCCAGCGCAATGCTGACGCCGGCTCCAGCGGCGACTCCGTTGACGGCCGCAACCACCGGTTTGGGCAGCTCGCGGAGGGCCGTGATGAGTGGGTTGTATTCGTCGGTCAGGACGCGGCGGAACTGGCGTTCGCCCGCGCCGGCGCGCAGATCGGCTCCCGAGCAGAAGCCGCGACCTTCACCCGTGATGAGCAGGCAGCGCACCGCATCGTCCTGGCCGGCGGCTTTGACTGCGGCCAGCAGCTCGCGGCGCATCGTCGCGTTCAGCGCGTTGAGCGAGTCGGGGCGGTTGAGGGTGATGGTGCCGACGCCGTCGGCGAGGGTCCAGCGGATGGTCTCGTACGCAGGCTCGGCCACGAGACCGATTCTAGCCAGCCGCGTCGGCTAGTCTGCCGCGCTCCCCGCGTGGCGCTGGCGGAAGGTGCGGCCCTTGATCCGGTTGCCGCAGATCGCCATGGTGCACCACGCCCCGGAGTGGTTCCGGGAGTGGTCGTAAAACGCCCACTGGCACGCGTCGTTGCGGCATACCTTGAGCCGCTCCCAGGTGCCCACGGTCATGGCGTCGTAGACCGTCCCCAGCAGTCGAGCCACGGCGGGCGCGAGGCCTCTGCCTCCGTCCGCGTCGAGCCGCGCCCCGCCGTCGAGGCGCATGCGCAACGGGTAGCGGGCGGCAATCCGGTCCAGGCGCCGGCGCGCCTCCGGTTCGCTGGCGTGTCCCGCGTTGGCGGCCAGCACGTGGCGGAGGGTCTCGCGGAACGCGCGGGCCACCTCCACGTCGGGCTCGGTGAGGCGCCGGCCGGCGGGCAGGAGGCCGCGCTTTGCCATCCAGGCCGACAGGTCGGCCGGCGAGGAGAAGCCCTCCCAGTCCGACTCCACGTCAAAGGTGTTCACGAACTGGCGAACGAGCTCCTGTTCGCCGGGTGCTGGTTGGCGGCGGGCGGCATCGCTGGCCGCCGGGACCGTCATCGGTGTCGCCATTCTTCCGGTCCAGGTGTCACCTAGTCACCAGCGTACTTGCTTGACAGGTTAGGACTAACTGCCATACCATATACGTAGGTTAGCACAGTAGTCAATCACAGCGAAGGCACGAGAGATGTTCCAGATCGAGCACCCCACCGACTACCTCAACCGCGTTGATGCTGAGCGAGACCGGATTGATCGACGCAACCGGCTCATGCGAGCCCTGCGGGGGTCGACTCCACCATTCAGCCAGGCCACCCAGCGGGAGCTGCGGCGCGTGATGACTGAACAGCTCCACGCACAGACCGAGGCCGGACGATGACCCAGCTGTGGGCTTCAGTAGACGTGGAACCGAAGGAGGCGTACCCGATGAACCGAGCCGACGTGGAGCACTGGCTGGACCGATATCGCCACGCGTGGAGCACGGACGACCCGGAAGACGTTGCGGCGCTGTTCACCCAAGACGCGACCTACTCCCCGCACCCGTGGCCACGCGACGACCGGACCTGGTACGGCCGCGACACGATCATCGAGAAGTGGATCGGCCACGGCGACTCCAAGGCCAGCTGGCGCTTCGAGCACCAGATCCTGGCGGTCGAGGGAGACACCGCGGTCATCGAGGGCTGGACGACGTACGCCCCGACCGCCGAGACACCGTACGAGGACGCGTATGCCAACATCTGGCTCGTCCGCTTCGCGGATGACGGCCGTGCCCGCTCCTTCGCCGAGTGGTGGGTCCAGCGCCCCGTCCCCGAGCAGACCTGACGTCCCGTCGTCAGCGGTTCAGCGGCCCTTGAAGTTGGGGTCGCGCTTCTCTAGGAAGGCGGTCATGCCCTCCTTCTGGTCGTCGGACGAGAACAGCAGGTAGAACAGGCGGCGCTCGTGCGCCAGCCCATCGGTCAGGCCCATCTCGAACGCGGCATTGACCGATTCCTTCGCCAGGCGAAGGGCCAGCGGCGCCCGCTTGGCGATCTCCGCCGCCAGGGCCAGGGCATCCTCCACCAGCAGCTCGTCGGTCACGACGCGTGAGACAAGGCCGATGCGCTCCGCCTCCACGGCCGTGATCGGCTCGCCGGTCAGGATCATCTCCATCGCCTTGCTCTTGCCGATGGCCCGCGGCAGGCGCTGGGTCCCGCCGGCGCCGGGCATGACCCCGATCTTGATCTCGGGCTGACCGAAGCGGGCGCTCTCGGCGGCGATGATGATGTCCAGGGCCATCGCCAGCTCGCAGCCGCCGCCCAGGCACCAGCCGGCGACCGCCGCGATCACGGGCTTGGTGATCTTGCGGACCCGGTCCCACTGCGCGATGCGGTTCGTGCGCAGCATGTCGATGGGCGAAGCACCGGACATCTCCCCGATGTCCGCACCCGCGGCGAAGGCGCGCTCACTGCCGGTCACCACGATGACCCGGACCGATTCGTCGCGATCGAGGCCCTCGAGCGCCTCGCACAGCGCGTCCATGGCCGGCCCGTTCAGGGCGTTGAGCTGCTTGGGCCGATTCAGACGCACGAGGGCGACCCGGCGCGCCTCGTCGCGCTCGACCAGGACCAGCGACTCGTCGCTCATGGCGCGCGCCTCACGGGATGGACTCGAAAACCGAGGGCAGCTTGACCGCGCACGCGCTGCAGTACTCGGCGTACGCGGACAACCCGGACTGGCCACAGTCGGGGCAGACCCGACCGGCGCCGGACTGGAGTGCCCGCAGCGGCTCCACGCGGGGTGGGCGCTTCTCGTGGAACGCGGCCACGGCCTCGCGGGTCTCGTCGTCGGTTGAATGGAGGGCCAGCCATTCGCGGGCGTGGGTCACGGTCTGGGCCCATACCAGGTCCTTCCACCAGTTGAGCTGGGTCTTCGTGTAGCGCAGCGCTTCCGGCAGCTTGCGTCGCAGGTTTGTGACGAGTCCGTCGACCGTGGCATCCAGCTCGTCGCGCGGCACGACGCGCGACACGAGCCCCCACTCCAGCGCCTGGGCGGCGGGGATCGGCTCGCACAGCATCACGATCTCGCGCGCCCGCCGATCGCCGACCAGCAGCGGCAGCCACTGGGTGGCGCCGCCGGCGGGCACCGAACCGTGCTCCGGTCCCACGTGTCGAATGTACGTGTCGTCGGCCATGACCGCCAGGTCGCACGCCATCTGGAGCTCGTTGCCACCTCCCACGCACGCCCCGTTGATGCGGGCGATGGTCGGCTTGCCGATGCTCCGCAGCCGGTCGTGCATCTCGATGAACGCCCCCATCCAGCGCCAGTACTGCCCGCTGGTGGCGCCCATGGCCGCCTGCTCGTCGAGATCGGCCCCGGTGCAGAAGGCCTTTTCTCCCGCCCCGGTGACCACGAGAATCGACACCGATTCGTCCCACGCCGCCTGCTCGAAGGCGGCGCCCAGCTCACGGAGGGTGCGGAAGTCGAACGCGTTCATGACCTGCGGCCGATGGATGGTCACGGTGGCCACCCCCCGCGCGGCGTCGCGCGCGTATCGGATCCGATCGAAACCCAGGCTGGCCGGATCGGCCGCGACGGGGGCTTCCGGTTCGGTCATGCGTATCGGTCCGGCATCGGTCAGATATCGGATTCGTCGTCCGCGACCAACATGGTCACCCCGGCGCCCGCGAAGTTGCGGAGGTCCCTCCCGCTCTCGACCCCCGCCTCCGAGGCCAGGGCGGCGTCCAGGTCGGCCCGGGAGTCGAAGGCCATCTCGGCGATCAGGTAGAAAGCAGGCGCACGACCGCCCACCCCATCGGTCCGGGTCAGACGCAGGTCGCGAAGCCCCGGGTAGCGGCCGACGATGGGGACATGGGTATCACGGTAGTGGGCCTCGAACGCGGCCGGGTCCTCGGGAGCCGCGTAGAGGGCGATCAGGCGGACGGCCACGCGTCAGGCGGCTACTGCTTCTTCTTGAAGTAGTCGGCGTTGATCTGGATGTAGTTCGTCCACTGCTCGGGGGTCGCGTCCTCGGCAAAGATGGCGGTCACCGGGCATTCCGGTTCGCACGCCCCGCAGTCGATGCACTCGTCGGGGTCGATGAAGAACATCGTGTCGTCATCGGTGGCGTGGATGCAGTCGACAGGGCAAACGTCCACACACGACCCGTCCTTGACACCGATGCACGGCTCGGTGATGACATACGTCATACGCGGCCGATGGTACACCGATGCCTTCGCGCCCACCCACTCGCCCGGGGTACAGTCCGGCCCATGCCGCTTCCCTGGTCCTTCGGTCACCCGCCGTTGATCGTGGCCGCCGCCACCCCGCTGACCGACGGCGGAAGCACCCTTGACGAGGGAGCCATTGGATCGATGGTGGCCTTCCTGGAAGGCCACGGGGCGGACGGGGTGTTCTGCTGCGGGACCACCGGGGAGGGGATGCTGCTGTCGCTGGACGAGCGGCGTCAGGCGGCGGTGGTGTTCCGCGCCGCGGTGCGGGGCAGGCTGCTGGTGCACGCCGGTGCCCAGACCACCGCTGACACTGCGGCCCTGGCCGCCCATGCCGCGGAGACAGGCGCGGACGGGGTAGGGGTCATTCCGCCGCCCTACTTCCCGCTCGATCCCGAGGCGCTGACGGAGCACCTCGTGGCCGCGGCCGCCGCGTGCGCCCCGCTCCCCTTCTTCATCTACGTCTTCACCCGTCGCAGCGGGTACCCGCTGCCGGTGGAGGTCATCCGCCGCGTCGCGGGACGGGCCGGCAACCTGGTCGGGCTGAAGGTGTCGGAATCGCCGTTTGCCGACGTCGCGCCATACCTGGAGCTCGGTCTCCCGGTCCTGGTCGGCTCAGAGCCGCTCATCGTCCCGGCGCTCGTGGCCGGGGCGGTTGGTGCGGTGAGCGGGCTGGCCGCCGCTTTCCCGGACGTGGTGCGAGAGGTGCTCGACGCCCCGGGCCCCGTCGGCTCGTCGCGCCTGGATGCCCTGCGCGGCGCCATGGAGGCGCAGCCGTTCATCGCGTCTGTGAAGCACGTTCTCGGCCGACGGGGAGTGCCCGTCCGACCCGATGTCCGGGCGCCCCTGCGCCCGTTGACGGGCGAGCAGATCGCGCGGGTGGACGTGGCCCTCGCCCAGCTGGAGCCGTCAGCGGTTCACGCCTGACGACGAAGTCATCGAGCTAGCCGGTCGCGATCTCCGCGGCCGCCGCGGCCGCCCGCAACCGGGCGAAGCCCGGCTTGATCTGCTCGTTGATGACCCGGATCCGGCCATCGAAGGGCAGGAACGCGCTCTTGATCGCGTTCAGGGTCAGCCACTCCATGTCGTCCAGGCCGATCCCAAACGTCCGGGCCATCACGGCGAACTCATCGGTCAGCGAAATGCCGCTCATGAGGCGGTTGTCGGTGTTGAGCGTGACCCGGAACCGAAGGCGACGCAGAAGGTCGAACGGATGCTCGGCGATCGAGCGCACGGCGCCGGTGTGGACGTTCGAGCTGGGGCACATCTCGAGCGGGACCCGGGTATCGCGGACGTAGGCCGCCAGGCGGCCGAGCGACACCCGGCCGTCGGGATGGACGGTGATGTCGTCCACGATCCGCACCCCGTGGCCCAGCCGCTCCGCGCCACACCATTGCAGCGCCTCCCAGATCGACGGCAGGCCGAAAGCCTCCCCGGCATGCAGGGTGAAGTGGAAGTTCTCATGGGCGATGAGCTGGAACGCGTCCAGGTAGCGGGTGGGCGGGTAGCCTGCCTCCGGGCCGGCCATGTCGAAGCCCAGCACGCCGTGGTCGCGGTGACGGACCGCCAGCTCGGCGATTTCCACCGAGCGTGCCGCCTGGCGCATGGCGCTGATCAGGAGGCCCGTCGTGATGGGGCGCCCCTCAGCCCCTCTCCGGAATCCCGCCAGGACCGCGGTCACCACCTCGTCCAGGGTCAGGCCGTTCTGGAGATGCTGCTCGGGAGCGAAGCGAACCTCGGCATATACGACCCCATCGGCGGCCAGGTCCTCGATGCACTCGGCGGCGACCCGCTCCAGGGATTCGGCTGTCTGCATGACGCCGACGGTGTGAACGAACCCCTCCAGGTAGTGCTCGAGGCTGGTACCGTCCGCGCCGCGACGGAACCAGGTCGCCAGCGCGTCGGGGTCGGTGGTCGGCAGATCCTTGTACCCGGTTTCGGCCGCCAGCTCGATCACGGTCCGCGGCCGGAGGCCACCATCCAGGTGGTCGTGCAACAGCGCCTTGGGCGCGCGCCTGATGGTTTCGAGATTGAGGGTCGGAGCAGCCGGCACCATGACCATCATTGTGCCGCAGGCGGGGCCACTGGCTCACCGAGCGCGTCCGACATGGCCTGGTCCACGGTCAGGGACCGTCCCGTGTCCCAGGCGGCCTGGTAGCGCTCCTCGCCCAGCTGCGTCTTCGCTTCGCTGAACGGGTCGCCGAGTCGGAGCCACTCGGGTGGCGCCCCGCCGCCGGCCTGCTCGCGGATGGCGGCCTCGGCACCGAGCAACCGGACCCCGCGCTCGGCGTCCCCGGTGGCAATGAGGATGGCCGCCAGTCCCTGCATCGGCTCGCCCACCGCCAGCGTGGCGCCCAGGTCTCGAGCCATCCGGATCGCGGACCGATAGTGCTCGGCCGCATCGTCGAGGCGCCCCTGGAGGCGGGCGACCTGGGCCACGGTGTGATTTCCGGTCCCGATCGCCATGCGGTTCTCAGCTCGCTCGGCCATGGCCAACGCCTCCTCCAGCCGAGAACGCGCCGTCTCGAAGTCATCGGTCATGAAGGCCGTATAGCCCTCGGCCTCCAGGAACCGGAGCACCAGGCGGTCGTCGCCGAGCTCGCGGGCGAGCGCCGCCCCCTCGCCGAATGCCGCCCGCACGGCTTCAATGTCCCCCCTGATGGCGTCCATCGAGCCAGTGTTGTACAGGGCGTCGGCCAGGCCGCCGCGGTCGCCCAGCTCGCGATAGATGGACTCCGCCTCCTCGTACCAGGCTGTGGCGGCCGGGTAGTCGTTCTGCCAATAGGCGATCCCTGCCGCACCCGTCAGCCCCTTCGCCCGTGCTGCCGTCCCGGCGGCGGCGGACGGAAGGGCCAGCAGCCGATCGAACCACATCCTCCCCTCGGACAGGTGTGACCGGAGCTGCCAGAAGCGCCATAACGCGTACCCCAGGCGCATGCCGAGCGCGGCCTGGTCCGATCCGACGGCCCAGGTCAACGCAGCCCGGTAGTTGTCGTGGTCGTGGTCGATCCGCTCGACCGCGTCCGGTGATTGCGTGAGCTCCGGCTCGCCGGCCTCGGCGACCGCGGTGAAATGCTCGGCGTGGCGACCCGCGAGGTCGTCGTGCTCCCCGCTCGCGCCGAGCTGCTCGAGGGCGAACTCGCGGATCGTCTCGAGCATCATGAACCGCGACTCCCCGTGGACGCCCTCGTCGCGCCGGATGAGGCTGTGGTCGAGGAGGCCGGCCAGGCCGTCGAGGGTGTCCAGGCCGATGTCAGCCGGTCGGCAGACCGCGTCGGCGTCGGCGAGCGTCCAGCCACCGGCGAACACCGCCAGGCGCCGAAGCAGCGCCTGCTCCTCGCGCGGCAACAGGTCGTAGCTCCATGCGATCGTCTCGCGCAGGGCGCGCTGGCGGGCGGGGAGATCCCGCGGCCCCCCGGCCAGGAACGCCAGCCGATCATCCAGGCGAGCCACCATCTGCTCCGGGTCGAGGACCTTGATCTTTGCCGCTGCGAGCTCGATCGCCAGCGGCAAGCCGTCGAGGCGAGAAACGATCCGCGCCACCGCCGGCCACGACTCGTCGGTCACGCCGAACTCCGGGCGCGCGGCCCGGGCCCGTTCCAGGAAGAGCGTGACCCCCTCGTAGGTGGACAGCTCGGCCAGCGGCGGCAGATGAGCCGGGTCCGGGACGCGGAGCGGCGGGACCGGGAACTCGTGCTCCCCGGAAACGTGCAGGACGGCGCGACTGGTGACCAAGACCCGCAGCCGGCTCGCCGCGCCCAGGAGGTCGGCCACCAGTGGCGCAGCATCGGTCACCTGCTCGAAGTTGTCGAAGACCAGTAGCAGCTCCTTGTCGCGGAGCTCTTGGATGAGGGTTTCGGCCAGGGGCCGGTCAGCAGTCTCGCGCACCCCCACGCTGGACGCCACCACGGGGGCCACGAGGGACGCATCGGTAAGGGGCGCCAGGTCAACGAAGAAACCGCCATCTGCGAACCTGGTGAGGCGCTCGGCGGCCACCTGGAGGGCAAGCCGTGTTTTGCCGGTGCCGCCCGGGCCGGTCAGAGTCACCAGGCGCGCCCGGTCGAGCAGGTCGCCCACCGCCGCAATCTCGCTTTCGCGACCGATGAAGCTCGTCAGCTGGACCGGCAGGTTGTTGGGCCGCGCGGAAAGGGTGCGAAGGGGTGGGAATTCGACTGGCAGGCCTTCGATCTCCAGTTGGTACAGGTCCTCGGGCTGGGAAAGGTCCTTGAGCCGATGCGGTCCAAGATCGCGCAGGTGCACACCCTCTGGCAGGGCGCCCTCGATCAGCGACCGCGTCGCCCCGCTCAGGACGACCTGTCCCCCGTGCCCGGCGGCCGCGATGCGCGCGGCCCGATGCACGTCCAGGCCGATGTAGTTCTCCCCGCCCAGGGCCCCCTGCCCGGTGTGAATCCCAATCCGGACCCGAACCTCCGCGCCGCCCGGCCACCGGGCGCCAGCCAGCGCGCGCTGGGCGGCGGCACTCGCGGCCACCCCTCGAGCCGCGTCGGCGAACACCGAGAACACCGCGTCGCCCTCGGATCCGAACGGGATTCCGCCCTCGGCCGACACAGCATCCCGGATCAGGGTTCCGTGGAGTTCGATGAGCTCCCGATAGCCGTCACCCAGCGCCTGGACCAGCCGCGTCGAACCCTCGATGTCGGTGAACAGAAACGTCACCGTTCCCGTGGGCAGGGCCGGCACGTTCAGCTGCCCGACACAGGGCCTGTGTCCCGCGCGTCGCACCAGGCGCGGACCACGGCCTGCAGCTCGGACGCGCCCTCCTCGGCGTCAGCCAGGTCGGCGATTCGCATGGTCCGGACGTGAGGGCCGTCGCCTCCCAGACGCGGATGGTGGCCGGGGATGGACGCGCCCTCGTGGAAGAGGAGGCTGACGAATCTGGTGGCGCGAGGCTGGAAGCTGACCAGGTTGCCGCGGTAGCTGAAGGTCGGGGTGCTCCACTTGACCGATTCGGTGATGCGCGGGTCGGCGTCCAGGATCACCTGTCGGACACGCTCGACGACGGCCTTCTTTGGGTTGGCGTAGGCCTCCAACCAGGCGTCGACTTCGGGATTCCGTGGCATCAGGGTCCCGGCGTGGTCGCCGCTTCGTTCATCTCGAACCGCGACGGCGGCGCGGCCGCCGCCAATCGCGCGATCTCCGTATCGGTCAGGTCGTACCCGAAGGCAATGGCTGCCACGTTTTCGTCCTGGTAGCGGCTTGGTAACGAGCCGCGAATGGCGTCCTCGTCATACTCGATGCCCGCCAGCCGCAGCAGGCGCCCGAGGGCGATCATGTTGCCGAACAGCTCCTTGCCGAAGTGCTCGGAGCCCAGGGACGCGA
>Ga0299906_10004479_pt1 | contig 11432 bp, 8 predicted proteins | sample RVTome_14_FD_200259 | JGI IMG/M metagenome (GOLD analysis project Ga0299906, IMG submission 200259) | Soil microbial communities from uranium-contaminated site in the Upper Colorado River Basin, Wyoming, United States - RVT145D125 (version 2) ... | reverse complement strand
GCACGAACGCCGGCTGGTCGCGCGGCGGGTCGCCGCGCAGGGGGAGCACGTTCTCGATGCCGGCGTCGCGGATGCGCGCGAAGATGCCGGCCATCTCCTCGCGCCCCGCGGTGGCGCACGTCATGTGGGCCATCGCCTCGATGCCGACTTCGTGCTTCAGGCGGGCGGTGAGCTCGACGGTCTTCTCCGCGGGCTTGGCGCCGGTCTTGGTGACCGAGACGTAGTCGGGGCGGAGCTCCTTCAGGCGGTGCGCGGTCTCGAGCAGGGCGCGCTCCCCGGCGTCGGTCTTCGGGGGGAAGAACTCGAAGGAGAAGACCGGACGGCCGCGCGCGAAGAGCCCGCTGATCCTCATGGCGGACCATGTATTGCAGAGCGTCACGCTCCACGCCACCGGCGAAACGCCGTCCGGGTGCCGCGTTTTGCGACCCGGGTGTCGGTGCTATCATCGCAGCCGATGACGGATCGGCCGAGACGCAAGGGCGAGACCGGCGGCGTCGCCGTCGACACCCGTACCGAGCGCAAGCTCAAGAAGCCCAAGCTCTACAAGGTCTTGCTCCACAACGACGACTACACCACTATGGAGTTCGTCGTGTACGTCCTCCAGGGCATCTTCCACCACCCCGAGAGCAAGGCGATGCAGATCATGCTGCACGTGCACCAGCACGGCATCGGGGTGGCGGGCGTCTACACGCGCGAGGTGGCCGAGAGCCGGATCGCGCAGGTGGAGGCGCTCGCGCGCCGGCACGAGTTCCCGCTGCGCTGCAGCATGGAAGAGGCCTGAGGGTGCGCATCAGTCGGGAGCTGGAGATCGGCCTCGCCCTGGCGGTGAGCGAGGCGCGCAAGCGGCGGCACGAGTTCCTGTGCGTCGAGCACGTGCTGTACGCCCTGCTGCGCGACGACGACGTCGCCGAGGTGATCCGCCATTGCGGCGGCGACGTCGAGCGGCTCAAGCGGGACCTCGAGTGCTTCTTCGACGAGCGGCTCGACCAGCTCCCCGAGGACGTCGAGGTCGGCCCGCAGCAGACGGTGGCGTTCCAGCGCGTCATCCAGCGCGCCGCCGCGCACGTGCAGTCGGCCGGCAAGGAGGAGATCCTCGGCCGGAACGTCCTGGTAGCGATCTTCCGCGAGCCCGAGTGCCACGCCGCCTACCTGCTCGAGCAGCAGGGGATCACGCGGCTCGATGTCGTCAGCTACATCTCCCACGGCGTCTCCAAGATCGCCGAGGAGCCCGCGGCGGGCGGCGAGGGCGAGGAGATGGCGGACGAGGACGAGGGCGACGAGGACGCGCCGGGGCCGCGCAAGCAGCCGCTCGAGCTCTTCGCCGTCGACCTGGTCGCGCGCGCCGCGGCCGGCAAGATCGACCCGCTGATCGGCCGCGACGAGGAGCTCGCCCGGACGGCGCGGGTGCTCTGCCGCCGGCGCAAGAACAACCCGGTGTTCGTCGGCGAGGCCGGCGTCGGCAAGACCGCGCTCGCCGAGGGGCTCGCCCTCCAGATCCACGCCGGCACGGTGCCGCCGTCGCTGCGCGGCGCGCGCATCTACGCGCTCGACATGGGCGCGCTGCTGGCCGGGACGCGCTTCCGGGGCGACTTCGAGCAGCGCCTGAAGGGGGTGCTGGCGGCGCTCCGCAAGCAGCCGGGCGCGATCCTCTTCATCGACGAGATCCACACCCTGGTGGGCGCGGGCGCGACCAGCGGCGGCTCGCTCGACGCCTCGAACATCCTGAAGCCGGTGCTCGCCTCCGGCGAGCTGCGCTGCATCGGCGCCACCACCTACCACGACTACAAGAGCTACTTCGAGCGCGACCGGGCGCTGGCGCGCCGCTTCCAGAAGATCGAGGTGCGGGAGCCCTCGGTCGAGGAGAGCCACGAGATCCTCAAGGGCTTGAAGGGGCACTACGAGGAGCACCATCAGGTGAGCTACACGCGCGGTGCGATCCGTGCCGCCGCCGAGCTCGCCGCCAAGCACATCAACGACCGCTTTCTGCCCGACAAGGCGATCGACGTGATCGACGAGGCCGGCGCCAACATCCAGATGCAGCGCACCGGCCAGGCGCAGGGCCGGCGCATGGTCCGGGCGAAGGACGTCGAGCAGGTCGTCGCCAGCATGGCGCAGATCCCGCCGCGGAGCGTCTCGGTGTCCGATCGCGAGCGCCTCGAGACGCTCGAGCGCGACCTCCAGCTCTCGGTCTTCGGGCAGGACGAGGCCATCGCCACTCTGGCGGCGGCGATCAAGCTGTCGCGCGCCGGCCTCGGGCATCCCGAGAAGCCGGTCGGGTCGTTCCTCTTCGCGGGGCCGACCGGCGTCGGCAAGACCGAGGTCGCGCGCCAGCTCGCGTCGGTGCTCGGGATCGGCTTCGAGCGCTTCGACATGAGCGAGTACATGGAGGCGCACACGGTCTCGCGCCTGATCGGCGCGCCGCCCGGTTACGTCGGCTTCGACCAGGGCGGTCTGCTGACCGACGCCATCCGCAAGACCCCGCACGTCGTCCTGCTGCTCGACGAGATCGAGAAGGCGCACCCGAACCTGTTCAACGTGCTCCTCCAGGTGATGGACCACGCGACCCTCACCGACAACAACGGCCGCAAGGCCGACTTCCGGAACGTCGTGCTCATCATGACCACCAACGCCGGCGCGCAGGAGATGGCGGCGCCGCCGATCGGCTTCGGGGGACGCAGCAACGCCGAGAAGGGGCAGAAGGCGATCGAGCGCCTGTTCAGCCCCGAGTTCCGCAACCGGCTCGACGCCACCATCGCTTTCGGCGCGCTGTCGCTGCCGGTCGTGGAGCGCGTCGTCGACAAGTTCATCATGGAGCTCGACGCCCAGCTCAACGAGAAGCGCGTGTTCCTCCAGATCACGCCGGCGGCGCGGCGCTACCTGGCGGCCAAGGGCTACGATCCCACCTTCGGGGCGCGGCCGATGGCGCGCCTCATCCAGACCGAGATCAAGCGCGTGCTGGCCGACGAGATCCTCTTCGGACGCCTGCGCGACGGCGGTGGGCGGGTCGAGATCGACGTCGCCGACGACGCGCTCACCTTCACCTACGGACCGCCGCCCGAGCGCCGTCCGCGGCGCCCGGCCGACGACGTCCCCGTCCCGAGCGGGGCCGGGCAGCCGGGCGACGCCTGACGCGCGCCCGCCTCAGCGCTTGAGCGGGCTGCGCTCGTCGAGCCAGGCGATCTCGTCGGCGTTGGCGCGCCGCTCCTCGGCCAGGTAGCGGCGGACGGCGTCGGCGAGTCGCGGGTCGTCGATGAAGTGCATGCTGTCGGTGCGGCGGGCGTCGAAGCCGCGCAGGTACTTGAAGGCGCCGCCGGCCCCGGGCTCGAAGCGCGTGATGCCCTCGCGCAGGCAGAGGTCGACGGCGGCGTAGTAGCAGACGTTGAAGTGCAGGTGCCGGAGGTCCTCGAAGGCGCCCCAGTAGCGGCCGTAGAGGACGTCGCCCTTGCGGACGTTGACGGTGCCGGCGACGATCGCGCCGTCGCGGCGGGCGACGACGAAGCACAGACGCTCCTTCCAGCGCCGGCGCAGCAGCTCGAAGAGCGCGGCGTTCAGGTAGCGATGGCCCCAATGGAACTTGTCGACGGTCGTCGCGTAGAGCTCGAACATCGGCGCGAAGAGCTCGTCGGGGATGGCCGCGCCGAGGTAGGTCGCGATCTCCACCCCCTGCGCCGCCAGCTCGCGCCGCTCGCGCTTGATCTGGTTGCGGCGCTTGCTGCGGAAGGCATCGAGGTAGTCGTCGAAGGTGCGCCAGCCCCGGCTGACCCACTGGAACTGGTAGCCGCTGCGGTGCTCGAACCCGAGGCCCCGGAGGGCCTCGACCTCGTCCGGGAGGCAGAAGTTGACGTGCACCGACGAGAACGGACCCTCACGGCAGACGCGCTGGAGCGCGCCCGCGAGCGCGCGCACGACGCCGCCGCGGTCGGCGCCCGGCGCGGCGAGGAAGCGCACGCCGGCCGCCGGCGTGAACGGCGAGGCCACGAGCAGCTTCGGGTAGTAGCGCAGCCCGGCGCGCTCGGCCGCGTCGGCCCAGCCGTGGTCGAACACGAACTCGCCCTGGCTGTGCCCCTTGACGTAGAGCGGGCAGGCGCCGACCAGCCGGTCGCCGTCGAAGAGCGCCAGGTGCTGCGGCAGCCATCCGGTCTCGGCCCCGACGCAGCCGGCCTCCTCCAGCGACGCCAGCCACCCCCACTCCAGAAACGGCGACCCGTTCCCGACGAGCGCATCCCACTCCCCCGGCACGACGGAGGCGAGCCCATCCAGAATCTCGACACGGAGCTCAGACATACGGGTGGTAGCGGTCCGCGCCCAACTCTAACCAACGGCGCTCGCCCCGGCCACCAAGCGTTGGAGGGCCGGGGAGACGCGGAGCGGGCCCCCCGTTGACTGCCGGCAGGGGGCGGGCGAATACTACTCCCGTCATCCAAGCCGGCCGCACAGGCCGCCCGACCGAGGAGGTCGTCATGAGCCAGCCAGCGCGTCGTCTGCCGGAGGTCGAGCCGAGCGTCACGAGCTTCCTGCAGGGCAAGCCGAAGCAGCTCCTGATCGACGGCCAGTGGGTCGACGCCGCCTCCGGCAAGACCTTCGAGAGCATCAACCCCGCGACCGGCGAGGTCCTGGCACACGTCGCCGAGGCCGACGCCGCCGACGTCGACCGCGCCGTCAAGGCGGCGCGCACGGCGTTCGAGGCCGGGTGGGGCGCCTCGAGCCCGTACGAGCGCCAGCGCGTCCTGCTGCGCATCGCGGACCTCATCGAGGAGCACGCCGAGGAGCTCGCCCAGCTCGAGAGCCTCGACAACGGCAAGGTGATCTTCGAGTCGCGGAACGTCGACGTCGCCGGCGCCGCCGCGACCTTCCGCTACTACGCCGGCTGGCCGACCAAGATCTACGGCGAGACCAATCCCAGCGACGCCGCGTTCTTCAGCTACACCCTGCGCGAGCCGGTCGGCGTCTGCGGGCAGATCATTCCGTGGAACTTCCCGCTGCTGATGGCCGCGTGGAAGCTCGCGCCCGCGCTGGCGTGCGGCAACACCGCGATCCTCAAGCCCGCCGAGCAGACGCCGCTTACCGCGCTGCGGCTCGGCGAGCTCATCCTCGAGGCCGACGTCCCGAAGGGCGTGGTCAACATCCTGCCCGGCTACGGTCCGACGGCCGGCGCGGCGATCGCCAGCCACCCCGCCATCGACAAGGTCGCGTTCACGGGCTCGACCGAGGTCGGCAAGGAGATCCTCAAGGCCTCCGCGGGCAACTTGAAGCGCGTCTCGCTCGAGCTTGGCGGCAAGTCACCGAACATCGTCTTCACCGACGCCGACCTCGACGCCGCCGCCGTCGGCGCGCTCACCGGGATCTTCTTCAACCAGGGGCAGGTCTGCTGCGCGGGCTCGCGCCTGTTCGTGCAGGAGAAGATGTACGACGAGTTTGCGGCGAAGGTGAGCCAGTACGCCAAGGGCGTGAAGCTCGGCCCGCCGCTCGATCCCGAGAGCCGCATGGGGCCGCTGGTGTCGCGCGAGCAGTACGACAAGGTGCGCGGCTACTTGAAGCTCGGCAAGGAGGAGGGCGCCACCGCCGCGACCGGCGGCGACGCTGCCACGGAGGGCGACTTCGCCAAGGGGTTCTTCGTGCAGCCGACCGTCTTCACCGGTGTCCACAACGCGATGCGGATCGCGCAGGAGGAGATCTTCGGCCCGGTGGTGGCGGCGATCCCGTTCAAGGACGAGGACGACGCCGTGCTGCAGGGGAACGAGACCCTCTACGGTCTCGCGGCCGGGGTGTGGACGCGCGACGTCGGCAAGGCGCACAAGATCGCGCGCGCCCTCAAGGCCGGCACCATCTGGGTCAACTGCTACAACCAGATCGACCCGACGGCGCCGTTCGGCGGCTACAAGCAGAGCGGCTTCGGCCGCGAGCTCGGCAAGCACGCCATCGATCTCTACACCCAGGTGAAGCAGGTCTGGATGAAGCTGTAGGGCGGGTCTCTAAAAACCCTGCCAGTCGATGACGCGGCCGGTGGGGTCGAGGCGGACCAGGCGGCCGGGGCCGTAGGCCCAGACCTGGGTTCCGTCGGGGTCGACGCGGATGCCGGAGGGATCGCCGAGCTGGGCGCGGACCTCGTCGGCCGCCATCCCGACCCCGAGGACGAGCAGCGCCGGCGCCTCGGCGGCGGCCGGGGCGGGGGCGCTCTCGAGCCGGCCGATGTGGCGTTCGATGGCGTCGAGGCGGGCCTCGATCCGCACCAGGGTGTCGCGGACGTCGTCGGGCACGGTGCCCGCGGCGGTCGGGTCGGCCGCGGGAGCGTCGGCCGCGGGCGCGGTGGCGGTGGCGCCGACGATCGTGATCTGCGACGGATGCCGTAGGGTCATCTCCGCGCGGCCGCGGTAGGAGGTGACGGTGCCGCGCACGCGGACGAGCTGGTTCTGGGCGCGCTCGGCGACGTCGGCGGGAAAGCGGTCGCGGTCGGCGGCATGGATCGTCGCCGTGAAGCCGGCATAGCTCGGCGCGAAGGCCAGCACCGTCGCGAGCTGCGAGACGTGGACGGCGTGCACCCGCCCCTCGACGGTGACTTCCTCGCCGACGTGCGCCGCGGCCTCCCGGTCGGAGATGACCGGAGCCGGGGGCGTCGCCGCCACGACGGGCGCGGCGGTCGGGTCGGCGGCGGCCGCGGGGCGTGCGCCGGCGGGCGCCAGACCCGCGGCGAGCACGACCGCCCCCACCCACGCGGCGTGGCGCATGCGGCCATCCTCGCGTCGGACGGCGCGGGCTGTCAAGGAAGCGGTGCCTGTGGTAGCGGGGTCGCCGTGGGGCAGCTCACGGTTCGGAAGCTCAGCGAGGTCGGGCGCTACGCGCTCGGGGTGGAGTTCTCCGACGGCCACGACAGCATCCTGCCGTATCGCGAGCTGCGTGCCCACTGCCCCTGCGACGAGTGCGCCGCGCAAGCGCCGCGACCGCCCGCCCCGGCACAGGTGGCCGACCTGCAGCGCATCGGCGACGCCACCCTGTTCCTGCGCTGGAGCGACGGGCACGAGACCCTCCTGGTCGCGGAGGAGCTCCGCCGCCTGTGCCGGTGCGCCCACTGCATCGGCGAGCCCAACTACCCCATCACCCGCCAGTAGACGACCGGCCCGCGCGGCCGCCGGAGAGGACCCGCAAAAGAGGCCGATGGGCGAGAAGGGTGGCGTGCTGCCCGCGCTCGGCGGCCTCGAGCACCAGCTTGGCGACCGCGAGCGACGACTGGATGGTCTCCTCGAAGAGCTGGAGGCCGGGCTCCGGGTCGGCGCCGGCGACCATCGTGCGCAGGCGGGTCTCGAGGCGATGCACCTGGCGCGCGGCGTCGCTGCAGAAGGTCTGGAGCGCGCGACCCGAGCGCGCGCGTGTCGGGTTGCTCATGAAGCGTCCTGCCTTCCTGGCGGTTGTCGACATCTGTGGACGACGCCGACGATCCAGCCGGAACGAGGGCTTGCGTGCGCCATCCACCGCCCCGTCCACAGCATGTGCACATCCTGCCGGCGCCGCGCCCCGTCGGAGATCGGGAGGCGGGCGGCGCGCGGACGCATGGGACCTACGGGGCGTGGTGGGACGAGCCGTTGGCGGTCGCGGTGACGCGCAGCGTGACGCGATAGCGCGGCGCGCCGTCGCCCGGGGCGATCTGCGGGATGACGCGCACGCCGACACCGTCGAGGGTGCTCAGCGACTCCGCAGCCAGCGCCAGCGCGTGACGGACGGCCTCGGCGATGGTGTCGTCGGAGGAGCCGAAGAACTCGACGGTCGGCTCGGGCGCGACGGCGGAAACGGCGGCTCTGTGGTAACCGTTGGTCGGTGATAGGGAGAGGGAATCGCTCATCGACCCTGCAACGGGGCTCACGGCGATCCGCGAAGTCCCGGCCCGACGGGAGTCCGTGGTCGCGAGGTTCTCACCACTCAGGCCCCGCCATCCCTACCGGGCCCGGACGCTAGTGGGTTCGTTCCGGGGTGTCAAGGAAAAAAAGTCCTCAGGGCCCCGCTGGGAATCCTTAGGGCGTGTGCCGCCCGGGTACGCTAGCCACTGCGCGGTATGCGAGCGCTCCGGGCTGCGCGCGAGCTCCTCCGGGCTGCCGGCCGCGACGATCTCGCCGCCGGCGTCGCCGGCCTCGGGGCCGAGATCGATCACGTGGTCGGCGGCGCGCAGCACGTCGAGGTTGTGCTCGATCACGACCAGCGTGTTGCCCTGGTCGACGAGCCGCTGGAAGGCGCCGATCAGGCGCTCGACGTCCGCGAAGTGCAGGCCCGTGGTGGGCTCGTCGAGGACGAACAGCGTCCGGCCGGGACCGGTCCGGCCGAGCTCGGCGGCGAGCTTGATGCGCTGCGCCTCGCCGCCCGAGAGCGTGTTGCTCGGCTGGCCGAGTGCGAGGTAGCCGAGGCCGATCTCGTCGAGCATGGCGAGCGGCCGCGCGATCGCCGGTACGGCGGCGAAGACGCCCCGCGCCTCCTCGACGGTGAGGTCGAGCACTTCGGCGATGCTCTTTCCGGCGTAGGTCACCTGCAGGGTCTCCTCGTTGAAGCGCCGGCCGGCGCAGGCGTCGCAGGTGACCGAGGTGTCGGGGAGGAAGCTCATCTGCATGCGCGTCCGCCCCTGGCCGGCGCACGCCTCGCAGCGCCCGCCGGCGACGTTGAACGAGAAGCGGCCGGGCGCGTAGCCGCGCGCGCGCGCGGCGACGGTGCGCGCGAACAGGCGGCGGATCTCGTCCCAGAATCCCACGTACGACGCCGGGATCGAGCGCGGGGTGCGGCCGATCGGGCTCTGGTCGACCTCGACCACGCGGTCGACGGCCTCGTGGCCGACGATCGCGCGGTGGCGTCCCGGACGCGCGCCGGCGAGGCCCTTGGCGCGGCGCAGCCCGTCGTAGAGCACGTCCTTCACGAGCGTGCTCTTGCCCGAGCCCGAGACCCCGGTGACGCATGTCCAGACGCCGAGCGGAAACGACACCGTGACGTCCTTCAGGTTGTGGGCGGTGGCGCCCTGCACGACGATCTGTGGCTGCCCCCCGGTGGGACGCGGCGGGCGCGCGCGGACGCGCGGCGCCGCCAGGTAGCGGCCGGTGATAGAGGCGGGATCGGCGGCGATGGCCGCCGGGGTGCCGATTGCGACGAGCGCGCCGCCGTGCCGGCCGGCGCCCGGTCCGAGGTCGACGACGAGGTCGGCCTCGGCGATGGTCGCCTCGTCGTGCTCGACGATCAGCACCGTGTTGCGCCGCGCCGTGAGCTCGCGCAGGGTCCGCAGCAGGACGGCGTTGTCGCGCGGGTGCAGGCCGATCGTGGGCTCGTCGAGGACGTAGCACGCGCCGCGCAGGTTCGAGCCGAGCTGCGCCGCCAGGCGGATGCGCTGCGCCTCGCCGCCCGAGAGCGTGTGTGCCCCGCGGTCGAGCGTCAGGTAGCCGAGACCGACCTGGGCGAGGAAGCGCAGGCGCGGCCCGAGCTCGGCCAGGATGTCGGCGGCCACCTGCCGGTCGCGGGCGTCGAAGCGCCAGCCGGCGAGGAGGCCCGCGGCCTCGTCGACGGTGTGCGCGACCACCTCCGGCAGGGTCGCGCCGTGGACGCGGACCGCGCGCGCCCGCGGGTTCAGGCGCGTGCCTGCGCAGGCCTCGCAGGCGTGCTCGGCGAGGTAGGGACGGAACGGCTCCGCGACCACGGCGAGATCGTCGCCGCCCTCGCTATCCTCGTCGGCGAGCGCGTACTGCCGCAACACGGGGAGGAGGCCGAGGCCGTCCTTGCCCTCGAGGACGAGGCGGCGCTGGCGCGCGGTCAGGCGCCGGAAGGGCTGGTCGAGTGCGATGCCGGCGCGCTTGTAGGCGCGCAGCAGCCGACGCTCCTCCTTCTCCAGGCCGAGCGCGCGCAGCGCCTCGAGGGCGCCGTCGCGCAGCGACCGCTCGCCGTCGGGCACCAGCAGCTCCGGGTCGAAGTCGGCGCGCACCCCGAGGCCGTTGCACGACGGGCACGCCCCCTGCCGGCTGTTGAAGGAGAACAGGCGCGGGTCGAGGACGTCGTAGCCGATACCGCAGGGCGGGCAGTAGAGGCGCTCGCTCAACACGTGTTCGGTGTCGTGCGTGCGCGCGACCAGGACGCCGCCGCCGAGTCGGAGCGCCGCGGCCACCGGCCGGGCGAGGCGCTCGGGACCGTCGGCGCCGCTGATCTTGCCGACGACGAGCTCGATGTCGTGCTCGCGGTAGCGGTCGAGCTCGGGAATGGGGTCGAGCGCGACCATGCGCCCGTCGATGCGCGCCTGGCGGTGGCGGAGCCGGCGCGCCGCGCGCAGGACGTCGCGGTGGAAGCCCTTGCGGCCGCGGACCACCGGCGCCAGGAGCAGCGCCTCGCCGCCGGCCAGGCGCTCGAAAAGGCGCGCCGCGATCTCGGCGCGCGGCAGCGGCTGGATGGGCGCGTCGCAGCGCACGCAGTGCTGGACGCCGACCTTGGCGTAGAGCAGCCGCAGGTAGTGGTAGATCTCGGTCACGGTGGCGACCGTAGACTTCCGGCCGCCGCGCGAGAGACGCTGCTCGATCGCGACCGTGGGCGGGATGCCGGTGATCAGGTCGACGTCGGGCCGGGGCAGGATCTTCATGAACTGGCGGACGTAGGTCGAGAGGCTCTCCAGGTAGCGCCGCTGGCCCTCCGCGAAGATCACGTCGAAGGCGAGGGTGGACTTGCCCGAGCCCGAGAGGCCGGTGATCACGATCATCCGGTCGCGCGGCAGCTCGAGGTGCAGGTTCGCGAGGTTGTGCTCGCGCGCGCCGGCGATGCGGATGACGTCGCGGTCGACCTGCATCGGGATCGGCGGCGCCGGCACCGTGTCGACGACCGGTGGGCGCTTGGCGAGCGCGGCCTTGAGATAGCGGCCGGTGTGCGACGCCGCGCAGCCGGCGACCTGCTCCGGCGTGCCGGCGACGACCACCGTGCCGCCCTCCGCCCCGCCTTCGGGGCCGAGGTCGATCACCCAGTCGGCCGACTTGATGACGTCGAGGTTGTGCTCGACGATCACCAGCGAGTGCCCGCGCTCGACGAGCTTCGCGAAGGCGGCGAGCAGGCGCTCGACGTCGTGGAAGTGCAGCCCGGTGGTGGGCTCGTCGAACACGAAGAGCGTGTGCGCCTTGCCGTCGCGGCCGAGGTGCGACGCCAGCTTGACGCGCTGCGACTCGCCGGCGGAGAGCGTGCTGAGCGGCTGGCCGAGACGCAGGTAGTCGAGCCCGACGTCCGCCAGGGGCTGGAGCGCGCGCACGATCTCCGGCTCGTCGGCGAAGAACCGACGCGCGTCGGCGACCGTCAGCGCGAGCACGTCGGCGATGCTCTTGCCCCGCATCTCGACTTCGAGGACGTCGGGGTTGTAGCGCCGCCCGTTGCAGGCCGGGCAGACCAGCAGGACGTCGGAGAGGAACTGCATCTCGACCTGCTCGAAGCCGTCGCCGCGGCAG
>Ga0299906_10004478_pt1 | contig 11435 bp, 13 predicted proteins | sample RVTome_14_FD_200259 | JGI IMG/M metagenome (GOLD analysis project Ga0299906, IMG submission 200259) | Soil microbial communities from uranium-contaminated site in the Upper Colorado River Basin, Wyoming, United States - RVT145D125 (version 2) ... | reverse complement strand
TACCGGCAGCCCCAAATCAACGGCGGCGTCCAGGGCGCCCGCGTTGCGCAAGGCAAACACATCGTTGATCAGCCCGGCACCGGCACCCGCCGCAGCGCGCATCACCTCCGGCTTGCTGGTGTCCACGGAAATGGGCAGGCGCATTTCGGCCCACAGGGCTTCGATCACCGGTATGACCCGATCCAGTTCCTGCTGTATGGAAACCGGCGCCGCGCCCGGACGCGTGGACTCCCCACCGACGTCTATGATGTCGGCGCCGGCGGCTGCCATGTGGTGTGCATGCAAAATGGCTGCGCGCGGTGAAAGCCAGTCGCCGCCATCCGAGAAGGAATCGGGCGTGACGTTGAGTATGCCCATGATGCGTGGGCGGTCCAGTTGCAGCGGGCGCCCGCCACAATCCAGGTTCGGGATGTTTGCGGTTGAATCGGTCATGGCCTCAGGAGCGCAAACCTGCGCCCGCATGCACAGCGCGGGCGCCGCTTAATTAGTGCTGTTCGGCGGGGCCGCCGATGGGCGCGCGATCGTCTTTGCGGCTGCTCTTTTCGTTGCCGACCACATCGCTGGAACCGGCTTCAGTGTCACTCCAGCCCTCGGGTGGATCCGGCTCCTTGCCATCCATGATCTGGTCAATCTGCTGCTGGTCAATGGTTTCGTAGCGCATCAAGGCCTCGGCCATCAGTTCCAGCTTTTCGCGGTTGGCGGCCAGCAATTCATGCGCGGTATCACGCGCCCCCTCTACGATGACCCGGACCTCCGCGTCAATTCGCCTGGCGGTGTCGTCGGACATCATCTTGTGCTGGGTTACCGAACGGCCCAGGAACACTTCGTCTTCATCCTCGGCGTACGCCAGCGGGCCGAGCGCGTCGGTCAGGCCCCAGCGGGTCACCATGTTGCGGGCGATCTGGGTGGCGCGCTCAATGTCATTCGAAGCGCCGGTGGTGACGTTGTCTTCACCGAACACGATTTCCTCAGCCACGCGGCCGCCGAACAGGCTGGCCAACTGACTCCGCAATTGTTTGCGCGATATGCTGTACTTGTCCTGTTCCGGCAGGAACATGGTCACGCCCAGCGCGCGCCCGCGCGGGATAATCGTCACCTTGTACACGGGGTCATGTTCCGGCACCAGTCTCCCGACGATGGCATGCCCAGCCTCGTGGTAGGCGGTCAGGCGTTTTTCCTTCTCGGACATGACCATGGAGCGGCGTTCGGCGCCCATCAGGATCTTGTCCTTGGCGCGGTCCAGGTGGTCCATGGAAACCGCCTTGGCATTGTCGCGCGCCGCGAATAGCGCCGCCTCGTTGACCAGGTTGGCCAGGTCCGCGCCGGAAAAGCCCGGCGTGCCGCGCGCGATGACCTTGGCATTGACCGAGTCGTCCAGCGGCACCTTGCGCATGTGGACTTTCAGGATGGCTTCACGGCCGCGGATGTCAGGCAACGGCACCACGACCTGGCGGTCAAAGCGGCCTGGGCGCAACAGGGCCGGGTCGAGCACGTCGGGGCGGTTGGTGGCCGCGATGACAATCACGCCCTCGCCGCCCTCGAAGCCGTCCATTTCGACCAGCAACTGGTTCAAGGTCTGCTCGCGTTCGTCATGGCCGCCGCCCAGGCCAGCGCCGCGATGCCGCCCCACCGCGTCAATTTCATCAATAAAAATGATGCACGGAGCGTGTTTCTTGGCCTGGTCAAACATGTCGCGCACCCGGGACGCACCCACGCCGACGAACATTTCAACGAAATCCGAGCCGGATATCGAGAAGAACGGCACCTTGGCCTCGCCCGCAATGGCGCGTGCCAGCAGGGTTTTGCCCGTACCGGGCGAGCCGACCATCAGCACGCCGCGCGGGATGTGCCCGCCCAGTTTCTGGAATTTGCCCGGGTTGCGCAGGAATTCAACCAGTTCGGCCACCTCGTCCTTCGCTTCTTCCACACCTGCGACGTCAGCGAAGGTCACGTTGACCTGGTCCTCGCCCTGCAGCTTGGCGCGCGATTTCCCGAACGACATCGCGCCGCGGCCGCCGCCGCCGCCCTGCATCTGGCGCATGAAGTAAACCCAGAGCCCCACCAGCAGCAGGACCGGAAGGATGTTCAGGAACAGGTCCAGCAGCACGGAACGCTGAGCGGGCGGCTCGGCCGTGATCTCCACCTTGTTTTGCACCAGTTCATCCACCAGCTTGGGGTCAGGCGGACCAAACGTGGTGAAATCCATGCCGGTGACGGTGCTCCCGGTGACGCGATTGCCGTTCAGACTGCTTTCCACGTGCACCTGCGCAATGCTGCCGTTGCGCACATTGTCCAGAAATTCGGAGTAGCTAAGCTCGTCCGGCGCGCTGCTGACGCTGCCGTAATGGTTGAATACGGAAACCAGCACCACGGCGATGATGGCCCACGTCAGCAGGTTCTTCACCAGGTCATTCATAGGCTTGTCGTCTTTGTTTCCGGCCATGGCAATCGCGTGTCTTCGTTGGTCATTTGAATGTTACAGCAGCTTTCGCGCGCGTCCCAGCAGATACACTTCCCGACTGCGCGAGCGGGAAGCCATGGGCTTGCGCACCAACACCTTCTCAAACTGGGACCGGCATTGCTGCAAAAACCCGTCAAAACCCTCGCCCTGGAAGACCTTGGCAAGAAAGTCTCCGCCGGGCTTCAGCCAGTGGCCGGCAAAAGCCAGGGCCAATTCTGCCAGGTACATGGCGCGTGGCTGGTCTACCGCATCCATGCCACTGATATTGGGGGCCATGTCCGACAACACAAGATCAACGCGGCCCTCCCCCAACAGCGTTTCGAGTTGCTCGAGCGCCCCGGGCTCGGTGAAGTCGCCCTGCATGAATTCCACGCCAGCCAGCGGCTCCATCTCCAGCACATCCAGCGCAAGCACCCGACCCCCTGGACCCACCTCGCGCGCGGCGAGCTGTGACCAGCCGCCCGGCGCGGCGCCCAGGTCCACCACGCACATGCCCTTCTTCAGCAAGCCATATTTGCGGTTGAGTTCCTCCAGCTTGAAAGCCGAACGCGAACGCAAGCCCTGTTGCTGAGCCTGTTTGACGTAGGGGTCGTCAAAATGTTCCGCCAGCCAGCGCTTGCTGCTCTTGCTACGCGCCACTGCGAATGGCCCCCCGCATGCTAACATGACTGTTCATATCGCTGATCTCCCGGGTAATTTCATGAAGTTGAATTCTGCACAGCTGCGTCATCTGCGGGGCCTGGCCCATCATATCAACCCGGTGGTGATGGTGGGTGACAAGGGCCTGACCGAGAACGTCATGGCGGAACTCGAAAGCGCGCTTGACCACCACGAATTGATCAAGGTCAAGCTGCGTTCCCCGCGGGAGGCACGAGCCCGCCAGACGGACGAAATTGCGCAGCGCTGCGCCGCACAGATTGTGCACCAGATAGGCCAGGTGGCCTGTTTCTTCCGGCGCAATCCGAAAAAGCCGCTTATCGAACTGCCCCGTGCCTGAGCATGGTTGACCTCACCCTGGAGCCGCCCGGCGACCACCATTACATCCGCTCGTTGTCCGCGCGCGGCATCCGCATCGGTGAGACATTTTACCAGCGCTCCCTGATCGTGTCGGCCTCGGCGCTGGTTTCGGACTGGGCGCCACAAGCCGTGGATCAGATCCAGGCCGAACACCTGGACCAGATCATCGAACTTGAGCCGGAAGTGGTTTTGCTTGGCACCGGGGCCCGACAGCACTTCCTGCCTGCCCACCAGATGTACCACTTCTACGGCAAAGGCATCGGCATCGAGGTCATGACGACCGACGCCGCGTGCCGCACCTTTAACGTGCTGGTGACCGAGGGGCGCAAGGTGGTGGCTGGCTTGCTGCCCTGCGCAAGTTAATCCAGGAAAGGCATCTCGAATACGCCCTCGCGTTTCGAGATCTCGCGCAGCCGGGCCAACGCAGCGAGCTGCACCTGCCGGACCCGTTCCCGGGTCACGCCCAGCAATTCTCCCACTTCCTCCAGGGTCTGGCGTCCCTTACCGTGCAGGCCAAAGCGGTGTTCGACCACCGTCCTTTGCTGGGCGGGCAACAGCTCGAGCCAGTGGCCCAACAGGGCTTCCGCGGCGTGATCGGCATACGCGGCTTCGGGATCCCGCGATTTGTCGTCCGCCAGCGAGTCCAGCACGGGCTTGCGCGACTCATCGCCGCCGCTGTCACTGACCGCCGCGGAGCTTTCGTTGAAGGAAAACAAGGTATGCAGGTCGGCCACCTTGCCGTCGAGCGCTGCCGCGACTTCTTCAAGGCCGGGCCGGCGACCCAGCTGCTGTTCCATTTCGCGCGCGGTACGCAGGTAAATCGCAAGCTCCCGAATCACATGAATCGGCAAGCGCACGGTGCGGCACTGGTTCATCAATGCCCGCTCCACCGACTGCCTGATCCACCAGGTCGCATAAGTGGAAAAACGGCACCCCCGCTCGGGGTCGAACTTCTCCACGGCCCGAATCAGGCCCAGGTTGCCTTCCTCGATCAGGTCCAGCAGGGGCAGCCCGCGGTTGATGTAGGCGCGCGCGACTTTGACCACCAGCCTGAGGTTGGATTCGATCATGCGTTGGCGGCTGGCGACGCAGCCCCCTATGGCGGCGCGGGAAAGCGATATCTCTTCTTGCGCGCTCAGCAGGCGGGCGCGCCCGATCTCCGACAGGTAAATTCGCGTGACATCGCCATGATGCGCCGGGCGGGTGCCGGTTTGCGACTTGCGATCGTGCGGAAGCTTCAGCCCGGTGCGGACCGAAGCGTCATCAGCCATGGCGGCAGGTTTGCCGTTTTCATGCCTGTCCCGCATCTTTCCTCCCAATGCCGGAACGGCATTCCGCCGCCCGGCCGTCCTGCCCTGCTGCACCGCCTCCAGACCGCATGTATCCGGTATATATTTACAGGACGGACCGGAAAAGTTACCACAGAACGCTTTGGCTGTCACAGGCTGGGAGGCTGCGGGCCCGGCGTGCCTGCCCGGAGCCTGCAATCCTGGATACCGGGCGTCAGCGCGGCGGCAGGTATTGCATCGGGTCCACCGGTCGGCCGTCCGAACGTATTTCGAAATGCAGCAGCGCTTCGCGGCGGTCATTGCGGCCCATTTCGGCGATCTTCTGGCCCACCGAAACCACCTCACCTTCAGACACGAGGCGTATCCGATTATAGGCATAGGCGCTTAACAGGCGCTCATCATGCTTGATGATGATCAGCTCTCCATAGCCGATCAGCCCACTGCCGCTGTACACCACGGTTCCGGCGCCACTGGCGTACACGGGCTGGCCAACGCGCCCGCTGATGTCCAGCCCATTGCGCGCCGGATCGTTCGGCACGAAGCCGCGCAAAACGGCGCCCTCCACCGGCCATTTCCACGTCAGCGGCAGCGTGCTGGCCACCGCCGTAGCGCCCGGGACCGTCGCTGCGCGCTCTATTGGGGCCGGGGGCGGGGCTTCTGGCTTCACGACCTTTGGCCCGGCGCCAGGCGCCACCGGCGGCGCGGAACGCACCGGTGCTTGCGCCACCGGACGTTTGCTGGCCAAGCGGGACGGCGGCGTCACGCTGAGCACCTGGCCCGGGTGGATCAGGTACGGCGCGTGGATGCCGTTCCAGCGGGCAATTTCACGGTAGTCCCGGCCAAAGCGGAACGCGATGGCATACAAGGTATCGCCCTTGCGCACCAGGTAATTGCCGTCCGCTTGCAGCGCCATCGCCGGGCGGTCGGAGCGATCATAAACCGGCGCCGGCGGCGATGAGCAGGACGCCAGCGCAAGCCCGGCCAGCAGCCCGAGCAGGCAAGTCCTCATGGCGCCTGCCCGCGCATCTTCAGGGCCAGGAGCGCAAGGGCGGCCAGCAGCAGCGTCAGCCAGCCGATCAGGTCCACCCATTTTCGCAAGCCGCGAGCGAGGGTATCCCCACCCAGCCGGATCAGACCAGCAACCAGGAAAAAACGCCCGCCCCGCCCGACCAATGAGCCGGCCAAAAAGGGTAAGGGCGGCATGCCGACGACACCGGCACTGATGGTGAAAACCTTGTACGGGATGGGCGTGAACCCGGCCAGCAGGATATACCAGAAGCCATATTGTTCGAATGAGTCCACGGCCCGCTGGAACGCACCCGCCCAGGCAGACTGCAGCAGCCAGCCCTCGATCAGGCCGAAAGCCAGGAGTCCCAGCAGGTAACCCAGCAGCCCGCCGAGTACCGAACTGATGGTGCAGATCGAGGCGAAGAACCACGCCTTGTCGGGCCGCGCCAGCGACATCGGCGCCAGCATGACGTCCGGCGGCACCGGGAACACGCTGGATTCGGCGAAACTGAGCGCGCACAGGTAAACGGGTGCGCGCTTGTGGGCAGACCACTTCAGGACCCGGTCATACCATTTCAGGAACATGCGCGCCATTCCGGTGGCAGCAACGATGTGCCGGACAGTGCGAACACGCCCTAGTCGAGCCCGCTCAGCATGGGGACAAACACCACGCCTCCGAGATCGGTCTCCTGGAGGTCATCCCCGGTCTTGCGGATCGAAACCAGCCGCTGCTGTCCACCGCGCTCAAGTGGCACCACCAATACGCCCTCTTCACCCAGCTGCGCGAGCAGTTCGTCGGGGACAACCCGCGACGCCGCCGTCACCATGATGGCGTCGAAGGGCGCCTGCGATGGCCAGCCCAGGTGCCCGTCGGCGTAACGTGTGTGTATGTTGTGCAGGCGCTGCGCATGGAAGCGCCGGCGCGCCAGTTTGAGCAATTCCTTGATGCGCTCAACCGTGTACACCTCCTTGACCAGCTGCGATAACACCGCGGCCTGGTAACCGGAGCCGGTGCCGACTTCGAGGACTCTTTGGGGCGCGCCGCCCTCCAGCAGGGCTTCGGTCATGCGCGCCACGATCCACGGCTGTGAAATGGTCTGGCTCTGGCCAATGGGCAGGGCGGTGTCCTCGTAGGCACGGCTGGACAATGCCTCGTCCACGAACTCGTGTCGCGGCACCTGGCTCATGGCGCGCAGCACGCGCTCATCCTTGATGCCGTGGCTGCGCAAGCGCTCGAGCAGGCGGTCGCGCGTGCCCGAAGACGTCATGCCGATGCCCCGCGTTTCGTCCTGCAATCGCCGTTTGTGAATCATGCCTGTTGCTGTTTCGGCAGGTCCGCCGCGGTGGAAATGGATGAAATCCAGCCTGCCACCTGGTCCAGAGCCTGGTAGCGGGTCAGGTCAACGTGGATGGGCGTCACCGAAATGTAGCCCCTGCGCACTGCGTCGAAATCGGTGCCTGGGCCTGCGTCATGCTCGGCGCCGGCGGGACCGATCCAGTACATCGGCCGGCCCCGGGGATCGTTCGTCTTGACCGTCGGCTCCGCGCGGTGCCGGTGTCCCAGGCGCGTGACTTCGAATCCGCGAATCTCTCCCCACGGCAGATTGGGCACATTGACATTGAGTATCGTGTCGGCCGGCAAGGGGTCTTTCAGCAACTGCCGCACCAGCCGCACAACCGCCTCGCCCGCGGTCGCGTAATGCGCTTGCCCGTCCTCGTACACCAGCGACACGGCAACGGCTGGCAGCCCCAGGAACCGGCCCTCCATGGCGGCAGCGACGGTACCGGAATAAATCACGTCATCCCCCAGGTTGGGGCCATCGTTGATGCCGGATATCACCATGTCGGGATCGCGGTCGAGCAAGCCGGTCAGCGCAATGTGTACGCAATCCGTGGGGGTGCCGGAGACCCGGTAAACGCCGGGTTCAAGCTCCTTGATCCGTATGGGTGAATCCAGCGTCAGCGAGTTGCTGGCGCCGCTGCGGTTCTGATCCGGCGCCACGATGGTTACCGCGCCCAGCGCGCGCACCGCCTCCGAAAGGACCTGTATGCCCTCGGATGAAATACCGTCGTCATTGCTGATCAGAAAATGCATTCCCATGAGTAACTCTGCTTGTTTGCGGTTCACTGGCGAAAGGGCGGGCCTGGAGGTGGTATTGTACGGCCTTCATCGCGGGACGGAAACGTGGCGGACCGATTGAACGATACTCCAGACCAGGAACCGGAAGAAGGCCTGTTTCGCAGCGCCGTCGGCAAGGTAGCGCCCATCAAGGCCGCGCCGCGCTCGGAATCGCGCGCGCCGCCACCGCCGCCCAGGCCGCTGCAAACCGAGCGCGACGAGCGGGCGGTCATGGAAGAACTGCTGGGCCCGCCCGGCGACCTGGCAGAACTGGAAACCGGGGAAGAACTGCTGTTCCTGCGAGCTGGCATACAGAAACGTTACCTGATTCGCCTGCGCCGCGGGCATTACAGCATTCGCGACAGCCTGGACCTGCACGCCATGAACGAGGCGGTGGCGTCAGAGGCCATTCGCGCCTTCATTGACGGGTCCGTCAGCCGGGGCATGGGATGTGTGCGCATCGTGCACGGCAAGGGCCTGCGCAGCCGCAATGGGCCCAAGCTCAAAGCGCTGACGCGGAGTGTGCTGAGCCGGCATCCGCGCGTGCTGGCGTTTGCATCGTGCCGCCCCGTGGACGGTGGCACCGGGGCCGTCAGCGTGCTGCTGAAAACCGGCGAAAAACCCACCCGCTCTACTTGATCAGTTTAAGCGTAGGCCCGTCCGTCCTGGATTCCTTTTCCGCCGGTTCGGAACCGGCATCCTTCTCCCTGGCGAACATCATGCCCTGACCACTTTCACGGGCGTAAATCGCCATCACGGCCTCGACCGGGAGAAATATCGGGTAAGAAGTGCCGGCAAACCGGGCTTTGAACCGGATGGCTTCATTGCCCAGTTCCAGGCCCTGGGTCGCGCCCGGCGAAATGTTCAGCACCAATTTTCCATCCTGGATGGCCTGCGGGGGCACATCCACGTTCTTGGCCTGAACATCAACGATGATGTGTGGCGTCAGGCCGCTGTCCAGGATCCACTCGTGCAGGGCGCGCAGCAAATAGGGCTTGTTGGAAATCATTGCAACGGCAGTGGCACGGACGGCGCTCAGGAAAGATCGAGAATCAGCTCGCGTTCCGCCATGGTCAGGCTGGCCTTGAACGACTTGCGCGATATCAGGCGCTGGATATAGGCGCGGACCGCAGTGCCTGGCTTCCCCAGGTCTATGCCGTAGGCCGGCAAGCGCCAGAACAGCGGACCCAGCGTGCAATCCACCAGGCTGAGTTCGTCACCGAGCAGGAAATCACCCATCTTGAACAACTCGTTGGCCGCGAGTATGGCTTCCTTGAGCTGCTTGCGTGGCTTGTCGGCCTTCCTGGCCGTGGTGCTGGAGGAAATCTCCCGCGCCAGCGGGTACCAGTCGCGCAATATGCGGTAGTGAACCAGCCGCAGGCGCGCGCGCGATACGGGATCCACCGGCATGAGCGGCGGGTGCGGATAGCGCTCGTCAAGGTAGTCATTGATCACGCCCGCGTCATGCAGCAGCAGGTCGCGATCCACCAGGGTAGGTGTCTCGTTGTACGGGTTCAGTTCCGCCAGGTCCTCGGCCGCCGATGGATCCGTGTCAACATCCACGATTTCAACGTTGATGCCTTTCTCGGCCAGCACGAAGCGAACCCGGTGGCACTCGATGTTTTCCGACGCTGAGTACAACGCCATGGTGGAACGGCCTTTTGCTTGCACGGACACTCTTTTATCTCCCAATGATTCCGGCGCCTAATGAACGTCGCGCCAGTATTCGGCTTTCAGCAGGTAGGCCAGGAACGCAAACACCACCAGGAAAAGCATGACCCAGATGCCGATATTCTTGCGTTTGAGCTTGGCCGGCTCGCCCATGTAATCGAGAAACGTGACCAGGTCGCGCACGGCGGCGTCATACTCTTCGGGCGAGAGTATACCCGGCGTAGTCAATTCCAGGTGATCTAAAACCTGCTGCTCCACGCCGCCGCTGCTAACGGCGCGGTAGGTCGCTGTCTGGATGCCCTGCAAGGGCCACAGCACGTGCGGCATGGCGGCATTCGGCAGCACGGTGTTATTCCAGCCGCCGGATTCATCCTGGTAAAAACCGCGCAGGTAAGCGTACAGCCAGTCCGCGCCACGCGAGCGCCCGGCCAGGGACAGGTCCGGCGGCGCCTGGCCAAACCAGCGCTCGGCGTCGGCAGCCTGCATGGCAATGCTCATGGTTTCGCCAATTTTTGCATCGGCGAATACCAGCTTGTCCATCACCAGTTCTTCATCCAGACCCAGGTCCTCGGACAAGCGGTTGTAGCGCATGTATTCAGCGCCGTGACACGACAGGCAATAATTGACGAATAACTTCGCGCCGCGTTGCAGGGCGGCGACGTCCTTGATATTGACGCCCGCCGGCTCGATGTGCCCGGACTCAGCGGCCGCCTGCGCCACCGTGGACGTGGTGAGCAATGCGGCGAGACCAAGGACTCGGATCCCCACAGGAATGTTCATCAGTGTCTTACCCGTTCCGGCACCGGTTTGGTTTTTCCACCCTTGCTCAGGAAAAACAGCAGGATAAAGAAAGCGAAATAGACGAAGGTCCACAGGCGCATCTCCCAGGTCTGCGCCGGTGTTCCCTCGGCCATGCCCAGCATGCCCAGGCGGATAAACGCAATGGCGAAGACGAACAGGAGGATCCTGTACCACGCGCCCTTGTAACGGATGGACTTGACCGGCGAGCGGTCCAGCCATGGGAGGAAAAACAGCACCATCACCGACAGGCCCATCAGCACAACGCCGATCAGCTTGTCGGGGACCGCCTTCAGGATCGCGTAGTACGGCGTGAAGTACCAAACCGGCTTGATGTGCTCCGGGGTCACCAGCGGATTGGCGGGCACGAAATTGTCATGCTCCAGGAACAGGCCCCCGGCTTCCGGCCAGAAGAAGATCGTGAAGGCAAATATCAGCAGAAACATGGCCACACCGAAAATATCCTTGACCGTGTAGTAGGGGTGAAACGGAATGCCGTCGAGCGGTAGACCTTCCTCGTCCTTGTATTCCTTGATCTCGATGCCGTCCGGGTTATTGGATCCGGTCTGGTGCAAGGCCGCCAGGTGCAGCACCACCAGGCCCAGCAGGGCGAGCGGAACTGCAATCACGTGCAGCGCGAAAAAGCGGGTCAGCGTCGCATCGGATATGAAGTAGTCGCCCCTGATCCACTCGGTCAGCGGCTCCCCGATGGTGGGTATGGCGCCGAACAGGTTGATGATGACCTGTGCGCCCCAGTACGACATCTGGCCCCACGGCAGCACGTAACCGAAGAAGGCCTCCGCCATCAGCAGCAGGTAGATGAACATGCCGAAAATCCACATCAGCTCACGCGGCTTGCGGTGCGACCCGTACAGCAGGGCGCGAAACATGTGCAGGTAGATCAGGATGAAAAAGAAAGAGGCGCCGCTGGAGTGCATGTAGCGGATCAACCAGCCCCAGTGCACGTCGCGCATGATGTACTCGACCGAGGCGAACGCCTGATCAGCCGACGGCTTGTAGTACATGGTCAGGAAAATCCCGGTCACGATCTGGATCACCAGCACCAGCAGCG
>Ga0299906_10004477_pt1 | contig 11438 bp, 12 predicted proteins | sample RVTome_14_FD_200259 | JGI IMG/M metagenome (GOLD analysis project Ga0299906, IMG submission 200259) | Soil microbial communities from uranium-contaminated site in the Upper Colorado River Basin, Wyoming, United States - RVT145D125 (version 2) ... | reverse complement strand
ATGGCCGGCTCCCGCGAGGGCCGCCAGTGGCGTTTTCCCACGCGTCCCGACGCTCACAACTACGATCCCGCGTTCTCGCCCGACGGGCGGACGATCGCCTTCTCCTCGAGCCGGGAGCGCGGGGCGAGCGAGCAGTGGGATATCTTTCTCGTCGACCGCAACGGAAGGAACCTGGTGCAGCTCACGGACGACGAGGGCAACGATCGGTTTCCGGACTGGCGGCCATGAACGAGGACGTCTTTCGCCTCGTCCTGGTACGGCACGGACTCACCGACTGGAACGTCGAACGGAGGCTTCTCGGCCGCGTCGACGTCGGTCTCAACCCCGAGGGCCGGGCTCAGGCTCTGGCCGCAGCGGATGCGCTGAAACCGTTTCCCGTGCAGGCGATCGTCTCGAGCCCTCAGGTGCGCGCGCGCGAGACCGCGGCTCCGATAGCAGCCGCCCACGGCCTCGAGGTCGAGACGGAGCCTGATTTCGACGAGGTCTGGCTCAGCGAAGAGTGGCAGGGAAAGACCGTAGAGGAGCTCCGGGACGACGCGGAGATGGAGCGCTTCCTCTCCGATCCTTCGAGGCGAACCCCTCGCATCGAGCCCATCGAAGACGTGCAGAGGCGGGTGGTCGGCGCCGTCGAGCGCCTCCGGCGCGAACGGCCGGGCGAGACGGTGGTCGTGGTCTCCCACGGAGACCCGCTTCGCGCCGTCGCGGCGTACTACCTCGGGCTCGCGCTTGCGGATTTTCGGCGGCTGCTCATCGACAACGGCTCGGTGAGCCTCCTGCGCTTCAACCCTCGCGGCCCACAGCTCACGACCCTGAACTGGAGGCCGTCTCTCCGCTAGTCCAGGGGAGCGCGAGATCGGCATCGCTCCATAGCTTCAGGAACGTCTCCAGCGGGAAGCCCACCACGTTCGAGAACGACCCCTCGATCCGCGAGACCAGGAAGCCTCCTCTCTCCTGGATCGCGTAGGCGCCCGCCTTGTCCATCGGCTCTCCGGTCTCGACGTACCATCGAATCTCCTCGGGAGTGAGCTTCCGGAAGACGACGCGCGTCGTCGAGATCGCGGAGCGCAGGATGCGGTCCTCGAATCTGGCGAGGGCGATTCCGCTCAGCACCCGATGGCTTCGCCCGGAGAGAAGCTTCAGCATTCGCCGGGCGTCGCGGTCATCGGCGGGCTTGCCCAGGATTCTCCCGTCGACGACCACCGTCGTATCCGCGCCCACGACCCAGTGACGTGGGAACCTCTTCGCCACCACCCCGGCTTTCGACTCCGCGAGGCGGCGCACATAACGCCCGGGAGACTCCGCGCGCCGGCTCCTCTCGTCGACGTCGGGAACGACCCGGCGAAACGAAAAACCGAGCTCGCGGAGGTAGCCCGCGCGGCGGGGCGAGGAGGAGGCCAGAATCAGCGGAGGGGCGCTCACCGGGGCGGGATTCTACCTCCTCGGCCCTCGGCGGTCGCGGGTGAACGTCTGGAAGAGCGCCTCTTTCGCCCGCTCTGAGGATTCGCGGATTTCCGCGATCCTCCGGTCGTACGCCTCCTGCGCCTTCCGGGCTTCGGGAAAGAGCGCGAGCTCGGTTCTCAATTTTGCGTCTTCGAGCGCGAGAGCGCGCTCGTAGTCGACGGCCGCCGCGGCGATGAGACGCTCGGCCTTCCGGTGGGCGGCATCGACCGCGAGCCTCTCGTCGACCATGTGGTCCTGGACCGCGGCCTGGTGCGCGAGCCGGGACTCTTCGATCGCGCGGTTGTAGACGTCACGGATTTCTTCGAGCGCGCGCTCGAGCACCTCGTCGGCGGCGAGGCGGAGCCGGCGCTGCTCGGAGAGAGGCTCGGTGCGCGCTTTGTCGACCGCCTGCTTCCACTTCGCGTTCGCCTTGCGGGCGGCTTCGTTCTTCTTCGCGAGCGCGTTCCGGCGCAGTTCTCGAAGATCGTTCTCCTCGCGGGCGAGCTTTCCCCGGCGCTTCTCCTCGGCCTCGTCGACCTCGCGGTTGCGGCGATCGTCCGCTTCCTGCACCGCCGCAATCTGATCCTCTTTCGCTTTCTCGAGCGCCTTGTGGAACCGGCTCAGGACCGCCTGCGCCGGTCCCATCTCGAGAAGCGCGCGATCCCTCGCTCTCTCGGCTTCCGCGAGCTCTCGAGCTCCCAGAGCCTCGAGGCTCGAGATCTCCTGAGACAGTCGTAGCGTCAGATCGGCCAGCGTTTCGGGCATGGGGGACCCTCCGTCAGCTGGATCTCTCGCGAAACGAACGGTAGTCCCCGGGCGTATCGACATCGCGGCCGATGCCCGGGTCCGGAACTTCGACTTCCAAGAGATCCCCCTGATGATCCCACACCACCTGGCGCGCGCCAACCGCCTCCGGCGCCCGGCGAATCTCGTCGAAAACCTCCCGGGAGAAGAGGACGGGGTGGCCCCTCCGCCCGCGATGGACGGGGAGGACGATGGGACGGGGTGTTTCCGCGAACCGGTCGATCAAGAGGTCGACGATTTCGGGGCTGACGTCGGGATGATCCACGGGGAGCACCAGGCAGCCCTCGGCGGGGCTTTTCTCGACGGCCTCGAGCCCGGCGACGATCGAGGTGAGCATGCCCTCTCGATAGCGCTCGTTCAGGACCGGCCGGGCCCTGCCCCAGCCAGTCGGAGGCAGCGACCTTCGAATGAGCTCGGCTTCGTGTCCGAGGACGACTACAATCGGCTCCGCCCGGGAGCGGTTCATGACGTCGAGAAGGTGCGCCAGAAACGTCGTTTCCGCGCCGTCCCGGGGGTAGGGGAGGAGCGCCTTGGGGAACCCCATGCGCCGCGACTCTCCCGCGGCGAGGATGATGGAGCCGATCATGCTCGTGACATAATACCGGGATGCGCTCCGACCGTGCGCTTCTCGCCGAGCTTCTCGAGCGCGCGCTTCCGCCGGAAGCCCGCCGTCGCATCTATTCCGTGGCGCTCGTCGAAAAGCGATGGGCGAGCGTCGTCGGCCCGGAGATCGCGCGCCGATCGGAGCCGGAGGCCCTCGAAAACGGTGTTCTCACGGTTCGGGTAACGGACCCCGCCTGGGGCAAGATGATCCTGAAGCTCCAAGGCCGTATCGTTGCCGCGATCAACCGGGCGGTCGGCGTGGGTCTGGTGCGGCGCATCAATTTCACCAAGAGGGACAAGCTCCTGAACCAGGCTTCAGCCGCTCCGGCGCCGGAGATATCCGTTGCTCTCGGGCTTCCCCCGGAAACGGTGATGCGGGCGTCGGAGGGGATTTCCGACGAGGATCTACGCGCGGCGGTCCGGAAGAGCGCTTCGCTCTATTTGCGGGCGCGAGAGGATCGCAGAAGGAAGTGATTCGATGACGGACGTTTTCATCGTGAGCGCGGTTCGGACTCCCACGGGGAAGTTCCTGGGAGCGCTGAAGGGATTTACGGCTACGGAGCTCGGGGCTCTCGTCGTGAAGGAAGCCGTTCGGCGGGCGGGAGCTCCGCCCGAGGCGGTCGACGAAGTGATCCTGGGAAACGTCGTCTCCGCCGGTCTCGGGCAGAACCCGGCGCGGCAGGCGGCGCTCGGCTCCGGCCTTCCGCCTTCGGTCGCAGCGCTCACCATCAACAAGGTCTGCGGCTCCGGCCTGAAAGCGGTGATGCTGGCGCGGCAGGGTGTGCTGGCGAAGGACGCGAGCCTGGTGGTGGCGGGGGGCATGGAGTCGATGTCGAACGGACCCTACCTCATTCCCAGGCTTCGCGAGGGACTCCGGCTCGGAAACGGCGAGCTCATCGATGCCGTCGTTCACGACGGCCTCTGGGACGTCTATAACGACTTCCACATGGGCATCACCGGCGAGAAGGTTGCCGAGAAGTACGCCGTCTCCCGCGGAGAGATGGACGCTTTTGCCGCCGAAAGCCACCGGCGCGCGGCCGAGGCGACGGACGCGGGGAAGTTTCGCCGGGAGATTCTCCCGATCGAGATCCCGCAGAAGAAGGGGACGCCTCTCGTCGTCGATCGCGACGAGCCCATACGGCCCGATACGACGGCGGAGGCACTCTCGAAGCTCAAGCCGGTCTTCCAGGACGATGGGACGGTGACCGCGGGGAACGCTCCCGGGATGAACGACGGGGCCGCGGCGCTGGTGGTCGCCTCCGAGAAGGCGGTGGAGAAGCATGGCTTGAAACCGATGGCGAGGATCGTCGCCCAGGCGGTCTCGGGTCTCGAACCGGAGTGGGTGATGATGACGCCGGTGCCCGCGGTCGAGAAGCTCCTTCTGAAGACCGGATGGACCAACGCCGACGTGGACCTCTTCGAGGTCAACGAAGCCTTCGCGGTACAGGCCTGCGCCGTGAGCCGCGAGCTGAAGCTCGACCCGAAGAAGACGAACGTGAACGGGGGGGCGGTCGCTCTCGGCCATCCCATCGGCGCGAGCGGCGCCCGGATCCTGACGACGCTTCTGTACGCCCTCCAGGCCCTTCAGGATGGCGGTGGGCGGCGGGGAATCGCGACTCTCTGCCTCGGCGGTGGAAACGGCGTCGCCCTCGCGGTGGAGCTCGTCGGATGAGTGTCCGCAAGGTCGCCGTCATCGGCGCCGGCACCATGGGAAGCGGCATCGCCCAGGTCTTCGCCCAATCGGGAATCGACGTGTACCTGCGCGACGTGAAACCGGAATTCGTCGACCGGGGACTTTCAGCGATCGACGCGAGCCTCGCCCGGCTGGTGAAGAAGGAGAAGCTGCGCGAGGCCGAAGCCCGCGAGGCGCGCGGGCGTATCTCCTCGGGGACGGGGCTCGAGGGCGCCGCGGACGCGGACTTCGTGGTCGAGGCGATTCTCGAAGATCTCGAGGCGAAGCGTTCCCTCTTTCGCGAGCTCGACGGAGCTCTTCGGCCCGACGCGATCTTCGCGAGCAATACCTCGTCGATCTCGATCACCAAGCTCGCCGCTGCGACCAAGCGGGCCGACCGCTTCATCGGGATGCATTTCATGAACCCGGTGCCGGTGATGGAGCTCGTCGAGATCATCCGGGGTCTCCAGACCTCGGACGAGACCGCCCGGGCGACGGAGGAGCTGGCGAAGAAGCTCGGGAAGACCCCGGTCGAAGTGAACGACGCTCCGGGCTTCATCTCGAACCGCGTGCTGATGCCGCTTCTCAACGAGGCCATGTTCGCCTGCATGGAAGGGGTCGCGACCCCCGAGGCGATCGACAAGGTGATGAAGCTCGGAATGAACCACCCCATGGGACCGCTCACCCTCGCGGACTTCATCGGCCTCGACGTTTGTCTCAGTGTCCTGGAAGTCCTCCACCGCGGGTTCGGCGACCCGAAGTACCGTCCTTGCCCGCTTCTGGTGAAGATGGTAGATGCGGGTTATCTCGGACGAAAGAGCGGCAAAGGGTTCTACGAGTATCCCTGACGGCGCTTCCACCACCAGAACGAAAGGGCAGTCGGTGGGCCCACGATGAGGACCTCCCGTGCCACGGCGAGCCAGTTGTGGAGGCTGAAGAGCTTCGCGAGCGTTCCCCTCCAGATGTCGTCGAACGCGAGAACCGGGGAAATATAGAACTCGCCCGAGAGCGGCCAGAAAAGCTGCAATCCGTAGGGAGCCGCGGTGTCCTTCGAAAGCATGTCGAGCAGGACGTGCGAGAGGTACGACACACCGAGGACCAGGGCGTCGAACGTGGGCCTCTCTCGTGCGAACGCCCGCGAGAGGAGGTACGTCGTTCCCGCGAAGAGCAGGGTGAATCCGACGCTGTGGGTGAAGTAGTGGTGAACGTTCTTCCCGAGAAGAAAACTGATTCCGAAATCGATGTCGGCGAACGAAGCCGCGATGAGGGACCCCGCGAGAAGCTTCCGGTCCGGCGGGCGATTGCCGGAAGATAGAAGAGCTATCGCGGTCCCGGCGAGGGAGTGAGCGACGAGCGTGGGCATGGATTTTCGAGACTACCATATGTTGGCGGCTTTCTGGCAGGCGCGCCCGATATGTGGTAGTCTCCGGTCACCGGGAGGATCGGGGCCCCGCATTTCGTCTTAGGAGACCGAGAAGGCGAAGTCACGCCTCCTGAAAGGAGAACCATGGCGGAAGACAAGGAAGGTCGGGCGAAGGCGATCGACATCGCTCTGAGCCAGATCGAAAAGCAGTTCGGCAAGGGCTCGATCATGAAGCTGGGCTCGCGCGAGGCCCTGGACGTGCCCACCATCCCGACGGGATCCATCTCCATCGATGCCGCGCTCGGCGTGGGCGGGCTTCCGCGGGGACGGGTCATCGAGATCTTCGGGCCGGAGTCCTCGGGGAAAACCACTCTCGCGCTCCATGCGATCGCGGAAGCGCAGAAGCGCGGCGGCATGGCGGCGTTCGTCGACGCCGAGCACGCCCTCGACGCGGTCTACTCGAAAGCGCTCGGAGTCAACATCGAGGAGCTCCTGGTCTCGCAGCCGGACTCGGGCGAGCAAGCGCTCGAGATCGCGGAAGTTCTCATCCGCAGCGGCGCGGTGGATGTGCTGGTAATCGACTCGGTCGCGGCCCTGGTTCCGAAGGCGGAGCTCGACGGCGAGATGGGGGACGCGCAGATGGGCCTCCAGGCGCGGCTCATGTCGCAGGCGATGCGGAAGCTCACGGCAATCACTTCGAAATCGAAAACCTGCCTCATCTTCATCAATCAGATCCGCGAGAAGATCGGGGTCATGTTCGGAAACCCCGAGACCACGACCGGCGGGCGCGCGCTGAAGTTCTATTCCTCGATCCGCATCGACATCCGCCGCATCGCCTCGATCAAAGAGGGGGAAGAGGTCGTCGGAAACCGCACCCGGGTCAAGGTGGTGAAGAACAAGGTGGCGTCGCCCTTCCGCGAAGCGGAGTTCGACATCCTGTACGGGAAGGGAATCTCGAAGGAAGGAGACCTCCTGGACGTCGCCGTCGCCAAGAACATCATCGAAAAGAGCGGCGCCTGGTACTCCTACAACAACGAGCGCATCGGGCAGGGCCGTGAGAACGCGCGGCGCTTCCTCATCGAGAACCAGGAGATCTCGGCGAAGCTCGAAGAAAGGCTCCGGAAGGAGCTCATGCTTCTCGCTCCTTCCCTCACGAGCCCGGAAGCCCCGACCCCGGACGACGAGGGCGAAGAGGGGAACGTCTCGACGAAGCCGCGAAGCGGACCGCGCGAGGTCAAAGTCGCCGGAACCCGCCGCGGGGTGGAAGCGAGGAGCTGAAGGCGTCGTAAGGGCTCGGGAAGAGTTGGATGGCCGTCGCGACATCCTCGAGTAGTGTCTCAGTTTGATTGGATTGCCGTCAGAGGAGTGTCGTTATGGGCGATGAAATAGGCCGCGAGCCAGCGGGGGATCCACAGGATTTGGAGCGGCTGTTGGTTTCCCGAGAGAGGGCGGGAGACGTCGACGGAATGGCGGCCCTCTATGAGCCCCATGCCGTCCTTGACTGCGGTGAGGGGAGGTTGACGACGGGCAGGGAAGCAATCCGAGCGTTTTACGCCGAACTGGTGGCAACGGGTCGAAAATTTGACTTCGGAGATCAACGCCCGGCCATTATCAGTGGAGACTTGGCACTCACTTCAACTCGCTCTCCCGATGGCAGCGTGACCGCTGAGATCGCCCGCCGACAAGGCGACGGGACATGGCTTTGGGTCATCGATCAGTTTTCCATTGCGTAGCGCGTCGAACCGGTGGTCTGTACCGATAGCGAGAATCCAAACTCAGACACTACCCATGTTCGAGTAGCCTTTGACTTTTCCCGACCCTCCGCTAAAATAGCGCGCTCTCCTCGTGCCGGGGTAGCTCAGTCGGTAGAGCGAAGGACTGAAAATCCTTGCGTCGGCGGTTCAATTCCGTCCCCCGGCACCACCACTTAACCGGGTTAACCGGTTAGCACCCTTGCGAACCCCGTTTTCTGCTATACTGCGCGCACGTCTTGAAGCAATCCGATCTGTTCCTGACGCGCTCGCGGTAACCCTTTTGGATAAGCCCCGAACCACAACTGTTGATTCCGCCTAGATCGGCCCCAAAGGGTAGGCTTTCAGGAGCACTTGCGATATGTCTTTCGATACTCTCGGCCTATCCGCCGGGATTCTTCGCGCCGTGGCCGACGAAGGCTACAGCGTTCCTACGCCTGCGCAGAGTCAGGCGATACCCGCGATCCTTCAGGGCCGCCACGTGATGGTGCGCGCGCAAACCGGCACCGGCAAGACCGCGGCCTTTGCACTGCCCATGCTGGAGCGCCTCTCAACGGGCTCTCGCGCCTCGGACCGGCGCCCGGTCCGAGCGCTCGTCCTCACGCCGACCCGTGAGCTCGCTTGCCAGGTGGAGGAGAGCATCCGCACCTACGGCCGCCACCTGTCGCTCAAATCCGCAGTGGTCTATGGCGGGGTCGGCATCGGCCCTCAGATCGGCGAGCTGCGGCGCGGGGTCGACATCCTGGTGGCGACTCCGGGGCGCCTTCTGGATCACACCACCCGGCGGACGCTCGATCTTTCTCGCGTCGAGATCCTCGTTCTCGACGAAGCCGATCGAATGCTGGACATGGGGTTCCTCCCCGACGTCCGGAGGATCCTCGCGATGCTTCCGAAGGACCGGCAGAACCTGCTGTTCTCCGCGAGCTTTCCCGAGCCGCTTCGGAAGCTCGCCGACGGCATGATGGACTCTCCCGCCCGCATCGACGTGTCCCGTCGGACCTCGGTCGCCGACCGCGTTTCGCAGGTCGTCCACCCGGTCGCGCGGGAAGGGAAATCCGCGCTCCTCTCGTTTCTCATCCGCTCTCGAAAGTGGGACCGGGTGCTGGTCTTCACCCGCACCAAGCGGGGCGCGGACCGGCTGTCGCGCCACCTCCACCAGGACGGCATCGCCGCCGCGGCGATCCACGGAGACAAGAGCCAGAGTCAACGCACCCGCGTGCTCGGGGATTTCAAACGGTCCCGGGTCCGGGTGCTGGTGGCGACGGACGTCGCGGCGAGGGGCCTCGATATCGACGAGCTCCCGCACGTGGTGAACTTCGAGCTCCCGCACGTGCCCGAGGACTACGTGCACCGCGTGGGCCGCACCGGGCGCGCCGGGAACGAAGGTCGTGCGGTGTCCCTCGTCTCGACGGAGGAGCGCGACTTGCTCAAGTCCATCGAGCGGCTGATCCAGCAGGACATTCCGAAAGAAGTCATCTCCGAGCGGGAATCCGGACTTCCGGCGGCAAAGGAGCCGCACCGGGAGCGGCCCGCTCATCCCGTGGCGCCGCGCCGGCGCGGTCCATGGTTCGACCGAAAAAGCGCCTCGAGGGCCAGGAATGGGAGGCGCGCTCACGACAAAGGGGCAGGAAATCGATGAGGGTACACCTAGTCAACCCGAGCCACATCTCCTTCGGAACCGGAGTCATCACACCCCGCTGGCTTTTCGTCCTCGCGGCTTCGACGCCGCGGGAGTACGGAGACCCGGAGGTCGTGGACGAGACGCTCGAGCCCATCGACCCCGCGAAGATTCGGCCGGGGGACGTGGTGGGAATCGGAATCCACACCGGAAACGCGCTCCGAGGGTACGAAGTGGGTCGGATGGCGAGAGACCGCGGCGCCCACGTGGTTTACGGCGGGATCCACGCCGGGCTCTATCCCGAGGAAGCTCTGGATCTCGGCGGTGCGACCGCGGTGGTGAGGGGCGACGGGGACGTCATCTGGAAGACGGTCATCGAGGACTGCATCGCCGGCAAGCCCCAGAAGGTCTACGAGGCCGGCAGGATTCCCGCCGAGCGATTCCAACCGGCGCGATGGGATCTGCTTCCGCCGGACCGATACATGTGGGCCTCGGTGCAAACGGTGCGCGGCTGTCCGAAGCACTGCTCGTTCTGTTCGGTATGGCGCACGGACGGCCAGGAGCCCCGGCAGCGGGCGTCGGACGTCGTCCTCGAGGAGATCGTCGCGCTTCGCCGGCTCGGGTTTCGTTTCATCGCGCTCGCGGACGACAACTTCTATCCCGTGACCCTCACCGACTTGAAGAACGCCAAGCGAAGGGAGGACAAGGCCAGGTTCCACGAGCTCACGGAGCTTCGCGAGGAGCGGTTCGAGCTCATGGGCCGGATGGCGAAGCTCCCTTCGGACATGGTGTTCTTCACGCAGATCACGATGGAGGTCGCGGAAGATCCCGAGTTCCTGGAGGCGATGCGCGCCGCCAACATCAAGGGAGCGCTGGTCGGCGTCGAGTCGGTGACGCCCGAAGGGCTGAAATCGGTCTACAAGGATTTCAACGTCGCCGGTGACGAGCTGGTCGAGAGGCTTCGCGCCATCCGCCAGGCCGGGGTCCACGTGCTCGGCTCGTTCATCTTCGGGCTCGAGACGGACCGACCGGAGACTTTCGAGGCGACGGCGACACTGGCACAGAAAGCCGATCTCACGTTCGCCCAGTTCGTGATGATGACGCCTTTCCCGGGCACGCTGGACTTCAAGAAGTGGGAAGAATCGCTGAGCGAGGACCCCACGCGCATTGCCGGCATCCCGCTCACGCGCCACTGGCTGATTCCCCAGCATCTTCGCCCGAAGCTCTACACCCCGCACCCCGTTCTCTCGCAGGACGAGATCAAGGCGCGCACCCAGGACGTCTGGGATCGCTTCTACAGCCTGTCCGCGGTCTGGAAGCGCTCCCGCTGCACTCCCACGCTCAAGTCCCGTCTGGCCTTCGTTCTCATCTCGAAGCTCTACCGGCAGATGTACGCGAACACGGGAATCGCGACCGACAGCGCGCGGATTCAGCGATCGACCAAGGTAGCGCGCTGGATCGCGAAGCCCTGCCGGCGGCTCTTCCAGACTGCGCCGATGCCGGAGCTAACGGTCCCGAGCGCGTAGCGAGCCCTTCGATCCGTCCCGGTGAACGGAGGCCCCGCGCCGGGCGTCGTGTCGCTTGCCGCGTCGCTCCTCTTGGTGGAAACTAATCTCGTGGAGCTCGCGATGGATCATCTGGTGAGTCTCGCGGTCGGGATCGGTCTTGCCGCCGCTTGCGGGTTTCGGGTCTTCGTCCCGCTCCTGGTGATGAGCGCGGCCGCTTACACCGGTCACCTCGAGCTCTCGAGCGGCTTTCACTGGATCGGAACCCTACCCGCGCTCGTGGCCTTCGCTTCCGCGACGGTTCTGGAGATCGCCGCGTACTACATTCCCTGGGTCGACAACATGCTCGATACCGTTTCCGGACCCGCGGCCGTGGTGGCGGGAACGGTGGTGACGGCATCCGCCCTCACCGACGTCGATCCCTTCCTGAAATGGAGCCTCGCGATCATCGGCGGCGGGGGAGTCGCGGGCATCGTGAGCGGCGCGACCGCGATGATGCGAGGCGCCTCGACGGTCTCGACCGGCGGTCTCGCGAATCCCATTTTCTCGACCGTCGAAGCCGCGGTCTCGTTCGCAGTCGCGGCCCTCGCCATCGTCCTCCCCCTGGTGGCGCTTTTCGTGGTGTTCGTGGCCGTCTATTTTCTCGCGAAGAAGCTCTTCGGCCGGTCGCCGCGTCGGCAGG
>Ga0299906_10004476_pt1 | contig 11440 bp, 5 predicted proteins | sample RVTome_14_FD_200259 | JGI IMG/M metagenome (GOLD analysis project Ga0299906, IMG submission 200259) | Soil microbial communities from uranium-contaminated site in the Upper Colorado River Basin, Wyoming, United States - RVT145D125 (version 2) ... | reverse complement strand
GGTGGAGATCATCGCCGGTCTCAAGCCCGGGGAGCGCATCGCCCTCAACAAGCTCGACGAGGTGGCCGACGGCAGCCCGATCATGGAAGGGTTCTAGGTCATGGTGAACTACAAGACCGACGACACTTTCCTCGGACGGATCGTCTCCTACTTCACCACCAGCAAGCTGACGCCGCTGTTCGTCGGCGCCACGCTGGTGCTGGGCCTGTTCGCGGTCTTCATCACGCCGAAGGAGGAGGATCCGCAGATCGTCGTGCCGATGGTGGACATCATCGTGCCGGTGCCCGGCGCCTCGGCCAAGGAGATCGAGGCCCAGATCATCAAGCCGTTGGAGCGGATCGTCTGGCAGATCGACGACTTTCCGGTGGAGTTCCTCTACTCCATGTGCAAGCCGGGTTTCGCGATCGTCACCGCGCGCTTCTACGTCAACTCCGACTTGCAGCGCTCCCTGGTCCAGCTCTACGACAAGCTGTACTCCAACATCGACCGCGCCCCCGGCGGCGGCGTCACCCTGACCCCCGGTGGGCCCACGGTCCAGCCGTTGATCAAGCTGCGCGACATCAACGACGTCGCGCAGGTCGCCGTCACCCTGTACAGCGACCACTACGGCGACTACGAGCTGCGGCGCATGGCGGAGAGCATCGCCGATGAGCTGCAGGAGCTCCCCAGGGCCGCCGAGGTGACCATCGTCGGGGGGCGCAGCCGCCAGGTGCGGGTGCTCCTCGACCCGGGGCGCATGGCGGCCCGCATGACCTCCCCGCTGCAGATCGCGCAGGTGATCCAGGGGGCGAACTGGTCGATGCCAGCCGGCAAGTTCCACCGCTCGGATGAGGAGTACCTGGTGGAGGTCGGTCCGTTCCTCGAGTCCGCACGCGAGGTCGGGGACCTGATGGTGGGGACGTTCGCGGATCGCCCGGTCTATCTGCGCGACGTGGCGCGCATCGAGGACGGTCCCGGCGAGGTGGAGCAGTACGTCCTGATGGGGGTGGGGCCGCGCTACGCCGATCCCGAGGAGGAGATCGGCAAGACCATCGACTGGCCCGTGACCAACGACAAGGTCCTGCCCGCGGTCACCATCGGCGTCGCCAAGAAGAAGGGCACCAACTCCGTCAACCTCGCCCACGACGTGGAGGCGAAGCTCGCGGATCTGCGCTCGCAGATCCTGCCGGACGACGTCCAGTACACCTTCACCCGTAACTATGGCCACACGGCCGGCCACAAGGCGGCGGAGCTGATCTTCCACCTGTTGATCGCCACGGTGTCGGTCATCCTGCTGGTGGGGGTGATGCTCTCCTGGCGCGACGCGCTGGTGGTCGGCATCGCGGTGCCGGTGGTGCTCGCCATCACCCTCTTCTGGAGCTGGTCGATCGGCTACACCCTCAACCGTGTGACCCTGTTCGCGCTGATCATGTCGATCGGCATCCTGGTGGACGATCCGATCGTCGACGTGGAGAACATCCACCGTCACTTCCACATGCGGCGGCTGCCGCCGATCCAGGCGATCATTTACGCGGTCAACGAGGTGCGGCCGCCGGTGATCCTCGCCACCTTCACGGTCATCGTGACCCTCCTGCCGATGGCCTTCGTCGGCGGCCTCATGGGCCCGTACATGCGGCCCATGCCGGTGAACGCCTCGGCGGCGATGCTCATGTCCCTGGTGGTCGCCCTGGTAGTGACGCCGTGGTGTGCGAACCGCTTCCTCGAGCACTACGAGCCCGAGCCGGTGACCACCCACCGGCGGGGACCAGGGGAGGAGGCCGATTACACCAAGAAGACGGCTTTTTACCGCGTCTACAGCCGCGTGGTCGGTGGCATCCTCAACCACCGCGGCTACCAGTGGCTGCTCTATCTCGGCGTCGCCGCCATGATGGGCGCGGCGATGCTGCTCATCGCCACCAAGGCGGTGTTGGTCAAGCTCATGCCGTTCGACAACAAGAGCGAGATCAACGTCGTCATCGACATGCCCGAGGGCACGACGTTGGAAGACACCACCCGCGTGGCACTGGAGCTGGGTGAGTACATACGCACGGTCAACGAGGTGGTCGACTACCAGATCTACGCCGGGACCTCCTCGTTGTTCAACTTCAACGGGCTGGTGCGGCACTACTTCCTGCGCCGCGGGGGCAACGTCGCGGACATCCAGATCAACTTGCTGAACCAGAAGTACCGGGAAAATCAGAACCACTCCATCGCCGCGCGCATGCGTCCGGCGCTGCACGCGATCGCCGACCAGTATGGCGCGCGCATCAAGGTGGTCGAGCCGCCCCCCGGTCCGCCGGTCCTCGACACCCTGGTGTGCGAGATCTACGGCGAGGACGAGGTGGTGCAGCGCGACGTCGCGCGCCAGGTGCGCGACATCTTCGATCGCACCCAGGACGTCGTCGACGTCGACTGGTATGACGAGGACGATCAGGTGAAGGAGAAGATCGTCGTCGACGCCGAACAGGTGGCGCGCCACGGCCTCACCCAGGAGATGGTGGTGAAGACCCTGCGCGTGGCCATGGCGGGGATGGACGTCTCGTACTTGCGGGTCGAAGGCGAGCTGCAGCCCTTGCCGATCAACCTGCGCTTCCCGGTGGTCGAGCGCAACTCGATCGACGATCTGCGCGCGATCCGTCTACCGACCCCGTCCGGGCAGGTGGTGCCCCTCTCCGAGCTGGTGAAGGTGGAGTCGACCATCGAAGACAAGCCGATCTTTCACAAGAACCTGCAGCGCGTGATCTACGTGGTGGGTGACGTCGCCGGGAAGAACGAGTCACCGGTGTACGCCCTGTTCAACATGTGGGGCCCGATCAGCGAGATCACCACGCCGTCCGGCGAGAAGGTCAAGCAGAACCTCTTCCTGCAGCCCGAGACCGAGGAGGAGTACACGGTGAAGTGGGACGGTGAGTGGTACATCACCGTCGAGACCTTCCGCGACATGGGCGGCGCGTTCGGCATCGCGCTGCTGGTCATGTGGGTGCTGCTGGTGGGATGGTTCCGTTCCTTCACCCTACCCGGGGTCATCATGTCCCCGATCGCGTTCACCCTGGTGGGGATCATGCCCGGGCACTGGATCACCGGCACCTGGTTCACTGCCACGTCGATGATGGGGATGATCGCCCTGGCCGGGATCATCGTGCGCAACTCGATCCTGGTGGTGCAGTTCGCCCTGGAGCGGATCGAGGAGGGCGAGTCCCTCCACCAGGCGTGCGTCGACGCCGGGGCGCTGCGGGCCATGCCGATCTTCCTTACCGCGGCGGCGGTGTTCGTGGGCGGGCTGGTCATCCTACTGGATCCGATCTTCAACGGTCTCGCCACCTCGATCATCTGGGGGACCGGCGCCTCGACCCTGCTGTCGCTGGTGATGGTGCCGGTGTACCTCTACAACCATCTCCGCAAGGAGGAGGCGCGGAACAAGAAGCGGGTCTTCAAGGAGGCCAAGAAGAAGGCCAAGCTGAGGCGCGCGGCCGACGCCGCGGCCAAGGCCCGCGACGCCGCGTTTCCGCCTACCCCGCCGCCGGGTGAGGGGCCGGTGAGCGCTTAGGCGTGGCTTAGATTTTCACGATAACCTCGATGGGTATTGGGCGATGTGCCCAATGCCCATTTTTCGTCGCGGCCGAAAGACCCGATCGTGAGCAACCGATTTCCCCGGCGATGGTCATGCCCCCTGTGGGGATTGCTGGGTGCGATCGCTGCTCCGGGTGGCTGGCTGTTGCTCCAGATCCCGCAGCGCGGTCTGTGGAGTTCGGCGGAGGTCGTCGCGGAGATTCACGCCCATCTCCTCCTGTACGCCTACATGACCCTCGGTACGGCGGTGATCCTATCCCTCGCGGGCTACCTCCTCGGGCGCGCCTTCGACGAGGTGATGCGGGAGCGGCGCGAGGCGCAGGTTCAGGCCAACAAGATGGAAGGGCTCAACCTGCGGCTGGAGGCGATCTCGGTCACCGACGACCTCACCGGCATGTACACGCGGCGTTACTTTTTCGACCGCTGTGAGGAGTATCTGCGCGCCGCCCGCCGTCACCAACTACCGCTGTCGCTGATGATGGTCGACATCGATCACTTCAAGCGCGTGAACGACAACTTCGGTCACCCGATCGGCGACACGGTGCTGCGCGAGGTGGCCCGTCTGGTCCACGGTGGCCTGCGGGCGAGCGACATCTGCGCGCGGTACGGGGGCGAGGAGTTCGTCATCCTGCTCCCCTACACCGAGGAAGGGGAGGCCCTCACCCTCGCCCATCGTCTCCTGGAGACGGTGGCGTGCCACCTCTTCCCCGTGCGTGAGGACGTGGGCCGGATCACCATCAGCATCGGCCTCTCCTGCCTGGACCTGGACCATCCGGTGGGCGCGGAGGCACTGATCTCCCGCGCCGATGGCGCCCTGTATCGGGCCAAGCGCGAGGGCCGTAACCGCGTCTGTGTCGCGGAGCTGGTCCACAGCAGCAAGGGCGCGGTCAGCCTACGCCTGCCCTCGCCCCCCAGCCGCCAGGGGAAGGCGGAGCCGGATCGGGGCCACGATCGCTGAGGGCGACTCCCGGCCCGGGGTAGGAGCCGAATCCCTCCTGCCTGCCGGCAGGTCGGCGACCCAGGCCCAAGGGGCCTGCCGCGCCAAGGGCGCGGATCGCCGGTGCAACCGGCTCCTACCTTGGTTTCGGAACAGCGCCGTGTGCTTGGTCCCGGGGTAGGAGAGGCGGCCTGCCTGCCGGCAGGCAGGGCAGTGGCGTAGGCGCAGCAGAGCCATGGTGAGAAATGCGGCTAGGGAAGGGTCGGTGCGTGCCTCCACCGCACTCGTTCCGTAGGTCGCCGCGGGTGAAGAAAATTCTCCACTGTGTACAGCGGGTCGCAGAACTTTCTTCATGGGCGGGGGGCACGTCTCCGTAACGCCTTGATTTTGCGTCCCATGGCCGAGTGGACCGTATGGCCCGGTACTTGCTGATCAGAGACAATCATCTCCCCAGGACCCAATGATGCGCGGTGTCGTGCGTTCCCTCCTACCCACCTTCCTCCTCGCCCTCACGGCGGCAGCGGCTCAGGCGGCCTCCCTGGATGACCTGGTGGCTACGGCCCTGCGCGACAACCCGCAGGTGCGCGCGGCGCACCAGGCGTGGCGGGCGGACCGTCGGGTACCGGACCAGGTCGGGGCATTCGCAGACCCCGAGGCGGGGGTGATCTGGCCCCTCACGCCGATGGCGGACGCCGAGGGGCAGCAGCAGGCCACCCTGTTTCTCTCCCAGAAGTTGCCGTTCTGGGGCAAACGCGGTCTGCGTGCAGAGGCGGCGGAACGGGTAGCGGCGGCGGCGGGCGAGACGGTGCGCGACGTGGAGCTGGTGGTGGTCACCGAGGTGAAAGAGCGCTACTACGACCTCGCCTATGTCTCCGAGGCGATCCGGATCACCGAGGCGGATCGTGCCCTGGTGGCCGACATCGTGGAGGCGGCCCTCGCCCGCTACCGCGCCGGCCTCGGCCAGCAGGGCGACGTGCTGCGTGCCCAGGTGGCGCTCTCCCGGGACACCGACCGGCTCCTCGATCTCAAGGAGGAGCGCACGACCCTGGAGGCGCGGCTCAACCGCCTCCTCGGCCGGGCGGAGCCATCACCCGTGGGCGATGCGGCCCTGCCCCAGGAGCTGCCGGTGCTGCCCGGGATACCCGAGCTTGTCGCAGAATTAGAGGCCGGCAGGCCGGGCCTCCTCGCCCTCGCGCGGCAGGTGGAGGCGAGCCGCTCCCGACTGGCCCTGGCGCACAAGGAGTACTTCCCGGACCTCACGGCCCGGGTCGACTACGGCTTCAGCGGCGAAGGACGCCTGCCGCTGACCGACGGCGGTGACGACGGCTACATGGCCATGCTTGCCATCAACCTGCCGATCTGGCGCGGTCGACTGCACGCCGGCGTGGCGGAGGCGGAGGATCGGTTGGCCGCCGCCGAGGCGGCGTACCGCGACGAGCGCGATCGGGGCCGCGAGGAGGTGGTGGACCTACGCTTTCGCCTCGCCACCTCCCTGAATCAGGTCGCCCTGTTCGACACCGGCCTGGTCCCCCAGGCGGAGCAGGCCCTGCGCGCGACCATGGAGGCGTATCGCACCGGCCAGGCGGGCTTCCTCGACCTCCTCGACGCGGAGCGCGACTGGTTGGAGCTGCGCATCGCCGCCTTCCGCACCAAGGCCGACCTATTTCAGCAGCAGGCGCAGCTGGACCAGGTGGTGGGGCGACTGCACCGGCCCGACGGGGTGGTGGCTCCCGACGCCCCCACCCCGGCCCTCCCCCGAGGGGGGAGGGGGGAGGCTGACTCCCCCTCCCTCCGGGAGGGGGTTGGGGGGAGGGCGCCCGGTAAGAATCTCTTGTCCGGTACAACCACCCCGGAGGCCCAACCGTGAAGCGCCTCTTCCGCATGATCATCGCTGCGCTCGTGTTCACCGTCCTCGGCCTGTGGGCCGGGAGCCGGTATGCGCCGCAGCTCCACGAGCTGTTGCACACCGTCGGCTTGCACGGCGAACGCATGCCCCCCGCGCAGGGGGCACCCGCCAAGGACGAGGCGCAGCCGCTCTACACCTGCGGCATGCACCCGCAGGTGATCCAGGAGGGGCCGGGTACCTGCCCGATCTGCGGCATGAAGCTCGTCCCGGTGAGGGGCAACGGCGATGCCAGCGCGCGCCTCGCTGCCGCAAAGGGCGAGCGCAAGATCAAGTACTGGGTCGCCCCGATGGACCCCACCTACATCCGCGACGCCCCCGGCAAGTCGCCGATGGGGATGGACCTGGTGCCGGTCTACGAGGACGAGGAGGCGGCCGCCGAGGACCACCCGAACGCCATCCGCATCGACCCCACGGTGGTGCAGAACATGGGGGTGCGCACGGCGGTCGTGGTGCGCCGCGACCTCACCCGCAGCCTGCGCACCATCGGCCACGTCACCGAGGACGAGAACCGGCTGGCGGAGATCAACACCAAGGTGGGCGGCTGGATCGAGCGGCTGTTCGTGGCCGAGACCGGCCAACAGGTGAAGAAGGGCGACCCGCTCCTCACTCTCTACGCCCCGGACCTGGTCACCACCCAGCGCGAGTACCTCTTGGCCATGGAGAACCTGCGCAAGGTGGAAGGCTCCCCCTTTCCCGAGGTGGCGGAGGGTGCCCGCCGCCTGCTCGCCTCCGCCCGCGAGCGGCTGGAGTTGTGGGACATCAGTGACGCGCAGATCGACCGCCTGGAGCAGACCGGCAAGGTGGAGCGCACCCTGAGCCTCTACTCCCCGTTCGATGGGGTGGTCCTGGAGCGCCACGCCACCGAGGGGATGTACATCAACCCCGGCCAGCCGCTGCTCAAGCTCGCCGACCTGTCGCGGATCTGGGTCCTCGCCGACGTCTACGAGGCGGAGCTGCCGTGGGTGCGTCCCGGGACGCCGGCGGAGATGACCCTCACCTACCACCCGGGGCAGGTCTTCAAGGGGCGGCTCGACTACGTCTACCCGACGCTGGATCCCATGACGCGGGTGGTCCAGGTGCGCCTGGTCTTCGACAACGCGGACGGCTCCCTCAAGCCCGGCATGTACGCCGACGTCACGATGACGCCCAGGGTCGCCGCACGGGTGGTGGCCGTGCCGCCGGAGGCGGTGATCCACTCCGGGCGGCGCAACTTGGCCTTCATCGCCCTGGGCGACGGCCGCTTCGAGTCGCGCGAGCTCACCCTCGGCCCCGAGGGGGATGACGGCTACCAGGTGCTTGCCGGTCTCGGCGAGGGCGAGCAGGTGGTCACCTCGGCGCAATTCCTCCTCGACTCCGAGTCGCAGCTCAAGGAGGCGATCGCCAAGCTGTTGCAGGTGCGCGCCGCGAAGACCCTCCCCCAGGAAGGGGGACGGGGGGAGGGGGCGGGGAATGAGCGGCCCGCCGGAGACATGTCGAAGCAACCTGCTGGTACCGACCGCCCCCACCCCAACCCTCCCCCGGGGGGGGAGGGTTTCAGGGACTCCGCTTCGCCGAGGATCGTTGAGCAGGGGGAGACAGAGGCGTGGTCCAACGCCTTCACCGCCTACCTCGCGATCCAGTCGGCGCTGGCGAGAGACACGGTGGCGGGCATCCCGCGACAGGCCGACGCCCTCCTGCACGCCCTCCACGCCCTCGCGGGCGATCGCGGTGGTGCGGTGACCGCGGCACCGATGGAGCGGGTTCGCAACGAGATCGCGGGATTGCGCAGCGACGACTTGCAGGTCGCCCGCGGCGCCTTCGGCCCGGTTTCGGAGGTGATGCTGGACCTCGCCCGCGGTCCCGGCCGTGTGGCTGCCGAGCGACTCGGCCTGTCTGCCTACCACTGCCCCATGTCCCACGCCAACTGGCTACAGCAGGGCGAGGTCGCCAACCCCTACTTCGGCGCCTCCATGCTGCGCTGCGGCGAGCCGCTGGGCCCGGAAAAAGCTAGCCGCGAATAAACGCAAATGGACGCGAATACGCTTTACCCAACACTCCGGTCCCTACGCGGTGATCCAGCGGCTCGTGCCGCCTGGGAGGGCATCTAACCACGAAGGGCACGAAGAACAGAAAAGGAGAAACCTTCGTGGTCTTCGTGTCCTGCATGGTTTCACCTCTTCTTATTTGCGTTCATTTGCGTTTATTCGCGGCTAACGACCGAAAGAAATGATCTCCAACATCATCGAGTACTCCGTCCGCAACCGTGCGTTGATCCTCATCGCTACGGTGGCGCTGCTGTTGGGCGGCATCTATGCCGCGCGGCACATCGCCCTGGACGCGATCCCCGATCTGTCCGACGTCCAGGTGATCATCTTCACCCAGTACGAGGGCCAGGGGCCGCAGGTGGTGGAGGACCAGATCACCTATCCCCTGACCACGGCGATGCTCTCGGTGCCGTTCGCCAAGGTGGTGCGGGGGTACTCCTTCTTCGACCTGTCCTTCGTGTACATCATCTTCGAGGACGGCACCGACCTCTACTGGGCGCGCTCGCGGGTGCTGGAGTACCTGAACTTCGTCTCCGGCCGGCTGCCACCCGGGGTGACGCCGACCCTGGGGCCGGACGCCACCGGCGTAGGCTGGGTCTACGAGTACGCCCTGGTGGATCGCACCGGCCGCCACGACCTCGCTCAGCTCCGCTCGATCCAGGACTGGTTCCTGCGCTACGAGCTGATCGCCGTCCCCGGGGTGGCCGAGGTCGCCTCGGTGGGCGGCTACGTGAAGCAGTACCAGGTGGAGGTCGACCCCGACCGGCTCCTCGCCTTCGGCATCCCTCTCGGCCGGGTGAAGGAGGCGATCCAGCGCTCCAACAACGACGTGGGTGGCCGCCTGGTGGAGCGCGCCGAGACCGAGTTCATGGTGCGCGGCCTGGGTTACATCAAGTCCCTGAAGGACCTGGAGGAGATCCCGTTGGGTGTCGACGCCCGCGGGACGCCGATCCTCCTCTCGCAGGTGGCCAACATCCACCTCGGGCCGGAGCTGCGCCGCGGCCTGGTCGAGCTGGATGGCGAAGGGGAGGTGGCCGGTGGGGTGATCGTCATGCGCTTCGGGGAGAACGCCCTGGAGGTGATCAACGGGGTGAAGGCGAAGCTGGAGTCCCTCAAGGCCGGGCTGCCCGAGGGGGTAGAGATCGTCCCGGTCTACGACCGCTCCTCCCTCATCCTGCGCGCCATCGACAACCTCAAGTCCAAGCTCATGGAGGAGATGGCGGTGGTGGCGATCGTCATCGTCCTGTTCCTGCTGCACATCCCCTCCACCCTGGTGGCGGCGATCGTCCTGCCCCTGGGGGTCCTCGCCTCCCTGCTGCTCATGCACCTACTGGGGATCAACGCCAACATCATGTCCATGGGCGGCATCGCCATCGCCATCGGGGTGATGGTCGACGCCTCGGTGGTGCTGGTGGAGAACGCCCACAAGCACCTCGAACGGTGGCGGGCGGCCGGCGGTGGCGCGTCTCCCCCTGCCACCGGGAGGAGGCCGGGGGGAGGGGACGAGGAGCAGGCGATTCCTTCGGTCCCACCACCCCCACCCCAGCCCTCCCCCGGAGGGGGCTCTCTGTCCCGCGCCGACGTGATCATCGCCGCCTCCAAGGAGGTCGGCCCGGCCCTGTTCTACAGCTTGCTCATCATCACCGTCTCCTTCTTCCCGGTCTTCGCCCTCACCGAGCAGAGCGGCCGTCTCTTCCGCCCCCTGGCCTTTACCAAGACCTTTGCCATGGGCGCCTCGGCGGTGCTGGCGATCACGGTGATCCCGGTGCTGATGTACTACGTCATCCGCGGCCGCGTCCCGGACGGGGACAAGAACCCGATCAACCGGGCGACCCAGTGGGCGTATCACCCCTTCATCCGCGTGGTGCTGCGCTTCCCGTGGCTGACCATCGTGGTGGCGGTGGTGATCCTCGCCGCCACCCTCTACCCCGCGCGCCGCCTAGGCAGCGAGTTCATGCCGCCCCTCTATGAAGGCGACCTGCTGTACATGCCCACTACCCTGCCGGGGATCTCGGTGACCAAGGCGCGCGAGCTGCTCCAGCAGACCGACAAGATCATCGCCACCTTCCCCGAGGTGGAGCGCGTCTTCGGCAAGATCGGCCGCGCGGAGTCGGCTACGGACCCGGCGCCTCTGGACATGGTCGAGACCACCATCTGGCTGAAGTCGGAGGGCGAGTGGCGCCACGTGCCGGTGGCGCGATTCTTCCGCGACTGGCCGGAGCCGTGGCGCGGCTGGCTGGCGTACCTCTGGCCGCTCGAGCGAACCATTACCCCGGATGAGCTGGCCGCGGAGATGAACGACGCCATCCAGTTCCCGGGCCTGACCAACGCCTGGACCATGCCCATCAAGACGCGCATCGACATGCTCGCCACCGGTATCAAGACCCCGGTGGGGATCAAGGTGATGGGGCCGGACCTGGAGGTGCTTTCCGAGATCGGCCAGGAGATCGAGGCGGTGGTGCGCGACATCCCCGGCACGCTCTCCGTCTACTCGGAGCGGGTCACTGGCGGAAACTACCTCGACTTTGACATTGACCGCGAACAGGCGGCGCGCTACGGCCTGACGGTGGGGGATGTGCAGGACGTGATCCAGTCCGCCATCGGCGGCATGAACATCACCGAGACCGTCGAGGGGCTGGAGCGCTACCCGGTGAACCTGCGTTACTCCCGCGAGCTGCGCACCTCCGACGCCGACCTGGAGCGCATCCTCATCGCCACACCCCTCGGTGCCCAGATCCCCCTGGGTCAGGTGGCGAAGATCTACACGCGCAAAGGGCCCATGTCGATCAAGAGCGAGAATGCCCGGCGCACCGCGTGGATCTTCGTCGACCTGAAGGGGATCGACGTCGGCACCTACGTGGTCCACGCCCAGGAGGTGGTGGCCCAGGCGGTGAAGCTGCCGGCGGGCTACTCCCTCGTCTGGTCGGGCCAGTACGAGTACATCCAGCAGGCCAAGGCCCGGCTGGCGATTGTCATCCCCGTCACCCTCGCCTTGATCTTCCTGCTGCTCTACCTCCACTTCGG
>Ga0299906_10004475_pt1 | contig 11440 bp, 11 predicted proteins | sample RVTome_14_FD_200259 | JGI IMG/M metagenome (GOLD analysis project Ga0299906, IMG submission 200259) | Soil microbial communities from uranium-contaminated site in the Upper Colorado River Basin, Wyoming, United States - RVT145D125 (version 2) ... | reverse complement strand
TACGTCGTGAAGGAGCTGGTGCGCCGGGTCGCCTACCACGAGTTCGAGACCCTGCGGGCACTCGAGACGCAGCTCTCTCGGGTCGGCACCGCCGTGGCGGTCGTCGACCGCCCCTGGCTGACCGGCGACATCGAGGGCTCCGGAGTCGTCATCACCAGCTACGTCGATTACGCATTCACGTACCGCGAGCTCGTCTCGGAAGGCGGGTTCGGCAGGAGCCGCGACAAGATGCTCGACGCCTTCGCCGGACTCCTCGTCGAGCTCCACCTGGCGGGGTGCTTCTGGGGCGACTGCTCGCTGTCGAACGTCCTCTACCGATACGACGCCGGGGCGATCGAGGCGGTGATGATCGACGCCGAGACCGCCGAGATCCACGAGACGCTCACCGACGGCCAGCGGTACTACGACATCGACATCATGACCCTCAACGTCGCCGGCGAGATGGCGGATATCGCGGCGTCTCGGGGACTCGACATCGACGATGCCGACATGTCCCTCGGCGAGGACATCGCCCACCGGTACGCGGCGCTCTGGTCCGAGCTCGAGGACGAGCTCCTGATCGGCCCCGACGAGCGCTACAAGATCCGCGCCCACGTCTCACGGCTCAATGAGCTCGGCTTCGACCTCGACGAGCTCGACCTCATCCCGACGGACGACGGCAGCGAGCGCGTCAAGGTCAAGGTGCAGGTCGCCGGCCGGAACTTCCACTCGACGAGGCTCCGCGAGCTGACACGGATCGAGGCCTCCGAGAACCAGGCGAGGCAGATCCTCGCCGATCTGGCGTACTACGAGGCCCGCAACGCAACCGTCACCGCCACGGGAAAGTCGCTGACCGCGATCAAGTGGCGGGTCGACGTCTTCGAGCCCCTCCTCGCCGGGATCACGGCGGACGCTCCGGCCGATGCCGACCCGGTGCAGCTGTACACCGACTTCCTGCACCATCGATACCTCTTGGCTGCCACGCTCGGCCGCGACGTCGGCAACGACGAGGCTTACGAGTCGTGGATCGCCGAGGGGATGCCCGGCTACTGAGACGGCCCGCCGTGCGTCAGTGGAGGCTGGTCGCAGGGGTGGCACCCGTGACGCCGCCGTCGACGGGCAGAGTGACGCCCGTAATCCACGAGGAGGCGTCCGAGACGAGGAACATGATCGCCCGAGCCACGTCCCCGGGCTCTCCGATTCGCCCGAGCGGATGCGTCGCCGCAACCTCGCTCTCGATGTTCTCCCACAGCGCGGCCGCCAGCCTGGTGCGCACGACGGAAGGAGCAACCGCGTTGACCCGCACCCCCGGCGCCATCTCCATCGCCAGCTGGCGGGTGAGGTGGATGAGGGCGGCCTTCGAGATGTTGTAGGCGCCGATCAACGCCCCGGGGCGGATCCCGCCGACGGATGCCACGTTGACGATCCGGCCGCCGTGCTCCCGCATGTGCGCCCGGTAGGCCTCCCGGGCGTAGAGGAGCGGGCCCATCTGGTTGACGGCCCACGTCTTGGAAGCTGCCCCGAGGTCGACGTCGACGAGGGCGCCCGCGGCAGGATTCGTGCCGGCGTTGTTCACCAGGATGTCGCAGGCGCCGAACGTGTCGATGGCGGCGGCTACGGCTGCGGCGGCGCCCTCGGGATCGTCGGCCTTGGCCACGATCGGGACGACCCTGTCGTCTCCGAGGCGGGCGGCAGCCTCGGAGATCGTCTCCTCTTTACGGCTCGTGATGACGACGCCCTTGGCCCCTCCGGCGAGCAGCTCGGCGGCGGTCGCTTCGCCGATTCCCCGGCTGGCGCCCGTCACCAGGGCGACCAGCCCGTCGACCCGAACGTCCATGGCATCATCCTTCCCGGCAGGCATTCGATCCGGCAGGCGGGAGACGATCCTACCGACGGGCGAGCGGCCGGCCTCCTAGTTGTGGCCGCCTCGCTTGACGCCCCCGTACTTCATGCGGGTGTCTTCCATGCGAGCGACCGGGGCTTCCTCGTCGACCGGTCCGAAGCCTGCGTCGACGACCTCCCCGATGAACAGGTCGTGCGTGCCCAGATCGACCGTGCGCCACACCCGGCAATCGAGCCAGGCGGCCGCTTCGGTGAATATCGGGGCGCCGGTCACCGATTCTCGAAACGGCCTGCCATTGAGCGTGTCACCCTCTCTCGTCGCCGGCTTCGAGAACTTCACGAACGGGCGGGTGTCCTCGCGATCCCACAGGTTGACCGTGAACGATCCGCCGTCGCGGATGAGGCGGTTCGTCACCGCCGAGGCGTCGACGCTGACCGCAACCAGGACGGGCTCCATGGCCACCTGCGTCACCCAGCTCGTCGTCATACCGTTCCACTCGTCCCCGGCTCTCGATCCGACGAGGCACAGAACGTTCGGGATCTTCCAGAGGATCTTGTTGAGCAGCTCGGCCGGTGGTTCCGCCATGGGTTCTCCCGTTCGTCACAAGCGGCGTCGAGCCTAGGGCGCTTCAGTTGTGAGGAAGCTGGAAGGCGACTCGGCCTCCGGGGCCTGCCTGGGCCCAGATCGTCCCGCCATGGGCGGCGACGACTCCCCTGGCGATCGCCAGGCCGAGTCCCGCCCCTCCGGCGGCGCGGCTGCGCGCCGCGTCGCCGGTGACGAAGCTCTCGAACGCCGAGTCGACCAACTCCACCGGAAACCCCGGCCCCTCGTCTGTCACGCTGACGAGCGCCCCGTCACCGTTCTCGACGCGCACGACCACCACGGAGCCCGGCGGGGCGTGGCGGATGGCGTTGTCCACGAGGTTGCGGATCGCCCTCCCGAGCTCCCTGGAACCGCCGAGCACCTGCACGGAGCCCCGAGCGTCCAGGCGCAGCTCGACGCCGCGGTTGGCGGCAACCGGGGCAAGGGCGTCGAGCGACTCGTCGGCCAGCTCGGCGATGTCGAGGCGAGTTCGCTCGAAGTCGAGCTTGCCTGCCTCGATGGTCGCCAGCATGAAGAGGTCGTCGACGAGGTGGCCGAGGGCGTCGAGGTCGGCTCGCATCGACCTCAGGTAGCGGTCGGGGTCGGGCGCCAGGCCGTCCTCGAGCGCCTCGACGGTGGCCCGCAAGGCGGCCAGCGGCGATCGCAGATCGTGCCCGACGGCTGCCAGGAAGTCGCGCCTCTGGTTCTCCGCCGAGCGCCGCTCCGCCTGGATGGCGGAGAGCTTCTCCGCCATCCCGTCGATGGCCCGCGCCGCTTCCCCGAGCTCGTCCGACCTGACGACGCCGGTCTTGGCACCGAACTCGCCCTCGCCGATGCGGCCGACGGCTCGGCGGATGTGCATGAGGTCGCGCTCCATGGGCTCGGCGACCGCGGTGGCGAGCAGCACACCGAGCGCGATGCCGAAGCCGACGACGATGAAGATCAGGGTGAGGTCGTGGGCGGTGATGAACATGAGCTGTGCCGAGACGGCCGTGACGATGCCGACGACCACGAGCGCGGCGACACCGATGACGACGACCGCCAGGCGCAATGAGCGCATGTGGGCGGTCCATCGACTCAGGGTCGCAGCCGCGACCCCGGTGAGCGCTGCCATGGCCCCGAAGATGACCAGGAGCTGGCCGCGCTCGGAAGCGGTCGGCTGCATGGTGATCTCGAACGTGACGATTGCGACGGCAACCGCGATGGCGAGCAGTGCCGCGAACTTCACGGCTCGAACCTGTATCCGACACCCCACACGGTCTTCAGCCAGCGGGGGTCCTCCGGATCGGCCTCGAGCTTGAGGCGAAGGCGCCTGATGTGGACGGTCACCGTCGACGGGTCCTGGTAGTCGGCCGAAGAGTCCCACACCTGCTCGAGGAGCTGGCCACGCGAGAACACTTGGCGGGGCGACGCCGCCAAGAACGCCAGCAGGTCGAACTCCTTGGGCGTCAACTCGACGACGGCTCCGCGGACGGACGCTTCGCGGGTCGGGCCGTCGATGACCAGCTCGCCGAACTGGAGCCTGGCCGACGAGGCGACCGGGCGCGCTCTACGCAGGACCGACCGCACACGGGCTGCCAGTTCCCTCGGCGAGAACGGCTTGACGACGTAGTCGTCTGCTCCGAGCTCGAGGCCGAGGACCCTGTCTGCCTCCTCGGTCCTCGCCGTCAGCAGGATGATGGGGACGTCGTTCATGCGCCTGATCCTGGTGAGAACGTCGAACCCGTCGATGTTGGGCAGCATGACGTCGAGCACGACGAGGTCCGGCACTGCACGCTCGATGGCGGCGAGCGCCTGCTTGCCGTCGGCAGCCGTTTCGACCCTGAAGCCGTCGCGCTTGAGATACGCGGTGACGACCTCGCACACCATCGGTTCGTCGTCGACCACGAGGACGCGCGAGCCAGCCGACGAGTCCGTCTCGGGATGATGCACCCGGCCATCGTATCCAGAAGAGGCACCCCCGCTCGACACCCGGGTCGGGTATTCACGGATTGTTCACTCGGCATCTAAACGAAGCCCTTCCCTAGTATCCGGGCGGATGCACGTTCTCGTCGCAACCACGGGGGTGCTGAGCCCCGGGCCGTGCGTGGAGTTCACCAGCCGCCTCCTCAACGGAGTCGGTCGGGTCACTGTGACGACGGTGATCGAGGTGCCCCGGTCGTTCCTCGAGCACCTCGGAGCCGATCGCTGGCACCCACTGGCAGAGGACGGCGGGGCCGGGCGCTCCAATCTCGAAGATGACGCCCTCCTCGCCAAGTACGTCGAGGAGCGGGGCCGCAAGATCACCGATCCGATCGTGCACGCCCTCCAGGCGGCGGGGATAGGAGCCGAGGCGGTCTTCCTCGACGGCGCCGACCCTGCCGTCGCCATATCCGACCTCGCAGACGAGCTCGATGCGGATGTCGTCCTCCTCGGAGCCACCCGCCAGATCTTCGACCAGTCGGCATGGGAGAGCGTGTCGGCCAGGGTGATGATCGAATCGGGGAGGGCGGTGCTCGTCGTGCCCCCGGCCCACAAGGACGCCGCCGCCCAGGCGGTCTCAGAGTCGGACTGACACCCCGCCCGAGACGGCGTGCGCGGCGCAGCTGTGCGGCACCGACTCAGCCGAAGGCGGCTCGCAGCATCGCCCGCGTCTGGGTGACGAACGCATCCGGGTTGGCGTCGAGCTCCGCCCGGAGGTCATCGACTCGCCACCAGGTCGGGTCGGTCGTCTCGCCGACGAGGGGCACGGGGTCGCCCTCTGCGTAACACTCGAAGAGGACGTGGAGCGATGGGTAGGCGCCGTCGATCCCATTGACCACGGCCAGCGGGCGAGCGATGACGGCGGCTCGAGGTGAGCCGTCCCCGACGGTCTCTATGGCAGCGGCGACGGCGAGCAGCTCCAGGCAGGTCTCCTCCCTCACCTCCCTGGCGATCGCTACGTCGGGCCGCTCCCCTGCCCGCCAGCGACCCCCCGGTAGCTCCCACCGACCCCGCACCGCTTCGTCCGGCTTGTCGCGGCGCTGGAGGAGAACCTCGTCTCGGCTCGTTCCCCGGTATATGAGGGCATTCACGTTCGGGACGACCGTCACCTCGCCGTCGGGCGGGACCGGTACCTCGACCCAGCCTTCGCCCGACCAGACCGGGTATGGCGGGCCGGCGGTCATCGGCCGGGGACCGCGATCGAGAAGCCGTTCCCGCAGAATCCACCCTCCGAGTCGTGTGCCGCCACCACGACACCATCCGTGCCGGCTGGAATGGTCACCTCGGCGACGGTCCTGGTGAAGGGCTGCTCATCCTCGTGCGGATGGGTCAGTACCAGACCACCGAGCACGGTGCCGTCACCGGCCCGCACCTCGAACCGGTCTGCGTACTTCTCCCAGCCGGTGTCGGCCGACTCGATGGTTGCCGCCACGGAATACACGTTCGTGCCGACCTCCGCGATGGAGACACCGATGACGTGGGCGCAGCCCTCCGAGCCGGAGTCCCCACCCCCGCACGCCGCGGCGGCGAGCGTCAACACGGCGAGCACGGCCCGCCTCACGCCTCGCCCTTCACCCTGAACTGGGTGCGGTACAGCCTGGCGTAGAGGCCGCCGAGCGCCAGGAGCTCACCGTGGTCACCGCTCTCGACGAGCCTCCCCTCGTCGAACACGAGGATCCTGTCCGCCGAGAGGATCGTGGACAACCGGTGCGCGATGACGAGAGACGTGCGGCCCTTCATGACCCTCTCGAGCGCCTCTTGGATGAGGGCTTCGGACTCGGCGTCGAGGTGTGACGTCGCCTCGTCGAGGATGAGGATCTGGGGGTCCTTGAGGATGACCCTGGCGATCGCCATCCGCTGTTTCTCACCGCCCGACAGGCGGTAGCCTCGCTCGCCGACCACCGTCTGGTAGCCGAGCGGAAGGCGCTCGATGAAATCGGCGATGTTGGCCGCCGTCGCCGCCGCCCTCAGTTCCGCCTCGGTGGCGTCGGCCTTGGCGTACGAGAGGTTCTGGGCGATGGTGTCGTGGAAGAGGTACGTCTCCTGGGTGACGACCCCGACGCTGTGCGCCAGCAGGTCGAGGGGATACTCCCTGACGTCCCGACCGTCGATCCGCACGACTCCGCTCGTGGCGTCATAGAGCCTCGGCACCAGGTACGTCGTGGTCGTCTTGCCCGCTCCGCTCGGACCGACGAGGGCGACGAGCTCGCCCGGGGCGATGTGGAACGAGACGTCGCGCAGCGCGTACATGTCTGCGGGTGACCTCGTCGCCGCCTGCTCCTCGGTCATCGACGACCAGCCGTAGCGCCGCACCGAGTCGAGGCCGGACGATGCGGCGCCATATGAGAAGGTCACCGAGTCGAACTCGACGTCCCCCTCGATGGCGGCAACGGCGACAGGGCGCAGAGGCTCGGCGATGTCGTGGGGCAACTCGAGCACCTCGAACACCCGCTCGAACGAGACGAGTGACGTCACGAACTCGACGCGGGCGTTCGTGAGGGCGGAGAGCGGGCCGTAGAGGTTCCCGAGGAGCATCGAGAGGGCGACGATGTCTCCCGTCGTGAGCGTGCCGTTGATGACCATGGCGGCGCCGAGCCAGAACACGAGGGCGGTACCGAGCGCAGACATGACACCGAGCGCCATGAAGAACCAGCGGCCGATGGTTGCCTGGCGCACGCCGAGATCGCGCACGCTGGCGGCCCTGCCGGCGAACTTCGCCTCTTCGAAGCCGATCCGCCCGAAGAGCTTCACGAGGAGGGCGCCCGACACGCCGAGGGTCTCCTGCATGTGGGCGCTCATCTTGGCGTTGTTCTCCATCTGCTCCCGGCTGATCGTGCGGAGCATGCGCCCGACCCTCCGGGACGACAGGATGAAGAGCGGGAGGATGGCGATCGCCAACAGCGTCAGCCGCCACTCGAGGCGCAGCATGACGACGACCGTGATCACGACGGCGACGAGGTTCGACACGAGGGTCACGAAGGTCCCCGTCACGGCGGACTGGGCGCCGACCACGTCGCTGTTCAGCCGGCTCATGAGCTCGCCGGTCCTGGTGGCTGTGAAGAAGCCGAGTGACATTCGCTGCAGGTGGCCGTAGAGCTGGCGCCGCAGGTCGAAGATGATGCCCTCGCCCATCGACGCCGATGCCCATCGCTGCAGCACCCCGACCGCGCCGCTGACGACCGGGACCGCCACCATGCCGACGCCGAGCCACGTGACGAGCCCGAGGTCGCCTTCCGGGATCGCCCTGTCGAGGAGGGAGCGGATCAGCAGCGGCTGGACCGTCGTCAACCCGGAGATCACGACGATCGTGGCGAGCACGATCCCGATCTGGAGCTTGTACCCGGATGCGTACCCGATGACGCGGCGCAGCAGCGCTCGGTCGAGCTTGGGCTGCTCCTGCTCCTCGTCGTACCGTACGTACGACCACCACCCGCCACCGTGGAAGATGACACACCTCCTCGAGTCCGACCATCGAGATTAGGGAGGGCCGTCCCCCTCCACGACGGATCAGGGGGCGGCGGCGCTCACGTCCGCCCCCGGTGGGAGCTGCCTGTCGAGGCGGCGGGCGGACTCGGCCATCTGCCAGCACAGCTCCTCGGGGAGGGCGGTGCGGCAGAACAGCTCGTAGCGGTACTTGCCGGTGGCCCAGATGAGGCTGAGCCCCTCATCGACCGGCTCCGGGCGGATCTCGAGGCTCTGCAGGTCTGCGTCCGTGGCGAACCCGATCCGCAGTATGGCCGCCCTGCCTTCGTTGACGGTGTACGGCTCGACCGTCCACAGCCCGAACGCCGCCGCCGTCTCCGGGTCGAGCTGGCCCGAGATGACGTCGAACACGAGCTGGCTGGTCACCCAGCCGACGTCGGCCGGCACGAGCCCGGGGAACCTGATGTCCGGCAGCGCAGCCGCGATCTCGAGACGGCTCGCCTGGACGAACTTCGTCACCCGGTCGCCCCGCTGGAAGATCCGAGTGATCACGAAGGAAGAGTCACCCTCGACCTGCTTCTCGATGTCATCGTTCCACCAGCTGACGTCGGTGGCGTCGATCGACGTGAACTCCTGCTCGTCGTCGACGACGAGGATCGTGGTGCTCGTCGTCGTCGACCCGCGCACGACGTCCTCCGACCGCTCTCCGAGGCCATCGAGCAGGCCGCCGTCGCCGCAGCCCACGACGAGCGCGGCGGCGGCGGCGCAGACGAGCGTGCCGCGCCAGATCGATGAGAGAGTAGGAATCGCCACCGCCAACGAGATTACCGGTGGATCCGCGAAAACCGTTCCGTTCAGCCGGTACCCTGCCGGCGGATGGAACGCTCCGTCCGGTTTCTCAGCGAAGGCTATCCGGGCGTTCCGGGGCGTGACACCGCCATCGCCAGGGCGTTGCTGGTCCGCGCATCGGAAGGCCTGCTCGGCGAAACGTTCCGCCTCCATGTCCCCGGTCGGATCGTCGCCTTCGGAAAGCACGACATGCTGGAGGAAGCATTCCCGGCAGCGGTCGCCGCCGCCGGAGACGAGGGCTTCCTCCCGGTCCTGCGCCTCGCCGGTGGCCGGGCAGCGGTGTTCCATGAGAGAACCCTCGCCTTCCACTGGACCGTTCCCGATGCCGAGCCGCGCGCCTCGGTCACTCTTCGGTACGAGTCCATGGCCGCCCTGATGGTGGCGGCGTTCGCCAGGCTCGGCATCGCAACGGAGGTCGGCGAGCTGGCCGGCGAGTACTGCCCCGGCAGGTACAGCGTCCACCTCGCGGGCGGCGGCAAGGTGATGGGCGTCGGTCAGCGGCTGGCGAGGGGTGCGGCCCACGTCGGCGGGGTCGTCGTCGTGAGCGACCCGGGGCTCGTCAACCGACCCCTCGTCCCCGTGTACCGCCACCTCGGGGTCGCGTGGGACCCGGACGCCACCGGTGCCCTCGACGAGGCACTCCCCGGGTTGACGTTGGGCGCCGTGTCCGATGCCATCGTCGCCGAGCTCCCGACGCTGGGCGCCGTGGCGCCCGGCGAGATCGACGAGGGCACGCTGGAGCTCGCCGACCGCCTCGTCGGGGACCATGTGCTGGTGCCCGGTGCCGCCACGGGTGGTTGGTAGCCTCGTCGGATGCGCCGAGTGCTGGTCATCAACGGGCCCAACCTGAACCTCCTCGGGACCCGCGAACCGGCGGTGTACGGGGACACGACGCTGCCTGCCCTCGAGTCCATCGTGCGCACCGAGGGCTCGGAACTCGGCCTCGAGGTGGCGACATTCCACTCGAACCACGAGGGGGCGATCATCGACGCCATCCACGGAACCGTCGGCGCCCAGGACGGCATCGTGATCAACCCCGGGGCGTACTCGCACTACAGCTACGCGATCCATGACGCCCTGCTGTCCGTCGACGTCCCCGCCGTCGAGATCCACATATCGAACATCCATGCGAGGGAGCCGTGGCGGCGCACCTCGGTCACCGCACCCGCCTGCAGCTACGCCATCCAGGGCCGAGGCGTCCCCGGCTACAGGGACGCATTGCGCAAGCTCGTCAACGACGCGGCGTGGAACCACGAGACCGTCCGCTACGGCGAGGCAGCCGATCAGGTCGCCGATCTGCGACTCCCCTCCGCTCCCGGCCCTCATCCGGTTGTGGTCCTCATCCACGGGGGGTTCTGGAGGGATCCGTGGACCCGCGACCTGATGGACGGGCTGGCGGTCGACCTGGCGCGGCACGGCTTCGCATCGTGGAACCTCGAGTACCGCAGGATCGGCAACGGCGGGGGCTGGCCTGCGACGTTCGAGGACGTCGCAGCCGGGATCGACGCCCTCGCCGATGTGGAGACTCGCCTCGACCTGGATCGGGCGGGCGTCGTCGGGCACTCCGCCGGAGGGCAGCTGGCACTGTGGGCGGCGGCGCGCCCGAGCCTCCACCCCGGCCGCGCCCCCGATGCCTCCCGGGTGCGGCTGCGCTCGATCGTTGCGCTGGCTCCCGTGAGCGACCTGGCCGACGCCCACAGGCGCGGGCTCTCCTCGAGCGCCGTCGAGGAGCTGCTACGTCGCTCGCCGAGCGGCGGGGCGGAGAGGTTCGCGGCGGCATCTCCCGCCGAGCTCCTGCCGCTCGGCGTGACCCAGGTGGTGATCCACGGTACCGACGACGAGTCGGTGCCGGTCGAGATGTCGCGCCGGTTCGTCGCCAGGGCACAGGCCGCCGGCGACGACGTCGTGTACCACGAGCTGGCAGGCACCGGTCACATGGAGCTCATCGACGCCGGAAGCGAGGCCTGGGCACTGACACTCCCGGCGCTCAGCCGGATGTGACTCGCGAGCCGGTCACGAGTCCGGCGAAGCGCTCCAGACCCTCCACCATGTCGTCGTACGCCAGGGCGAAGGAGAACCGGGCGTAGCCCGGTGCGCCGAACGCCTCGCCGGGAACGAAGGCGACCCGGGCCTCGCTGAGGGCGATGTCGGCGACGTCGAGGCTCGAGGCGGCGACCCGTCCGGCCAGCTCCCGGCCGATGAGCCCCTCGATCGACGGGAAGGCGTAGAAGGCGCCCCGCGGCTCGACGCAGTCGACGCCGGGGATCTCGCCGAGCATGCGGTACATCGTCACGCGGCGCCTGTCGAACTCCTGGCGCATCGAGAATGCGGCGTCGAGAGGACCCGTGACCGCCGCCAGAGCTGCCATCTGGGCGACGTTCGACACGTTCGACGTCATGTGCGACTGCAGGCGGGCGGCGGCCGCCGCGACCGCCTCCGGGCCGACGAGCCAGCCGACCCGCCAGCCGGTCATGGCATACGTCTTGGCGACCCCGTTGACGATCACGCACCGGTCGGCGATCTCGGGTGCGACCGCCGGCATCGACGTGAACTCGGCGCCCCCGTACACGAGGTGCTCGTAGATCTCGTCCGTCAGGACCCAGAGGTCGTGCTCGGCGGCCCATCGGCCGATCGCCCTCACCTGGTCCTCGGGGAACACCGCGCCCGTCGGATTGGACGGCGAGACGAACACGAGCAACTTGGTCCGCTCGGTGCGCTTCGCCTCGAGGTCCGAGACCGACGTCAGGAAGCCATCCGCAGGCCCCGTCTCGACGACGACGGGAACGCCCCCTGCGAGCCTCA
>Ga0299906_10004474_pt1 | contig 11443 bp, 12 predicted proteins | sample RVTome_14_FD_200259 | JGI IMG/M metagenome (GOLD analysis project Ga0299906, IMG submission 200259) | Soil microbial communities from uranium-contaminated site in the Upper Colorado River Basin, Wyoming, United States - RVT145D125 (version 2) ... | reverse complement strand
CGCGGCGGCGACGGTGGATCTGAACGCCATCGACAACGCCCTCTACTTCGAGGGCTGTCTTCCAATCGAGGTGATGGCCGCGCGCGGCGTCGACACCCTTCGCTTCGGTCCGATGAAGCCCGTGGGACTGGCCGACCCGAGGACCGGACGTGAGCCCTACGCTTGCGTCCAGCTCCGGCAGGACAACCTGGCGGCGACGCTCTACAACCTCGTGGGCTTCCAGAACCAGCTCAAATGGGGAGAGCAGAAGCGCATCCTCAGACTCGTCCCCGGGCTCGAGAACGCCGAGTTCTCCCGCTACGGGATGATCCACCGGAACACGTACATCAACTCTCCGACGGTTTTGCGGCCGACGTTCCAGACACGGAAGAGGGACAGCCTGTTCTTCGCGGGACAGATCTCCGGCGTCGAGGGATACACAGAGTCCGCCGCCTCGGGCATCCTAGCCGGCATCAACGCCGCCCGCCTCGTTCGCGGGGAAGAGACGCTCGCTCCGCCGAGAACGACCGCGCTCGGAGCTCTCTGCCACTACATCTCGAACGCGGAAGCGAAGAGCTACCAGCCGACGAACATCGCCTTCGGTCTCTTCCCTCCTCTCGACCCGCCGGTGAAGAACAAGAAGACCCGAAACCAGGCGCTCGTCGAGCGGGCGCTCGCGGACCTCGAAGAGTTCGCCCGCGCCACTGCCCACTGAGGGAAGCTAGAGTGGAAGGTATCGAATCGCCACCGGGATTTCTCCTGCGAAGCCCTCGAACGATCCTGTGGGTGAAATTCTCGTCCGCCGCGAAACGGACCACTGATCAGCTTTCCTTGGGACGCCGGGCCATGAGCCGGTCGCGCACGCCTTCCGGATCGAAGCGTGATTCGTTCATCTCGCGAACCACCTTCGCGCGACTGAGTCGTTGCTCGAGGTATTCTTCAACATCCTCCGGTCTACGAAGATAGTACGCGATCACGGAGTAGACATCGGCGAGTTGGAGAGTGGGGGACTGACTCACGATCTCTTCTGCCGTTCCACCGTCCTTGAAGGCCGCAATGAGGGTGTCCAGGGTCACTCTCGTCGCGCCCACGCGAACGACACCCTCAGCATCCATCCGCAAGGGAACGGTTTCTACACCGATCTCCAGTCCCACTTACCGACTCCTCCTAGCGACAATTATAGGCGATGGGAATGCCCATCGCTCGCGGACTCCATTTCCGGATGATCAAATCATCCCAGAGTCGGGCGTATCCGCATCGAAGAGATCGACGAGCACGTTGCTGTCGAGGAAGACCCTATCGCTCATGAAGCTCGTCTCGAGTCCATCGACGTCCACCTCGGCCGCTCGTGGCACCTTGCGTGACGTGGCGAGTAGAGCGCGAGTCGCTTCTTGCTGTCGCGCCTGCTGGTCCGCGTACGCCTCGAGGTACGCGGCCAGGATGGCGTTGACGGACGTGCCCTGCGCGAGCGCGCGCATCCGCGCCCTCTTCAGTACCTCTTCGTCTACCGTGATCGTGAGGTTGGCCACGCCGTCTCCGTGTTACACGGGTTCAAAGTAGCACGGAAACGGGGACCCAGGCTCAAGGGAGCTAGTTGGTCTGGGGATAGATCCTCGTCTCCACGATCGGCTTGATAGCGAGCACGTCCTCTCGCCACCTCGTTCAGCTCCTTCGCGTGGATGTGATGGTATCGAGGCGGAATAGAGGAGTAGTCCTCCTCGCCGAGAGTCACCGTGGGCCCGGACTGAAGGATTACAAAGGAGATCTCCTCTGACTCTGCGGCGGCGATGGGAATGATCCAGCCCGCTTGACTCGCGCCCACGAGCTCTACGGAGCCAGGAGCGACGTCCTCGTGAATGCGCGCGGCGGCGGCGGCGGCGAGAGCATCCGCCGCCAGGAGCGGAAAGTCCAAGGGACAGCAGGAGCCGCCGAGGCGCCGACGCCACGCTTGTCGAACGAAAAGAAGAAGTAGCCGCGCTCGACGAAGGCGCGGGCCCACGGAGTATCGAAAGGGATCCGAGATTGACGACCGGAGCCGTGGACCCGCACCACCCCCGGGTAGCGAGCCTTCACGACGGGCAAATAGAGCGAGCCGGAGATCGTGACCCCGCGGCTCGGGAAGCGCACGGACAGCTCGCGGTGGTCGTCGAACGAGACCTCCTGGCCGAGCTCGACTGCGGCGATCGGGGGTGGCACCCCCGGATTCTCCGTCGGCGCCGAAGGAGAATCGCCGCATCCGACCGCAAGAACAACGACCCCCGTGAGAACGAGATTCACACGCATCCCGTCAGGGTAGCGTCGTGAAGCGCGAGTCGGCGCTTACGAAATCTTAAATCTCAAGGGGAACGCATCGCGGGGGTCGAGACGGGCTATGTTACGATTCCGGGGAGCAAGCCCAGGAGGAACATGGCCAAGAGCGGCGAGATCCGGAGCTTCGACTACGTGAACTTTCCCTACGAGAGAGTCTGCAGGGTCCTCACCACGGACGCGCTCGCGGTGTTTCACGCGGCGACGATCGCGGCGTCCGGGCGAACCCGCTCGGTCGCCTCCGCCCTTCGGGTGGAAATCGGCGGAATCGAGTTCGGAAAGGAAATCTCCATCTCGGTTCGCGAGAAGGAGCCGAAGCCGAAGGACGCCGCCATGACCCGCCTGCAGGTGGACTGGAAAGCCGCGAGTGCTCCGGGCTTGTTTCCGTTGATGAAGGCCGAGCTCGCCATATATCCCTTGACCGCCACCGAGACCCAGCTCGATTTCTCCGGCCGCTACCAGCCTCCGCTCGGGTGGCTCGGTACCGTGGTCGATGCGGCGATCGGCCACCGCATCGCGGAGGCCTCGGTCCATCGCTTCGTGTCCGAGGTCGCGAGCTATCTTAGAACCGAGCTCGAGAACGAAGCTCGACCGTAGATGCAACGCGCGATCCGCGGTTTCCTGGACGACCTGAAGCATCGGCGCGGACTATCCCCGAACACCGTCTCGAGCTACGAATCCGACCTCATCCAGTTCCAGGTGTTTCTCGAGGAAGAGCTCGGGAGCTCGAAGCCGGCTTCGGTGGACGTCCTCGCCATTCGATCGTTTCTGGCGCATCTGCACGGACGAGGCATCGCCCGAGCCTCGATCGCCCGCAAGCTCGCCGCTCTCCGGACTTTCTTCCGGTTCCTCCTGCGCGAGGGAGCCATCGTCAAGAATCCCGCGCGGCTGGTGTCGACGCCGAGGCTCGATCGGAAGCTTCCGCCGCGAATCGAGGAGAGCGAGGTGGAGCGGCTCCTCGAAGCGCCCGACACCACGACTCCGTTGGGGCGGCGCGACCGGGCGATGCTCGAGCTCCTCTATGCGGCCGGCCTCCGCATCGGCGAGCTCACGTCCCTCGACCTCTCGACCTGCGACCTCGACTCGCGTCTGCTTCGGGTGCTGGGGAAAGGAAACAAGGAGCGAATCGTTCCTTTCGGCGAGCCGGCGGAGGAAGCTCTTTCGAGCTACCTCCGTGACCGGCGCGCGCTCGTCGCCCTCGGCGAAGGCACCGATGCGCTCTTTCTGAACCACCGCGGGGGACGACTCACGGCCCGGAGCGTGCGGAGGCTCATGGACCGCTACCTGAAGCTGACGGCTCTTCGTGCAGGGCTCTCGCCCCATAGCCTCAGGCACGCCTTCGCCACCCACCTCCTCGAGCACGGCTGCGACCTGCGCGCCATCCAGGAGCTCCTCGGGCACGAGAGCCTCTCGACCACGCAGAAGTACGCCCAGCTCTCGACCAAGAGGCTCCTCGAGGTATACGAAAAGTCGCACCCCAAGGCCTGAAGGGAATCCTCCCGGAATCGGGGATTGGTACAATGGAGAGCTGGTGTCCATCGAATTGGATCCAATGCGAGGTAACGTGGCTGAATTGACGGCAAGAGATGTCATGACCCGGAACATCATCACCGTTCGCGACGACGCTCCTTTGTCGGAGCTGGTGGCGACCCTGTCCGAGCACATGATCACCGGTGCTCCGGTTATTGACGAGAATGGAAAGCTCGTGGGAGTGGTGTCGACCACGGACATCGCACTCCACAGCGCGAAGCGAACGAGCAACGTCCGGAGAGACAGACCGCCGGAATTCTATCTACGCGGGTGGGAGACGAGCGAGGACGAGTTCCGCTCGTTTTCGATCGAGGAAGATGACGGGCAAGTCGTACGCGACATCATGACCCCTGTGATTTTTTCGGTCTCGGAGAACGCCCGGTTCGTGGAGATGGCGGACACCATGGTGGGAGGACGCGTCCATCGGCTCATTGTTACCGACGGGGACCGCGTGCTCGGCATCGTGACCACGCTCGATCTGCTGAGGGGGCTACGCGACCGATGGCCAAAGGCCTAGCCTTGCCCCAGGGGCTTGGCAGGCGGCATTGAAATCCCCCGGGAGCCATCGCCTATAATGCGGAACGTGGTGAAGGAGAGTCCCGGCTCGGCATCGGGGTTTCGCGGCGCTGGTTGGGCGCTCGCGATTCTGGCGGCGGTCGCGGTAGCGTTCCTGTTTCTCGAGGACGAGGCAAAGCCGCCGGAATCGCCGGTCACGGAATCCGCAGCCTCCGGCGTTCCTGCGTTTCACCGAAGCGCCGAAGCCGCCAGGCCTTTCCCCGTCCTCCAGGAACCCGGCCGTTACCAGATTCCCGTGGTGTCGCAGGGGTATCGAATCGCCCGCGAGATCCCCGGGGTGCTCGCGCAGCAGCCCTGCTACTGCAATTGCGGAGACTCCTTCGGCCACGGAAGCCTTCTCGATTGCTTCGCTTCCGATCACGGCGCCACGTGAGGCATCTGCCTCAAGGAAGTTTTCCTTGCACAGCGGTTGACGGAAGCGGGACGGACCCCGTCCCAGATCCGTGAGGCCATCGTCGCCGGCGCCTGGCGCGACGTCTCTCTCGAGGGGGTTCGGTAACTTCTCGAGTCGCGGTGCTCAAGCGAGCTCGGCAACCATCTCTATCTCGACGCAGGAGCCGAACGGGAGTTGCGCCATGCCGACGGCGCTCCGCGCGTGAGGTCCTTTGTCTCCGAAGACTTCCTTCAGAAGCTCCGAGGCGCCGTTCGCGACCAGGTGCTGCTCGGTGAACGCCTCATCGCTGTTCACCAACACCAGGAGCTTCACCAGCTGGCTCACCCGGTCGAGGTTTCCTCCCGTCGCGTGGTGAAGCGTTGCCATGAGGTCGATGGCGATGGCGCGCGCCGCCTCTTTCCCTTCCGCGGTATCGATCTCACGGCCGAGCTTTCCCACCCAGGGCTTGCCGTCCTTTCGCGCGATGGTGCCGGAGAGAAAGACCAGGTTCCCGGTGTTGGTGTAGGGGACGAAGGCCGCGACCGGAGGGGTCAGAGGAGGAAGCGAGATCCCGAGCGATTTCAACTTGTCGTAGACGGACATTGGTTCTCCTGATTTCAGCGTTTTCGATCCATATCGACCGCGTCGGTGTTGCCTCCGCAGACGACGACTCCCACTCTCTCGCCGGGCGCGGGAACGTACTTCCCCGCGAGAAGCGCCGCGAACGCCGCCGCCCCGCCGGGCTCGGCGGCGATGCGGACCCTGTCCCAGAGCGTTCTCTGCGCCTCCACGATCGCCTCGTCCGAGACCAGCACCACCTCGGAGACGAAGTCGCGCGCGATCGGGAACATCAGCTCGCCCACGCGCTTCGGGGCGAGCGAATCAGCGGCGATCCCACCCGCGGGGGCGTCTACGGGCTTGCCCGCGGCGAGGGCCCGGGTGAGGGTCGGCGCCTGCTCCGGCTCGACGCCGACGAGCTTGACGTCGCCGGCGTACCACGCGGCGATTCCGCCGATGAGACCGCCGCCCCCGACCGCCACCAGGAGAGAATCGATCTCCTCGGCCTGTTCCTCAATCTCGAGCGCGACGGTCCCCTGCCCGAGAAGCGTCTCCCGGCGGTCATAAGCGTGGATGGTGAGCGCTCCCGACTCCGCCGCCCAGACCTCGCTCGCCAAAACGGCGTCGGCGTACCTTTCACCCTCGACGACCAGCTCCGCTCCATAGGAGCGAATGCGCTCGATCTTCGACGGGGAGGAGACGGCAGGAACGAAAATCTTCGCGGGCCTTCCGAGCTTGCGCGCAGCGAAAGCAACCGCGGCTCCGTGATTCCCGCCGGACGCGGCCACCACGCCCGCCTCGGGAACCTCCCGCATCAGGAGGTTGGCGAAAGCGCCTCGCGCCTTGAACGACCCCGCGTGCTGGAAGAGCTCGAGCTTGAGAACCAGGGCGGAGACGTCGAGACCGAAGTCCCCTCCCCCGAGCGCAAGAAGCGGGGTCCGTCTCACGTGCCCGCGGATGAGCTCGTGGGCGGCCTGAATCTCCCCCCGGTCGATCATTTCGTGTTATTGTAGTTAGGCACTTAGCTAAGTGTCAAATATGGAGAACGCGCTTCGGGCCCTCGCGAGCGAGAAGAGGCTTCTCATCCTGGAGTGGCTCAAGGAGCCGGTGAAGCATTTCCCCCCTCAAGTCGAAGGGGATCTCGTCAAGGACGGAGTGTGCGGGGTGTTCATCGCCGACAAGCTCGGGGTCAGCCAGCCGACGGCGAGCGAACATCTGAAGGTCCTTTGCCGCGCCGGCTTCCTTCGGGCGAAGCGCATCAAACAGTGGACGTTCTACAAGCGCGACGAGAAGGCGATCAAGACCATGCGGCGAGCGCTCTCGAGGATATGACCGCTAGGCGATCGAGATCGTGCGCGGATATTGGCCGTTGTCCTCGAGGAACGTCTTCTTGTTCTCGAGCTCCTCGACGGTGGGCTGCACCTCTCCGTCGACGTCCGTCGCTCGAGAAACGAGGGTGTGCGCCCCGGGGCCCGCGCCCTTCCACTCGTAGGTGAAGAGCTTCCACGAGTATTTGCTCGAAGACGCGTCGATCGCCGCCGGCTGCCAGGGCCCGTCGTCGATCTTGACTTCGACTGACTTGAGAGGGGTGCCGTCGGTCAAAGCGAATCCCAGGACCTTGCAAGTATCTCCCGTGCGCGTCACCCGGGCGATCGCCGATTTCACCCGCATGTGAGTGATCGCGGTCTCGGTCCATTTCAGCTCACCGCCGATCATCTCTCCCCGCAGAGTGCGATACCAGAGCGCCTGGTACTTTCCGATGTAGGGATCCTCCTGGAGGTGGATATTCACGAGCCACTTCACGTTCGGCGCTCCGTACCATCCGGGCATGATGAGCCGGAGCGGGAAGCCCTGGTGAACCGAGAGCGGCTCGCCGTTCAGGGCGTGAGCCAGAAACGGCTCCGGGCTCATCGCCTTGTCGACGGGAATGCTGCGGCCGTACTGCTGCTCCACCGGGTACTTCCGGCCGCGGAACTCGACCTCCTCGGTGCCGCGGTCCGCCCCGAAGAAGACGACCTCTCTCGCCTTCTCCTGAACGCCCGCTTCCTTCAGAACGTCGCGCAGAGGAAGACCGGTCCAGCGTCCGTTCGAGACGAGACCCTGCACCGAGCGCGGGCTATTGCCCGAGCACTCGAACCCGGCATCGAGCACCGCCTTACCCATGGCGCGGATGTCATCGAGCGTGAGCTCTCTCGGGCGCTCGACGAGCCCGGTCACCTTCAGCCGGTAGGCCTGAGGATCGACCGTCGGATGGCCGTAGTGCTGTGTGGTGAAGAACTGGTCTGTGGGCGTGAACGGTCCGTCGATCTCCCGAAGGTCCAGAAACCTTCGGTCGGGTCCGCGGATGGTGGCGAAGCTCTCCGGGATGTCGGTGAACGGTACGACCTCTTCGCCCGGAGCCAGGGCGGGGAAGGCCCATCCCGGCACCGCCAGAATGCCCAGTCCCGCAACACCGCTTCGAAGAATGTCTCGTCGTGACCGCTCGTTCCTCATTGGTCCGTCTCCCCTCCCGCCGAGGCTCCGGTGGCCCCGCGAATCAGACGGCACTCTTACCACGATGCGACCAGATCAGGCCACCACCATCGGCAATCACCGAAGCCCGATGTTCCGGCGACTACGAGGTTACCCGCTTCCCGGCGCCGGCGCCTCGACTCCGGAAAGAGTGCTGCACCGAGCGCGGAGGGCTCGAGTTCCACCACGATGACCGTAATGCCGCCGTCGGCTCTTTGCCCATCCAGAAGCTTCTGGACCGGAAACAGAGCTCGACAAGCGGTTGAGGTTGGTTTCCGTGAAGGGCCAGCAGTCGAAACTAGTCACTTCGTCGTCGCTGGCGCCATCGAAGAATACCGAGTATTCTCGGCGGCGGTGTGCCCATGATCGGAACGACCCTCTCCCACTACGAGATCCTGGAGAAGCTCGGAGCCGGGGGCATGGGGGTCGTCTACCGGGCGCGCGATACGAAACTCGGCCGCGACGTCGCGATCAAGGTGCTGCCTGCGGACGTCTCACAGGACGCCGAGCGGCTTTCCCGGTTCGAGCGCGAGGCGCGCCTTCTCGCGTCTTTGAATCATCCGAATGTCGCGACGCTCCACGGGTTCGAGGAGGACTCGGGCAGGCGCTTTCTCGTCATGGAGCTGGTCGAAGGCGAGACCCTGGCCGAACGAATCGCGCGTCATCCACTTCCCCTCGAAGAGGCGCTGCCGCTTTTTCGCCAGATGGCGGAAGGGCTCGAAGCGGCTCACGAGAAGGGCATCATCCACCGGGATCTGAAGCCCTCGAACGTGAAAATTACCCCCGAGGGTAAGGTCAAGGTGCTCGACTTCGGCCTGGCGAAGGCTTTCGCCTCCTCGCCCGCGGGCGGGCGCCAATCGGAATCGCCGACCGTCACCCGCAGCCCGTCGGAGTCGGGAGTCATCCTGGGAACGGCCGCGTACATGAGCCCCGAGCAGGCGCGCGGAAAAACCCTCGACAAGCGGACGGACATCTGGGCGTTCGGATGCTGTCTTTTCGAGGCATTGACGGGACGGGCGGCGTTTCTCGGCGAGACCGTATCCGACACGATCGCGAAGATCCTCGAGAGGGAGCCCGCGTGGGGAGCGCTTCCGGACGGGACGACTAAGAAGGTTCGTGAACTTCTCGCATGGTGTTTGATGAAAGATCCGGCGACTCGTCTCCGCGATATCGGCGACGCGCGCATCATGCTCGCGAAAGCTCTAAACGAGCCAGAGGAACCGCCGCGTCAGGACAGGCGCGCATTCATGGCCGCTGTCGTAGTGGCGGTCGTCACGACCGCGGTGGCCTTTTGGAGCCTCAGGCGCGCTCCCGAACCCCCGGACCGACCCGTCCTCCGAGCCATCCTGCCGTTTCTCGACGGAGCGCGTCTCGCGCTCGGGGCAGCCACATCGCTCACCGTCTCCCCGGATGGGCGATATGTCGCCTATGTGGCAGAGGACGGGGGCTCACGTCGCCTGTACCTTCGAACCCTCGACTCGCTCGTAGGGAGGACGATCGAAGGGGGCGAGGGCGCCATGACGCTCTTCTTCTCTCCCGACAGCCAATGGGTGGGCTTCGCCAAAGGCCGGACGCTCTGGCGCGTCGCGGTGAGCGGAGGAGCGCCTCTCCGAATCTTGGATTTTAGCGGATATCCGATGGGCGTGGACTGGAGCGGAGACCAGCTCGTTTTCACGGCAGGTTTTGCCGGGCTCCGTCGAGTTCCAGCGGGCGGTGAGCCCGAGGTCCTGACGGTTCTCGATCGAGATCGCCGGGAGAAGTCGCATCGCTTTCCGCAGGTGCTCCCCGGAGGCGAGGCGGTGTTGTTCACGCTCGCCACGAGCACAACGGATTCCTGGGACGACGCCTCCATCGCCGTGGCCTCGATGAAGACGGGAGAGCACAAGGTTGTTCTGGAAGGAGGAACGCACGCTCGTTACAGTCCGACAGGCCACCTGGTCTACGCTCGCCGCGGAAGCCTTCATGCGGTGGCCTTCGATCTACGAAAGCTCGAGGTCACCGGACAGCCGGTTCCCGTGCTCCCCCAGGTGATGACCGATCTCGCCATCGGAGTCGCGCAGTTCGATCTCTCCGACGCGGGAACTCTCGTCTACGCCCCCGGTCTTTCGCGCACCAACGATCGTCGGGTCATGTGGGTCGATCGCGCTGGCCGCGTGGAACCGCTCATCGAAACGCCTAGACCGTTCGGTGGACTAAGTCTTTCGCGCGATGGCCGAACGCTGGCGCTTGATCTGAACGGCGGCATCAATTCCATCTGGCTGTATGAGATCCCTCGCGGAACTCTCACGCGATGGACTTCCGAGTGGGACAATTTCGGACCGGTCTGGGATCCAACCGGCCAGCAGATCGCATTCGCGTCAGGTCGGTCGGGCCCGTTCAATCTCTACAAGCAACCTGTCGAGGGGATGGGGCCGGCGGAGCGGCTTACGACGAGCGATTACACACAAACTGCTGCGTCCTGGTCCCCGGATGGAGCATTCCTTGCCTTCCACGAGGATGCCGGCGAGACCGGCGTTGATGTCTGGATGCTCTCTCTTTCCGGTGAGCGCAGGCCAGCGCCCTTTCTCAAAGGACGGGCCAACGAGATGTGGCCCGCGTTCTCACCCAATGGTCGGTACGTTGCGTATCAATCGGATGAGACCGGCGAGTTCGAGATTTATCTACGGCAGTTTCCCGGCGGGGGCGGGATGAGACAAGTTTCGACCGGAGGGGGCTCTTATCCAGTATGGAACCCGAACGGGAAGGAGCTCTTCTACCGCAACGGCGACAAGATGATGGCAGTCGCCGTGGAGACCGAAGGCGAGCTCGTCCTGGGCCGTACTGCGGTGCTTTTCCAGGGGCCCTCCCCTTCAGGCTATTCCAATTTCGAGGTGACGCCCGACGGCCAGCGTTTCATCGCCCTCGACGACAGCGTTGCCGAGCCGGCGCCGACCCACCTGGTTCTGGTGCAGAACTTCGGAGAAGAGCTGAAGCGCCTGGTGCCGCCGAGGGATTGACGAAATGCCCTCCTCGACGCGCACCACCCTCGGTCCATACCAGATCCTCGCCCTTCTTGGATCGGGTGGGATGGGTGAGGTCTATCGCGCCCGAGACCCGAGACTCGGCCGCGAGGTCGCGGTCAAGGTCCTTCCCCCTTCTTTCTCCGCGGATGCGAAACGGCTCCACCGGTTCGAGCAGGAGGCCCGCGCCGCTGGAATGCTCAATCATCCGAACGTTCTGGCCATCTATGACGTGGGTACCCACGAAGGCTCGCCCTACCTCGTCTCGGAGCTCCTCGAAGGAGAAACGCTTCGCGCGAGGTTGGGAGCGGGCGCTCTTCCCCTGAGCAAAGTGTTCGACTATGCGGTTCAGATCGCGATGGGTCTCGCGGCGGCTCACGAGAAAGGGATCGTCCATCGCGACCTGAAGCCGGAGAACCTGTTCCTCACCCGGGACGGGAGGGTGAAGATCCTGGACTTTGGTCTCGCGAAGCTCGCTCATCCGGAGAGGGACGACCGAACCGATGCACCCACCGTTCCTCGGGACACGGACCCGGGAGTGGTGATGGGAACGGTCGGCTACATGTCGCCCGAGCAGGTTCGAGGCCAGGAGGCGGACGCGCGCTCGGAC
>Ga0299906_10004473_pt1 | contig 11444 bp, 10 predicted proteins | sample RVTome_14_FD_200259 | JGI IMG/M metagenome (GOLD analysis project Ga0299906, IMG submission 200259) | Soil microbial communities from uranium-contaminated site in the Upper Colorado River Basin, Wyoming, United States - RVT145D125 (version 2) ... | reverse complement strand
GGTCCTCGAAGGTGTTATGGCGGGTGTCGCCGATCGTGTGCTTGGTGACGTAGTAGAGGTCGCGGATGCTGGTGGTCTTGCCGGAGTCGATCAGCTCCTTGCAGGCGTCGCTGACCAGGAACGTCTGCATGAACTTCTTCGCCATCGACACGTTGAAGAAGTAGCGCTTCTGCTTCTGGCCGCCCAGCTCGATCAGGCGCTTCTTCTCGCTCCAGTTGACGTTGGCGAGGGAGCGCACCGGGATGTCGAGGAACGGGTTGCGACCGGCGTCGACCGCCTTCAGGACGCCGGCGGCCAGCTTCTCGATCTTGGCGATGGTCTGCTTCGAGACGGCTCGCTTGCGCGCGGTCGGCGCGGCGGCGCTTCGCCCGCCCATCAGGCCCGCTTCGCCCGCGAGCGCGCCGGCTCCTGCTCGCTCGGCGGCCCGCCGGCGCCGGCCTCGAGGGCGCTCATCGCCTTCGCCTCCTCCTTCATCTCGGCCGCGGTCACCTTGTGCGCGACCTGGAGGAACTCGCGCTTGATCGGGCCGGGCTTGCGTCCCGTGATCCTCCCGATCGAGTGGGCGACCTCCTCGATGTACAGCTCGAAGATGCTGCGCCGCTGCGCCTGGTAGTCGGCGGCCTTGCGCTTGCGGATGTAGGTGGCCAGCTTGCGCCCGCACTCCTGCGCGGCGAGCTGGATCTCCTTCAGGATGTCCGGGTAGTGGGCCACCGCCTCCTTGGACTCGCTGGTGAAGGGCACCCACACCGAGGCGATGTGGACCAGGAGCGCCATCGGCCCCACCGGGAGCCCCCCCCGGGGCTGGCTGAGCAGGTAGTTGCGCCAGTCGGTGCGCACGATCGCCTCGGTGATCCCGCACGCGCCGCGCTGGAACAGGAGCGGCACGCGGTTCGCGAAGCGGAACAGCTCGATGGTCTTGTCCGGAGGCCAGCTCCCGCCGTAGGCGAGACCCACCTCCACCTGGAAGGGGTTGCCCCGGTACACCTTCGGGGAGCGCGTCACGGTGGCGATGAAGTAGCTGTGGCCCTTGATCCGCTCCACGCCCTCCTCGGCGGGCTCCTCGGCACCCGGGCTGCGGGCCGGGGACGCCTCCGCCTCGTCGCCGGCCTTCGCCGCGCCTTTCCGGCCCCGCTTGGGAGGCTTCTTGCCGGCCGAGTCGAGGTCGAGCTGGGCGTTCTCGTCGCCGCCCTCGCTCTCGATCACGCTCAGGAAGCTGACCAGGCCCTTCCTCATCAGCTCGTCGCCGATCGGGCTCAGGCAGTTCGTGGGCGGGCTCATCAGCCGGGTCTCGGCGATCGCCTTGTGCAGCTCCTCCGCCATGGCCCGCTTCTCGCCGAGGACCCGCGGGCGCAGCGTCTTTCTGCCCCACGCCACCTTGGAGAGGATCTCCCCCGACGCCTGGGCCGAGACGCGGCTGAAGGTGGACTGGAGGAAGCCGCGCACGTCGCGGCTCTTCGACTCGCGGGCCATCAGCATCAGCGCCCCCAGCTCGACTCCGTGGGGGTGCGGCCGGATCTCGACCGCCTCCTTGGGGAGCTCGGCCGCTGCGCGGGGAAAGATCAACGTCTCGTTTCCCGGCTGGTCGGCGCCGGCGCGCTGTCCGGCGGCCACGGGCCGCGTGTAGTGGATCGCGGCGTGCGGGTTGGCGAGGGCCGTGTGCTCCACGTAGCGGTTCACGAAGCGCTGCCCCTGCTGCCAGTTGGCCACGATCTCCAGCTCCACCCGGGTCCCGTGCTCCTCCTCCCACTCCAGCGTCTCGTCGTGGGTCACCACGGGCTCGTTCTTGCGCGTGTCGAGCTGGATGTCGAAGACGTGTGCCGCCTTCCTGCGCCCCACGCGGCTCGTGACGCGGATCGGCTTGCCGGTGGTGAGCTGCCCGTACATCGCCGCCGCGGAAATTCCGATCCCCTGCTGGCCGCGGGACTGCTTCAAGCGGTGGAACTTGGAGCCGTAGAGCAGCTTGCCGAAGATCTTCGGCACCTGTGCCTTGACGATGCCCGGGCCGTTGTCCTGGACCACCACGCGGAAGCGCCCCTCGCCCCGGGTGAGGGCGGCGGCTTTGCCGGCCGCCTCCAGGGCCAGGTCGTGGACCTCGATGCGCAGCTCGGGGAGGACGCCGGCCTCCTCGCAGGCGTCCAGGGAGTTGTCGACGGCCTCCTTGATGGTGGTCAGCAGCGCCTTCGACGGGTTGTCGAAGCCGAGCAGGTGGCGGTTCTTGACGAAGAACTCGGAGACCGAGATCTCGCGCTGCTTGCCGGCCAGGGTCTCGGCGGTAACCCGCCGCGCCGGAGCGGCCTCGGCACGTTCCGGGGCGGGAGCCTCTGCAGCCGGCTCGCGCGCCGCCTCGGGCGAGCGCGGCGCCCGCTTCGGCGGGGAGGGCTTCTCCCCCTGGCCCTCGAAAAGCGGGAGCTGAGGCTTCTCCAACTTGCGCCCCTTGCGGGGTTTGGGGGCCTTCCGCGAGCTGCGCGCGGATCCCCGGGCCTTGGCCACCTGCGGACCTCCGATGCGGACTCCTCGAGAAGCGGCGGGAGTGTAGCACGCGCCTCCGACGCCCCAGGTCCGGACGGGCCGCGTCGGGATTAGGATGTGCGCATATGGAACGGCCGCCGCTGAGCTACGGCGACTACCTGAAGATACCGGAGCTGCTGTCGCTGCAGCGCCTGCGCTCCCAGCCGCAGCATCACGACGAGCTGCTGTTCATCGTCGTCCACCAGGTTTACGAGCTCTGGTTCCGCCAGATCCTCCACGAGCTCGACGCGTCACAGGACGCCCTCGGGAAGGACCGCGTCCACGAGGCCACCCGCCTGCTGCGCCGGGTGGTCGAGATCCAGCGGCTGCTCACGCAACAGGTGCGCATCCTGGAGACGATGCGTCCCCAGGACTTCCTCGGCTTCCGGGCGCTGCTGAACCCGGCCTCCGGCTTCCAGTCGGTCCAGTTCCGCGAGCTCGAGTTCACCCTGGGGATGAAGGACGCCGGGATCCTGGACGCCCTCGAGTGCGACGAGGAGTCCCGGGAGCGTCTGCGCGCCCGGCTCGAGTCCCCGTCGCTTCCCGACGGCCTCGATCGGCTGCTGCGGCGGCGCGGCTTTCCGGACGGTGAGGGGTGGCGGCTGGCCGCCCTGGCCCAGGTCTACGAGAACCCGGAGCTCCACGCCGACCTGAACGCGCTCGCCGAGGTGCTGATCGAGATCGACGAGTGCCTCGGGCTCTGGCGGGCGCACCACATCCAGATGGTCGAACGTATGATCGGAGCGAAGCGCGGCACCGGAGGCAGCGAGGGTGTCGCCTACCTGAGACGCACCCTGGACAAGCGCGCCTTCCCGGATCTCTGGCGCGTCCGGACGGCGATCGGCGACGACCCGGCCTGATCGGCCGGGTCGTCCAGGATGGAGGGAGCGAGTGAGCACGAAGCTGCGTACGGCGAGCTGGGCGCTTCTGACCTTCGAGGCGGTGGTGTTGCTGGCTTTCGGGATCCTGTCCGCCTACGTCGCCTACGGCGGGCAGAGCTTCGCCGTCGGCGGCACCCCGATCGAGGAGATCGCCGCGGGTGACGCCGCCCTGGAGGCGGGGATGCGCGGCGTGCGCGGTACTGCCGCGGCGTACGCCGTCGCGTGCGGCGTCCTGATGCTGGGTACGGCCGTCGGCCCCTACCGCGGGGGATCGGTCGCCAGCTGGTGGACGCTGCTCGCGGCGCTCGCCGCCCTCGCCCTCGTCACCTACCTCAGGGTCCCGACCGTCGGCACCCAGGGCGGCGTGGCAGCGGCCGCGATCCTCTTCGGCTTCGGGACCGTCGCGCTGCTCCTGGACGTGGGACGGCTGCGCTCCGGGCGCTAGGACCCGGCCGCAGATGCCCGTCGGAACGCCGTTCCACCCGCGCACCGCGGCTCTGTGCGGCAGCCTGAGCTACCGGGACTGGGCCGGCTACTACGCGGTCAGCTCCTACGAGACCCACCACGAGCACGAGTACAACGCGATCCGCAACGGCGCGGGCCTGATCGACATCGCGCCGCTGTACAAGTACGGCGTCCGCGGCCCCGACGCCTGCCTGCTCATCGATCGCGTCATTACCCGCGACGCGCACCGGATCAGGGTCGGCCAGGTCGTCTACACGAGCTGGTGCGACGGCGCCGGCAAGATCCTCGACGACGGGACTGTCCAGCGCCTCGGTGAGACCCGTTACCGCTGGACCGCCGCGGAGCCGAGCCTGCGCTGGATCCTCCGGAACGCCGCCGGTCTCGACGTCCAGGTGAGCGACGAGTCCCAGTCGACCGCCGCGCTGGCGCTGCAGGGGCCGACGAGCCGAGCGCTCCTGCGGGACTGCGCGGACCTCGACGTGGACGCGCTGCGCTACTTCAGGGTGGCCGCCGGGCGGGTGGCGGGGATCCCGGTGGAGGTGTCCCGGACCGGGTACACCGGGGACCTGGGCTACGAGCTCTGGGTCGCGGCCGACCGCGCCCTGGAGCTCTGGGACGCCCTGGTCGCGGCCGGTCGCCCTCACGGGCTGCTCCCGGCCGGCCTGATCGCCCTGGACGTGAGCCGCATCGAGGCGGGGCTCATGCTGCTCGACGTCGACTACGTGGGCGCCCGCACGGCGCTGATCCCGAGCCAGCTCTACACGCCGCTCGAGCTGGGGCTGGAGCGGCTGGTCCACCTCGACAAGGCTCCCTTCGTGGGCCAGGCGGCGCTGCGCGCCGAGGCGAGGCGCGGCCCGGCGCGCCGGCTGGTCGGCCTGGAAGTGGACTGGGCGGACTTCGAGGCGCTCTGGGAGACGGCCGGGCTTCCTCCCCAGACTCCGGGAATCCCCTCGCGCTCTCCCGTCCCCGTCTACCGCGAGGCCGATCAGGTCGGGAAGGCCACGAGCACCGCGTGGTCACCGACCCTCAAGAAGCTGATCGCGCTGGGAACCGTCGTCTCAGATGCGGCCGAGCCGGGCACGCCCCTGCGCATGGAGGTCACCGTGGACGCGCGGCGCGAGAGCGTCACGGCCCGGGTGGCCGAGCTCCCGTTCTTCGATCCGCCGCGCAAGCGGGCCTGATCAGCCGCCGGCCCCGACCAGGCTGCGCGCGGCCTGCAGCGCCTGCTCGCGGGAGGCGATCTCGCCGTCGAGCTGCCGCTCGTAGACGGCGTCCAGGATCCGCCCGACCCGCGGTCCCGGCGCCACCCCCAGCGCGACGACGTCGCGACCGCGGATCAGAGGCGCCGGGGGCCGCTCCGTCACCTCCAGCTCCCGGGCCCGCTCCAGGAACCATTCCATCGCGACGGGCCGGAAGTCCCCGGTGCGCCCGAGGCAGTCGGCCCGGGCCACCCGGTAGAGCAGCTCGGCCTCGCAGCGCCGCGCCAGGCGGCGGAGCGCTCCGTCGCTGACACGGCTCCGGTCCGCGTACAGCTGCCCGGGCTTCAAGTGGTTCGCCACGAGGGCGACCACCTGCCCGCGCAGGTCGTAGCCCAGCAGCGTATGGAGGTTCCACCGGTCCAGCAGCGCGAGAGTCGGCGGCACGCCCGCCTCCTCGTGCCCCCGGGAGCGGATCCGGCCGTCCTCGATGGCCGTGGTCCCCGGCTTGCCGAGGTCGTGGCACAGCGCGCCCAGCATCACCGCCAGCGCCCGGGGTCGATCGAGACCCTCGCGGAGGCCCGCAGCCTGGTCCGCGGTGAGCAGCGTGTGGGTCCAGACGTCCCCTTCGGGGTGCCACTCCGGATCCTGGGGCGTGCCCACCAGTGGCACCAGCTCCGGCGCCACCGCCGCGGCGAGGCCCCAGTCCATCAGGAGGCGGAGCCCGACGGAGGGCCGGTTGGACTCCAGGAGCAGCTTCTCGATCTCTCCCCAGATCCGCTCCGCGGGGAGCTCCGCCACGGGCATCGAGGCGCACAGCGCGGCCGTGGCGGGATCCACCACCAGCTCGAAGCGCGCGGCGAGCTGGACGGCGCGCAGCGCCCGGAGCGGGTCCTCTCCGAAGCTGGCCGGGTCCACGGCCCGCAGCCGGCGTTGCGCCAGGTCGTCGAGCCCCCCCCAGGGATCCAGGAGCTCGCCGCTGAGCCCGTCCAGGAGCATCGCGTTGAGGGTGAAGTCGCGTCGCCTCGCCGCCTCGGCCACGCTCAGCTCGGGGTCTCCGACCACGGCGATGCCGCGGTGGCCTGCGGCGACCTTGGAGTCGCGCCGGGGCAGCGAGACGTCCACGGCGCGATCCAGGCCATCGAGGCCGCTGACCTTGTAGACCGAGAAGGCCTGCCCCACGGCGTCGACGCGGCCCGCGGCCTCGAGGGCCGCGCGCAGCGGCTCCGGGCCGAGCCCGTAGATCTCGACGTCGAAGTCGCCGGAGCTGGGCCGTCCCAGCGCTGCGTCACGCACGCTCCCGCCGACGATGAAGGGGCGCCCGCCGGCGGCTCGCAGCCCCGCGAGGAGCTCGGCGAGGCCCCGGGGGAGCGGCAGCTCGAGCCGGACAGCGGCGGTCACCCCGGCTCTCCCGCGAGTGACTGCAGCATCACGTCGAGGCCGCGCTCGCTGGCCTCCCGGAGCAGCTCTCCCAGCGGCCGCGTGTCGAGCCGGAAGGCCGCCTGCAGCGAGGCCTCGATCCGCGGCGCGTCCCCGGCGACGAGCACGGGCAGGCCGAGGCCCGCCCGGGCCAGCTGGTGGCTCGCCGCGAGCCGCGCGACGCGCCCGTTCATCCGGTCGAAAGGGAGGATCTCCACGATCCTGGCCATGACGAGGGCGGCCCGCGCGGAGGGATCGAGCTCGGCGCCGCTGGGGGCGGCGATCCACTGCTCGAGGATCTCGAGCCGGGAGCGCACGAAGGCACCCGGCGCGGGAGGAGGAGGCAGCGGGCGCGAGCGGTCGGCGCTCCTCAGCACCCCGTCCCCCCCCTCGAGGGCGGCGTGCCAGGCGAGCAGGGCCGAGATCCCGAACGGCCGCTCGGGGCTCACCGCCTCCAGGGCGCGCCGCAGGCGCCGCGCCTCCTCCGGAGGCGCCGGCGACCGGATCGACTCCCAGCTCAGGGCCACGCCGGCGAGCTCCAGGCTCCCCATCAGGTGGGCGTCCCTCACCACCTCCGGGAGCCCCAGCGCCGTCGGGTCCCGACCCGCCAGGCGCCGCTCCAGCAGGGCCCGCTTGCGGGCCTGCTGTCCCTCGAGACGGACGGTGTGGCGCATCGGCTCCGATTCTAAGCGTCGGCCCCGCGGCGGGCGGGAAAGCGGCGGGTCGGGGATAGAATGGTCGGTCTCGGGGGGTGGAAAGGTGGTTCGCATGAGCTCTCTCGTTGCGCCCGCCGTGATCGCGGCACTGCTCCTGAGCCCCGGAACGGCCCTCGCGTTCGAGAAGAACGGCGAGGACGAGGGCGATCGCCCCGAGCTGGACATCCGGGCGACGCCCCGCACCGGCTTCTCTCCTCTCTCCGTCCTCTTCACGCTGGAGCTGAAGGAGGGCGACGACCGCGAGGACTACTACTGTCCCGAGCTGGAGTGGGAATGGGGAGACGGTGACCGGAGCGTCCAGGAGTCCGATTGCGACCCCTGGGTGCCGGGGGAGACGAAGATCGCGCGCCGCTACACGGCCCGGCACCTGTTCCGGTTCTCCGGCATCTACACCGTGACGGTCCGGCTGAGGCGCGTCGACCGCACCATCGCCCGCATCACCCACCGCATTACGATCCGGCAGGGCGCCGGCGAGCAGTTCCCTCAGGACTGACCGGCCTCCGCCTCACTCCGCCCGCAGCGCCGTGCTGGGGTCCACCGCGAGGGCGCGCCGGGTGGGAACCCAGCCCGCTGCGAGTGCCGCCAGAGCCAGGATGGTCGCCATGGCGACGAAAGGCAGGGGCTCGATCCTGAGCACACCCACGAAGGCGGACTCCATCCCGCGGGCCAGGCCCGCGGCGAGGAGCAGCCCGAGGCCGACCCCCGACGCGGCGAGCGCTCCAGTCTGGCCGAGGATCAGACCGGCCACCTGGCGCCGGCTCCCGCCCAGCGCCAGTCGCACGCCGATCTCCTGTGTGCGCTGGGAGACCCGGTACGCCATCACGCCGTAGACGCCCGAGACCGCCAGCACCAGGGCGATGCCGGCGAAGGCCCCCATGATCGCGGCGGCGTACTGCAGGCCGATGGTGCCCTCCTGGATCGAGCGACGCTGCGACTGGACCATGGAGAGCGGCTGCGCCGGGTCGACGCGGGCGACGGCGCGCCGCATCTCGGCGCCCAGCGCCTCGGGGTCGCCCCCGGTGACGCGCAGCGCGAGGGCCAGCCGCGCCGTCGGGGACTGCGCCGCCGGCCGATACAGGGTGGGAGACGAGCGGCCGGCGAACCAGTGGTGGACGACGTCCCCGCACACGCCCACGACGGTGACCCAGGGGCCGTCCTCGCCGTCGCGCACCCGGCGCCCCACCGCCGAGCCCGGGGGCCAGTGGTGGAGGGCGAGGGACTCGCTCACGATGGCGACGGGGGGCGCGTCCTCGGCGTCGCCGTCGCGGAAGGCGCGACCATCGAGGATCGGCAGTTTCAGCACCGCGAAGTGCCCGGGGCTGACGCTGCGCCAGTCCGCCACCGGGCGCTCGGCTCCAGTCGCGTAGACCTCCCCTTCCAGCTCCAGGGTCGCGCCGTGGTTCTCGCCCGTGGCCGGCAGCACGTTCGCGGCGGCGACCGCCTCCACGCCCGGCAGCCCGCGCAGCTCCGCGAGGGAGTCCCGGACGAAGCGGGCGCGGGCGGCCGCGTCGCCGTAGCGCATCTCGGGCAGCACGGTCTCCGCCTTCAGTACGCCCGCGGGTTCATACCCCTGAGGCCCGTCGAGCATCACCAGGGCCGACTTCGCGCTGAGCGCAGACGCCACGAGCAGGGACAGGGCGACGGCGATCTCGGTCACCACGAGCAGGTTTCGGCTCCGCTGCCGGCGCGCGCCCGCGGTGGCGGAGCGGCCCCCGTCGCGCAGCGCCGCTACGAGCTGGGGCCGGGTGGCCGCCAGGGCGGGCAGGACGCCGAAGGCCAGCACGGCCAGGAGCGCGATGCCGGTCGTGAAGGCGATCGTGCGCCCGTCCACGTCGATCTCCCGCCAGCCGGCGACGAAGCGCGCTATCGACGCCGGCATCCGCTCACGCATCGCCAAGGTCGCGAGGTGCGCCACGGGCAGCGCCACTGCGGCCGACGCCATGGCCAGGACCGCGCTCTCGGTGAGCAGTTGGCGCAGCACGCGACCGCGGCGCGCTCCGAGGGCCTGGCGGAGGGCCAGCTCCCGCTGACGTTCCGCCCCCCGGGCCATGAGCAGGTTCGCGACGTTCACGCAGGCGATCGCGAGCACCAGCAGCGCCGACAGCTGCCAGACCGCGAGGAACGGGCCGACCCCGATGTCGCGCACGCCCTCGTTGAGGGTCATGACCCGGGCGCGACGGTTGACCAGCTCCGGGTGCTCGGCGCGCAGCCTCTCGTCGACCACGCGCAGCTCGGCCGACGCGTCCCGCAGCGAGCTTCCGGGCGCGAGGCGTCCCAGCACGGTGAGGTAGCGCGGGCTGCGAAGCGACGCGGCCTCGGCATCGAGGGCGAGGGGAGCCCACAGCTCGGCCCCGTAGGGGAAGTCGAAGCCCTGGGGCGCGATCCCGACCACGGTCAGGGCCTCACCGTCGACCAGGATCTCGGAGCCGAGCAGCGTGGGATCCGAGCCGTAGTTGCGGGCCCACAGCGCGCTCCCGATGACGGCCACGCGGTCGCGGCCTGGGACGTCCTCGCCTTCGTGGAACGTCCGGCCCCTCAGAGCACGGACGCCCAGGATCGAGAAGAACTCGGGGGAGACCCGGAAGCCCTGGACCCGCTCGGCCCGCTCCCGCCCCTGCAGGTTCGCGTCCCAGTAGTCCGCAGCCGCGAGCGCCGAGAACGACGTGAGCTCGCGCCGCCAGTCGGCGAAGGTGGCCGGGGCGACGCTCTGCTGCACGTACTCGACCCGGTCGGTCGTGGCGTGCTCGGCCAGCATCGCGATCCGGTCCACCTCCTCGAAGCGCAGCGGCCTCAGGAAGAGGGCGTCGAGCAGGCTGAACACCGCAGCGTTCGCCCCGAGGGCGATCGCCAGCGTCGCGACCATCACGCCGGTCACCGCCGGTCGTTTCCGGTACCCGCGCAGCGCGACCTTGACGTCGTCGTTCCAGAAGCCTCGCATCGTCCCTCCTCCGGCCGACCCCACGGCGTCGGCCCGACGCCGCCACGCGCCGCGAAGCGCCACCCCCGCGGCGGCGCCCAGATAGCGGAGCGCGGCCCGGGGTCGCCCGCTCCGGGCGGCGGTCTCGGCGAACTCCTCGTGAAGGTCTCCCAGGATCGTGTCCCGCCACTCCCCCTCCGGGAGGGCCCGCTCCAGCAGGGCCTCCAGGACCCGGGGCGGCCCCCCGGCGGCTCCGCGTCTCACGACCTCTCCAGCACGGCGTCGAGACCCTCCCGGAGGCCGGCCATCGCCGCCTGGGCCTCGCGCAGGGCGCGGACCCCGCGCGGGGTCACGGCGAGGTAGCGGCGGGCCCGCCCCCCGCGCTCGGGAAGTGGCTCCCCCAATCGGGACTTCAGACAGCCCTTGCCCTCGAGCCGCTCCAACGACGTGTAGAGCGCACCCCGGGCTACCCGGCGTCCGGCCCGGTCCTCGATCTCCCGGCGGACCAGGGCGGAGTAGGCGCCCTGGCCGAGGCGGAGGACCGCGAGCAGGATCATCTGCTCCAGCTCACCGAGGTAGTGGCGTCCTGTTCCCGGGGATTTTGACTTCATTGCAGTCTATATCGGCACAGGCGACCCACGCCCGAGAAACGCAGGCGAAGGCATCGAGGTTCCGAAAAGAGGTGGAGGGAAGACGGGCCCCGCGCTCGAGCCAGCGAGCGCGGGGCGAAACGACTCAGAGACCGCCGGTTACCACTCGCAGTTGTACGCGGCCATGGCCTGCTTGGCCGTCTCTTCCGCCTGTGCGCAGGCCTGGGAGAGCGCCTCGGCCCCGCCCTCGACGTCCGCGGCCTGCTGCAGGCTCTGCTTGGTCTGCTCCGCAGCCATGCGAGCCGCGTCCCGACCGGCCTCGGGCACGTTCGCGTCGATGCAGGCGAAGTACTTGGTGAAGAATGCGTCGCAAGCCTCGACGCCGAACTCGGAGGAAGCGTCGCCCTCCATCATCTCCCCGTCGGCGTCGCCCTCGGCGCCCTCCGCATCCGCGCTCTCGGCGACATCGTCCATCGCCTCGGGCTCTGCGGCGGTCTCCTCGGCGGGCGGGGGTGCGGACTCCGATCCGCCCCCACCACACGCCATCGGAGCCAAAGCGAGCGCTACGAGCGCGAAGCACCACCCCAGCCGTTGTGTCATGTTCTCCCTTTCACTTGTAGTGTGCGGGGCCGTCGCCGCCAACCCGCCGCGGGCCCCGAAACGGCTCGGAGCATACCACCCCCAGGATCGCGGTGGTGGGCGACCTGCGGCGGGTAAGCTTTTGAGAACATGCACCCGGCGGCGCACGAGCC
>Ga0299906_10004472_pt1 | contig 11445 bp, 12 predicted proteins | sample RVTome_14_FD_200259 | JGI IMG/M metagenome (GOLD analysis project Ga0299906, IMG submission 200259) | Soil microbial communities from uranium-contaminated site in the Upper Colorado River Basin, Wyoming, United States - RVT145D125 (version 2) ... | reverse complement strand
TCCGATGCTCCGCGCCCTGGCGGCTGATCGCGAAAATTCCGTTTAGAAACTTGTGAACACTCCCATGTGGACAAACCCTGTGGAAAAGCCCGATTCCTGTGGGTAAGGGGTGTTCTCACCCAATATGCCGAGCCGACTACGGTGGTTGGCGATTGTCGGTGATGTTCAATGATCGGCCCCGGGGTGATTGAAACCGGATTCGCGTTGGCGTAACTTCGGCGATGCAAACGCCCGAGAGGCCATGCCGGAGAAGCGTCCGTTCGGGGAAGTGCGGAGGAGGCTCCGGAAGGGTCACTCGGGCGTCTTGCGTTTCCGGTTCCCGGTTCCTCGTTTTTCAGCCCCTGAGCCTACCGACCCATAAAGCCCGGGCGCTCTGGCGCCGATACCCACCTCATGCTGGGGAGCAGGAGATGGGTATCACTCGCACTCGTCGTGGCATTGGCCACGATGGGTCTTTCGCTGTCCGTAGGTGCCGACTCGGCCAGCGAAGGCGAATTCCTGGCGAAGATCAACGCCAGCCGCGCCGCAGCCGGTCTCGCACCGCTCCAGGTCGACTCGGGTCTCCAGGCGCACGCTCGGAAACACACCGACGACATGATCGCCGTCGATGGCATACCCCATTCGTCGTCGGAGGAGTTGATCGCCGCCGCCGGGACCGGATGGGACTGCCTCGGCGAGAACGTCGGCCGGGGCAGCACGCCTTCCACACTCCACGACACGTTCATGGCTTCCCCCGGGCACAAGGAGAACATCCTCGGCGTCTACAACTATGTCGGCATCGGCACCGCTACCGCCGCCCATGACGGCCGGCTCTATGTCACGGTGGTGTTCATGAAGAAGGGCGGGCCGTGCGAGCCCTCGCCGCCAGCTCCGACGACCACAACCACGCCGCCCACCCCCACGACCCAGGCAACCACGACGACCGTCCCACCAACCACGACCACATCGCTCGACGTCGGTCCGGACAAGGCGGTCACCCCGGGGATCTCCTGTCTGGAGGCGACCCGGTTCTGGCAGCTCTGTCACGACTGACGAGCTCGCCTCGGACGAGACCGGGCTATATCCCGAACATCACCTCTCGGAGACGGATGGGGCTCGCCGCGTAGGTATTCGGATCGATCCGCATCGACCCGAGACGCAAACCGGTCATACCCTCTCCGACGTTGGTCAGCACCCGCAGCGTGTCCTCCTGATTCTCGAGGATCCCCAAGCCGACGCAGGTTCCGCCTTCGTCCTGAACGCCGACGAGCAGCTGATTCAAGCGGTCGAGGCTGAGACCCATCGGGAGAGTCGGGGCGAAGACCGTGGGCCGCACCTTCCATCGATCCAGCGGTGGCGACAGGGCAGCATGGAACATCTCGGTGCGGGCGGCGGCGCGCGCATCGGGTGAGGTCGGCACCAGACGGGGGTCGGAGGGGGCCAGGGTGACATCGGACCCGAGAAAGCGCCGCAGCATCCCGACTACCGGCTCCAACTCCCCGCCACGTTGCAGGGCGACGATCTTGTCCGGCCGGCACAACTCGGTCTTGTGGTATTTGAGCGTCTCCCCGGAGACGCCGGACACGACCGCGGTGGTGTCGATGATGACCACGTCGGCCATGTCCCTGGCCCGGTCGGCCATCGATGCCGTGGCCACCACCTGTTGCAACACGAGTCGCGCCGGCGTGATCGTCCCGACGAAATGGAGCAGGTCCGGGGTGGCGTATTGCTCGAAGTCGGATTCCTTGGTGAAGGTCTTGAGCCCGACGCATGCAGGGGGGCCGATCGAGGAGTTGCCGACGTCGGCATCGACGATGGCGACGGTCTTGCCCGCCGCCACGGCGAGGCGTGCCGCCTGTCGTGCCAGGGTGGTCTTCCCGGTGTCGATCCCGCCCAGCAGCATCGCCACCCTGGCCTGTGCTACCTCTCGAGCGAGCCCTTCCATCCCGGTATCAGCCATCGGGTGAATATATGACATTGGGTTGAGGAGTGCCGATCTCCTATCCCCAGGCAGTCCAGACCCTCTCGGCAAGCTCGCGGGTGGTGTTGGGGTCGTCGCAAGCGATGTCGACGACGTCTCCGGTTCCCATCGGCCAGGTGAGGTGGTGGGCGAGGTTTGAGTATTGCAATGCCGGGTAGGGCTCACTCCCCACGTACGCATCGACGTAGATCACCGTGGCGGACCCGGGGACGAGATCGAGGAGCGTATCGCGAGCCTCTCGATGAATTGTTGTGGCGACGCATTGCTCGCCCGAGGGTCCGATCAGTACGAGGTCAGAAACGTCGGCGACGGCTGCCGAGACGTCGGCCGATGTGGCGTCGAGACGCCAGCCGTCGGGGAGATCGAGATAGCCAATGCCAAAGGCGAGCCGTTGGGGCGGTGTGACACCGGTGAGAAATGTTGGCTCGTTCAATACCGCGAACCCGGCCTCACCCCAGGCATAGAGGTCATCACCGGCCGCGATCAGGTTCCATTGATCGTCGGGTGTCGGGTAGGCGAACGGAATCCAATGGGACTCGACGTCGGGTAGGGCCGCGGCCCCGGAACATGTCTCAACGACTATCGCCTCTCGGGATTGGTGGAGCTTCGGATTGCATTCGTAGAAGCGCAATGGGATGACAGGGCCCGATTCCCAGGTGTTCTCGACGAAATCGAAGCTGGCGCTCCGCATCAGATAGTCGACGGCGAAGACGGTGAGCTCATCGATCGCCAGCCCGACCGTGGCGGCTTCGGAGAGTGGGTCTGGGGGTATGGATAGCCACTCGTTGCTACCACTGTCGTAGGCGCCCGCAGCTGTCAACCACATCGCGTAACGGCCGGTCCAGACTGCGGTGGCCCGGCTGGCGGCTGGGATCTCGGGACCCCCGCCGATGTCACGGGACTCCCCGGTTACCGGGTCGACCGAGAGCTTGGCCTGGAGGTCGATGATGGACTCACCGGTCCACACCGCTCGTCGGTAGAAGCTACCGACCAAGGGCCAGTCGTCGATCAATCGCCAGGTGTTGGATGCCGGGTTCCAGGCAATCGCGTCGCGATTGCCCCAAATGATCAGCTCCTCCTCGGTCCACACCCACTCGCTCTGATTGTCCATCGTCACCGGAGGTGGTGCCATTAATCGCCAGGAACCTGTCTGAGGGTCGTAGGCGACGCCATCGTTGTATACACGGCCTCCACCACCACTTTCCTCCCCACCCCAGATCACGATCTCCTCACCGGTCCAGGTGATCACTCCCGGCCATCGCGGCTCGATCGGTGCCGGATCGAGGAATGTCCAGTCGGGTGACATCAGGAATTCATCAGAAACTCCGAGCCAATCGTTCCCGTCGGGGATGGGGATGGGCAGCGAGACATCCGGGGTCGGGCTCGGGGTCGTCACGGGATTCGAGGTGGTCGTGGATTGCTCGATGCTTGACGGCGGAACCAGTACTGGGTCATGTTCCTGCTCTCGATTGAGATCGACCGCGACCAGGGCGACGATCACGACAACGAGTGCCCACCCGCCGGCGACAGCCAGTCGCGTCGGTCTCGGATTCCCATCGAGCGATGCGATCGAGACGTCGGCGAGAGTGAGCGGAGGAGCCTCCCGATCGATCAGCTCCGCTAGTTGTGGTCCGAGCTCGTCAGGTCTCAAGGTCGACTCCGATCTCGGTACGAAGGCGATTGAGAGCGCGTTCCAGATGCTTTTGCACCGAGGAGGTGCTTATCCCCTGGAAGTCGGCGGCTTCCCGGTGCGTCCAGCCGAGTCCGGAAACCAGGACCACCGTCACCCGCTGTCTGGGGGACAGGCGCTCGAGGGCGGGCCTGAGTTTCGGTTCTACAACTACCTCCGCATGATCGGGGGGCGCACCGAAGCCGGCAGTCTTGCGGCCGGCCCAGCGTCGGGCGAGGCGTTGTCCGACCCGATAGGTGTAGCCGTCGGGGTTCTCCATCCTCCCCACTCGATCCCAATGCTCCCAGGCGTATGCGAATGCTTCAGCGGTTGCTTCTCGACCCATCTCGAATCCGTATCTGGCGACGAGGGCATAGCGAACCGGCCGCTCTGCACGGGCAAAGAACACCTCGAAGCTCTCCGGTTCTATTTGCCTCTCCTCTGGGGCTTGTCACCAAGCTAAGGCGGCGAGAGCCTGTTGTGCACGACAGGGATTTGGGCGGTTCGGCTGCCGGGGGTATACCGTCGCCTCAATGACCCTGCCCGTCAGCTTTCTCTCCGACTTCGGCCATCAGGACGAGTTCGTCGGTGTGGTGCATGGTGTGATCGCCAAGCTGTCGCCCGAGTCGCGGGTGATCGACGTCACGCATCAGATTCAGCGAGGCAATGTCAGGTCGGCAGCGCTGACGATGACGCGTGCCATCCAATACCTGCCCGAAGGGGTGGCCCTGGTGGTGGTGGATCCCGGGGTCGGCTCCGATCGTGCGGCGCTGGCCTTGGAGACCGGATGGGGCTTCTTCGTCGGACCGGACAACGGCGTGCTTTCCCCGGCGGTGGCGATGATGGGAGGGGCGACGTCGATCGTCTCCATCGAGAACCCGGAGGCAATGATTCCGTCCCCGGGGGAGACCTTCCACGGGCGTGACGTGTTCGCACCGGCGGCCGCACTCCTCGCTTCGGGAGAGGCGGCCCTCGCCGACCTCGGCCCTCAGCTCGAGCATGGGGACGTGCACTCGCTCATGCTGCCGCTGCCCGAGTCGAAGGAAGGCGCGGTGTCGGGTGAGGCCTGGTGGGTGGACGGGTTCGGGAACGTCGAGACCAACATCGGGCCGGATGAGCTGACGGCTGCCGGCCTGAAACCGGGAGAGGTGGTCACCATGAGAATCGGGGCGACCATCCATACCATGCCCTGGGCTTTGACCTACTCGGACGTCGAGGACGGTCAAATGCTGTTGCACATCGACTCTGCGGGTCTGGCGGCCATTGCCGAGCGCGGGGGGCGGGCCGATGAGCGGCTCGGTCTCCGGGAGGGTGTAGCGGTCAGCTTCGTCAGCTGAGCATGGTCCACAGCTGAACCACACCCGCGATGGTGATCGCCAGGAGCAGGACGCCGAGGATGATCGCGGTGCCGGGTCGCACCGTCCGGATCGTAAATCCCCCTCACCACCAACCCGCATTTCACAAACGGTTAACGCGGGTGGCAATGACGAGACCCCCACCGAAGTGGGGGTCCCGACTACATGAAGGTGGGTTTTCCGTCACCGTGGGGCGGGCTGGGAGGCTATCCGTTCACACCTTGGACAGAACGTGCCCTAGGTATGAGGGAAACGGTCTACCCTCCTTCCTGCATGCATCGCGTTTATCGACCACTGAGAGTGGGTTCTTGAGTGCTTTTGGGCTTCTTTTCCTCACCCGTGACGGGTGTGGTCTCTGCGAGGAATCCCGGACGCTGGTGACCGCCGAGGCGGCGAGGCGAGGGGTCGGGCTGGAAGTCGTCGACGTCGACTCGGATCCCGACCTGAGGGCGCTCTACGGTGATCGGGTGCCAGTGGTCCTCGCCGGCCACGCCCGGGAGGTCATTGCCGAGGGAAGGTTCAACAGACGGGGGTTGCGCAGGGCCCTCAAGTCTCTCTAGCCGACGGTCGTCCCCGAGCCGTCCTCGCCCGGGACTGTCGTCCCCGGGCCTTCCTCGCCCGGGACTGTCGTCCCCGGGCCTTCCTCGCCCGGGACCGTGGTTCCCGAGCCGTCATCGCCGCCGCCGGCCCCTTCCTCCTCGGTGAGGCCGCAGTCGGCGAGGACCTCGTCGGGGTTCCCACCACCGAAACGCACTCTCTCGAAGGCAGAGACCGAAGCCAGCTGTTCGTCGGTCAGCGAAGCGTGCGCCGGCATGATCCCCGCCCCGCCCACAGGTTTGTTGGTGTCGCCGTAGGTCGTCTCACCTGCCGCCTGGAACCCGTTGGACCCGAGACGAACCCACTCCTCGTGATCGGCGCACCGGCCGAAGGTGGTCAGCACTCCGTTGAGGGCGGGCCCGGATCCGCCACCCCCGTTGGCACCATGACAACCCGAGCAATTGACGCCACCCACCGCGGAGCCGGAGTAGACGGCCTCACCGAGGGCGATGAAGTCGACCGAGCCGCCACCCACACCCGAACCGGTGAACTCAGAGCCGTCACAGTTGACGATCTCCCCGGTGATGACGTCCACCCCCAACTCGGTCGCCTCGCCACAGGTGCCGGTCGCCGATCCACCGAGTGTGAACAGCGCAAAAGCAGGGATGATCAGCATGACGCCGAACAGCCAACGCGGAAGCCTGAAATTGGTGCGCTCCCTGATGCCGGCGGTGGGAACGGTGACCACCTCGGGCAGCTGGGCGGCCTCCGCCGTCGTCACCTCGGAGGGGGCGACCCTAGAAGCCGCCGCCACCTGCTCCGTGGCGGGGGTCTGGTCCACGATCACCGATGGCGGTGGCGCCGCTTCTGGCTCGGGAGCCGCGGTCTCCTCCTGGGGAGCCTCGGCCTGGCTCTCTTCGGCGGCCGGCGCCGGAGCCGATTCGATCACCTCACCACCGGCCCACGCGGCGAGGATCTCGTCCACTGACATCCCGGTCTCCGCGGCGCGGGCGGCGGCCGACCGCTGGACCAGCACCTCGGGCACACCCAGGGCCTGGGCCGCCGCGGCCAGGCTCATTCGGTCACCCCCGCGGTCTCCATCAGATATGACACCAGATGGTCGAGGTCCGAAGAGGACAGGCTGGTGGTGCCATGACCGCCGAATCCGCCCAGGACGGCTTCGATCTGGGCCCGGGACAATCGGTTGGCAACGTCGCTGAGATCGGGCCCGAACCGGCGGGTCCCGGGGATCTGATTCATGTCGGAGACGGTTACGGGCCCCAGACCCACATCCGATGCGATGGGGCGCACCATCTGGGTGTGGCACGCGGCGCAGCCGAGACTGAGGTAGAGGCCGCGGCCGTCCTCGGCGGCGGCCGAGTATGCGACGTTCGAGGTCCTCGCCCCGGGCTCGTCCTGCGCGGTGGAGGACCCGACGATGGCGATCATGAACACGGCGAGGAACAGACCGACGGATGCCATCACGACGGTCATCGGGTTGTCCGAGGATCCGACCAGCGTCGGTGGTCTTCCCGGCGCCGCAGACACCGGTTCCGGCATCGGGGCCGCCGGAACCTCGACCATGACCGGTGCGGCAGCCGTTTCCGGGGTCGGGCTCTCCTCCTCCCCGGCGACGGGCTCGGCCTCGGCCTCGTGAGCCTCGGGCTCGGCGACGGAAGGGGTCACGGATGCGACCGTCTCGCCGCCTGCCCAAGCGGTGAGCACCTCCTCGACCGACATCCCGGTCTCCTCGGCGCGGGCGGCGGCCGACCGTTCGACTATCGACTCGGGCAGCCCCATGACAGCGGCAGCGGCCGAGAGGACCTCACTCATCGTCTTCGCCTTCTCCGACCAACAGGTCCTGGACCACGGTCTTTCCGCTGAAGATGGTCCCCGCGATCACCGAGGCGTATGCGAATTGGCCGAGGACCGTCACCATCGCGAAAGCTACGGCCACGAGAGTGAGGACCTCTGCGGCGCCGGCGCCCGCCGCCCATCCGTCGGCAGCGTCGGAGAAGGCGGCAGTGTTCGATCCGCCCAGCCAGGAGTATCCGGTGACGAGACCCGCGGCAGCCAGGGAGAGTAGGACGCCTCCCACACCGATGATGGTGAGACGGTTGAAGGTGCGGGCCCGATCGTTGGTGGGCAGACGTCGCCCGGCGGCTCGCGGCAGCGCCTCGAAGGTGATCCCGGCGACGAGGAGGGAGCCGGCGCCGAGCAGGGCGCCGTACTCGACCGCCTCCCAGTATGAGGTGAGCGCGGTCACCGACCCGATCGTGGGAAAGGATGCGAAGCTGGCCATAACCGCCACTGCGACCACGAAGTAGAGGCCGTACACCCCCGATGCCACACCGGGTCGATCCTCCATCTCGTCCCAATTCCCTTCCAACGTCATCGACACGTTGGCGGCATTGATCAAAGCGCCGATCGGGAATGCCAGGCCGAGTGCTGCCGCCACTCCGGTGATCCAATCCGGCCCGGGGCCGAAGACGCCCTGGGCTAGACCCCACCAAACGCCGGCGAAACCGAGTGACCAGAAACCAACGACCCCCAGTTGCCGCGACGCGAGGGGAATGTCCAATTCCTTGACCACGGTGTAATAGACGAGCCCGGTGCCCAGGGTGATCACCACCATCGTCAGCGCGCCGGCCGACAGGAATACATCCGAGATCGAGGCCGTCACTGCCCGGACGTCCGGCAGTTCGCCGACGAGATGCGCCAGGAGCAGCAGCGGCAGCCAGACCACCCCGCCGATCACGAACCAGAGCGTCACGAAGCTGCGTGTCTCCCGGCGACGACGCAGCGTCCCGATGACGACCACGGCCGGGATCGACAAGACCAGGGCGATCGGGGCCGTTGCCCACCACGACAGACCGAATGGCTGTCGTCCCGAGCCGAAGCCGAGGGCCACGATCAGATCGCCGGCGAGGACGAGACCCGTGATGCCGAGCATCGCCAGACGGGCGAGGTCGGCTCCCCACAGCCGGGTGCCGGTCAGGCGAGGGAGAACGTAGTAGATCCCTCCGAGCAGGGAGATGATGGCAAAACCGACGATGAGCGTGAGATTGGCGATCGATTCGAGCCTGCCGTAGCTCACCGGGAACAGGCCGTCGAAGCGAAGGGTGAACAGTGCCAGTGCTTCCGCCAGGCCGCCCCCGACGAGGAAACCGGCGCCTATCAGGAAATGCGAGACCGCCAAGCGATCTTCGTCGGCCCCGGCCCCGAGGAGAGTTCTGATGTCTGCTTTCTGGGTGGCTGCCAAAGGGCTTCCGTTCGTTCAGGAGACGGCGGGAGCATAACTACTTCACCGGTCTCATCCGTATCGCCCCGGTAGCCGGTTTTACCAGCCTCCGGTTCCCTCAGTCGAGCCTGGTTGTGGTACAAACAGCTCAGCACTTGGACATCACGCGCCCGGATGGATTGAGATGTATCGACTCGCCGAGTTGAAGGACAGCACCAGGAAGGCCATCGGCTGGGGTTTGCTCGTCGGCGGCATGGTTCTCCTGGGCATCGCCGTGTGGTGGATACATTTCTCCAGCTTCCCGGAGACGGAGATCGTCGATGGCGAGATCGTCCCCGTGGTCCTGTCATCGTTCGACTGGGTTCCGAGGGCCCCGCTCTCCAAGGGCCTTGGCTATCTCGCCGCGTTCGCCGCATCACAGATGCTGGTGGTCGGCGGGCTTTTCCTGTGGGTGCTCAACCAGAAGATGACCTGGGCCCGGGCATCGGTTGCGGCCCTGATCACCTGGATGGAGCTGGTGATCATCTTTGCCATCGTTCCCTCCGAGTGGCTCAACTTCGCCCAGACCGACCTCGACTGGTCGGGCCAGCGGGTGGCTGTCACCCTGCCGCCGGCCCTGGTATTGGGCAACCAGGTCGATCTCTCCTACTCGATGCTCAAGGACTCGATATCGATGGGATACCACTTGGTGATGCTTGCCGCCGCCGCGGTGTTCGCCCTCGAGCTCCAGAAGATGAGGAAGGGCCGACCGGCCAAGGCGGACAAGCCGCAAGTGCAGTCTCCATACGGGAGACCCTTGGTGAAGGGCGACGCATAGTGGCCAACATCGTCGACGAGACCCCGCCGATCAGAGACGACTACCAGCTGGCAGTCGTCGAAGGCGACTACTTCAAGGACAAGCTCCGCCCCAAGCAGTTCCTCCACATCGACCAGTCGGAGTGCATCCTCTGCGAGGGTTGCGTCGACATCTGCCCCTGGAAATGCATCCACTACCTCTCGCTGAGCGCCATCGACGAGGCGGTCAACGTCGATCATCCGGCCGACGACCCGCAGAATCTGGGTTTCTTCATCGTCGATGAGGACGAGTGCACCCGGTGCGCCCTGTGCATCGACAGATGCCCTACGGGCGTCATCTCGTTGGGCAAGTTCGAGGGCTCGGTCGCCGATCAGGCGGTGGAGTTGGGACTCGACCGCCGACCCTGGGATTTCGACACGGGGCAACGTGACTTCAAGAATGGCTATTCGTATGGAATGCGCTGGTAGGAGACGGAGTGGCTAACGGCAACACCGGACTGATGGACCGGATCAAAGAGACCAATGAGAAGCTCTGGGGCTCCCAGGTCGTCGAGTCGATCCTGCGACCGGGATCACCTTTCAAGAAGGGTTACTCCGACAGCCCCAGAAACCGGTCCTATGTGGTGATGAACAACGTCCTCTATCACTTGCACCCGGTGAAGGTGAAGCGGCACGGGGTCAAGCTCTCGTACACGCTCTGCCTGGGCGGCCTCTCGTTCTTCCTCTTCATTCTGCTCACCATCACCGGCATCTTCCTGATGTTCTATTACACGCCGTCCGCCGAGGCCGCGTACAGCGACATCCAGGCCCTGTCGACCGATGTCGCATTCGGGACCCTGGTCCGGAACATGCATCGGTGGGGGGCGCACCTGATGGTGCTCTCGGTGTTCCTCCACATGAGCCGGGTGTTCTATCACGGTGCCTACAAGCCGCCGCGCGAGTTCAACTGGGTGATCGGCGTGCTCCTCCTCTTCCTCACCCTCTTCCTATCCTTCTCCGGTTATCTGCTCCCCTGGGACCAGCTGGCGCTGTGGGCGGTGACCGTGGGCACCAACATGGCGGGGTTCATCCCGGTGGTGGGAGGCCAGGTCAAGTTCGCCCTACTGGCCGGGGTCGAGGTGTCGGCCAACACCTTGTTGCGCTTCTACGTATTGCACGTCCTGGCGTTCCCGTTCATCCTCGTGCTATTCCTCGCCGTCCATTTCTGGCGGGTGCGCAAAGACGGCGGGATCTCAGGGCCCCTCTAAGGAATATCAATGAGCGAAATCCCAGAAAGCCTGCTCAGGAGATCGGCCGAGGCGAAGGCCAAGGCCCTCGGCGTGCCCGTCGAGGAGGTCCTGGCCGAGATGAAGGGCGAAGGCCCGCCCATCGAGATCCAGCCGCCTGAAGCGGAGCCGGAACCGGTTCCGGAGGTGCCCAAGGCCGATCAGCCGGACACCACCCCGGAGATCGATGCCGATTACACCCAGGACGTCGAACCCGAGGAGCCGAAGGAAGCCGAATACGACGAGGAGCCGGTCCCGGAGCCGGTGGCCCAGCCAGAGCCGGCTGCTGTCGAGCCGGAGCCGGAAGCGGGGCTTGAGCCCGAAACCGAGCCCGAGGGGACAGCGGAGCCAACCGCCCCGGCCGAGGAACAGGCGGCCGCCGTGGCCACTCTGGTAGAGGAGGAGCCCGCTTCGACCGGCGACGGCAACGGGTCGGGGAACGGCAGGACGGCGTCCGTGGTCACGCCCCGGCCGAGCGTCCCTCCGGTGGACGTCCCCGAAGGCGTGCGCACCCAGCGTCTGCTCACGGTCGTCAAGGCCCGCGCCATTCAGGACGTGAAGGCCGAGCCAACCGACAAGGTGAACACCTGGCCCCATCTGATGCTGATGGAATTCGGGGCCTT
>Ga0299906_10004471_pt1 | contig 11447 bp, 9 predicted proteins | sample RVTome_14_FD_200259 | JGI IMG/M metagenome (GOLD analysis project Ga0299906, IMG submission 200259) | Soil microbial communities from uranium-contaminated site in the Upper Colorado River Basin, Wyoming, United States - RVT145D125 (version 2) ... | reverse complement strand
AAGGTCTTCGTCGCCGAGAGGCTCCCGTCCGGCAAATCCCGCTTCGATATCGTGCCAGTACCCGATCGAATCCTCGCCAAGGTGCCAGCACAGATAGACGACCCGGTCGGACTTCATGTACGGGAAATCGCACAGGCCCTTGTCCAGATCCTTGACGACGACGCCCATTCCCCGGATCTCGCTGATGAGTCCGGTGAGGCGTGAAACCGACTCGACGTAATCCACGCCCCGCGGATGCCCGGCGTCGAACATGATTTTCTCCCGGATTTTCCGGATCTCGGAACCGAACTTCCGGATGCGGGTCCACTCACCCCGCAGGTCTTCGATCAGCGGACGCAGGCGAGGCAACATCCCGTTCGCCTCGCTGCGCGTGAAGATGTGTTCGTGCTCGTCCATGCCGGCCGCCGGTTCCCGGCGTCAGTGTTCCAGGTATCTCTCCGCCTCCATGGCCGCCATGCACCCGCTGCCGGCCGCCGTCACAGCCTGGCGGAAGACCGGATCCTGAACGTCGCCGCAGGCGAAGACCCCGGGAATATTGGTTTGGGTCGTCCCCACTCGCGTCCGGATATAGCCCTTGGCGTCCAGATCGATCTGCCCCGTGAAGATCCCGGTGTTGGGATTGTGGCCGATGGCGACGAAGACGCCGTCGAGCCCGAGGTCCTTCACCTCGTCTTTCTTCACGTCTCGTATGCGGATGCCCGTCACGGCATCGTCGCCGAGCACGTCTTCGACCACCGTGTCGTAGTGCACCCTGATTCTCTCATTGGACAGCGCGCGATCCTGCATAATCTTCGACGCGCGGAACTGGTCGCGCCGGTGGATGAGCGCCACGTCGGTGGCGAACTTCGTGAGAAACGTCGATTCTTCCATGGCGGAGTCCCCGCCCCCGACGACCGCGATCTTCTTGCCCCGGAAGAAATACCCGTCACAGGTGGCGCAGGTCGACACGCCCCGCCCCATGAGGCGCCGCTCGTTCTCGATCCCGAGCAGTTTCGCCGAAGAACCCGTCGAGACGATCACAGTCCCGGCTTCGAACACCTGCTCATCGACAAAGACACGAAACGGGCTCTCCCCGAGCTCGACCCTGTCGACGTGGCCGGACATCACCCCGGCGCCGAATCGCTCGGCCTGCGCCCGCATGTTCGCCATCAGGTCCGGTCCCATGACCCCTTCGGGAAAGCCAGGAAAGTTGTCCACCATCGTCGTGAGCGTCAGTTGCCCTCCCGGCTCGGAACCCTCGATGACGAGGGGCTCGAGGTTCGCCCGGGCCGCGTATATGGCGGCCGTGTACCCGGCCGGTCCGGACCCGATGATGACCACGTTACGCATGCTTACACCTCGTTCTTCGATACAAACCTTATAAGCTACCACAGCCGCCCGCGGTGGGCCGGTGTACAATCTCCGGGTACGCGCCCATAGCTCAGCTGGATAGAGCGCCGGACTTCGAATCCGTAGGTCGGGAGTTCGAATCTCTCTGGGCGCATCGAAGACAGAGTAGTGTCCTGAATTGACTTGCAGGAATTCCAGGGACAGCCCTATTTCCCTTCGGCCCGTGACATCGGGTGTTTCCGGAGAAGGAAATAGGGGACTGTCGCGAATTCCGTCAAATCAGGACACTACCGAAGACAGGGCACAGTCTTGACACGACCGGGCTCTGCCGTATACTCAGCAGTGCAACACAGTTTGCTAACGCTGTTCAGGAGCCTCTTGCCTGGTCCGGAAAGCGGTTCGATGTATTTCTCGACCTCCCTTTCCACGAAGCTTTCGAAGTCCCTTTACAGACGAATCATCAAGGAAGATCAAGGAAGATCAAGGAAGATCAAAGGAAGAATCGATGACTAAGAAACTCTACGTAGGTAACCTGTCGTTTCAGACGACCGAGGGCGATCTCGACGGCCTGTTCGCTCAGGTAGGCGAGGTTGAATCCGTGCGAATCATCACGGACCGCGATACCGGCCGGTCCCGGGGATTTGGTTTTGTGGAGATGAGCGACGATAATGCCGAGAAGGCGATTTCGCAGTTGAACGGAACCGAGCTGGACGGCCGTGCGCTCACGGTCAACGAAGCGCGCCCTCAGGCAAACCGCGAAGGCGGGGGCGCCAGTCGCCGCACGGGATACAGCCGGTACTGATCGAAAATCGCGGAAGCGCGGCTTTCCGTGCTTCCGCTTTCCAATATAAGGGAGCCGGTGCAGTCTGGGTTCCATCGAACGTTCAGGCTGGTGACCTGCTGGTTGGCCACGGGCTCTCGGCGTGACGCCACCCGGCCGGGCGCCTGGCCTTGCGCCCGGATCCCCTTCCACCCGATGTACGGCCAGCCGCCCCACCGGGTCGCCCGAAGCCGGGCCTCCTTTTCACCAGGACCAACGCATCGGGAAAATCCATGAACATTCTCCTGTACAACCCGGACAACGGCGTGACCCGGAACTTCATGCCACATCTGTGGATGTTTCTCCTGCAGTCACTGACGCCGCCAGGACACCGCGTGTTCCTCATCGACGGCAACGCGCAGCCGATGACTCCCGCCGACGTGGCGGACTTCGTCCGCACGCATCGAATCGGGCTCGTGGGGATTGGCGCCATGACGCGCATGGCCGTGCGGGCTTACCAGGTCGCCGATGCCGTTCGCGCCACCGGAGCCCAGGTCGTGTTCGGCGGCCCGCACGTCACTGAAGTTCCCGACGAACCCCTGGGACGAGCAGGTCAGCCCCGCCACGCGGACGCCGTCGCACTGGGCGAGGCCGACCAGACCTGGCCCCGCATCGTTCGGGACGCCGCCGCCGGCCGCCTTCAGGAGGTGTATGAACCGGTCGATGCGTCGGGAAGCGAGGTCAAGCCCGACCTGAAAGACTACCCGACGATTCCCTGGGAAACGCTCGACCTCGAACAGTTCAATCTCATCGGCCACATACCCCGAACGGCGCGCTTCGTCCTCGAGAAGCTCGGGATGGAGTGGAAAAGCCTGTATGTCGTCCCCATCGAGTCGGGACGAGGCTGTCCCTATGGGTGCGACTTCTGCACGGTCACCGGCTTCTTCGGCGACTCGATCCGCTTCCGTTCCAACGAGAGCGTCGTGGACGAGTTGCTGCGTCTGAAGGCGCGGGCCGGCGAAGAAGGCGGCCGAATCGCGGTCTTCTTCATCGACGACAACTTCGCGATCAACGTGAAGAGAACCAAGAGTCTGCTGCGAGACATCATCGCGCGCGGCGCGGTCGTGCCCTGGATCGCTCAGGTCAGCATCAATCTCCTGCGCGACGAGGAGTTGCTGGACCTGATCTCGGCGAGCGGCGGTCGCTGGATCTTTATCGGAATGGAATCGATCGACCCGGAGAACCTGAAAGCCGTCCACAAGGAGTTCAACAAGCCGGCCGAGTACCGGACGATCCTGGACCGCCTGGCGGAACGGGGCGTATATGCCATCACTTCCTTCATCTTCGGAATGGACGGCGATACACCCGGGGTGGCCCTCCGAACCGAGGAACAGATCGGCGCCTGGCCGCCGGGCCTGCCGGTCTATGGGCTGCTCACACCCTATCCGGCCACGCCGCTCTACGACCGGCTGGCCAGGGAGGGCCGGCTCACTCGTCCGACCCACTGGCTGGACTTCCTGCCTTTTCAGATGGCGTTCACGCCGGCGCAGATCAGCATCGAACAGGCGGAGGCGGAGGTACGGCAGGCCTGGACGGGCTCGTACTCGGCCCGCGCTATCGCCACCGCGATTCGCAAGATCCGGCACCGGCCCTATGACGAGCGCATGATCCTGTTCTGCGCCCGCCTCGCGTTTCGGGGCATCTATTTCCCGCAGATGAGCGCCCGGTCGTGGCTGCTGTTGGTCTTTCGGAACTCTCCGACGCTCGTCCGGCTGGTATCCGAGGGTATCTGGTCCCACTGGCGGAAACCGGCTCGTCCGGGAAACATGCGATCGGACCCGGCCGCGGGCACAACCCAACCCGACCCTGCTCCAGCGGAGGCGACGGCGAGCCGCCACGCGGCCCCGGTCAAGTGAAAGGAGGCCGAGACGCGGCCGCCGGCTGACTGATCGGGAAACTGTTCGTGTCCGACTTCATCGAAATCTACGACTCCACCCTGCGCGACGGCGCCCAGGCCGAGGGCATCTCCTGGTCCCTGAAGGACAAGCTTCTGATCGCGCGGCGGCTCGATGCTCTCGGCGTCCACTATATCGAGGGCGGGTGGCCCAACCCGACGAACCCGAAGGATCTGGCGTTCTTCGACGAGGTGCGAAAGCTCGGGCTCGGGGCCAGGGTCACGGCGTTCGGGAGCACACGGCGGGCGACCCACCGGCCCGAAGAGGACGACACGCTCAATACGCTGCTCAGGGCCGGCACGGACTCCATCGCCCTTTTCGGCAAGAGCTCGACCCTGCACGTCGAAGACGTCCTGCGGACGACCCTCGGTGAAAACCTCCGCCTGATCGAGGATTCGGTGGCGTTCCTGGCCGGCCATGGCCGCGAGGTCATCTACGACGCCGAGCACTTCTTCGACGGCTACAAGGCCGACGACGCCTATGCGATCGAGACGCTTTTGGCCGCCCAACGCGGCGGTTCGCGCGTTCTCGTGCTCTGCGACACGAACGGGGGCACGCTGACCTCGGAGATGGGCCGCATTATCGAGGACGTCAGAAGCCGGATCGACACGCCTTTCGGTATCCACGTCCACAATGACGCCGGACTGGCGGTCGCCAATACGCTCATCGCCGTGGAATTGGGGGCGGTGCAGGTGCAGGGCACGTTCAACGGCTACGGAGAACGGTGCGGAAACGCGAACCTGTGCTCGATCATCCCCAATATCGAGCTGAAGTTGGGCAGGAGATCGATCGGCCGCGAGAGGCTCGGGGAACTGACGGACTTCTCGCGTTTCCTGAGCGAGGTGGCGAACGTGCACCACGATCACCGCCAGCCCTACGTGGGAGAGAGCGCCTTCGCACACAAGGGCGGCGCGCACATCGACGGCGTGATGAAGGTGCCGCGCTCCTTCGAGCACGTGTCGCCGGAGTCGGTGGGCAACCAGCGACGCTTCCTGGTATCCGACCAATCGGGCGGCAGCACGATCGTGAGCAAGCTGCGCCGCTTCGTGCCCGAGATCGACAAGAAAGACCGGCTCGTCGGTCAGGTTCTGGCGCGCGTGAAGCAGCTCGAGCACGAGGGATATCAGTTCGAGGCGGCCGAGGGATCGCTGGAGCTGATGGCGCGGCGGGCTCAGGGAACGTACCGGGATCTGTTCACGCTGGTGAATTTCCGAACGATCAACCGCAGGAACCATGACGAGGCCGGCGAGGCCGAAGCGATCGTCAAGGTTCAGGTCGGGGGCGCCCTCTGCCACACGGTCGCGACTGGCGACGGACCGGTCAACGCGCTGGATCGGGCGCTCCGGAAGGCGCTCGAAGAGAAATTCCCCCTCATCCGCCAGGTGCATCTGGAAGACTACAAGGTGCGGGTCTTATCCAGCGGGGACGGCACGGCGGGCAAGGTGCGGGTGCTCATCGAATCCTCCGACGGGCACGAGGTGTGGGGCACGGTCGGCGTCTCGGAGAACATCATCGAGGCGAGCTGGATCGCGCTGGCCGACAGCCTGCACTTCAAGCTGATGAAGGACGCCGAAAAATCCGCCGTGGACACGCCGGATCTCTACTTCGGGCGCCCCGGATATCCCTGAGCCTGCATCGGAATGCGGTAGATCGTCATGGCCGTGTTGCGGATGCCTTCCCTCGTCTCCCAGGCCCTGCCATCCGGACCGACGGCGCCCATCTGCGGGACGTAGAGCATGCGCCTGGCGGGTCCGGAGAACGCGACCGTGATCGGACGGCGCGGCGTCGGAATCAGCCCGAGGTATTCCCCGTTGGCCGAGAGCACGTGCACGCCGGCGTTGGCGGTCACATACAGGCGGCCTTCGGAATCGATAGCCATGCCGTCGCCGCCGTTGTCGCCGTCGAGCGAGCCGAAGACACGCCGGTTCCCGGTCGTCCCGTCGTCGCGCACGTCGAAAGCCAGGATTTCCGTGTTGTTGGTCACATAAAGCGCGCGCTGGTCCGCGCTCAGCATGATGCCGTTCGAGCGGATGTCCTCCTCCGCCACCGCGCTGACTGTGCCCGCGGGATCGACGTAGTACGCCCCGCCCGCGGTAAAGTACGCCCCGCCCTTCCCGTCGGCGATGAGGTCGTTCAGGCGCCCCAGCGGCGCGCCGTCGGCGAAGCTCGCGGCCAGCACGCGGCGCTCCGGGAGGAGCTGGACGACCATCGTCAGCTCGTTGCACCCGGGCAGCTCGGGGTTCATTGGCTCGGTGCAGGCGCGCATCACCGTGTAGAGCCTCCCCTGGGCATCGAGCGACGCGGCGCCCCCGCCGTTGGTGTCTTCGACGTAGGTGAACTCCTCGTGATCGGCGTTCAGCCTGATGATCTTGTCGGTCTGCTCCTGCGCGAACAGCACGCCGCCGTCCGGGGTGCCCACGATCCCGTCCGCGGTGACGAAATCCGCCCAGACGAGCTCCCACTCCGCTCCTGCGGCGATCACGCCCGGGATGGCGGTCACGACGGCTTCGCGCTCTCCCGCGAGCAGTTGACCGGCGCGAGCCTCGCCGGTCACCGGGAAGATCAATAGCGCCAGACCAACGACACGTGCAAACCTGTTTCCGAGTTCGAAGGGCATGACCCGCCTCCTCTGCCTGTCCGCAGGAGATCAGTCTACAGAGGAGATGGGCGCGGCGGAAGCGGAATTCGGAGAGCAGCCCGCTCCGGGAACCAGGGGACGCGCCATCCGCTGGTCCGGCCGGAAAACCGGAGTCTCCCGGGCGGGCTGCTCCCGAATCTTTATCCGATAGCCGCGGTTCCGCGCTCACCCGTGCGGATCCGAATGCTATCCTGGAGATCGAGTATGAAGATCTTGCCGTCGCCGATGTTCCCCGTTCGCGCGCCCTTGATGATGGCTTCCACGGTGCGCTCGACGAAGTCGTCGTTGACGGCAATCTCTATCTTGACCTTCTTCAGCAGGTTGATCGTGTGAATCACGCCGCGGTACGCCTCGGTGTACCCTTTCTGCTCGCCGGCGCCGACCGCGGTCGAGACGGTCATCTTGTGGACGTCCGCGTCGAACAGCGCCTGCTTCACGTCGGTCAGCTTGTGCGGCTGTATCATTGCAATGACAAGTTTCATTTCACATTCCCTTCCGTCGGACCTCACGATCCGGCCCGGTTAAGCATCCACGGTTCAGTCGGTGACGAAGATCTGGAAGCCGGAGTAGGCCTCCATCCCGTGTTCGCCGATGTCCAGACCCTTCAGCTCCTCTTCCTCGGAAACTCTGAGACCCATGATAGCCCTGACAACCGTGAAGATAGTGAGCGCAAGGACGAACGTGACGATTCCGTATACAACGACGCCGATGAGCTGCGTCACGAAGCTGTGTTCCGGGTTGAGGCTGAAGATGCCCACGGCGAGGGTCCCCCAAATGCCGCAGACGAGGTGAACCGAGATCGCGCCGACCGGATCGTCGATCTTGAGCCTGGAGTCGATCGTGATCACGGCCAGAACGACAAGCACACCGGCAACGAGCCCGATGACGACCGCCGACATGATACTGACCGTATCCGCGCCCGCGGTTATTCCCACGAGCCCGGCGAGCGCTCCGTTGAGGGACATCGAGAGGTCCGGCTTGTGCTGGACGAAGTTGGAGGTCAGGTAGGCCGCCAGAATGCCCGCGGCAGCCGCCAGACACGTCGTGACCAGCGTGAAGGAGACCGGCCCCGGATCGGCCGACAGGACCGATCCCCCGTTGAACCCGAACCAGCCCAGCCACAAAAGAAAGACTCCGATCGTGGCCAGCGGCATGTTGGATCCGGGGATGGCCCGGACCTCGTTCCCGATGTACTTCCCGAGCCGGGGTCCGAGGAGTAACGCGCCGGCCAGCGCGCCCCAGCCGCCGACGGAATGAACAAGCGTCGATCCGGCGAAGTCATAGAAGCCCATCTGATCCAGCCAGCCGCCGCCCCATTTCCAGCTTCCGACCCAGGGATAGACGAAACCGACGAAGACGGACGTGAAGACCAGGAAGCTGGGCAGCCTGATGCGTCCGGCGACCGCCCCCGACACGATCGTCGCGCCGGTGGCCGCGAACATCCCCTGGAACAGAAAATCCGTCCAGTAGGAGTAACCGCCGTCGGCGTAATCGATCAGCGTACCGGCGACATCGGGGGTGTTGCTCAGACCGAACCCCGCGAAACCAAGAAACTGCCCGATGCTGAAATCCCCCGGATACATCAGGTTGAAGCCCCAGGCCGCGTAGGTCAGCAGGCCGATCGCCACGATCAGGACATTCTTGAAAAGGATGTTCACCGTGTTCTTGGCCTGGACCAGGCCGGACTCGAGCGTCGCGAAACCCAGGTGCATGATAAACACCAGGAAGGTGGACACCATCATCCAGACGTTGTTCACGACGAACACGGCGTCTTCGGGAGTCGTCTGCGCGTGGGCGTAAGTTCCCATGCAGGCGACCACCGCGAACAGCATCAACAACCTACGAGACCAACGTGCTATCAACATGCGCCTCCTCCTCGCCTCCGGGAGACCGCTCCGGGGCGGACGGACGAAAATCAGGAAAAAGCCCTGCCCGGAGCCGGAACCCGCAAGGACGCGAACCCCGGCTGCGAACACCTCAGAAACTCAGACTGATGGCCGCGCCGGCCCAGACCGTGTCCGCGTCATCGGGACCGGTGTACTGGCTCGCCCGGATATCCTCGCCGATCAACCCGCTGTAGGTGACGAACGCCGAGGCCGACCAGTTGTCGTCGATCACAAACGGAACGCTCGCGGTGATGCTCGCGTCGTGGCCGCCGCTGACGTCGGTGAGGCCGTAGTAGAAGCTCGTGAACCCGCTGTTGACGAACGCGAAGGTTCCCGACACGTCGATGCCGCTGACGACGTCGTGACCGGTCTCGAACGTGTATCCGGCACCCAACAGGACGTAGAGTCCGGCCGTGCCGCCGCCCGCGGTGGTCTCGTCGACGTCCACGTAAAGGGTCACCGAAGGCGCGAGCAGGACGGAATCGAAGGTGACTCCCCCGTAGATCTCCGTGGTCGTGTTGAAGCGATCCGGGAACGTGTAGAAGATCACGCCGCCGCCCACGGAGACGTCGCCCAGCGATTCATCGTAGGAGAACGTGTAGTCGATCTCGCTGAACCGTCCCTGCATATCGGGGGTAACAAAGCTCGGGTTGATCGTCGTGAGATCCATGTTCCCCCAGGCGTTGAACGCGAAACCGCCGATGCCGACCGTCATGGACGGCTGGAGGACCGGGTCGTCGGTGAGGCGCTGGCCGCGCCAGATGTACTTGCTGGCGAACGCGACGTCGCCGCCGAAGGAGTATTGCGCCGACGCAGTTCCGACGAATCCGCCGCAGACGAGAAGCAGAAGACCAAACACCCCAACGAATCGCTTTGCAGTCATTAGATTCCCCTGTTTAGTTTGTTTTCACACGGCGACGCGCTGCGCCTCCGAACTCCACCTCTTCAGGACGAACGGCAAAAAAAACGCCCACCACCCGCCGAGCGGGTCGATGGACGTCATCGTCGATTCGAGACTACTGTGTCTCTTAATGCAAAAAAGCCCTCGAGGCGCAATACCCCGAAGACTTCGTTGTCGCAAAACCGATACGCCGTTGTATCCTGGACGCTCTTATTATGCGCACCAGAGAGCGTCTGTCAATCCCTAAAGTTACAATCTTGTCGCAACACTCGCCGGCGCATAGAGGCCGTTGCTGCTCGATATCATAGAATATCAATCGCTTATGAGACCCGCCAGGATCATTATCGTGGGCGCCGCCGGGCGCGACTTCCACAACTTCAACGTGCACTTCCGCGACAATTCCCTGTACCGCGTCGTGGCCTTCACCGCCACGCAGATCCCGAACATCGCCGGGCGCCGCTATCCCGCCGCGCTTGCCGGCCCGCGATATCCAAAAGGTATCCCGATCTTCCCCGAAGAGCAGCTCACGGATCTGATCCGCCGCCACCGCGTCGACCAGGTCGTCCACGCCTATTCCGACGTTTCGCACCTCGAGGTCATGCACACGGCCTCGGCGGCGCTGGCCGCCGGCGCGGATTTCCGGATTCTGGGTCCGCGGAGCATGTATCTCAGATCCCGAAGGCCGGTGATCGCGGTCTGCGCGGTCCGGACAGGCGCCGGAAAGAGCCCGACCAGCCAGTTCCTGGTGGACTACCTGACCGTCAGGGGCCTCCGCGTGGGTGTGGTCCGCCATCCGATGCCGTACGGCGACCTGGAATCGATGGCGGTCCAGCGCTTCGCCGCCTACGACGATTTCCTGAAATACGACACCACGATCGAAGAGCGCGAAGAATACGAGCCCTATGTCCGGCGCGGTGTCGTGATCTGGGCCGGGGTGGACTATCGGAAGATCCTGCGGCGCGCCGAGAAAGAGGCCGACGTCATCCTCTGGGACGGGGGCAACAACGACCTGCCGTTCTTCGCCCCGGATCTGCACATCACGCTCGTCGATCCCCACCGCCCGGGACACGGGCTTCTCTACCATCCCGGCGAGGCGAACCTGCGGGCCGCCGACGTCATCCTGATCAGTAAGTCGGAGACGGCGCCGCCGGCCGCGGTCGACGAGGTCCGGCGGAATGCCCGCTCCGTCAACCGCTCGGCAAGGATCTTCCGGACGCGGCTGCGGATCACCGCGCCCGACCCGCGTCCCTTGCAGGGAAAGCGCGTCATCGTCGTCGAAGACGGGCCCACGCTCACCCACGGCGGCATGGCCTACGGGGCCGGCGCCATATTCGCGCGCGCCGAAGGCGCGCGCCTGGTCAACCCGGCGCGCTACGCGGTCGGGAGCATCCGCAAGGTCTACGAGAAGTACCCCCATCTCGGACACGTGCTTCCCGCGATGGGTTATGGCGCGCGCCAGATCCGGGAGTTCGAAGCGACCATCAACGACGCCAGCGCAGATATCGTCGTCGCGGCCACACCGGTCGACTTGTCCCGCCTGATACGGATCAACAAGCCGCTTGTCCAGGTTCGTTACGCCCTGGTACCGTCGGCGGGATTCAGGAAACTGCTCGACGAGTTCGCGGTCAAAGCGAAACGCCGCTGATCAGGAACCCCATCGCCGTCATCTCGCTGACGATCTCCTCGGCCGACCGGTCGGGATCCATCGTCCGGCCGTCGATCCGGACCTCGGGGGCGAGCGGGGGCTCATAGGCCGCCTGGACCCCGGGTACCGTTCCGGCGGGATCCTGCCGGCCCCGGCGATAGATCCCCTTCGGATCCCGTTCCATACAGATTCCTAGCGGCGTGTCGACAAAGACTTCGAAGAACTTCGGGATGCGCCGGCGCCCCTCGTCCCGGTACGCGCGCCGGTTGGCCGTCGCGTCGAAGATCACCGGCACGCCGTGGCCCGTCAGAAGCTCCCCGATCCACACCATCG
>Ga0299906_10004470_pt1 | contig 11448 bp, 24 predicted proteins | sample RVTome_14_FD_200259 | JGI IMG/M metagenome (GOLD analysis project Ga0299906, IMG submission 200259) | Soil microbial communities from uranium-contaminated site in the Upper Colorado River Basin, Wyoming, United States - RVT145D125 (version 2) ... | reverse complement strand
TGGCGACAACGTGAAGATGCAGGTGGAGCTGATTGCGCCGATTGCGATGGAAGATGGTTTGCGGTTTGCGATTCGCGAAGGCGGGCGCACCGTGGGCGCAGGCGTGGTTGCCAAGATCCACGAGTGATACGAGCAGAGCGAGTAAGACACAATGGCTGAACAAAGAATCCGCATCCGGCTGAAGGCTTTCGACCACAGGTTGATTGACCGTTCAGCGACGGAAATCGTGGAAACGGCGAGACGGACCGGCGCGCAGGTGCGCGGGCCTATTCCATTGCCGACCCGTATCGAGCGCCACACCGTGCTGATTTCACCGCACGTCAATAAGGATGCGCGCGACCAGTACGAGACCCGTACCCACAAGCGACTGATGGACATCGTTGACCCCAACGACAAGACCGTTGATGCGCTGATGAAACTGGATCTCGCTGCGGGCGTGGATGTGCAGATCAAGCTGTATTGAGAGGTTGAATCATGGCAATTGGAATCATAGGGCGCAAATGCGGTATGACGCGGATCTTCACCGAGGAAGGGACAAGCATCCCGGTCACGGTGATTGATGCCAGCCCGAACCGGGTCACCCAGTTCAAGGACGGGGACAGTGACGGTTACCGCGCCGTGCAGGTGACCATCGGCAGCAAGCGCAACAGCCTGCTCACCAAGCCGGCCGCGGGGCATTTCGCGAAAGCCGAAGTGGAAGCCGGTGAAGGCCTGTGGGAATTGCGGCTGGAAACCGACGAAGGGGCGGAGTTGGTGGCTGGTGCTGAACTGGGCGTGGACCAGTTTCAAGCTGGCCAGAAAGTGGACGTCACCGGGACCAGCAAGGGCAAGGGTTTTGCCGGAACCGTGAAACGCCACAACTTCAGGATGCAGGATGCGACGCACGGCAACTCGGTGTCGCACCGCGCGCCCGGTTCCATCGGCCAGTGCCAGACTCCGGGGCGCGTGTTCCCGGGCAAAAAGATGTCCGGCCACATGGGTGATGAACGGGTCACGACCCAGAATCTGGAAGTCGTCCGGGTCGATAAGGAGCGCAACCTGCTGTTGATCAAGGGTGCGGTACCGGGGGCCCCCGGCGGGCACGTAACCGTAAAGCCCTCAGTGAAATTGCACTGACAGGAATGGATTTATGAAACTCGCAGTTTCAGGTGGAAACGAAATCAAGGTCTCGGACGCGACGTTTGGCCGTGACTTCTCCGAAGCGCTGGTGCACCAGGTCGTGACCGCGTACCTGGCGGGCGCGCGTTCCGGAAGCAAGGCCCAGAAAAACCGCGCAGCGGTCAGCGGCGGCGGCAAGAAGCCATGGCGCCAGAAAGGCACCGGCCGCGCCCGGGCGGGAACCATCCGCAGCCCCTTGTGGCGCGGCGGCGGAGTGACGTTCGCGGCGCAACCGCGTGATCACTCACAAAAGGTCAACCGCAAGATGTACCGGGGCGCTTTGCAGACGATCCTGTCTGAATTGGTGCGCCAGGATCGACTGCTGGTGGTGGACACGCTGGATGTGGCGGAGCCGCGCACACGGGTGCTGCAGGACGTGCTGGCCAAGCTGGGCGCAAAGCAATGCCTGATCATCGCCGGAGAAGTCGGAGAGAACCTGTTTCTTGCTTCGCGCAACCTGCCTGGCGTGAACGTCGTGGATGTGTCGGGCATTGACCCGGTAAGCCTGGTATCCGCGGAGAAAGTCGTCATGACCGTGGATGCGGTGGAAAAGGTACAGGAGTGGCTGGGATGAGCAAGAACAGTCTGTACAAGGTGTTGCTTGCACCGCGGGTGACGGAGAAATCTTCGTTGGTCGGCGAGTCCAGCAACCAGTATGTGTTCCGCGTGGCACCGGATGCCAACAAGGCGGAGATCAAGAATGCGGTGGAAGCCCTGTTCGAAGTCAAGGTCGAGTCCGTGCGCGTGGTGAACGTTAAAGGCAAGAGCAAAACCTTCAAGCAGCGCCTCGGTAAACGTAGCGACTGGAAGAAGGCTTATGTTCGTGTTCAGGAAGGCCAGGCTCTGGACTTCCTGGGCGGCGAATCAGCGTAAGAAGGATGAGTAATGGCAATCGTTAAGGCAAAACCGACATCGCCAGGACGCCGCGGCGTGGTGCAGGTCAAGCATGACCACCTGCACAAGGGTGAACCCTTCGCAGGGCTGCTGGAGAAGAAATCCAGGACCGGCGGACGCAATAATGCAGGCCGGATTACCACCCGGCACCGGGGCGGCGGACACAAGAAACACTATCGCGTCATTGATTTCAAGCGCGACAAGGACGGCATCGCGGGCCGTGTCGAGCGGATTGAATACGATCCTAACCGCAGCGCGCACATCGCGCTCGTGCTCTACGCAGACGGCGAGCGCCGCTACATCATCGCGCCCAAAGGCGTGCACAACGGCGACCCGGTGACCAGTGGGCGTGAAGCCACGATCAAGCCGGGCAATGCGTTGCCGTTGCGCAATATTCCCGTGGGCACGGTCGTGCACAACGTGGAACTGAAGCCGGGCAAGGGCGGGCAGCTCGCCCGCAGCGCCGGCGCGGCCGTGCAGGTGGTCGCGCGCGAAGGCCAGTACGCGACCTTGCGGCTGCGTTCAGGTGAAATGCGCAAGGTACCGACGCGGTGCAGGGCGACGGTGGGTGAAGTGTCGAATTCCGAGCACAATCTCGAGAAACTGGGCAAGGCCGGTGCCAGCCGTTGGCGCGGTGTGCGTCCGACCGTGCGCGGCGTCGCGATGAACCCGGTAGACCATCCGCATGGCGGTGGCGAGGGCAAGACCTCGGGCGGCCGACATCCGGTCACTCCGTGGGGTGTCAAGACCAAGGGTTTCAAGACGCGTAAAAACAAGCGCACGGACAAGTACATCGTCCGTTCACGCTCCAAAAAGAAGACGGGTAGCTGAAATGGCAAGATCAATCAAGAAAGGTCCGTTCATTGACCATCACCTGGCGGAAAAGGTGACCCAGGCAGTGAAGACGAACAACAAGCGTCCGATCAAGACCTGGTCGCGCCGCTCAATGATCCTGCCAGACATGGTGGGGCTGACGATTGCTGTCCACAACGGGCGCCAGCACGTGCCGATCCTGATCAATGACCAGATGATTGGACACAAGCTGGGCGAGTTCGCCGCGACCCGCACGTTCCGCGGCCATTCAGGCGACCGCAAGTCGAAATAGGAAGCAGGATGATGCAGGTGACAGCACGATTGAATGGCGCACGGATTTCAGCGCAAAAAGTACGGCTGGTGGCGGACCAGGTGCGCGGCATGCCCGTGGACCAGGCCGAGCAACTGCTGGCGTTCAGCACCAAGAAGGCGGCGCATATCGTCAAGAAAGTGTTGATGTCGGCGATCGCCAATGCGGAACACAATGAAGGCGCCGACATCGACGAATTGAAGATCCAGACCATCATGGTGGACGAAGGTCCCACCATGAAGCGGGGCCGCGCCAGGGCCAAGGGCCGGGGCACGCGGATACTGAAGCGCACCAGCCACATCACGCTGACCGTGGCAGATCGGGCCTGAGGGTCCCACGAAAGGTATTTGGAAAAAACATATGGGCCAGAAAGTACATCCAATAGGTATCCGTCTTGGCATCGCCAAGGACTGGAACTCAACGTGGTATGCCGAGAAGGGTGACTACGCCGAGCAGCTCAACTCCGACCTCAGGGTTCGCGAGTTCCTGCAAAAGCGCCTGTCGCAGGCCGCTGTGAGCCGCATTTCGATCGAGCGCCCGGCCAAGTCCGCGCGCATCACGATCCACACCGCCCGGCCAGGCATCGTGATCGGCAAAAAGGGCGAGGATATTGACCGCCTGCGCCGCGAAGTCACGGAGTTGATGGGTGTGCCGACGCACATCACCGTCGCCGAGATTCGCAAGCCGGAACTGGATGCACAGTTGGTCGCGGAAGGCATAGCGCAGCAGTTGGAGCGCCGCATCATGTTCCGCCGTGCGATGAAGCGGGCGGTCGGCAACTCCATGCGCCTCGGCGCCCTGGGCATCAAGGTATGCGTGGCGGGACGCCTGAACGGCGCAGACATTGCGCGGACGGAATGGTACCGGGAAGGCCAGGTGCCGCTGCACACGTTGCGGGCGGACGTGGATTACGGTTTTGTGGAAGCCCGCACGACCTACGGAATGCTGGGCGTCAAGGTCTGGATTTACAAGGGCGAGGTGTTCGACCTGTACGGGCCCAAGACCGGTGAACAGGCCGGCCAGAAGGCGGCCAGCTAGGAGAACAGGAAATGCTGCAGCCCAAGCGAACAAAATTCAGGAAACAGCAAAAAGGCCGCAACCGGGGCCTGGCGCACGTGGGCAACCGCGTGAGCTTTGGCGAATACGGCCTCAAGGCAACCACCCGTGGCTTCGTTACCGCGCGCCAGATCGAGGCTGCGCGGCGTGCCATTACCCGCTACGTCAAACGCGGCGGCAAGCTGTGGATCCGGGTTTATCCGGACAAGCCAGTGACCAAGAAGCCGGTGGAAGTCCGCATGGGCAAAGGCAAGGGCAACGTCGAGTACTGGGTCGCCCCGGTTCAGCCAGGTCGGGTGCTGTATGAAATCCAGGGCGTGACGGAAACCGCAGCCCGTGAAGCGTTCCGCCTGGCTGCTGCGAAGCTGGCGGTAAGAACCACCTTTGTTACGCGGTCGGTGATGTGATGGATATCCAGGAAATCAGGAGCAGGTCTGAAAGCGAGCTGCGCAACGAGCTGGGCGAGTTGCTTCAGGAGCAATTCAACCTGAGGATGCAGAAAGGTACCGGGCAATTGTCCCAGGCGCACGCGCTGCGCAAGGTTCGGCGTGATATCGCGCGGGTAAAAACCGTGCTGGTTGAGAAGAGCAAAGAAGGAAGCAAAGCATGAGCGCTGCCGCAGAAGTCAACAGGACCAAGGTCGGTCTCGTGGTGAGCAACAAAATGGACAAGACGGTTACCGTCAGACTGGAGCGGCAGGTAAAGCATCCGCTGTACGGCAAGTACATCAAGCGCTCGACCAAGGTGCACGCGCATGACGAGACAAATGATTGTGGCGAGGGCGACAAGGTCGTGATCGCGGAATGCCGGCCGATTTCGAAAAACAAGGCCTGGAGAGTGGTCGAAATCCTGGAGCGGGCCCAGTAAGCCCGCAAACGAGGCCGAGGACAGAACAATGATTCAGATGCAGAGCATGTTGACCGCCGCGGACAACAGCGGCGCGCGCAAGGTTCAGTGTATCAAGGTGCTGGGTGGCTCCAAGCGCCGCTATGCGCACATTGGCGATGTCATCAAGGTGACGGTCAAGGACGCCATACCGCGCGGCAAGGTCAAGAAAGGCGAGGTATATGACGCCGTGGTGGTGCGCACCCGTAAGGGCGTGCGCCGCAGTGACGGTTCGCTGATCCGCTTCGACGGCAATGCCGCCGTGCTGCTGGATCCCAAGCATGAGCCCATCGGCACGCGCATTTTTGGGCCGGTGACGCGCGAACTGCGCAGCGAGAAGTTCATGAAGATCGTATCGCTCGCGCCCGAAGTGCTTTAAGTGAGGTTTTGGAAATGAAACGGATCAAGAAAGGCGACGAAGTGGTTGTGATCGCCGGGCGCAGCAAAGGCACGCGCGGGCACGTGTTGAGCGTGGTTGACGCTGAGCGCTTGCTGGTGGAGAACGTGAATATGGTCAAGCGGCACACACGGCCTGACCCGGGGCGCAACGTGCCTGGCGGCATCGTCGAGAAAGAGGCGCCGATCCACGTCTCCAACGTGGCCTTGTTCAATCCGGTCACCAACAAGGCGGACAGGGTAGGCATTCGCACACTGGATGACGGCCGAAAAGTCCGGGTATTCAAGTCCAACGGCGAAGCCGTGGATATATAGGACGCAGGGTCAGGAAAATGTCGAGATTACAGAATTATTATCGTGAGACGGTGGTGCCCCAATTGATGGAGGAACTGAGGCTGTCCAACGTCATGGAAGTGCCGAAGATCACCAAGATCACGCTGAACATGGGCGTGGGTGAGGCCGTCAATGACAAGAAGATCATGGACCGCGCCGTAGGCGATATGATCGCCATCGCTGGCCAGAAGCCGGTGGTGAAGCTGTCGCGTAAGTCCGTGGCCTCGTTCAAGATCCGCGACGGCTGGCCGGTGGGGTGCAAGGTGACCCTGCGCCGTGAGCGCATGTATGAATTCCTGGATCGCCTGGTCAACGTGGCGATCCCGCGCGTGCGTGACTTCCGCGGCTTGAGTCCAAAGTCGTTCGACGGGCGCGGCAATTTCTCGCTGGGTGTGAAGGAGCAGATCATGTTCCCGGAAGTCGACTTCGACAAGATTGACGCGATTCGGGGCATGGACATCACCATTACCACCACGGCCAAGGACAACGAACAGGGCCTGGCGCTGCTGAAAGCATTCAATTTCCCGTTCAAAGCGAAATAAGCGCAAGGAACATACAGAGATGGCAAAAGTTTCCATGATCAACCGCGAAAAGCGCCGCACCAAGCTGGTGAAGAAGTACGCCAGGAAGCGCGCTGAGCTGAAAACGCTGGTCTCCAACCCGGATATCGGATACGAGGAACGGCAGGAGGCCATGTTCGCCTTGCAGAAGCTGCCGCGGGACTCCAGTCCCTCAAGGCAGCGCAATCGTTGCGCGATTTCGGGGCGGCCGCGCGGCTTCTATCGCAAGTTTGGCCTGGGCCGCAACATGTTGCGCCAGGCGGCCATGCGTGGTGACGTCCCGGGCCTGCGCAAGGCGAGTTGGTAACAGGTTTGAATGACGGAGCGTGGCTCCGGAACATTGAAGACAGGATAAAAGCAGATGAGCATGAGCGACCCGATTGCAGATATGTTGACACGTATTCGCAATGCGCAGGCGACCAGCAAGGTGACGGTTGAAATGCCGAACTCCAAGGTCAAGGTAGGCATAGCAAGTGTCCTGAAGGACGAGGGCTATATCAGCGACTTTGGCGTCGGAGAGGTGGGCGGCAAGCGCACGCTTGAGATCAAGCTCAAGTACTTCGAAGGCCGCGGCGTGATTGACATGATCAAGCGCGGCAGCCGGCCAGGCCTACGCCAGTATCGGGGCAAGGACGATCTGCCCAAGGTGTTTGACGGCCTGGGCATTACCATCGTCAGCACCTCACAGGGCATTATGACCGACGCCCAGGCCCGTTCGCTCGGGCAGGGCGGCGAAATCCTGTGTTTCGTGTCGTGAGGCCGATTGGGAGAGAAACATGTCACGCATAGCAAAAAACCCGATCACCGTGCCGAGTGGCGTGGAACTGCAGGTCAATGGCAGCGAGGTTTCCGTCAAGGGCCCGAAGGGCAAGCTGACCACCGTTCTGCACCCGGCCGTGAACCTGGTGCAGGAAGATGGCGCGTGGAAGATTACCTGGGACGCGGACAACAACATCGCCATGGCTGGAACCTTCCGGGCCCTGGTGGGCAACATGGTAACCGGCGTGAGCGAAGGCTTTACGAAGAAGCTGCAACTGGTCGGGGTCGGCTACCGCGCCTCGGCGCAGGGCAGGAACCTGAACATGACCCTGGGCTTTTCGCACCCGATTGACTACGTGGTGCCGGAGGGCGTGGCGATTGAAACGCCCAGCCAGACTGAAGTCCTGGTCAGCGGATGCGACAAGCAGCAGGTTGGCCAGGTGGCGGCGGAGATCCGCGCCTTCAGGCCGCCCGAGCCGTACAAGGGCAAAGGCGTTCGATATGCAGATGAGCGCGTCGTCAGGAAGGAAGCCAAGAAGGCCTGATGCGGGCCGTCTCATGGGCGGAATACCTCAAGAGGTTGATGAGTGATGGACAAGAGAAAAGCACGAATCCGGCGCGCCACCAAGGCCCGCTCCCACATCCGGCGGCTGGGCGTGCCCCGCCTGACGGTGCACCGCAGTGGCCGGCATATCTATGCCCAAGTCATCGCTGCCGATGGGGGCAGGGTGTTGGCTTGCGCCTCAACTCTGCAAAAGGAAGTGCGTGACGGACTTTCGAGCACCAATAACAAGGATGCCGCCGTCGCGGTGGGCAAGGCGGTAGCTGAAAAAGCCGTGGCGGCCGGCGTAAAGACCGTTGCTTTTGACCGTTCCGGCTTCAAGTACCACGGCCGGGTAAAGGTATTGGCGGACGCGGCCCGCGAAAGCGGCCTGCAGTTCTAGCACAGTGCCGATGACCAGGATTAACAGGTAGCAATATGTCAAGAATGGAAAGAGAAATCAGCGACGGCATGATCGAAAAACTGGTCGCCGTGAATCGCGTGGCCAAGGTGGTCAAGGGTGGCCGCATTTTCGGCTTCACCGCTCTGAGTGTGGTTGGCGACGGTGACGGCAAGGTTGGCTTCGGTTATGGCAAGGCGCGGGAAGTGCCGATCGCCATCCAGAAGTCCATGGAAAAGGCCCGCCGCAACATGATCAAGGTGTCGCTGAAGGAAGGCACCCTGTGGCACCCGGTCAAGGCCCGTCACGGCGGCTCCAAGATCTATATGCAGCCGGCGTCGGAAGGTACCGGCGTGATTGCTGGTGGCGCCATGCGCGCCGTGCTGGAGACCGTGGGCGTGCACAACGTGCTGGCCAAAAGCGTCGGTTCCAACAGTCCGATCAACCTGGTGCGGGCAACCATCAAGGGCCTGCAGAAAATGTATAGCCCGCAGGTAATTGCCGCCAAGCGTGGCAAGAACGTAGACGAGATATTGGCGAATCATGGCTAAGAACAAGCAGATCAAAATCACGCTGGTGAGGTCGCCCATCAGCGCGCAGCCGGCACACCGTGCTTGCGCATTGGGCCTGGGCCTGAAGCGCATGCACCAGACCGTGACCCTGGAAGACACCCCTTCCGTGCGCGGCATGGCCAACAGAATCAATTATATGGTACGAGTGGAAGAGGCCTAAAACGGCGATGAAACTGAATGACATCCGCCCCGCAGAGGGCAGCACATCAATCCGCAAACGCGTCGGCCGGGGCATAGGCTCAGGCACTGGAAAGACGGCGGGGCGTGGCCACAAGGGCCAGAAATCCCGGACAGGTGGGTACCACAAGGTCGGCTTCGAAGGCGGCCAGATGCCCTTGCAGCGGCGCCTGCCCAAGCGCGGCTTCGCGTCGCGCACCCAGCGTTATAACGCCGAAGTACGCCTGTACCAGATTGCCGGACTGCAAGCGGATGTCATTGACCTTGAGGCGCTTAAGAGCGCGGGCATCGTCGCGCGTGGCGTGCGCAAGGTCAAGATTATCAATACCGGGGATCTTGGCCGCGCCGTCACCATCAAGGGCCTGGCCGTGACCAAGGGCGCGCAGGCGGCGATAGAAGCAGCGGGCGGAAAAGTCGAATAATGGCTCGTTCGCAGTCACAGATGGCGGAAACGCTGGGCGGCCTTGGTCGATTGACCGAGTTGCGCCAGCGCTTGCTGTTCGTGCTGGTCGCGTTGATCGTATACCGCATTGGCACATTCATACCCGTGCCGGGCGTCAATCCGCAGGCGCTGCTGAATTTCATGAATTCGCAGCAGGGCACGATCATCGACGTGTTCAACCTGTTTACCGGTGGCGCCCTGGAGCGGTTTTCGCTGTTTGCCCTGGGGGTTATGCCGTATATTTCGGCCTCGATCATCATGCAATTGATGTCGAGCACCGTGCCGCAGCTCCAGCAGCTGAAAAAGGAAGGCTCGAGTGGACGGCAGAAAATCACCCAGTACACGCGCATTTTCACCGTGGTCCTGGCCGCGTTTCAGGCCGGCAGTGTGGCGGTTGCATTGCAGTCCCAGGCCAATGTGGTGTTCGCACCCGGCTTCGGATTCCTGTTCACGGCGGTGGTGACGCTGACCGCGGGCACCATATTCCTGATGTGGTTGGGCGAGCAGATTACCGAGCGCGGCGTAGGCAACGGTATCTCCTTGATCATCTTCGCCGGCATCGTTGCCGGCCTGCCGCGTGCGGTGGCCGGAACCCTGGAGCTGGTGAATACCGGTCAGCTCAGTATCCCGGCGATGCTGCTGATCCTGGCGCTGATTCTGGGCGTGATCTATTTCATCGTGCGGGTGGAGCGCGGGCAGCGCCGGATCACTGTGAATTATGCTCAGCGGCAGGGCCGCGTGGCCTATCAGAACCAGCAGACGCACCTGCCCCTGAAAATCAATATGTCGGGTGTTATTCCCGCCATTTTTGCGTCCAGCATCGTGATCTTTCCGTCCACCCTGGCCACTTGGTTCAGCACTTCGAGCAATCTATCGTGGCTGACGGACGTGGCGGCGGCCATGACGCCGGGCAATCTGCCGTATACGCTGCTGTTTTCCGCCCTGATCATCTTCTTCTGTTTCTTCTATACAGCGCTGGTGTTCAACTCCAAGGAAACGGCGGACAACCTGAAGCGCTCCGGAGCGTTTATCCCGGGCATTCGCCCCGGCCGGCAGACAGCGGACTACATTGACAACGTGCTGACCCGTCTCACCATGGTGGGTTCGCTATACCTGGTGGCGGTGTGCCTGTTGCCGGATATCATGCGCGTCCTGTGGGCGGTCCCGTTCTACTTTGGCGGCACTTCGGTGCTGATCGTGGTGGTCGTGATCATGGATTTCATTGCGCAGGTTCAGGCGCACCTGATTTCCCACAAGTACGACAGCCTGATGAAAAAGGCCAACCTGAAGTCCTACGGGCGTTCAGGCGTGGTTAGACGTTAATACAGTAATTTGAGGAGAGCTGCCATGAAGGTGCAAGCTTCGGTCAAGAAAATGTGCCGCAACTGTAAGGTTGTGCGGCGTAAAGGCATCGTGTACGTGATATGCACGGACAAGAAGCACAAGCAGCGCCAGGGTTAACAGCCAGCCGTAGCAAAAGACATTACAGGCTTTTACCCTTGTTGGTGATTCGATATAATACGCTGTTTACTTTGAGCAGCGTGAAGACAGACAGGAGTACGTAGTATGGCTCGCATTGCGGGAGTCAATTTGCCCACGCAGAAGCACACTTGGGTGGCTCTGACCAGCATCTTCGGCATTGGCCGGACGCGCGCTTTGCAGATTTGCGAAGCGGCCGGCGTAGAGCCGGAAACGCGCATCCGGGATCTGAGCGAGCCGGAAGTGGAGGCGATCCGCGCGCAGGTGTCCAGCATTTCGGTCGAGGGCGACTTGCGACGCGAGGTATCCATGAACCTGAAGCGGTTGATGGACCTGGGTTGCTACCGGGGATTGCGGCATCGTCGCGGCCTGCCGGTGCGCGGGCAACGTACCAAGACCAACGCGCGCACCCGTAAAGGGCCACGCCGTCCGATCAAGCGATAAGCACAAGCAGGCAGAGTATTCATGGCAAAACCAAAAACAGTACGGAAGAAGAAAGTCAAAAAGACTGTGGTCGATGGCATTGCCCACGTCCACGCTTCTTTCAACAATACGATCATTACCCTGAGCGACAGACAGGGTAACGTGCTTTCCTGGGCCACATCCGGTGGTGCCGGGTTCCGCGGTTCACGCAAGAGCACGCCATTCGCCGCGCAGGTCGCAGCCGATACGG
>Ga0299906_10004469_pt1 | contig 11448 bp, 8 predicted proteins | sample RVTome_14_FD_200259 | JGI IMG/M metagenome (GOLD analysis project Ga0299906, IMG submission 200259) | Soil microbial communities from uranium-contaminated site in the Upper Colorado River Basin, Wyoming, United States - RVT145D125 (version 2) ... | reverse complement strand
GCGTGCGGACCGTGCCGACCGCGACGTTCGGGTCGAGCCGGCTCACGGTGGAGCGAGCCGCCGCGGCCGCGCCGGCCTCGAGCCCCGCGCGCACGATCAGCGTCAGCGCGCGCGAGGGCCGGGGCGTGAACGGGAGAGTGACCTCGGGGTCCGGAGGGCGGCGGTACCCGTCATCGGGAATGTCGGCTGTCACGCCGACGACCGCGAGCGTGTCGCCACCGACGACCACCGTCTGGCCGACGACCTCGCGGTCGTTCCAGAATCGGCTCGCCGCGGTCTCGCTCACGAGCGCAACGCCGCGGGCGTCCGCGTCGGTGAGCAGGCGCCCCCTGACCGCGACGATGCCGAGCGCGTCGAAGTAGCCCGGTGTCACCTGCCTGTAATCGACGCTCGGCAGGTCGGTCTCCGCGAAGGGGCGCGCGGGCAGGTCGAACGACCGGCTGTGATCGCCTCCGACGATGGGTGGATCGTCCACGGTGCCCACCGCCTCGATACCGGGCAGCGCCTCGAGCTCGGCTTCCACGCGTCGAGCGAACGCGACCACGCTTCCGGGCGCGGAGTACCCCGCCTGCGGCAGCACCAGGTCGACCATGACGCCCTCCCGCGCCTCGAACCCCGGAGGGACGGCCCCGAGTATCGCGACGCTTCGAGCGAGGAGGCCGGCCGCGACCACGAGCACGACTGCCAGCGCGACCTCGGCGACCACCAGCGTCGACCGGAGCCGCTGCGCGGCCCCGCCGCCCGATCCGCGCCCCCCCTCCTCGGCGAGCACCGCCCGGACGTCCGAGCGCGCGACGTCCCGGAGCGGCAGCAGGCCGAACGAGGCCGCCGTCGCGGTGGTGACGAGCGCCATGAAGAGGAGCACGCGCGCGTCCACCTGGATCACCGCCAGGTTGGACACGGCCGAGCCCGCGACTGCCTCGAGGCCGCCCCGGGTGATCGCCAGGACCCCCAGCCCGACGAGCGCGCCCAGCGAGCTGAGCAGAAGCGACTCCACGAGCAGGAGGCGGGCCAGACGCCCGCGGTTGGCCCCCAGCGCCGTCCGCACCGCGAACTCGCGGCGACGTCGCTGCCCGCGCACCATGACCAGGTTGGCGATGTTCGCGCAGACGATCAGGAGCACCAGCGCGGCGGCTGCCATCACGACGATCAGCGCCGGCCGCACCGACGTGAAGAACCAATCCCGGAGCGGGACGACCATGGCCCCGTCGGACCAGTGCGTGACGGGATCAGCCTCCCGCAGCGAGCGCGCGATGTCGCGCATCTCGCGCTCCGCCGCCTCGACCGTCACGCCCGGCCTGAGCCGTCCGAACACGCGCAGGAACCCACCGGTGCCCGCGTTCGCGCGGTCGAAGGCGACGGGCAGCCAGAGCTGCGCCTCGTCGAGCGGGCGATGCGGGTCGGGGTGACGATAGCCTGCGGGCATCACGCCGACGATGGTGCGCGCTCGCCCATCGATGCGTATCCCGCGACCGAGCACACCGGGGTCGCCGGCGAAGCTGCGTACCCACAGGCCGTGCCCCAGGACCACGACGTCGCCGACGCCGGCCTGGGCGTCCTCCGGACGGAAGTCGCGGCCCAAGGCGGGCGTGACCCCCATGAGGCCGAAGTAGCTCGGGGTCACGATTCCCGCGAGAACCCGCTCCGACCCGTCCCCCGTCTGGATGACCGGGAACATCAGGTTCTGTGCCGCGAGGTCCGTGAAGCTGCGCGCCCGTTCGCGCCACTCCAGGAAGGCGGCGGGACTAACGGTCGTCGTCGAATCATCGGATGCGGCTCGCTGGGCCCAGACGAGCACCAGCCGGTCCGCCTCGGGATAGGGGAGTGGTCGCAGCAGCGCGGCGTCGACGACCGCGAAGACCGCGGTGTTGGCGCCTATGCCGAGCGCGAGAATGAGCACGATGCTTGCCGCGGCCGTGCGCTCCTTGATCAGGACGCGAAACGCGAAACGGAGGTCTTGCCGGAAGTCGTTCATCAGCTCGGCCCCGGATGAGGTGTGGGGAAGCGACGGGGAAGGGGCCCGCCACGCGTCGGGTCGCAGGCGCGCCGCCGAGGCCACCGCCAGCAGGTGGCGAAGCTCGCGCACCCATAGCCGGAGCACTTCGATGCGTCCGCTCGCGCGGGCGTCCCGCAGCATGGACCGGAAGGTCTCCTCCATCTCCCGGCCGTGCTCGGCGTGCAGCGGCTCCGGCAGCACGCGAAGGAGGAAGCGGTGCAGCTGGAGGCTGGGATCGCTCATCCCGAGACCTCTCCCGATGCGCTCACCGGCCGCGCTCGAGCACGCGCCGGCGCGCGACCTCGGCCACGTCCTGCAGCCGAAGCGCCTCGAGCCGAAGCACACGGCGCCCGAGCGGCGTGATGCCGTACGTGCGTCGCGGCGCCCCTTCGGACTCCGGCGGATCGCGCGGCTCCACGTCGGCGACGAGCCCGTCCCTGCGCAGGCGGTAGATGGCCGCGTAGAGGCTGCTCGTCCCGAGCGTGACCGCTCCGCCGGTGCGCCGTCGGATGTCTCCGATCAGCGCGTAGCCGTGCATCGGCCCCTCGCTCATGGAGAGCAGGATCTCGAACAGATGCGCGGCGAGTGGAACGTGCCCGGCCGCTCGGTCGCTGTCGCCCATGACGCCCGCCGAGTACTCCAAGAAGAGTACTCCAAGAAGTGGAAGTATCCGTCGCGAGGTTCGACAGCCCGGGGTCGGGGGGGGTTGGAAGGGTCCGTCGCGGCCCGCCGTGCCTCTCCGCCCACCACGTCCCCCTCCGCCGACCGCGTCCCCTCGGGGTGGCGGCCCGCCTAGCGGCGCTCCACGTCGGGGGCCCAGACCAGCGTGTCCTGCCGCGCGGAGAAGTGCAGGAGCGGAGCCTCGTTCGGTAGCGGAACGCCCGCCGCGGTGGCCATGGTGTTGACCGCGATCTCGGCGGCCGCCGGCTGGAGCGGCCACGGCGCGTGATGGATCTCCGCCCGCAGCACCCGTCCACTTCGGAGCACCGTCGCGAGCGCGTAGCGCTCGGTCAGGAAGTGCTCGAGTGTTCCCGGCTGCGGGACGGAGGCCCGGCCGGTGGGGCCGTAGCGTGCCTCGAAGCGGGCCTCGCCCCCGCGACGGCGGCTGGTGAACCGGAAGAGCCCCCGGTCGTTCCTCATCTCCATGTTCGCCCGGCGGTAGGGGAGCCGGTAGGACGCGCGGGCGCCCAGCACGGCGAGCGTGCTCCCGGCGTCCAGGCTGAAGAAGTAGACGCAGGCCCGGTCCCGCACGCGGACGTAGGTCCGCACGTTGAGCTCGAGGAACTCCGAGAGCCACGGGAGCGCCGGCAGCGGTCGGGGCCGGAGGCCCGTGACGCGGAACGGCGCGATGCCGAGCCAGGCGCCGCCGTCGTACAGGTCGAGCTCCAGCTGTGGCGGCACTACCGCGCGCAGCCTGTCCGCCGCTACGCGCCAGTGCGCGAACAGGAGCTCGCGCCAGCTCTGGAACATCACCCAGGGACCTTCGGGCAGCGGCCACGGTCTGTGGGCCGTGGCCTGAAGGATGGAGGCGGTGCTCGCCATGGCGGACGACGCTCCCGTGGCTAGCCGGACGACGTGCCCGCCCCGTGCTTCCCGAGCGCCGCGAGCGTCTGGTTGTAGTGCCTGATGGCGATCTGCGGATCGTAGACGATGAGCATCTCGCCGCTCTGGCCCAGCCGGTCCGGGCTCGACGCCGAGTAGTACATGAGCGTCTTCGCGACGATCCCGCGCAGATCGGCGGGAGCCTCGCCCGCGGCCCGGTGCTCGCACATCAGGAGCGCGTTCAGCGGCAACGTCTGTGGCGCCCCCTGCAGGATCGCGACGGTGACCAGGGCCACGAGCGCGTTGTTCGGGAAGTTGAAGTGGAACGCCAGGGGGGAGAACGTCTCCTGGCACGGCCGGTACGCTCCCGACTCGCCGCGCAGCTCGCGGCCGTGGCGCGCGAGGAGCGTCCGCAGCTCCGAGTGCTCGTCGGCGTGGCCCGTGAGAGCGGGCGGGGGCTTGTCGACGAACGCCCATGGATCGGGCGTAAGGCCGTTGAGGATGCTGGCGACTATGTTGCGGCGCACTCCAAGGTCCGGCGGATCATTTGTCGGCGCGGCATATGCGCGTACCAACGTCGCCAACGAGAACAGCAGCCATGGATAGTCGCCGACGTTGTCGTTCCGCATGCGCCCCAGGTCTCGCCGGTACATCACGGCGGAGCCCCAGCGCAGGTGGCCTCCGAGCGCGGCGGCGCTCACGAGCGCGAAGCGGGTCCGTTGGGCGTCCTCCAGCTCGCGCACGCGCCCGATGAGCCGGTCGTAGGCGGTCTCCTCCGGATGGAAGTGGGAGACGGCCAGCATGAGGAGCGTCTCGGCGTCGTCGACTAGGCACTGTCCGCTCCCGTCGGGGCCCTGCAGGCGGTCGATGAGCGAGGTGACGCGATCGAACACCCGGTCCGGCTCGGGCGCGTCCCAGGCGCGCATCACGCACAGCGCGAGCACGTGCAGGAAGTAGTAGTCGAGCAGAATGGAGAGCGCGACGGGCTCCTCGCGCTGCAGGAATCCCGAGGCGAGGCAGTGGTCGAGCATGAGCACGCCGACGTTCTCGTCGGAGAAGCGCTGCGCCGCGTAGTCCCACGCCTGCAGGACATGAAAGCCTTCGCGCCTGGTATGGCGGTCGAGCTCATCGACGACGCGGTCGAGCGCGAGCGATCCGGAGCGCGTCTCGAAGGTGTGCGAGCGCATCGCGATCCGCAGGCGCCGGAGCCCGCGGACGAAGCCGCCCGAGCCCATCGCCTTCTCCAGGATCTGGCGCCGGACCTCACCTTCGAGCGCACGCTCCACCAGGTCGCAGGCGTGCTCGACCGTGATCGAGGGCTGAAGCTCCGTGGTCACGACTCTGGACCTAACCGATCCTCGTGCCGCTCACAAGCGCGCGCTCACCCTTCACGGCCTTGGGCAGTGCCCCTATGATGTCCCGCTCGAGCACCCACTGACCCGGGAGAGGGCACATGAAGAAAGATCGCGCGGGGGCTGGTGGCGCGTCCCTCTTCATGGACCGGCGGGCGCTGCTGGCGAGGGGTGGGCTGGTGCTCGCCGGCCTGGCGCTCGGCGGCTGCGCGCCGGGCGTGAGCTCGATTTCGGCGGTGCGCCCGCGGCGCCGGCTGGCTCCGGTGCGCGCCGGTTGGGATCGGGTGATACGCACCACCGTCGGGCTGCGGCCCTACCGGCCCTCCGGCTTCGTGGTGCGTGCGGACAAGCTCGACGGCAAGACGCTGGTGCACGACTACGGGCATGGCGGCTCGGGCATGTCGCTGTCCTGGGGCACGGCGGCCCTCGCCGCCGAGCTCGCGCTGAGCCAGCCGGAGCGCCGCGCCGCGGTGATCGGGTGCGGCGTGGCCGGCCTCACGGCCACCCGCGAGCTCCAGAGGCGCGGGTTCGATGTCACGATCTACGCCATGTCGGTGCCGCCGGACACGACGTCCAACATGTCGCTCGCTGCCTGGACGCCGACCTCCGGACTGGTGGACGACGAGCGCCGGACGCCGGCGTGGGACGCCCAGCTGCGACGGGCGGCCGAGATCTCCTACACGCGGCTCCAGCTCCTGGTCGGACGGGGATACGGAGTCTCTTGGCTGGAGCGCTACGCGCTGCGGGACAGCCGTCCGCGGGCCCGCTCCGAGGTCGACGAGGAGCCGCTGCTGCCGGCCCACTTGAACACGGGCGCCGAGCTGCTCGGTCCGGGCGAGCACCCGTTCCCGACGAGCTACGCCAGCGTGCGCACCCAGATTCGCATCGAGCCGAGCATCTATCTCGATGCGCTCGTGCGCGACGTGCACGACTTCGGCGGCAGGGTCGTGATCCGCCGGTTCCGTGACCTACGTGAGGTGGCCGCGCTCGCGGAGCCGGTCGTCGTCAACTGCGCGGGGCTCGGGGCCGGGGCCCTGTTCGGTGATCTCGAGCTCACGCCGGTGAAAGGCCAGCTCACGGTGCTCGCTCCCCAGCCGGAGGTCGACTACGGGACGTTCGGCGCGCTCACGCCCTCGGGTGCGGACGACGTCGGCTTCCACATGCAGCCGCGTGCCGACGGCATCGTGCTGGGCGGCACGTCCCGCGAGGGCGAGTGGAGCCTGGAGCCCGACGAGGCGGCGCGCCGCGCGATCGTGGACGCGCACATCGAGCTGTTCCGGGCCATGGGCTGAGGGCGGCCACGGGCCGCCGCTTCACCAGGACCGGCTGAGCCGCAGGCCCAGCTGGAAGTCGATCGCCGGCGTGTCCGCCGGAACGTCCTCCTGGAAGCTCACGTCCCAGCGCCAGCCACCGCCGGCTCGCCCGGCGAGGCCGAGCACGAGGTTGCTCGGAGCCCGGTCCAGCTCGCGGTCGTGGAAGTCGCGCAGCACGGCCGACGCGATGGACCACTGGACGACGCCGGCCACGCTCGAGCCGAGCGATCGCTCCACGCCCAGCGTGAGGAACCCGACGAAGTCGCTCACCCTGCCGTCGAGCTCCCTCGGGGATGCCCCCACGGTGGACGCGCCCATCATGCCGTGCAGATACCACGAGCCGGCCGCGACCCTCCCGAGCGCGGCGAGCGCGATGTCGGGGGACTCGGAGCCGACGAGGTCGGAGCGGGTCGGAAGGCGCGTGGTCGCGCGGAGCGCGAGCGCGCTCCGGCCGTCCTCCGCGACGGCGGCTCGCCACTTGGCGAACAGGCGGACCTCCTCCAGGCCAAATATCCTCCGAGGCGCCTCGAGAAAGACCGCCCCGCCGCCGTCCGCGAGCCGCTGGCGGTACTCCCCCTCGGGGAAGCGGTCCCGGTTGGCCTGTCCCAGCCCGAGGCGATCGTGCCACCAGAGGATGGCCGAATCCAGAAATCCGCCTCCGGTGGTCTCCAGCGTGAGCCTGCCCCCGAGCTCCAGGCCGTCGCGCACCCCGAAGCGCACGGTGAGGGCGGTGATGAGCCGTTCCAGGTCCAGGAAGAGCACGTGCGTGGACGCCGAGTCCTGCTCGAAGATGTTGGACAGGCCCAACCAGACCTCGGTGGAGACGCTGCCCGGAGCCAGGACGTCGGCCCCTTCCGCCGTCGCCGTGTATGAGATGCGCTGGAGGGGCCCCCCCTCCTCGGACGTGAGCGGGCCGAACGACGGCACGTGCCCGCTCGGCTGACCGGCGACCCGGACGGGAGCGAGGATGGCGACGACGGCCACCGCGATGCGCCCGGCCGAGGCGCGCCGGGCGGGTGCTCGCGGGACTGCAACCTGGTCCATATCTTCCTCGGAGCTACGGGCCCTCACAAGGAGGAGTCGTTCGATGGGCGAAGCGGAAGCCGTCGGCATGCTGGAGAAGAAGTACTCCAGACGAACCTTCATCAAGGGCGTGATCGCGACGGGGGCCACCGTGTCGTCGGCGGGCTACCTGTTCAGGGGAACCAGCCTTCTGGGGGCTGCGACTTTCCAGAGCACGACGGAACGCCTGATCACGCTCACCGTCAACGGGCAGCAGCGCCGGGTCGACGTGCTGCCGCACGAGACGCTCGCGATGACCCTGCGCTACAAGCTCGGGCTCACCGGCACGAAGCTCGGATGCGACCGGGCCGAATGCGGCGCCTGTACGCTCCTGATCGACGGCGTGAACCACTACGGCTGCTCGATCCTGACGCACCAGGTCCGCGGGCGGGCGGTGACCACCATCGAGGGACTCGAGGACCCCGACACCGGCGAGCTGAGCGCTGTCCAGCAGGCCGTGCTCGAGGAGGGCGGGTTCCAGTGCGCCTTCTGCGCGCCGGGGTTCATCATGAGCATGACCTCGATGCTCGCCGAGAACCCGAACCCCACGCGGGAGCAGGCGGCGCAAGCGCTGTCCGGCAACCTCTGCAGGTGCGCCGATTACAACAAGATCCTGGACTGCGCCATGCGAGCCGCCGAGCTCGTGCGCAGCGTCTGAGCGGAGACATTCATGGCCGAGAAGCTGGTAGGAATCGACATCGCGCCACCGGATCTCGTCGCGAAGATCACGGGACGCGCCAAGTACGCGGAGGACTTCCGGGCTCCCGGGATGGTCTTCGCCAAGCTCCTCCTCAGCCCCATGCCGCACGCGCGCGTACGCGGAATCGACGCGGGCCGCGCGCTCGCCATGGACGGCGTCATCGACATCCTGACCGCGGACGAGGTCCCCCACGGAGAGGGGCCTCGCGAGTCCTGTCTCACGAACGAGCCCAAGTACGAGGGAGAGCCGATCCTGGCCGTGGCGGCCGTGGACGAGGAGACCGCCGCGGCGGCCATCGAGGCCATCGAGGTCGACCTGGAGCCGCTGCCGTTCGTGCTGGACCCGCTCGACAGCCTCCGACCCGGCGGGCCCAACGCCTACACCGGCGGCAACATGTACTCGAACGAGGACGATACCTGGACCGAGCTCAAGTGGACGGCGGCCGACTTCGAAGTCATCGACGCGGGTGGCATGCCCAACGGTGCCGCTCCGGTGGAGTGGAGCAAGGGTGACGTGGACGCGGCGCTCGGCGCGGCCGATCTCGTGCTCGAGGAGACGATCGTCCACCAGTCGGTGACGCACCACCCGATGGAGCCCCGCTCCAACATGGCGTACTGGGAGAACGGACGGCTGCACGCGTTCGTCTCCACGCAGAGCGCGCAGCGTACCAAGTACGCGTTGGCGGGGGCACTGGACATGGACCCCGAGGACGTCACCCTCGTCGCGGAGTACTGCGGCGGCGGGTTCGGGTCGAAGATCAGCGGCACGAACATCATGGAGGTGCCCGCGATCTTCTCGCGGAAGATCGGCCGGCCCGTCATGCTGCGCATCACGCGCTACGAGGAGAACTACATCGGCCGGGCGCGTCCGGGCTTCCAGAGCTGGCTCAAGATGGGCTTTCGCGCGGACGGCAAATGCACGGCCATCGACCTGTTCATCGTGCAGGAGAGCGGTCCCTACGGAGCGGGCGACCACAACACCGCCGGCATGATCGCCGACCTGACGTACACGCCCCAGAACATGCGCTTCCGGTCGGTGCCCATGTACACCAACACGCCGCCCAAGTCGGCGCAGCGCGGACCGGGCGGCGCCCAGATCATCTCCATGATGGAGCCGATCCTGGACAAGGCCGCCCGCGAGCTGGGGATCGACCGGCTCCAGATCCGCCTCATCAACGCACCGGATCCGGACGTGCTTTTCGGCCCGCGCGGCACCGCGCTCACGAGCGTGCACGCCAAGGAAGCGCTGCGCAGGGGCGCCGAGCTGTTCGACTGGGAAGGCCGGCAGGCGCTGTCGGGTCGGCGCGTCGGGACCAAGGTCACGGGTCTCGGCATCGGACTCTCGCCGTACACGGCGGGTTCGCGCGGGTACGACGGGCTGATGCTGATCCGGCCCGACGGCAAGCTCTACGTGCATCAGGGCATCGGGAACCTCGGCACGCACTCCATCATGGATACGGCCAAGCCGGCGGCGGAGCTGCTCGGCCTGAACTGGGATCAGGTCGAGATCGTCTGGGGCGACTCCAGCCGCGGCATGCCCCGCAGCTCGGTGCAGGCGGGCAGCCAGACGACGCACGCGCACACGCGCGCGAACTACGCCGCCGCGGAGGACGCGCGTCGCAAGGTGCAGGAGATCGCGGCCAGCGCGCTCGGGGGGCGCCCGCAGGACTACGTGCTGGACAACGGGCGCGTGTTCCGGCCTGGTGGTGGCGCGGGCATGTCCTTCGCCCAGGTGGCGGAGCAAGCCATCGCCCTGGGCGGCCGCTACGACGGATCGGAGCTTCCGGAGAACATCCACGAGACCACTGTGCCGGCGGCGAGGAGCCTCGCGGGTCAGGGCCTCATGGGCGTGGCGCGGGACGACTACGGCGGAGACGCCAGCGTGTACTCCTGGGTGGCAGGCTTCGCGCTCGTGGAGCTCGACGTCGAGACCGGCGAGGTGGACGTCATGGAGTACGTGGGCGTCACCGACTGCGGGACGGTGCTCCACCCGCGCAGCCTCGGCGCGCAGGTCCTCGGCGGCAGCTTCCAGGGCATGGGCATGGCCATGAGCCAACGCTGGGTGTTCGACCCGCAGTACGGCGTTCCCTTCGCCAACCGGCTTTACACGGCCCGACCACCGGGCATGCTGGACGTGCCGATCAACGCGTCCTGGGACGCCGTCGGAATCGCGGATCCGGGAACGCCCGTCGGCGCCAAGGGCATCGGCGAGCCACCGGTGGGGGCGGGCGCCGCATCGATCACCGGGGCCATCGCCGATGCGCTCGGTGGGCGGTGCCTGTGCCGGACCCCGCTCACTCCGGACATCATCCTGGCGGAGCTCGAAGGACGACCGCTCCCCTATGGTCCCCTCGATCAGCACGTCGGCTAGGGAGCACGAGACATGGCGCACATAAAGGACATGATCGCGGCGTTCGACCTCCATCAGCCGACGACGGTCGAGGACGCGCTCGCGCTGCTCGCCGAGCACCGCGAGCAGGCGTGGGTGCTGGCCGGTGGGCTCGATTCCTTCGACTGGTTCAAGGACCGAGTCAAGCGGCCCTCGGCCGTCGTGGACCTCGGTGGCGTGGCGGAGCTGCACGGCATCCGTGACGCGCAGGGTGGCCTCGAGATCGGAGCGATGACCACGCTCTCGGAGATCGTGCGTCACGAACGCGTGCGCGCCGAGTACGCGCTCCTGGCCACCGCGGCCGAGCACGTCGCGACGCCGCAGATCCGGAACCAGGGCACGCTGGGCGGCAACGTCGCGCAGGACACGCGCTGCTGGTACTACCGCAGCGGCTGGCCCTGCTACCGCGCGGGCGGCAACACGTGCTACGCGGCGGCTCCCCGGGCCATGAACCGCGAGCACTGCATCATGGGGCGCAGCCGGTGCGTCGCCGTGAACCCGTCGGACACCGCGCCCGCGCTGATCGCGCTCGACGCGAAGATGATCGTGCGCAACGCGCGGCGGCCGTCGGTGCACGACGCCGAGGACTTCTTCATCGGGCCGGCCATCGACATCACCCGCATGACGGTCATGCAGCCCGGCGACCTGCTCACGCAGATCCACATTCCGGCCACGTGGGCCAACGCGAGCTTCTATTACGAGAAGGTGCGGGACCGGGGCGCGTGGGACTTCCAGCTGGTGAGCGTGGCCGCGGCGTTCCGCACGTCGGGAGGAACCATCGAGGAGGCGCGCATCGCGGTGAACGGAGTGGCGCCCTATCCGGTGCGGCTCGACGACGTCGAGCGCATGGTCGCCGGCACGTCGGGCGACGAGGCTACCGCGACCGCCGCCGGTGAGCTGGCGATCCAGGGGGCGCGGGCCCTCCGGCACAACGATTACAAGATTCCGATGATGCGGAACCTGGTCCGGCGTGCGGTGAGGAGCGTTGCCTGATGGAGTTTTGGCGCACAGCGGCGAACCCGTGGGGGCAGGAGGTCCTGATCGGCCTATCCTGGGACCTCATGTGGGCCGCGATCGTGGGGGCCGCGCTGTTCC
>Ga0299906_10004467_pt1 | contig 11449 bp, 8 predicted proteins | sample RVTome_14_FD_200259 | JGI IMG/M metagenome (GOLD analysis project Ga0299906, IMG submission 200259) | Soil microbial communities from uranium-contaminated site in the Upper Colorado River Basin, Wyoming, United States - RVT145D125 (version 2) ... | reverse complement strand
TGGCCCGCGCCCGCAGCAGCACCTCCCAGTGCGCGCGGCCGGTCGGCGCGGTGAAGGCGGACGGCAGGCAGAACCATTCCGCGCCGGCGCGGCTCAGTTCGCGAAACAGCTCCGGGAAGCGCACGTCATAGCACACCGCCAACCCGAGCCGGCCGGCTGGCGTGTCGACGCAGACGGCCTCGCCGCCGGGCTGGACCGTGCCGGACTCCAGGTAGCGCTCGTCCCGGCCCGGGATGCTGACGTCGAACAGGTGGATCTTGTCGTAGCGGGCCACGGTCCGCCCGGTCGTATCGATGACGAGACAGGCCGCCGCGACCTGCGAGGCGGCCCCGGTGGCGAGTGGCACGGTGCCCGCGACCAGCCACAGCCCGAGCTCGCGTGCCGCCTGGGCGAGAAATCGCTGGATCGGCCCGTCGCCCTGCGGCTCGGCAATCGCCAGCTTCTCCTGTTCGGTGTGGCCCATCAACGCAAAATTTTCCGGCAGCGTGGCGACCACGGCCCCGTGCTCGCGCGCGTCGCGCAGCAGGCGCCATGCGTCGGCGAGATTGCGCGTGACGTCCGCGCCGGAGGTCATCTGGATAGCGGCAACGACCGTCATGGCGCAAGCGCCGCCCGCGCTGCGTCCTGCGCCGCGGCGTTCGCATCGGGCGGCGCAGAGATGCGCTCCACGACCGGGTCGGACCAGGGCCCGGTGACGCGGTAGTAGGCCCGGGTGAGCCCCTGCAGCTGGCCCTTGAAGAGCTGGGACAGCACCAGCACGCCGGCGCCCACCACCGGCCCCGCCGCCAGCGCTCCGGCGACGGTCAGCGGCCCGCCGGGATTGCCGCTCACGATGACGGTCTGGTCGTAGTCATGGCTTGCGAGCCCAGTGCGCCCAGCAACGCCGATGTCCACCGCCGTGCCGCTGAGCAGCAGGTTCTGCGTATAGGCGTTGCCCTTGCGCAGCTCGAAATCGCCGCGGATGGAATCGAACGCCAGGCCTTCGTCGGTGACGTCGCGGAAATCGAGCGCCAGCCGGCGCGGCAACTCGACGACACTCATCAGGCCGAGCACCCGACCGGCGGCGCCGGGCTCGACGTGGCGCAACTGGCCGTCGTCGAGCTCGACGTGCACGCTGCCGTCCATCCTGCGGATTGCATCAGCCGTCGGCCCGCCCGCCCACGACAGCCGTGCCGTCGCGTGCGCGCGACTCGCTTCGATCGAGTCGCGATAGCCGAGTGCCAGCGTCGCCGCCGCCAGGTCCGTGCTGGTGGCCTCGGCCTCGATCTGGGTGCGCGAACCGGCGCCCTCGACGAACCAGCTGCCCGTGCCGACGATGTGCAGTTCCGGTGACGAGGTCATGAATTTCCGCAGCCTCAGGCCGAGCGCTTCGCGCACGACCTCAGCCTGCAGGCGGCCGAGGCGCCGGCCCTGCCAGACGAATTCGTCCGCCGACACGGTGAGCGCGGGCGTTTTGCGCGGATCCGTCGAACCCTCGCGCTCCGTATCCGCGGCTGCGGCTATGGCCGGCACGGCCGACTCCAGGCGCAGCCGCTGCATATCGAGCACGATCGGCGCGCCGCCCGTGGTGTCGAAGGGCACGGTGACGCGGCCCGCTGCCTGCGGCCCCGACATGTCCACCCGCCAATGGTCGTCCGATGCCTGCAGCACCGCGGCGACATCGCTCAACTGGTACCCGAACAACTGCGCGCGCTCGAGACGCACGTCCACCGGCCCCAGCCAGTCCGACAGGGCCCGCTTGCCGGGACCGGACCGGCCGAGCGCCAGCCATCGCCCCAGGTCGAAGTCCGGCCAGTCGCCATCGATCCGCAAGCCCGGTCGAGCAGGCAGTGACAGATCCCCGTCGTCGAAGCGCAGCGCCCCGCGGTCGAACTCCTGAATCCCGCGCCGCTCGACGAACGCCAGCCGCGCGCGGGCGGACCCGGAGCGAATCTCCAGGGCGCTCGTGCCCGTCGGTCGATTGGTGAACGAGACCTCGGTCGGCCGCGCATCGTCGGCGGTCTTGGCGAACGGCGGCGGCGCATCGATCGACACGCCGCGCAGGTCGCTCGCCACCATGAGCCGGACCGGCCAGGGCTCGTCCTGGCGTTCCCGTTGCGCGCTCAGTTCGAGCGTCCAGTCCGCGCCGCCGGCCATGTGTATGGCGCCGGGCAGCCCGATGAACGCCGGAAGCAGCGCGCCGGCAGCGCGCCCGCGAGCGGTCACGACCACCGAGTCGAGCGCCTCCGCACCGGCCTCGCGCGGCGCCACCGTCAACGTGAACGGGCCACCAAGGAAAGTTCCGCGCAGATCGTCGGAGCGTATCTCGCGCCTGCGGATCTGGAGACCGCCGATGATGTCCTGCACCGGCACGCGCAGCAGCGGCAGCGCGAGGCTCGCGGAGCGGAAGCGGGTCCGTACATCGTAGTCGTGCGCGTCCATGTCGGGCGTCGGCAGGTGCAGGCGGAGGTCAAAGCCGGTATCGCCGCGGCCGGCGAGCTGCATGAACTGCCGGCCGATGCGCGGGCCGATCGGGCTGCCCTGCAGCAGCAGGAGCGCACTGCCCAGATCGCCCTCGCCCGACGCATCGACCTCGATCACCGGTGCCTTGAGGTCCGCGATCTCGACTGCGCCCCTGGTCAGACGCAGCCCGCCAACCGTGCCTGCACCAAGCGTCGCGCGCAGGCCCCCGTTGTGAATCTCGACCTGGCCCGTCGCGCCGGTCAGCGGCGCGAATCCCTCGAAATAGTCCAGCGTCGCGTCACGCACGCCGAAGCCGACGCGGAAGTCGCCCCCGCCGTCGCGAAACGGGAACCTGCGCACGGGCCCGTCGTAGTGGATGACGCCCTTGACCGCCGTGCCCTGCACGAAGGCCCGCTGCAGCCAGGCGGTCGACCGCGGCTTCAGGCGGCCGTACGGCATCAGCCGGCGCACCAGCGCGGCGTCGGCCTCGTCGACCGTCGCATCGATGCGCAGCACCGGCGAATCCTTGCGACCCGAGTACTGCAGCTCGAACCCGCCCCGCGCGCCCGCGAGACGATGGCGCAGCGAAATCTGCTCGCCGCCCAGCGTCCATGTCCGCCCCTCGCGGCGCCAATCGAGGTCCGCCGCGACCGCGACCGGCTCGAGCGGTTCCTGGAAGACGCGCGGCCATGCGAATTCGATGCCCGGTGAGCGCAACGCGATCCGCCCGCGTCGATCCGTGCCCGCGAGCGACGCCGTCAGTCCGCGCAGCCCCGGCCAGGGGCCGCTCGCGGCGGCGCCCAGGTTCACGAGGTCGGCGCTGACGTCGAACACCGGCACGGCCCCGGCACGCGGCCGGTCGAGCTTGAGCGACAACTTGCGGATCTCACCCTGCGGGGCGAGACCCAGCCATCGATCGGCCGACCGCGGCGCGAATGCCAGCGCCAGCGGCCAGGTGTCCTCGAGCTGCACGCGGCTCGCCTCCAGCGTGAGCGCGTGGCGCGTGACCACGCGTCCGCGGAATTCCCCGCGCAGGTTCGCCACGGCGACTGCCGCGCCCGGTTCGCGCACGACATGCAAGTCGCGAACGTCGAATGCCCAGCCATCGCCCAGGTCGCGCAGGCGGAACTTCCCGGCCAGCGCGGCATAGCTGATGGTCGCGGGCACTGCGGCGGGCTGCTGCACCCAGCGCTTCTCCACGCTCGCGAGGCGCAGCGCAGAACTGCCCGGTTCCCGGCGAGGCGGCGCCAGCTCGAGGACCTCAATCGCAGGCAGGCTGCGCGGCGGCAGCCGCAATGCCAGGTTGCGCAGGTCCAGGTCGAGTCGCAGGTCCGTCAGGCGGCGCGCTGCGAACGCGATCGTGGCCTCGAGGTGCCCGGTTCCGGCCAGCGGCCGCGCGAACTGCGTCGGCAGGAGCCCGGCCAGGCCCGCAAGCTCGAGTTTCTCGGCATCGAGAGTGACGCGCCCGGCGAGCTGATCCGGCTGCGCGAGCGAGCCATCGAGCTCGGCATCGATGCCGATGCGCGTGCCCATGGATTCCGGCAGGCGCGCCGATCCGATGGCGACGATGCGCTCGCGATCCCTGCGCAGCGCCACGTCGAGGTCGCGGATCGTCCAGGGCGCAGCCCCGCTGCGCAGGTCGCGCACGTGGACCGTGGCGTCGGCAATCCGCACCCGACCCGCCGGCAGGCGATCCAAATCGAACGGCGGCCGGTCGGCGGGGCGCTCGCCCAGGCCGAGCAGCCGGATGCTGCCATCCTCGAGACGCAGCACGGTCAAGGTCGGGCCCGTGAAGCTGACGCGGCCGGCGACGAACTCACCTGCGCGCAGGACGTTCCACAGGTCGAGCGCCACGCTGCCCTCGCGCATCGCGAGCAGCGCCTGGCGGTCGTCGCGGTCGAGGATGCGAAGATCGCGCAGCACGACCTCGGGGCCGTACCAGCGCAGCCGCGCATCGAGGCTCGAGAACTGCAGCCGCAGTTGGGTCTGGCGCTCGACCCAGGCCTGAACCTTGTCGGCGCGTTCCGGCATCCCCGCGAGCACGATGCGCAGCGCCAGCACCAGCAACGCCACCGCGATCAGCAGGCAGGCGGCCGCGATGGCCGCGGCGCGCAGCCAGCGCGGGCCCGTGGCGCCGGCCGCGGGACCGGCAGCCTCGATCGGGGCGGCGTCGGTGGCCGTGCTCACATCAGCACCACGTCGTACTGGTCGATCAGGTACAGGGACTCGGTCTGCAGGCGGATCGGCTTGCCGGTCAGCACCTCGAGCTCGCCGAGCGCCGCCGACTCCTCGTCCAGCAGGCGCTCGATGACGTCCTGGTGCGCGAGCACCAGAAGTTCCTGGAAGTCGAACTGCCCGGCCTGCCGCAGTATCTCGCGGAAGATCCCGTAACACACGGTCTCAGCCGTCTTGACGAAGCCGCGTCCCTCGCAGGCGGCGCACGGCGCGCAGAGCTGGTGCGCGAGGCTCTCGCGGGTGCGCTTGCGCGTCATTTCGACCAGGCCGAGCGGCGACACCGCCGAGACCTGCGTCCGCGCGTGATCCTTGGCAAGCGCCTTCTCGAGCGCCTGCAGCACCTGGCGCCGGTGCTCCTCCTCCTGCATGTCTATGAAGTCGATGATGACGATGCCGCCGAGGTTGCGCAGCCGCAGCTGCCGCGCGATCGCGACCGCGGCCTCGAGGTTCGTCCGGTAGATCGTCTCCTCCAGGTTGCGGTGTCCGACGTAGGCGCCGGTATTGACGTCGATCGTGGTGAGCGCCTCGGTCTGGTCGATGATCAGGTAGCCGCCGGACTTGAGCGCCACCTTGCGTTCGAGCGAGCGCTGTATTTCCTCCTCGACCGCGTGCAGGTCGAAGATCGGCCTGCTGCCGGTGTAGCGCTCCACGCGCGCGCCGAGCGCCGGCATGAACGTCGATGCGAACTCGCGCATCTGCTCGCAGGTGAGCTCGTGGTCCACCAGCACCCGATCCACCCCCTCGCCGACCAGGTCGCGCATCAGGCGCATGGGCAGCGCGAGATCCTCGTGCACGAGCGTGCCGGCGCGCGCCGCCTGCGCCTTCGCGCTCAACACCTCCCAGAGCTTGCGCAGGAACAGCATGTCCGCCTCGAGGGCATCGACGGCGGCGCCCTCCGCCGCGGTGCGCACGATGTAGCCCCCGGCCTCGCCGGCGAGCATGCGGGTCTGCACGGCCTCGCGCAGGCGTTGCCGCTCGGCCTCGTTCTCGATGCGCGCCGAGACGCCCACGCCCTGCCCGAACGGCATGAAGACCAGGTAGCGGGACGGGATCGTGATGAAGGTCGTCAGACGCGCGCCCTTCGTGCCGAGCGGGTCCTTGAGCACCTGCACGAGGATGTCCGCGCCTTCCCCGACGAGCTCCCGGATGCTGTCCGTGCGGGGCGCAGTCCCACCGTTCTCGGCATCGTCGGGCTGGACGATGTCGGATGCGTGAAGGAAGGCCGTCCGCTCGAGGCCGATGTCGATGAAGGCCGCCTGCATGCCCGGTAGTACCCTCGAAACGCGTCCCTTGTAGAGATTGCCGGTCAGACCGCGTCGGCTCGCGCGCTCGACGAACAGTTCCTGCAGCACGCCGTTCTCGAGCAAGGCGGCGCGCGTCTCGCGCGGGCTCACGTTGAGCACCATCTCGGTGCTCATGGGGCGATTCCGCGCGGCATGGGACCGAGCACCGGCGCCAGCAGTTCCCAGGTTTCGCACAGGGGCAGCCCCATCACCCCCGAGTAGCTGCCGGCAAGGTGGCTGATGAACACCGCGGCGCGCCCCTGCACCGCGTACCCGCCCGCCTTGTCGACAGGCTCGCCGCTGGCGCAGTACCGGTCGATTTCCGCGGGTGTCAGGGTTCGGAAACTGACCGCACTCGAACTCAAACGCACCCTGACCCCTGCGGTGCACACGAGGGCGACGGCCGTATGAACCTCGTGCGTGCGACCCGACAGCCGCGACAGCATCGCGCGGGCTGCGCCGGGGTCCTCGGGCTTGCCGAAAATCTCTCCATCCAGGGTGACGGCGGTGTCCGCCGCGAGCACCGGGAGCCGCTCCGGGGTCGGGAGCCGCTCCCACAGCGCCCGGGCCTTGGTTTCGGCCAGCCGCTCGACGTACGCCGTGGGCGGCTCGAGCGGTCGTCGGGTCTCGTCGACTCCGACCGCCCTCACCTCATGCGCAACCAGGATCTGGCGCAGTAGTTCGCTGCGCCGGGGCGACGCGGAGGCCAGAAAGATCAAAGGCTTGGGCATCCGGCAAGGATACAGCCGAATGCAGGGCCGACCAGTGCGCCGACTGCGGAAGGTGAACTGCAACCGCTCGCTCAGCCGACCTCGACGGTCGGCGCGAGACGCTCCCCGGCGCCTCAGGCGCGATGGTAGGGCAAGCCCTTGATCAGGCTCACCGCGCGGTACAGGGCCTCGGCGGCGACGACGCGGGCGACACCGTGCGGCAACGTAAGCGGTGACAGAGACCAGCGCAGGCGCGCCCGTGCGTCGATCTCGCCTGCAAGGCCATCAGGTCCCCCGATGCAGAAGGCGATCGGGTCGCCTTCACGGGCGCGCTCATCGAGCCAGCGCGCCAGTCGTGGCGTGCTCCACGACTCGCCGCGCACCTGCAGGGCCACCAGATAACAACGCTCGCCTGCCGCGGCGAGCATGCGCCCGCCCTCGGCCGCGATGGCGCGCGCGACGTCGGCCCCGCTGCGCTGGCCGAGCGGCACTTCCGTCAACTCCATGCGGTAATCGGCGCCCTGCAGGCGATTGGCGTACTCCCGGTAGCCCGCGTTCACCCAGGCCGGCATACGCGTGCCCGCGGCGACGACGTGCAACAACATAGGCGGGGCCGCGTCAGGCAGCAGCACCGCCGGCCGACCAGAGCTTCTCCAGCGCGTAGAAGTCGCGCACGCGCGGCAGCATGACGTGCAGCACGACGTCGTGCAGGTCGAGCAGCACCCACTCTCCGTCGCGCTCACCCTCCACGCCGAAGGGGCGGAAGCCCGCCTCCTTGCAGCGCTGCACGACGTGGTCCGCGATCGAGCGCACGTGGCGATCGGACGTGCCGCTCGCCACGACCATGGTGTCGGTGATGTCGGTGAGGCCGCGGACATCGAGCGCCGTCACGTCGATCGCCTTCATGTCATCGAGCGTCGCGAGCACGACCTCCTGCAAGGTCTGTCTTGCCCTGGTTCGCGCCGCCTGCTTTGCGGGCGTGCGCCGCAACGGTTGCGGCCTCGCGGCGTTCGACCTGGTCGTGCGTGTGGTCTTTGCGCGCTTGACTGTCATGCTCACCTCGTTGTGTTGCGGGTGTAACACCCGGTTTCGCGGATGATGTCGCGGACGGCGTCGGGCATGAGGTACCTGGGATCACGCCCGGAAGCGATGATGTTGCGAAGATCCGTGGATGCGATTTCGAGTTGCGTCACGGGATGGATGAAGATCCGGCCCGCCGGGCTTTCGTGCAGGTCGTTCACGCGCCCGGTGCCGCGATCGACCATCAGCTCGCCGAGCGGCCCGCTGGAGGGCGCGCGCCATCCCGGCCGGTGCGCGACGACCACGTGCGCGAGCTGCAGTATCTCCCGCCACTGGTGCCACTTCGGCAGGCCGAGGAACGCGTCCATGCCGACGATCAGGCACAAGGAGCGATCGGGATGCTCACGGCGCAGCTCGGCGAGCGTCAGCACGGTATAGGAGGGCCCCTCGCGGCGCACCTCGCGATCGTCCACCACGAATCCAGGCTGGCCGTCGATCGCGGCGCGCACCATCGCGAGGCGCAGCGCCGCCTCGGCGAGCGGCGATTCGCGCAGCGGGGGGTTGCCGGCGGGCACGAAGCGGATCTCGGTGAGCCGCAGAGCCTGCAGCGTCTCGAACGCGGTGCGCATGTGCCCGAAATGGATCGGGTCGAAGGTCCCGCCGAAGATTCCGATCGGGTTCATGCGACCAGGCGTACTCCTGCGATCCGCGCCACGAGCGCTTCGAGCGCCATCCAGGGATCGCCCCGCAGGGCACCCTTCGCGATCCGATCCGCCCGTGCCGCGGCCAGCAGCAAGGCGTCGATTTCGGCCGGCGGCAACCGCGGCACGGCCGCACGCAGCGCCGCCTGCCGGCTCACCCAGACGCGTTCCGCGCGAAACGCTTCGTCGATGGATCGCACGTGGCGCAAGCGGGTTGACACGCGCGACAGCGCGCGCAGGTCCGCGAGCAGCGCCCACAGCAGCAGGGGCGGTTCCTGGCCTTCAGCCCGCAGACCGGCCAGCACCCGCAGCGCCCGCGCGGGCTCGCCCGCAAAAGCGGCGGTTGCGAGCTCGAACACATCGTAACGCGCGCTGTCGGCGACCAGCGCCGCGATCGCGGCAACGTCGAGCGTCGTGCCGGGCATCGCGAGCGCGATGCGTTCGACTTCCTGCTGCGCCGCGAGCAGGTTGCCCTCGACCCGGTCCGCGAGCAGCTGTGCCGCGGCGTGCTCGAGCGCAACACCGCGTTGCATGAGGCGGTCGCTGATCCAACGCGGCAGCACCGTGCGGGGCACGGGCTGGGTCACGACCAGCGCGGCAACCCGCTCGAAGACCCCGACCCAGGCCGCCTGCAGCGCCTTGCGCTCGAGCTCCCCGCTTACCAGCAGCAGCGTGTCGGGCGGCGGGCGTTCGGCCAGGGCAACGAGCGATCGGGACGCTTCCGCATCGACCGCGCCGGTGAGACGCAATTCGATCAGGCGGCGGTGCGCGAAGAGCGAGAGATTGCCAGCATCCGCCAGCAGCCGGGCCCAGTCGAAGCCTCGTTCGAGAAAGTGCAGCTCGCGGTCGCCATAGCCGTCGCTGCGCGCCGCCTGGCGTATCTGATCGCAGGCCTCGCCGATCAGCAGCGGCTCCGCACCTGTGACGAGGTAACTGCTGCCCAAGCCACGTGCAAGGGCACTGGCCAGGCTCTCCTGAGGGATCCTCACGGCCGTGGGTCAGCCGGGTTCAGGGCGACGTACCTGTCTTTGTCCGAGCCATCTGCTCCGATTATGCCGCCTCGCTCGTGACGGTTCCACCTCGGCCCGTTCAGCCTGTTCAGATAGACTCGCGCGATGGTCCGCACACGCAAAAAACCCAGGGCTGCTGCGCGCCGCAGCCTCTTCCCCGCCATCAAGCCCTACGGCAGCGGCTGGCTGCGGGTGTCGCCGCTGCACGAGATCTACTACGAGGAATCGGGCAATCCTCGGGGCAAGCCGGCACTGTTCGTGCATGGCGGCCCGGGCGCCGGCGCCAACGAGGGCTCGCGGCGGTTTTTCGACCCGAGGCGTTACCGCATCGTGGTCTTCGACCAGCGCGGCTGTGGCCGCAGCCGACCACATGCAAGCCTCGAGGACAACACGACCTGGCACCTGGTCGCCGATATGGAGCGCTTGCGCCGGCATCTCGGCATCGAGCGCTGGCTCGTGTTCGGCGGGTCCTGGGGCTCGACCCTGTCACTCGCTTATGCGCAGAAGCACCCCTCGCGTGTCTCCGAGCTGGTGCTGCGCGGCATCTTCATGCTGCGCAAGTGGGAAATAGACTGGTTCTACCAGCAGGGCGCGAACGCGCTCTTCCCGGATCGCTGGGAGGACTATGTCGTGGCGATCCCGCGCCGCGAGCGCGGCGATCTGGTGCGCGCGTTCCATCGCCGCCTGACCGGCCGCAACCGCGCGCAGCAATTGCGGGCAGCGCGGGCCTGGTCGGTCTGGGAGGCCGCCACCAGCTTCCTGCGCACGGACGAAACGCAGATCGCGAAATGGGCTGATGCGTCCTTTGCGACGGCGGTGGCCCGGATCGAGAGCCATTATTTCGTGAACAAGGGCTTCCTCGAGCGCGAGGACCAGCTGCTGCGCGGCGTGCGCCGCATCCGGCACATACCGGCGGTGATCATCCAGGGCCGTTACGACGTCGTCTGCCCGATGCAGACGGCCTGGGACCTGCACCGCGCCTGGCCGGAGGCCGAGTTCCGGGCGGTCGCCGACGCCGGGCACTCGGCGCTTGAGCCCGGCATCACGCACGAGCTCGTCGGCGCGACGAACCGTTTCGCGAAACGCTGACCGGAGATTCGGCCCAGAGCCGAAATGCCACGGGGCGCCGAACCGAGCGCGGGAACACACCTGCCAACACCCGGTCCAACGGGATGGCGAGGTCGGGACTTATGTCACAACTTGGCGAGCGCGCGCGCGTATGCTGAACCCACACGTCGAGAACGTGGCAAGGAGATCGCGAACCGCCAGCTGAGTCCGCCGGAGGAAACATCGATGAGTGTGCATGCCAGCAAGGGTCAGAGCGGTGACGCCGCGAGCTTCGTGGAGTCGCTGGGCGCGTACAGCCGCCAGCACCGCGCCAAGCACTGGTCCGGCACGTTCGAGGAGTTCCTGAAAGACATCCTGCCGAATTCCTCCCGCGCGCTGGCGCGCAGCAGCCACGAGTACCTGTGGGACATGCTGTGCTGGTACGGCCGCGGCACCCCCGACGAATCGGCGGGCCCCAGCGCCCTCTTCCAGCGCGAACTGTTCGGCATCGACGCGCCGCTCAGGCGCGTGGTCGACTACTTCAAGGGCGCGGCCGCGGGCTCGGACGTCGGCCGGCGCCTGCTGCTGCTGCTCGGGCCGCCGTCCGGTGGCAAGTCCACGATGGCGATCCTCCTCAAGCGCGGCATCGAGGAATACAGCCACACGGATGAGGGCGCGGTGTACGCGCTGGCCGGCTCGCCGCTGCACGAATCGCCGCTCAACATCGTGCCGACCACGCTGCGGGCCAATTTTCGCGAGCTGTTCGGGGTCGAGATCCGGGGCGAACCGAGCCCCTGGGCGCGCGACCGGCTGGCACGCGAGTTCGAGGGCGATTACCTGCGCATGCCGGTCGAGCGGGTGTTTCTCTCGGAAGCTTCCCGGCTCGGAGTCGGCACCTACGCACCGCACGACCCGTCCACCGCGGACATCGCGGACCTGGTGGGTTCGGTGGATCTGTCGAAAGTCGCCCAGTTCGGCGACGAAGGCGACCCCCGAGCCTG
>Ga0299906_10004466_pt1 | contig 11449 bp, 8 predicted proteins | sample RVTome_14_FD_200259 | JGI IMG/M metagenome (GOLD analysis project Ga0299906, IMG submission 200259) | Soil microbial communities from uranium-contaminated site in the Upper Colorado River Basin, Wyoming, United States - RVT145D125 (version 2) ... | reverse complement strand
CGAACAAGGCGTGCTCCTTGGGAGAAAGTCGTCGAGAATAAACGCACCGCCGAATTTGTCCGGCCGGTGTTTTCTCTTATCGACGGTCATGGGCCGGGGGTTGATTACTTATAGTCCGTCCGGAGCTGGCCCCGCCGACGTCACGCAAGGGCTGCTCAACGGCTCCCGCAAGCGATGGTATGATGCACGCGCAACATGAAGACCCTGTCGATCCTAGGAGCCACGGGCTCCATCGGCCGCTCGACCTGTGACCTGATCCGGCGCAACCGGGAGCGATTCACCGTCCGTGGCCTCACCGCCCACCGGCGCATCGACCTGCTCGCGGAGCAGATCCGGGAGTTCCAGCCCGCGGTGGCGGCGGTCTCCGACCCCGCGTTGCTGCCCGAGCTGCGCGCCCTGGTGGGACGGACCTCCACCGAGCTCCTGGCAGGAGAAGAGGGTCTATGCGCGGTCGCCACCCACGACGAGGTGGAAATGGTGGTGGCGGCGATCGTCGGGGCCGCCGGCCTCGTGCCGACACTGGCCGCGGCGCGCGCCGGCAAGACCATCGGCCTGGCCAACAAGGAGACGCTGGTGATGGCGGGTAACCTGTTCGTCGGCGAGCTCCACGCCGGTGGCGGTCGCCTTCTACCGATCGATTCCGAGCACTCCGCCATCTTTCAATGTCTGGCAGGCCAGCGACATGACGACGTGCGCCGCATCATCTTGACGGCCTCGGGCGGGCCGTTCTTCGCCCGTCCCGAAGAGGATCTCCGCCGGGTCACCCGCGAGCAGGCCCTCGACCATCCCAACTGGTCGATGGGAGCGAAGATCACCATCGACTCCGCCACCTTGATGAACAAGGGGCTGGAGGTCATCGAGGCCCACTTTCTCTTCGCGCATGGGGCCGAGGCGATCGAGGTGGTAATCCATCCCCAGTCGATCGTCCATTCCCTGGTCGAGTTCTGTGACGGCCAGCTCATCGCCCAGCTCGGCATGCCCGATATGCGAGGTCCGATCGCCTACGCCCTGGCGTATCCCGAGCGGCTAGCGGACGCCATGCGACCGCTCGATCTGCTCGCGATCGGCCGGCTCGATTTTCACCCACCCGACTTGGAGCGCTTCCCCTGTTTGCGCCTCGGCTACCAGGCCCTCCAAGAGGGTGGCGGCCTGCCCTGCGTCCTCAACGCGGCCAACGAGGAGGCGGTGGCCGCCTTCCTCGCCGGCCGCATCCCCTTTGCCGCCATTGCCGAGGTGATCGAGGAGGTGATGGCGGACCACGACGGCGGCGATCCGACCTCCCTGCCGGAGGTTCTGGCCGTGGATGAATGGGCGCGCCGCGCGGCCCGGGGACGCCTCGCCGCCCGGGTGTGATCCGTCCCCTGGCTGCGTGGCCGGCAGCCAGAGGCGCGCCACGCGGTCACCGCGGCGAAACCTTTTCGCGCCTCCCGTGCTCCTAACGGGGATCGCTCCACGGCGCTTGCCGCGCGGACCGTCGTGCCCCGAGAATCCATCTACGCGGCCCTGACGGCTCGTGCCGTTCCACCTCCACTTCGCGGGATATAGACATGAATATCTGTGTGATCGGAAGCGGTTACGTCGGTCTGGTAACCGGAACCTGTTTTGCCGAGTTCGGCGTCCATGTCACCTGCGTGGACAACAACGTGGCCAAGATCGCGGCCCTGAAGCGCGGCGAGATCCCGATCTACGAGCCGGGCCTCGACCGCCTGGTGGCCAAGAACGTGGCGGAAGGCCGGCTCCACTTCACCACCGACCTCGCGGAAGGCGTCCACAGCTCGCTGGTGATCTTCGTTGCCGTCGGCACCCCACCCGGTGAGGACGGTTCCGCCGACCTGCAATACGTCGAGGCGGTCGCCCGCCAAGTCGCCGAGGTGATGGACGGTTACAAGGTGATCGTCAACAAGTCGACCGTGCCCGTGGGCACGGCGCGGCGCGTGCAGAAGATCATGGAGGAGGTCCTCCAGGGTCGTCACCGCTTCGACGTCGCCTCCAACCCGGAGTTCCTCCGTGAGGGCAGCGCCATCGAAGATTTCATGCGTCCCAACCGGGTCATCCTCGGCGCCGACGACGAGCACGCGGTGGCGATCCTCAAGGACCTCTATCGTCCGCTCTATCTCATCGAGACGCCGATGGTAATCACCAATCTGGAGACTGCCGAGTTCATCAAATACGCGGCGAACGCCTTCCTCGCCACCAAGATCAGCTTCATCAACGAGTGCGCCAACCTCTGCGATCGGGTGGGAGCCAATGTCCAGGACGTGGCCAAAGGCATGGGACTGGACGGCCGCATCGGCGCGAAGTTTCTCCATCCGGGCCCCGGCTATGGCGGCTCGTGCTTCCCCAAGGACACCCTCGCCCTGACCCGCATCGCTCGCGACCACGACTATCGTTTTCAGATCGTGGAGAGCGTGGTCGAGGTCAACGAGCGGCAGAAACAACGCGCCCTCGACTTGGTGCTGGAGGAGCTGGGAGAGCCCCAGGGCAAGACCGTCGCGTTGCTCGGCCTCGCCTTCAAGCCCAACACCGACGACATGCGCGAATCCCCTACCCTGGTGATCGTCCGCGGCCTGCAACAGGCCGGGGTGACAGTGCGCGCCTACGATCCGGCGGCGATGGAAACGTCCAAGGCCGAGCTGTCGAACATCGTCTATTGCAACGACGCGTACGATGCAGCCGAGGGCAGCGACTGTCTGGTGCTGGCGACCGAGTGGAATGTGTTCCGCAATCTCGACCTGGAGCGGCTCAAGAGCAGCATGCGCACCCCAACCTTCATCGACCTGCGCAACGTATACCACCCCAAACGGGTCACCGAGATCGGCTTCAAGTATCGCAGCATTGGCCGACCGTGCGGCATGGAGGGGGGCAAGTAGGCGCGCGGCACCCGCACCGCGCCTGTCGCTGAAGCCCCCCTTCATAATACAGGCTACAGCCCGAGGGACACCGTTCGCCCACCACGCCTGCTGGTCGGTTGAGACCGGCTTTCCCGCGCTTAGTGCCCTCGCCCGTAGAGACCACATGAAGGGGCGAGTCCTCGTCATCACCTTGCTAGTGGCGGCTCTGGTTGCCCTCGGATCCATGGCCACCACCGCGCCGGTCCTGGCCATCGACCGGGCGGTCTTGCTCTTCGTCCAGCGCCACCTGCGAGTGACGTGGCTCGATGCCATCTTCCTCCACCTCACCCTCCTGGGCGACGCCGCCCTGATCCTCACCCTGCTCCTCTGGGCGGCGCTTGTCGTGCGGCGCCCATTCGTCGGCGACGCCCTGGTCACCCTGGCCCTCACCGCCGTCACGGTCGCCCTGTTCAAGCACCTCTTCGCACACCCACGGCCACCCGCCCTGGTCGAGGGGCTACGGGTTCTCGGCCCCTACCTGAGGAACTTTTCCTTCCCCTCGGGACACACCACCACGGCGGTGGCGGTGGCGTGGGTGCTCGCGAAGAGATTTCCCGCCGTCGCAGTACCGTTGTTAGCCCTGGCCGGCCTCGTGGCCTTCAGCCGCGTCTACAATGGCGTCCACTTTCCCATCGACATGGTAGCCGGCTGCCTGCTGGGCAGTGCTATCGGCCTCGCCGTAGACGCCGCCCGGCCGGTGCTCGATCGCTTGTGGTCACGCCTGCGCCTGCACCGCAGCCAACCCCGCGGCCACATCCTCCACGCCCTCCTCCTGTTCTTGATCGGCCTGCTCCTCACCTGGCAGGCGTTCAAGACCAAGATGGTCCCGGATAGCTGGCGCTGGCCCCTCCTGATGATCGGCGTCGCCTCCTGCCTCACCGCCTACCAACGCTCCCGCCCCCTCCTTTTCCGCCGGCCGCACTGACCGCGGAGAGGCAGCGGGCAATGCGGCGCTTCCAGCCGCCACCGTAGGAGAGGGGTTGATCCGCGCGTGGACGCAAAGGCACGCGAGTCGACTCCGCCAGCAACGACCATACCGCGGCCTTCCGCGGTGTGTTCCACCAGCACTTCGCGCCGGGGATCGTGCCGATGGCGTACCGATGCACGGACCTGCCGGCCTCCCCTGGCCCGCCGTCACCCGCCAGCCACCTCGGCGGTGAGGAGGTCGGTGCGGCCCACCAACCCCACCAGCCGGCCATCGCCATCGACCACCGGCAGATAGCGGTAGCCGGTCGCTGCGATGAGGCGCACCGCCTCCTCGATGGGGGCCTCGGGGCGGATGGTCGTCACCTGCCGGTCCAGGAGCGCCTCGGCGCTGGTCTGCTGAAGTGCCTCCGCCAGGCTGCGGTGGCGGGTGGCGAGGCCATGGAGGGAGACCTTGCCGGTGACGAGCTCCCAGAGGCCGCGGCCGTGGCCGGCAAGATGGCCCACCAGGGTGCGGTCGAAGACCAGGCCCAGGAAGTGGTCCCCGTTGTCCAGGACCGGGACACAGCAGCGGCCGGTCGCGAGGAAGAGTTCCAGGAGGTCGCTCAAGGAACCATCGGTGCGCACCGCCTCCGGGCGTGGGCGCATGGCGTCGGCGACGGTCCGCGCCCGCATCAGGTCGACGTGCTCCGCACCCTTGGCGTACCACCCGGGGGTGTGGTGGGTGATCGCCTTGAGGATGTCGAGGCGGGCGAAGAGGCCGGTGAGGCGCCCCTCCTCATCCACCGCGGGCAGGCGCTTGTGCCCCGTCTCTTCCAGCAACCGCACCGCATCCGGAAGGTAGGTATCGTCACGTACCGTGTCCGCCGGCGTGGTCATGACGTCCCGTGCCCACTTGCCGGAGAGGGGCGCAAGGACCTCCCGGGCATCCTCCTCGTTGAGGATCGCGAACAGCCCGGCACGCAATGACAGGTAGCCCTGCTGGAAGAGATCGCGCTGGCTGAGCACCCCCACCACCCGCCGCCCCTCGTCGACCACCGGCAGGGCAACGAGGCCGCCGGCCACGAGACGGCGGGCGGCCTCATCCAGACCCAGCTCCGGCGTCGCCACGGTGACCGACGGGTTCATCACGTGGCGCACCTGCAGGTGGTTGGGAATCAGCCGCTTGGCGGTGCGGTGCACGACCACCGGCGCCGGCGCCACCGTGACGATGCCGTCGACCACCTCGCGGTCGAGGAGGTCGAGGACCGCCTGGGTGTCGGCCTCCGGCACGATGATCTCCACCTTTTTGGGGAGCGCGGTGGAGAGGACGAGGATCTTGGTGGTCGCCACCTCCCCGTTCTCGAAGCACCCCTCACTCGCCGGGGTGACCAGGCAGCGGGCGCAGAGACCGAGGCGGCGGACCTTCTCCACCAGGTCGCGGGGGTTGTCCCGCCCCTCGCGCAGGAAGACGGTCACCAGGGTATACGGAATCAGGCTCATGGTCCCCGCTCCTCGTCATTCCGTCGCACGAACGATGCCCACCACGATCACAGCACCCGCCCCAGCCAGTAGGATCGAACGCATCATCGCCACACCCGGGGACCCATCGTACCGGAACCGGCCGCACGCCGGGAGGACCAGCACGGGTGAGCCGGCAACTGCTTGACTCAATGGCGCCAAAACACGCAGGCGAAAGGGGGAAGCGTCAACCACCGTGCGAATCGGGTTGAGCCGCGTATGGACGCGAATGAACGCAGATAGGATCCGCCTACAGCAACCACCCTGCTTCCTTCTACGGAGTCTTGAAGGTTCTCGCGCGCAGGCGCAGAGGGGGCGGCACAGCGGTTTCCTGTGGGATGGGCTACTCCGGCTTGGTGCCCTTGGCGGCGCGGCCGGTGAGGGCGTGGCGCACGTCGATGGCGAGGCTGAACATGGCGGGGACGAGCAGCAGGGTGAAGGCGGCGGAGAGGGCGAGGCCGCCGACGACCACGGACCCCAGTCCGCGGTAGAGTTCGCTCCCCGCGCCGGGGAAGAGCACCAGCGGCAGCATACCGAAGACCGACGTACCCACCGACATGGAGATCGGACGCACGCGGGTACGCACCGACTCGCGCAGGGCCGCGTGGCTCTCCATGCCGGCGTCGCGCATGAAGTTGAGCGCCTGGTGGACGATCAGGATCGCGTTGTTGACCACCGTCCCCACCAGAATGATGAAGCCGAGCATGGTAAGCACATCCAGGGCCTGGTAGGCGATGAAGACGTTCACCAGCCATAGGCCGAGGAAGCCGCCCGCCATCGCCATGGGGACGGAGAACATGATCACCAGGGGATAGAAGAAGCTCTCGAACAGGGCGGCCATCAGCAGGTAGGTGATCGCCAGGGCGAGGAGAAAGTTCCATTGCAGGACGTTGAAGGTGGTGCGCAGCTTGTCGGCGGTGCCGGCCAGCCGCACCCGTACGTCCTTGCCCACCACCCCTTCCGTCTCCATGGGAGCGATCACCTTCTCCAGGATCGTCTCCATCGCCGCCTCCAAAGGGGTCTCCTCCGGGGGACGCACGTCGAGGCTGATGGTGCGCTGGCGCTCCGAGTGGTTGATCTGTTCCGGTCCCGCCATGAGACGGACCTGCGCCAGGGCGCCGAGGGGCAGGGTCTGGCCCCCCGGCGCGCGGATCAGGAGGCCCGCGAAGTCCTGGGTGCGGCTGGCAAATTCCTCCCCGCCCATCACCGTCAGGTCCAGCTCGTTGCCACCGACGTTCACCGTGCTCGCCTTGGTGCCGTCCAGCAGGGCGTCGACGGCGATCCCCAGCTCGTGGGCCGTGAGGCCGAGATCGGCGAGCCGCACGCGATCCGGGAGGACACGGATCTCCGGATTGGCGAGGTCGAGGCTCGGCACCGGCCGGATCTGCGCGCCCGGGATCGCCTGGGTAATCGCCCCGAAGGCGCGTCCGCCCACCGCCACCAGGCGCGTAATGTCGTCGCCCGAGAATTCTACGCTGATGGTGCGGCCGCCGGAGAGCGAGCGATCGAAGAGCGAGGTCTGGGTGACGACGGCGATCATCCCCGGCACCTGCGCCAGGCGCTGCTGCATGTACGGGATCAGCTCGCGGATGCGCCGCGAGTCCCTGGCCCTCACCCCCATGAAGATCTGCCGGCCGCGGGCCACGTAGAAGAAGTTCTTGATCGCCGGCGGTTCGTCGGGCCCGGTGCTCTCCCGCTCCCACAGCGGGGCTAGCTGTGCCTCCAGCTCCCCGCCGATGCGATTGAACTCCTCCACGTTGTAGCCCGGCGGCGGCAGGAGGAGACCGATGATCAGGTTGCGGTTGCCGGTGGGCAGGTACTCGGGCTTGGGTGCGAGAAACCAGGCGGCGGCAAGCGACGCACCCGTCAGGCCGGCGATCACCAGCAGCTTGAGCACGAGGCTGCGGCTGATGCGGTAGGCAAGCTCGGCGAGCCAGTCGGTGAACCGCTCCGCCAGCGCCACCAGGCCGAACAGCCCGCGCAGGTTCCGGCCGTGCTGCGCCTCGGCCGCGAGCGTCGCATCACCCAGGACCCGGGCGGCGAACGACGGGATCACCGACACGGAGACCAGCAGCGACAGCCCCACCGCCCCGCAGATCGCGATGGCGATGTCGCGGAAGAGCTGGCCCGCTTCCTCGACGATGAACAGGATCGGCAGGAAGACCGCGATGGTGGTCAGGGTGGAGGAGAGCACCGCCCCCCACACCTCCCGGGCGCCATCGATGGCCGCCTGCCTGCGCCCCTTGCCCATCTGCAGGTGGCGAAAGATGTTCTCCAGCACGACGATCGCGTTGTCCACCACCATGCCGACGGCGAACGCCAGGCCCGCAAGGGAGACGACGTTGATGGTGCGGCCCATCAGGCGCATGACGATGAAGGTCCCGACCACCGAGATGGGGATCGTCGTGGCAATGATCACCGTGGGCAAAAGGGTGCGCAGGAAGAGCAGCAGCACCAGCACCGCGAGCGTCCCGCCGACCCACAGGTTCTGCTGCACCAGGTCGATGGCCGAGGTGATGTACTCGGTCTCGTCGTAGACCTGGGTGAGGTAGAGCCCCTCGGCGCCGACCACGCCGTCGTTCAGCTCCTGCAACGCGGCCTTCAGGCCGGCCATCACCTCCAGGACGTTCGACCCCGACTCGCGCAGGGCGTTGACCGCCATCGCCGGCTCGCCGTTCTGGCGCACCGCGATGGTCTGCGTCTTGTAGCCGAAGCGGGCGGTAGCCACGTCGCGCACGAAGATGCGCTCGCCGGAGGCGGTCTTGAGGGCGATCTTCTCCACCTCCTCCGGGGCCACCAGCTCCGCCACCGTACGCACCACGTAGCGCCGTTTGCCCTCGTCGAAGCTGCCTGCGGAGATGTTGACGTTCTCGGCGTCGAGGGAGTGGATCAGCTCGCCGAGGGTGATGCCGTACGCGGCGAGCTTGGCCGGGTCCACCACCACCTGGAGCTCCCGCTCCCGCCCGCCGAGGACGTTGCTCCGGGCCACCCCCGGCACGCGCTCGAAGCGCGCCTTGACGTTGTCCTCCGTGAATTCCTGATAGGTGTAGATCGGCCGCGTGTTGCCCGGCTTAGGCTTGAGGATGAACCAGGCGATCGCCTGGTCGCCGGTGTTCACCGTAGACAGGACCGGGCGGTCGGCGTCCAGCGGGATGTCCTTCACCTGATTGAGGCGGTTGCTCGCCTTGAGCAGGGCGGCGTCCATGTCCGTGCCGGGCTCGAAGGTGAGGACCACCCGTCCCAGGCTGTCCTGGGACTCGGACTTCATCTCCACCACGCCCTCGACGCTCTTGAGCTGGTCCTCCTGGCGCTGGACGATCTCCGTCTCCACCTCCTCGGGGCTGGCACCGATCCACACGGTCTCCACCGTGATCTCCGGCCGCGACACCTCGGGGGTGAGCTGCACTGGGGTACGCACCAGGGAGATCACCCCGAATAGCACCACCAGCGCCACCCCGACGGTGACCGAGACCTGGCGCTCCACGGAGGTGGTGATGAGGCTCATCTTGGATGCTGAGACAGGATGATTCCCGCTGCGGGAGTCATACCGTCTAAGTCAGACGAGTCGCGCGAAGCAGCCGTGCAGTAACAGGGGCACCATGATCTCGTGGTGGCCGATGAGCTGGTAGGAGCGACCGCCGCGGCTGGTGGGACGGGCGAGCACGTTTTCGTGGGGACGGTAGTGGCGGATCATGTCGAGGTTAGCGGTGACGATGTCGGCTACCGGGTAGCCCTGGTTGCGACAGAGGGTCACCGCCTTGAGGAACACCTCCGGCAGGATCACCGAGCTGCCGCAGTTGATCCACACCCCGCCGCCCTCCAGGTCGGCCACCACCCGGCTGATGATCTTGAAGTCGACGAAGCTCGCCTCGCCGAGGGTGGCGCCGTTCATCTCCGGGTGCATGTGGACGATGTCGGTACCAATCGCTACGTGGACCGTGGCGGGGACCTGGCGCTCGGCGCAGCGGGCGAGCAACGAATACTCAGGGTGGGGTGCATCGCGCAGGATCGCCCGTCCCACGGCCTCGCCATAGCCGAGGCCGTCCTGTAATCCGGCCTGGACCGCGCGGTGGATCCATGCGCCGGTCTCCTGCCACATGCCGAACGAGCCATCCTCGATCCCCACCGCCACGTCCTCGGAGGTCGCGCCGATCAGGGCGATCTCCAGGTCGTGGATAGAGCCGGCGGAGTTCAAGGCGAATGCCGTGACGACCCCCCGGTCAAGGGCGTGGAGCAACAGCGGAGTGAGACCGGTCTTAAGGACGTGGGCGCCCATGGCCAGGACTACTGGGCGCCCGCGCTGCCGGGCCGTGACGATGGCGTCGATCAGGGAGCGCAGGTCATCGGCCGCGAGGATTTTGGGCAGGCCGTCGATGAAGGCGGCGATGTCCGGGACGCCTGTGACCGGCGCCGCGAAGTGGCCGGTGTTGACCTTGTTCGGCCGCTCCGCCAAGGGACGGGTCTTGCCCTTGGCGAGGTCGATCTGGGGAAAGGGCATGAGGGGAGAGTAGACAGTAGGGAGTAGACAGTAGACAGAGGGGAGCCGGCCTCAGGCCCGGAGTCGAGCCCTGCTGTCTACTGTCTACTGTCTACTGTCTACTACCTACTGTTGTCTACTTGTCACCCCGCACCCTCTTCTGACACCAGGGCCGCCTCCACCAAGTCACACAGGATATGCCCGATGGTGATGTGCAGCTCCTGTATGCGCGCGGTCTCCTCATGGGGGGCGACGAGGCAGAGGTCGACCAGCGCGCGCAGGGCACCGCCACCGCGGCCCGCGAGGCCGATGGTGCCCACGCCCAGCTGCCGCGCCGTCTCCACCGCCTGCAAGACGTTGGGCGAGTTGCCGCTGGTGGAGATGGCGATGAGCACGTCCCCGGCCTGGGCCAGGGCCTCGACCTGGCGCGCGAAGATCCTGTCGAAGCCATAATCGTTGCCGATGGCCGTGAGGGCCGAGGTGTCGGTGGTCAGGGCCACGGCGGGCAAGCCGCGTCGCTCGCGAGCGTAGCGCCCCACCAGCTCCGCGGCGATATGTTGCGCGTCGGCGGCAGAGCCGCCGTTACCGCACAGCAGCACCTTGCGACCCGCGCGGAGGGCGGCAATGACCTTCTCGGCGGCCGCCGCGACCGGTTCGGCCAGGGTTCGCGCCGCCTCCTGCTGGACGGCGGCACTGGCGAGGAATTGCTGGCGGATGGCGTCAAGCATCTTCAATAAAGGTAGGAGCCGATTCCCATCGGCGACCATTCTTGTGCTGTCCAGCGCTTGCCGTGCCACGCTCCGCGGGCGTGAATCGCCGATCGGAGTCGGCTCTTACCCTCTCCCCTACACACAGTCCACGCAGCGAACGATGCCGCGCTCCGACTGCTCGATGAAGGTGAGGAAGGTGCGGATCTCCGGGATGTCCGGCAGCTCCTTGCGCACCCGTTCCAGGGCTTCGCTCTGTGGGAGCTGGGAGCGGTAGAGGATCTCGAACGCCTCGCGGATGGTGTTGATCGCTTCGCGCGAGAACTTGCGCCGCCGCAGCCCCACCAGGTTGAGCCCCTGGGCCACGGCCCGGTTGCCGAGCACCGTGAGGAACGGCGGCACGTCGTTGGCTACCGCCGAGGCGCCGCCAATCATCGCGTGGTCACCGATGCGCACAAACTGGTGGACCGCAGACAGGCCGCCGATGATCGCGTGGTCGCCCACATGCACGTGCCCCGCCAGGGCGACGGTGTTGGCCAGGATCGCGTGGTTGCCCACCACCACGTCATGGGCGAGGTGCACTCCGACCATCAGCAGGTTGCCGTCGCCCACCACGGTGACCATCTGGTCGCCCTGGGTGCCGCGGTGGATGGTGACGAACTCGCGCACGGTGTTGCGATTCCCGATGCGCACCGCCGACTCCTCACCCTCGTACTTCAAGTCCTGGGGGACGTCGCCGATGGACACCGACTGGTGGATGCGGTTGTCCGCGCCGATCTCGGTGCGTCCCTGGATCACGGTGTAGGGACCCACGACGGTGCGTTCGCCGATCCGCACCTGGGGGCCGATGATCGCGAATGGGCCGACCTCGACACCGTCGGCGATCTGGGCCCCCTCCTCCACGATGGCGGTAGGATGGATCTTCACCATGGTTTTCCTCGCCGTCAGCT
>Ga0299906_10004465_pt1 | contig 11450 bp, 14 predicted proteins | sample RVTome_14_FD_200259 | JGI IMG/M metagenome (GOLD analysis project Ga0299906, IMG submission 200259) | Soil microbial communities from uranium-contaminated site in the Upper Colorado River Basin, Wyoming, United States - RVT145D125 (version 2) ... | reverse complement strand
CCGATCGACCGCGCCATCTCCGCCAGGTTCGAGCTTCGCGCCTCGCCGACCGCCTAACTCAATGGAGTTCGCCGGAAAGTTCGCCGGCGATTTTCCCATCCAGACGCTGGTCGACGCCGGCGTCCTCCGCCAGCTTCTGCGCCTTGGCCCAGGCGGCGCGCGCCGCCAGCACGTTGCCGAGCTGCCAGTGCGCATCGCCCAGGTGCTCCTGCACCTGCCAGTTCTCCGGCGAGAGCAGGGCCGCACGGTCCAGGTGGATCAGTGCCTCGGCGGCGCGTCCCTGCTGCAGCAGCACGAAGCCCAGGGTGTCCATGGTGGTGGCCGTCGGCAGGTCGTCGACGGCGCGCCGCGCGAAGGACTCCGCCTCCTTCAATGACCGCTTCTGGCCGGCAAGCAACCAAGCGAGATTGTTCAGCGCGGTCGGATGGCCGCGCAGCACGGCCTTGCGATAGTAGGTTTCTGCCTTGGCGGCGTCGGCCGGCTCGCCCAGCCCCTGCTCGGCCAGGTAGCCGAGGCTGGTCATGGCCGAGGCGTCGTTCTGCGCCGCCGCGGCAAGCAGCCAGCGGCGAGCCTCGGCATAGTCCTGCGCCACGCCGTCGCCCTCGAGCAGGCGCCGCGCCAGCGCGTTTTGCGCGTTCGCGATGCCGAGCTCGGCGCCACGCCGCCAGAGCGTCACGGCGGTTTCGGTGTCCTGCGGCAGGAAGTGCCCCTGCTCCAGCACCTGGGCCAGGAAGACGATCGCCTCCGGCAGGTCGACGGCGACGGCCTCGTCGAGGAAGCGACGCCCGATCGTGCCATCGCGCTCGCCGCCGCGGCCGAGCAGGAAGAGCCGGCCGAGATAGGCCTTGGCCAGCGGGATGTGCACCGTGTCGGGAGCGAGGAATTCCTGCCGCGCCCGCTCGTAATCGCGCGCCTGGTAGGCGACGACCCCGCTGAGGAAGTCCGCGCCGGCCGGTGCCGGCACGCCGGCAACGGCCAGCGTCGCGGCCAGGGCCGCCGCCGGCAAGGGGCCGGCCATCCACCGTCGCAGGCACAGCGCCATCGGCTGGGTCCCCCCACTTGCAAGAGAGCCGGCCACTCCCCCTGGCCCAAGCTCCGCGACTCGCCCGTCAGTCCCAAAGACCGCGATTATTATGGAAGACTTAAGCGAGACAGCGAGAGCTTACCAAAGACGAGTAATCTCTTCCAACATTTCAGCACTGCGCCTTTGAGGTATTTCCGCCTGCCGTTCAGTGCAGGGCCGTTGGCAGCAGCTCGAGGCCCTCGGCGGTGATGCGGTAGCCCAGCGTGGCGAAGAGCGCGCGATGCTCGCGGTCCAGCTCGAGCCGCAGTGCCGGGTCCAGCTCGGCCTTCCCGGCATCGACGGCGCCGCGGCGGAAGAACGCCGGATCGCTCGCTTCCGCGCGCAACGCGGCGAGCGTGCTGCGCTGGAGCATCGCGTCGATCACCGTCTCGCTGCGCTCGGCTTCGAGGAAACGCAGAATGCGATCGACCTCGCGCCGCCCGTCGTGCATCAGGTCCTCGTAGCGCAGCAGCAGGCGCCGTTCGGCCGGCAGCTTCATTCTGCGGAGGGCGGCGACTTCGATCTCCGTCTGGCGGCAGACGTAGCGGACCCAGTCATCGAGGCCACCGTGCCGTTCCATCAGCTCGAGATGCCGGGGATTCTTTTCCTGCTCGGCCAGTCGCCGGTTGTGGTGCCAGGCCGACACCGCGCGATCCAGCGGGTTGCGCAGGATGCAGAGGAAGCGCGCCTCGGGAAAGAGCTTGCCGTAGAAATCGAGATTCAGCAGGAGCTCGTTGTCCTTGGCGCCGATCGCCGCCTTGCTGCCGGCCTGCCCCCGCAGGATCAGCAGCGTCGCCGCCCGCACGAGCCGGCGCAACTGCGGCGCCTCGAACGCCGGACGGCCGTTGCCGCCGGTCCGCCGGTCCAGCCCGGCAGCGGCCAGGTTGTAGCGCTTGACTGCATCGCTCAGCAGCTTCGCCAGCTGTCCCAGGTCCTGCTCCGCCACACAGGAAATGCCTGGATGGCGGTCCAGCAGCCGCTGCACATAGGTGGTGCCGGATTTGGGGCGGCCGGTGCAGAAGAAGACGACGCGCGGCGTTGAGGACGAAGGGGCGGAACTCACGCCTGTGGAGTCCTCGCTGCCGAGGCCGGAGCTGGAAGGGAAATGGTCGGGCAGGCGGGATTTGAACCCACGACCCCCAGTCCCCCAGACTGATGCGCTACCAGGCTGCGCTACTGCCCGACACGGAAGGCGTCGGCGACCGTGGCCGGCCGCCGACCGGGGCCCGCTGTATAGCGGCGCAGGGCGGAGGGCGCAAGCAAGGCGCTAGCCCTGCCGCGACAAGAGCCGCCGCAGCGCCACGAGCTCGTCGCGCAGGGCATAGAGCTCGCGCAGCATGGGATCGCCCGCCGGAACCGCCGCCGGCTCTTCCGCCGCACCGGCGCGCCCGGGCCGGCGCTCGGCCTTCAGCACCTGCTGCACGCCGCGGATGGTCAGTCCCTGGCGATAGAGCATGTCGCGGATGCGCCGCAACAGCTCGACGTCCTCCGGCCGGTAGTAGCGCCGGCCGCCCGCGCGCTTCATCGGCCGCACCTGCGGAAAGCGGGTTTCCCAGAAGCGCAGCACGTGCTGCGGCACCTCGAGTTCCTCGGAGACCTCGGAGATGGTGCGAAAGGCAGTGGTCGACTTGGTCGTCATGACCCAGCCCGGCCGCGGCGCCCAAGGCAGCCCGCACGCGGCAAGCGCGCCGCCAGCGAAGGTCCAACCCGGCGCGGGACTAGAGGGCCGAATCGGCCTCCATCACCCGCGATGCTTCGACCGCTTCCCGATGGCCGCCGTTGATGCGCTGCTTCAGCACGTGCGAGGCGCGGAACACCAGCACCCGCCGCGGCAGGATCGGCACCTCCTGGCCGGTCTTCGGGTTGCGGCCGATACGCCGCCCCTTCTGGCGGACCGAAAAGGTGCCGAAGGAGGAAATTTTCACCATCTCTCCGCGCACCAAGGCGTCGGCCATCTCGTCCAGCACCTGCTCGACGAGCTGGGCGGATTCGTTCCGCGAGAGACCGACCTCCTGATAGACTGCCTCGCTCAGATCGGCGCGTGTGACTGTCTCCTGCGACATGTCCCCTCCCCGACGGGTCGGGCTGCCGGCCCGTCTCGCTCCATGACCGACCGCGCCCCCCGCGGTGATAGCGCACCCGCTGCGCTGTCATCGATCATGCGAGAAGCCTACGCCCGGGCGGGTCGGCCGGTCAAATGGAAAAACCTGCAAAAGCTGTGCAGTTTCCAAGGGATGACCCTCGCCATTGAGATTGAAAGTTGAGACAGCGCGGCAAGCGCCGCCGCCGCGTGCGCCTACCAGCGCAGCAGGGCCGAGCCCCAGGTGAAGCCGCCGCCCATGGCTTCGAGCAGCACGAGTTCGCCCGCCTTGATGCGGCCGTCGCTGGCGCCCTCGTGCAGCGCCAGAGGAATCGAGGCGGCGGAAGTGTTTGCGTGCCGATCGACGGTGACGATTACCTGCTCCATCGGCAGGTTCAGCCGCTTCGCCATGGCCTCGATGATGCGCAGGTTCGCCTGATGCGGCACCATCCAGTCGATGTCGCCAGGCGTGAGATTATTCTTTTCGAGCGCTATATCAATAGCTTCTGCCATCTTGATGACGGCGTACTTGAATACTTCACGGCCCTGCATGCGCAGGTGGCCGGTGGTCTTCGTGGAGCCGGGCCCGCCGTCGACGTAAAGCGCGTCGTGGAAGCGGCCGTCCGAGTAGAGATGGGTCGAGAGCACGCCGCGCTCCGCCGCCGACCCGTTCGTGGGCGTCGCTTCCAGCAGCAACGCGCCGGCGCCGTCGCCGAAGAGCACGCAGGTCGCGCGGTCCTCCCAATCGAGAATCCGGCTGAAAGTCTCCGCGCCCACGACCAGCGCACGCTTGGCCTGCCCCAGGCGCAACGCGTTGTCGGCCACGGAGAGCGCGTAGAGGAAGCCGGAGCAGACCGCCTGGACGTCCATGGCGGCGCCCTGGGTCATGCCGAGGGCGGCCTGGATGCGGGTGGCGGTGGCGGGGAAGGTCTCGTCCGGAGTCGAGGTGGCGCAGACCAGGAGATCGACGCTCTCCGGCGACAGCCCGGCGTAGGCGAGAGCGCCCTGTGCGGCGCGCAGGCCGAGGGTGGACGTCACCTCGTCGTGCGCGGCGATGTGGCGCTGTCGGATGCCGGTGCGCTGGCGGATCCAGGCATCGTTGGTGTCCAGGCGCTGCGCCAGGTCATCGTTCGTGACGATCTGCGCCGGCAGATAGCCGCCGCTGCCCAGCACGCGCGAGCGCAGGCCCATCAGCGCGCGGCCGCCCGGCTTTCAGGGGCTGGCGGCGTCATCCGCGCGTAGTCGCTGCGAATCTTCTCGATCAGCCCGTGCCTGATCATGTCCACGGCCACCCCCACGGCGTGCGCGAAGCCCACCGCATCGGTGCCGCCGTGGCTCTTCACCGCGATGCCGTTGAGGCCAAGGAACACGGCGCCATTGTAGCGCCTGGGGTCCAACCGCTTGCGCAGCTTGCGCAGCGCCGGGCGTGCCAGGATGTAGCCGAGCCCGGCCATCACCGAGGAGCGGAAGGTGCGGCTCAGATACTCGCTGATCAGCTTCGCGGTGCCCTCGGCGGTCTTCAGCGCGATGTTGCCGGTGAAGCCGTCGGTGACGATGACGTCGACCGTGCCCTTGGCGATGTCGTTGCCCTCGATGAAGCCGCGGAAGCCGGGATCGCCGCTGGCGGCCAGGAAGTCGCGCGCCTCCTGCAGGTACTCGTGGCCCTTCAGCTCCTCGGAGCCGACATTGAGCAGGGCGTAGGTCGGCTCCGGCACGCCCAGCACGGTGTGGGCGAAGGCGCGGCCCATGATCGCAAAATCGATCAGGTTCTTGGCATGGCATTGCAGGTTGGCGCCGAGGTCGAGCATGGCGCTCTCGCCCCTCAGCGTCGGGAAGAACGAGGCGATCGCCGGCCGGTCGACGCCCGGCAGGGTCTTCAGCACGAACTTCGCCATCGCCATCAGCGCGCCGGTGTTGCCGGCCGAGACGATGCCGTCGGCCTTGCCCTCGGCCACGGCGTTGATCGCCAGCCGCATCGACGAGCGGCGGCCGCTGCGCAGCGCCAGCGCCGGCTTCTCCTCGCTGGAGACGACGTCCTCGGCGGGCAGCACGGTGACGATCTCGGCAAGCCTTTTCTGCGGACGCAGCAGGCGACGCAGCTGCTCCTCGCGGCCGACCATCAGGAAGTGGATGCCTGGATAGCGCTGGCGCGCGACATTGGCACCGCGGATGACAACGCCGGGGGCATTGTCGCCGCCCATGGCATCCAAGGCTATGGTCAAGCGCCCCGTCAGGTGCTGCGTTCCTTCACGCTCAGCGCGCGGCCGTTCAGGCGCCGGAGCCTACACGCTCGCCAGGGCCGCCAGAAGAGGCAAAGACCCCGAGAGGCCGCGCACGGCGGGGCCTCAGGCGGCGGCGGTTTGGGCGCTCTTCACCACTTCGCGGCTGTCGTAGTAGCCGCAGGCGCCGCAGACGTGGTGCGGCCGCTTGAGCTCGCCGCAGTTCGGGCACTCGGCGTGCGCCGACGGCTGCAGGGCGTCATGCGCGCGGCGCATGTTGCGCCGGGATTTGCTGGTTTTCTTTTTGGGGACGGCCATGGCACCGAGCTCTCGTCAACGGCGAAGGGCCCCTCCAAAGGGGGCCCTGGGAAGCGCGCTTGATTAAACGAAGAACGCGCCCAGGGCAACCCCCGGGTAGCGTCCCCGGCACCGGCAAAGCCATTCGCGGCGGCCCGGCCGCTAATCGCGGAACGCCAGCGCCAGACCGGCCGCCAACAGCGCCGCGCCGGCCAAGAGCCGCCAGGTGAAGGGGTCGTCCAGCAGGAGCCAGCCGGCGGCAGCCGCGGTGATCGGCGAGAGCCCGAGAAAGACCGTGACCCGGCTTGCCGGCAGGCCGCGCAGCGCGAAGAGCCAGAGGAAGTAGCCGATGCCGGAGGAGAGCCCGATGAAGGCCACCGCGCCCCAGCCCGCTGCCTCGAAGGCGGGCAGCCCGTGCCACAGGCCCTCCGAGGCCGCCGCCGCGCCCAACGCCAGGACGCTCGCCGCCATGGCGTGGCAGGAGACCGCCAGGGTGGGATAGCGCTTGAGATAGGGTCGGTAGCCCAGGCTGCAGAGCGCGCCGCAGGCAGCGGCGCCGAGCGCCAGGAGATCGCCCTTCCAAAGCGCGCCGCGGTCGCCTTCACCCAGCGAGTCACCCAGGGTCACCGCCACCGCGAGCAGGCAGAGCAGTGCGCCCGCGAGCTTGGGCCAGCTCAGGCGCTCGCGGCCGAGCAGGACGGCACCGGCCAGGGTCAGCAGCGGAAAGGTGGTGAAGACCACGGCGGCGCGACCGGCCGGCGCGTAGAGCAAGGCGGCGTTGAGCAGGTAGATCAGCAGGGCGAACTGCAGGATGCCCAGGCCCCAGACGGGCAGCAGGTCGCGCGGCGCCAGCCGGAAGCTGCGGCCCAGCGCCAGGGCCACCGGCAGCAGCAGCAGGACCGCCAGCAGATAGCGCAGGAAGGCCAGCGTGATCGGACCGGCCTGGTGCACCACGAATCGTGTTGCCACCAGGGCCAGCCCGACCTGCAGGCCGGTGCCCGCGGCAGCGAGCGCGGCGCGCCGGGCTTGACTCGAAGGGCCCTCGCTCAGAGCGCCAGCTCCCAGGTCTCGCCCACCAGGTCCTGGCCGAAGGAACGGTGCGGCTCGCTGGCGGTCAGCGCGAAGCCGTAGTCCTCGTAGATCTTCCGTGCGGCCAGCAGGATCGAGTTGGTCCAGAGCACCAGGCGCCGATAGCCGCAGGCGCGTGCGAAGGCGATGCACTCGCCGACCAGGCGCTTGCCAACGCCCCGGCCCCGCCCGGCCGGCTCGACGATCAGCAGGCGCAGCTTGGCGACCTCCTGGCTCTGCCGCACCAGGAAGACCGAGCCGACGCGGTCGGCGCCAAGTTCGGCGATCCAGCAGCGCTCGCAGGCCGGGTCGAAGCTGGCCTGGAACTTGGCGACGATCTCGGCGACCAGGCCCTCGAAGGACTGGTCCCAGCCGTATTCCTCGGCATAGAGCCGGCCGTGCGCGGAGACGACCCAGCCGAGGTCGCCGGGGCGGTGCGTGCGGATGGTCAAGGGCTTGGGCTGCTCGGGTGCGGCGTCGAGCAGGGCCTCGAGCCGTGCCATGGCGCCGACCGCCTCCCCCTGCCCGGCCTCGTCGAGCCCCGCCAGCATCTCGCCCACCTCGCGGCGCGACCGCTCGTTCAGCGGTGCGAAGGCAGCACGGCCGGCCTCGGTGACGTAGAGATGGCTCTGCCGCCCGTCGGCCGTGGAGCGCTCGCGGCGCAACAGCCCTTCGTGCGCGAAGCGCCGCAGGATGCGGCTGAGGTAGCCCGGATCGAGTCCGAGGTCCTGCGACAGCTCGGTCGCGGTGGGTGCGACGCGGTTGTTCAGCTCGTAGAGCACGCGGGTCTCGCTCAGCGAGAAGCGGCTCTGGCCGAGATAGCTGGTCAGGACGCCGATGCGCCGCGTGTAGAAGCGGTTGAAGCGGCGCACCGCGGCGATGCGCTCCGCCAGGGCCGGGGTCATGCCCAGATACTTGACTCAGTCAACTATCTTGGCAAGCCCTATCCCCCAGCCCTATTCCCTGGGCTTCAGCGCCTTCAGCTTGGCGAAGGGGTGATCGACCGCGGCGCCGGCCGAGGGCGGCAGCGCCGCACCGGGGGCGCGCGGATAGGGGTCGAGGCCCAGCGCCAGCATCTGCACCACCTCCTCGCCGAGATCGAGGCCGCCCGGCGGCAAGGGCTCCGGTGCGTCGGGGTCCAGGGTTTCCTCGGTCTGGCCGGGAGCGGCGCGGGTCAGCGCGTAAATGATCTCGACCGGCAGCGCGAGGTCAGCCGACACGGGCTCCAGCGTCACAACGCAGCTCTGCGTCACCCGCGCCTCGATGCGACCGGTGATCTCCAGGAGCGTCCCCCCGGCCGCCAGGCGCAGCACGAGCAAGGCTGCCAGGCTGTCCAGAGCGACGAGATCGAGCCGTCGGACGACCGCCGCCCGTTCGGCTGCGGTGGCGACGATGCGCTCCTCGACGCCGCCCTCCCCCAGCCGCTCGACCGCGAAGGGACGCGACAGCTCGGGCGCGACGGTCACGGCACCGCTCCAGGCGGCGGCGGGAAGCTCGCGCGGCCGGCCAGCAGGTTCGTCTCCGGCTGGCTGGCGAGCCGCGCCTCCGCCTCGCCCACATAGGCGGCCATGGCGTCGAGCTGCGCCGGCTCGGACGCAACCGTGCCGTAGAGATTGCGCGCCAGCGCTTCCCGCAGCGCCGGCGTACCGGCAGCGAGCGCGCCGTCGTAGGCGGCGGCGCGGCCGTGGAAGGCTTCGACCATGCGCTTGACGCGGCGGCCGACGCCGATGTCGGCGGCGCCGAGCTCGCGCAGGGAGACGTCCATGTCGGCGAAGAAGACCTCGACCAGCTCCTGCAGGAAGCGCGCCGCGGTGGGCTCGCCCTTCAAGCGCCGGCAGAGCAGCCAGAGGTGCAGCGCGACCAGCTCGAAGCGGCCGTCGACGCTGTCCGGCACGCCCAAGCGCCGGTAGAAAGCCTCCGCCCGCGCCTGGGCGACGGCGACGCGATAAAGCGCCAGGGCCTCCCCGGCGGAGCGACGGCGAAACAGCGAAACCAGCACGGGCGGTTGTCTCCAGGGGGCCGCTTTCTCCTTGAAATGCCGGGCCCTGCCCGTTTAATCAAGCCGGGGTGAGGCCGGCGCCGTGGCTAGGGTGCCGGGAAGTACCTGGGGGCTCTCCGCCAGTGGCCGTCACTGACGGCGTCAAAGGGAGGCCGAGAGATGCGTTCGAGGAAGTGCCTGGGCCGCCGCGGCGGGTGGTCCCTTGCGGCTGCGCTCGTGCTGGGGCTCGGCGCCTGCAGCGATGACGTGATCGTGCGCGGCAACATGCCGGACCCCGAGGTCGCCGCCACCATCCAGCCCGGCCAGTCGACGCGCGAAGAGGTGGCCTCGCTGCTGGGCTCGCCCTCCACCGTGTCGAATTTCGAAGACCGCACCTGGTACTACATCGGCCAGAAGCAGACGCAGACCGCGTTCTTCGAGCCGGAGATCCTGGAGCGGTCCATCCTGGTGGTGAACTTCGACGACGCCGGGATGGTGCAGGAGACCAAGACCTACACGCTCGAGGACGGCCGCATCATCGATCCGGTCTCGCGCGAGACGCCGACCGAAGGCCGCGAGCTCACCGTCCTGCAGCAGCTCTTCGGCAACCTGGGCCGCTTCCCCTCGAGCCAGGTCGAGGAGCAGTAGGCGGTCCACTCTGTCGCCTTGGCGCATCTGGAATTCGGGCTGGAACCGACCAGTAAACCCCCTCTCCCACTCTCCCCCGCGCTGTCGCGCGGGAGAGAGGGCGTTCCGCGCAGGCCTCGACAGAGGCGCCCCTCTCCCGCGCGACAGCGCGGGGGAGGGTAGGGAGGGGGGTTGGGTCGGTTCAGACCAAGGCTCGTCGAGATCTGTGAATGCGAGGGCCGACCTTCACGGCGAGAGGCTAGGGTGAGGGGAGAGGTTCTTATGACGGCGCACTGCCGGCGCCGGATATCAGCAACCCTTGCGCCGCCCGCGCGTCAAGCACCTCGTCGCCTGCCGACGGGAGCCCGCGGTGGCCGAAGCCGACAGGGAACGTCTGAACCGGAAACTCGACCGCCTGTCCGGCAAGCTGCCGTCCTGGCTCGGCCGCGCGCTGCGCTGGCTCAGCGGGCCGACCGGCCGCTGGGTGCGGATTCCGGTGGCGTTGCTGCTGATCGCCGGCGGCTTCGTCGGGTTCCTGCCGGTGCTGGGCTTCTGGATGGTGCCGCTCGGCCTCTTGCTGCTGGCGCTCGACGTGCCCTTCCTGCGCGCGCCGATACTGAAGCTGCTCGAATGGCTGGAACGCCAGTGGAGGCGGCTCAAGGACTGGTGGCGGCGCCGTCGGCAGGGATAGGCAAAGGCAGCGACGACGCTTCTCGTAGGGATTCGCAAACAGAAGGGGTGGGCCACAGCCCACCCCATTTGTTGTCCTGAAGACTTGTTAACGGGAGGCCCTCAATCAGCAGACCGCTAAGTCTTTCGGTTCCCGGCCTTCGGACAACCAAACGTTAGGCCCGCGCTTCAAGTCGGTCAACGAGACCTAGATATCTGGGTCCAGTTGGATCTATCTCCCTATGGAGAGGTCACTTGACCTCCGGAGCACGCTATGGCGTATCAAGGCCAACATGGCCGTTTTCACCGCGCTCATCGAACTCGATCCGGCATCGGAGCTTTACGTGGCAATTGTGCCCGGCGTGCCGGGAGCACACACGCAGGCGGCGACGCTCGACGAGCTTCAGCGCAATCTTCGCGAAGTGCTCGAGCTCTGTCTCGAAGCCAACGAAGAGCTACGACGAGAACAACCCAAGTTCATTGGCCTGCAACAGATCGAAATCGCCTAGTTGAGGCAGCGCAAAGGGCAGAGGGAGCGCGGGCGTGACTCGCGTCCCCATCCTTAATTTTCGGCGCGCTGACTCCGCCCTTCGAAACATGGGCTTCGCACCAGCTCGGCAAAAGGGCAGCCACGTATTCTATCGCCATGCCGATGGCCGCACGACCACGCTTCCCAATCATCCCGGCCGAGACATCAGCCCATCGCTGCTCCGAAAAGTTCTGGGGGACCTTTCGGTATCGGTCGATGAGTTTCTGAAGTATCTTTAGTTGTCCTTTTCCGTCGAGCGGGTCCTCCCTCTGATTGTCAACCTGACCTAGGGGAGTTTGGCATGTCGCGTCCCTATCGCCTCGGCCTCGATGTAGGCACCAACTCCATCGGCTGGTTCGTTGTCTGGTTGGAGCGGGAGGGTGACTCCTGGCGACCCTCCGGCCTCGGGCCCGGTGGGGTGCGCATCTTTCCGGACGGGCGCGATCCGCAGTCCGGAACCTCGAATGCTATGGACCGCCGCGTCGCCCGCGGCGCTCGCCGCCGCCGCGACCGCTATCTGCGCCGCCGCAAGAGCCTGATGCAGACCCTGATCGGGCACGGACTCATGCCTGAAGACGAAGCCGAACGAAAGGCGCTGGAGGGTCTCGATCCCTACGAGCTGCGCGCCCGCGCGCTCGACGAGCCCCTGGCCCCGCACCATTTCGGCCGCGCCCTCTTCCATCTGGCGCAACGGCGCGGCTTCAAGTCGAACCGCAAGTCCGATGCTAAGTCGACCGAGAAGGGTGCGATCAAGGAAGCGGCCACCCGCCTGCGGTCAGCCATGCACGAAAGCGGCGCCCGCACGCTGGGCGAGTTCCTCTGGTGGCGGCATCGGGTGCGCCAGAGCGTACGCGCCCGCAATCGGGGAAGCGCCGCAACCGCGGCCTACGACTTCTACCCGACCCGCGACCTGCTACAGG